>Ga0187812_1000315_pt1 | contig 17555 bp, 15 predicted proteins | sample NC_S_2_FD_130582 | JGI IMG/M metagenome (GOLD analysis project Ga0187812, IMG submission 130582) | Wetland sediment microbial communities from Neuse River Estuary, North Carolina, USA - ASW-S_2 | ecosystem: Environmental > Aquatic > Freshwater > Wetlands > Sediment | place: USA: North Carolina...
AACCAGGATGGCCAGGGCAGTGGGTACTCCGGCAGCAGCTATTAGCGTCCAGGGGCGTGGCCGCAGATGAGCGAGCTTTCCCTCACGATCATCAGGGTGGCCTTCCTGGCCGCGCTGTGGCTGTTCGTGATCGCCGCCATCGGCGTGGTCCGCACGGACCTGCTGGGCGGCCAGGGTACGGCGACCCGGCGGGGCCGGGCGCGGCAGGCCCAGAGCCTGCGGCCGGCGCCGGCCCGCCCGACCAGGCCGCAGCGCGGGGGCCGGGGCTCGCCGCGCAGCCTGGTCGTGACGGCTGGGGCCCTGAAGGGAACCAGCCTGGACCTCAGTCAGCAGCAGATCACCCTGGGGCGCGCGAATGATGCCACGCTGGTGCTCAACGACGACTACGCTTCAAGCCGACATGCCCGGATATTCCCGCAGGACGGTCAGTGGATCGTCGAGGATCTCGGCTCGACAAACGGCACCTACCTGGACCGGCAGAAGGTGACGCGGCCCACGCCCGTTCCGCTCGGAGTGCCGATCCGCATCGGGAAGACCGTTCTGGAACTGCGCAGATGACACTTGTACTCCGCTACGCGGTACGCTCCGACGTCGGCCTCCTCCGGGAAGGGAACGAGGATTCGGCGTACGCGGGGCCGCGCCTGCTCGCGGTGGCCGACGGGATGGGCGGCCACGCGGCCGGCGAGGTGGCCAGCGCGCTGACCATCGCCTCCATGGCGGAACTCGACGCCGAGCAGCCGTCCGGCGACATGCTGGCCGCCCTGGACTCGGCCGTGGCCGCCGCTAACTCCCGGCTGCAGGAGAGGATTATCGCGAATCCCGCCGTCGAGGGCATGGGGACCACGCTGACCGCGTTGCTGTGGTCCGACGGTCACGCGGCCGTGTGCCACATCGGGGATTCGCGGGGCTACCTACTCCGGCAGGGCGAGCTCTACCAGATCACCCACGACCACACGCTGGTCCAGTCGCTGGTGGACGAGGGCCGGATCAGCGTGGATGACGTCTCCACGCACCCGCAGCGCTCGCTGCTGCTCCGGGCCCTCGACGGCAGGTCGGCGGCCGAGCCCGACCTGTCCGTGCACGACGCCATGCCCGGCGACCGTTACCTGCTCTGCTCGGACGGCCTGTCCGGAGTGGTCAGCGACGAGACCTTGCGCGACACGCTCGAGGCGGTGGCCGAGCCCGAGGCCGCCACCCGCGCGCTGATCGAGCTCGCGCTCGCCGGCGGCGGGCCGGACAACATCACCTGCATCGTGGCGGACGTGGTGGACACCGCCACCACGCGGCTGCCGCTGCCGAGTGCTCCCGTGCTCGCCGGGGCAGCGGCGAGCATCGGCAGCCTCACGCTGGGCGCCGACGGCAACGACCCGTTCGGGGCGGTTGATCTCGACGAGGACCACGAGCGGTCGCATCGTTCCGTCACCGCCATGCACACGATCATGATCGACGACGACCTGGACCCGAGGAACCCCGGGACCATCCCGCTGGCCGCGGCGAGCGAGAATGGCGCCGGGCTCGGGACCGCCCAGGCCAGGCGCAGCCATCGCGCGCAGCCGAGGCGCTCCAGGCGCCCGTCCGGCCGCCGCCGCTGGCCGATCGTGACCGTGTCGCTGCTCGTCCTGGTGGCGATCATCGTCGGCGGCGGCTACATCGCGCTGCAGCTGACCCAGGGCCAGTACTACCTCACGGCCACGAACGGCCAGATCGTCATCTATCAGGGCGTCAACCAGCAGATCCTCTGGTACAAGCTGTACCACGCGTACGAGCAGACCGGGATCGAGCTGTCCAAGGTACCCACGAACGACCAGCAGACGGTGAGTTCGTACCCCCCGAGCAGTCTGGCCCACGCGCAGAGCTCGGTGGCGCACATCCGCTCCGCGGTCGCCCAGTGCCAGCAGCAGTACACCGCGCTGCGGGACTGGGTGATCATGGACAACAGGTACCTTGCTGAGGTGGCCCTAGCCCACAAGAACAAGAAGCCGACGGCCCACATCGCCAAGCCCAATCCGCTCACGGCGCCCACCGTAGGACCGTTCTGCCAGCCTTCTCAGGCGTACGGCATCCCCGCCAGTGACCTCACCACCACCCCCGCCGGGAGCTCGTTATGACGGGCCCGGCTGCATGAAGCAGCCTCCGAACCCCGCGCGGCCGCGGTGAGCACCATCACCGCCCCGACGCCGGCGGTCGACCCGGACCACCCGGTCCCGGTGGCGCCGGGCCGGCGGGGCGCCGAGCTCATCATGCTCGTCTTCGCGTTCGCGCTCGTGGCCTTCGCGTTCGCGAACGTGGGCTACAGCCTGAAGGGCAGGCTGCCGGCCTCGATGGCGGAATACCTGGCCGCCTTTGTCGTCATCATGGTCGCCGGCCACCTGACCGTGCGCAGGTTCGCCCCGTGGGCCGACCCGCTGCTGCTCCCGCTCGCCGCGCTGCTGAACGGCCTCGGCATCGTGATGACGTACCGGCTGGCGACCCAGGGGAACCTGCTCAGCGCCGAGCTGAGCCCGTCCGCGACGGGCATCCAGATCCTGTACACCGCCATCGGCGTCGGCTGCTTCGTCGCGGTCCTGATCCTCATCCGCGAGCCGCGGGTCCTGCAGCGCTACACCTACACCCTCGGCGCCCTGGGCCTGCTCCTCCTGGCGCTTCCCGCGCTCCTGCCGGCCTCGATCAGCGAGGTTTACGGCGCCAAGATCCAGATCCGGCTCGGCACGTTCACGATCCAGCCGGAGGAGTTCGCCAAGCTGGCCCTGGCCGTCTCGTTCGCCGGCTACCTGGTGGCCAAGCGGGACGTGCTGGCCCTGGCCGGCCGGCGCGTGCTCGGCATCGACCTGCCGCGGGCGCGCGACCTCGGCCCGATCCTGCTGGCCTGGGCCGCCAGCCTGCTGCTGCTGGTCTTCGAGAGCGACATCGGCACCAGCGCCGTATTCATGGGCCTGTTCGTCGCGATGCTCTACATCGCGACCTCGCGGACATCCTGGCTGCTGATCGGCTTCGTCATGTTCGTGGCGGGCGCGTTCGCCGCCAGCAAGCTGTTCGGGCACGTCGGCGAGCGGTTCGACATCTGGCTGCACCCGTTCACCGGCAGCAACCCGGAGGGCAATGCCTACCAGCTGGTCCAGGGCCTGTACGGGATGGCCAGCGGCGGCCTGCTCGGCAAGGGCCTGGGCGGTGGCATGCCCTACATCACCCCGCTGGTCCAGAGCGACCTGGTGTTCACCGCGTTCGGCGAGGAACTCGGCCTGGCCGGGCTGATGGCCATCCTGCTGATCTACGCGCTGATCGTGCAGCGCGGCCTGCGTACCGCGATGTCGGTCAAGGACCCGTTCTCCAAGCTGCTGGCGGGCGGCCTGTCGTTCATGCTCGCGCTGCAGGTCTTCGTCATCGTCGGCGGCGTGACCAGGCTCATCCCGCTGACCGGGATCACGACCCCGTTCCTGTCCCAGGGCGGATCCTCGCTGGTGGCGAGCTGGATCCTCATCGCCTTGCTGGTCCGGCTCAGCGACACGGCCCGCCGCCCGCCGCCGCGGCCGATCCAGGATGAGGGGCTGACCCAGGTGGTGACGCTCAGGTGAACCGCGCGCTGCGGCGGATGTCGATCGCCATCCTGGTGATGTTCCTGCTGCTGCTCATCAACATCAACTACCTGCAGGGCTTCGAGCCCGCCAGCCTGGCGGACAAGCCGGGCAACTCCCGCGCGTTCTACGCGGCGCAGAACTCCTACGAGCGCGGCAGCATCGTCACCAGCGACGGCGTGACGATCGCGGCGTCGAGGCCGAGCACCAGCCAGAACGACTCCATCAAGTACCAGCGGTACTACCCCGACGGCAAGATGTACGCCCCGATCACCGGGTACGACACGCTGTACAGCCAGACCGGCATCGAGGCCAGCCAGAACTCGCTCCTGTCCGGCAACAACTCCGCTCTGACGGTGCGGAACTTCCTCGACCTGCTGACCGGCAAGCCGCGCAAGGGCGCCACCGTCACGCTCACGATCAACTCGCGGGCCCAGGCCGCGGCCTACAACGCGCTCGCGGCGCTCGGCAAGCCGGGCGGGGTCGTGGCGATCGACCCGAGGACCGGGGCCATCCTCGCCCTGGCCTCCTACCCGAGCTACGACCCGAACGTCCTGGCCACGCACAACGGCCAGCAGCTGATCCAGGTCGACAAGGCGCTCCTCAACAGCGCCGCTCAGCCGCTCCTTAACCGGGCCCTGCAGGAAACCTCCCCGCCCGGCTCCACGTTCAAGATCGTCACGAGCTCCGCGCTGCTCACCCAGAATCCCAGCGTCACGACGCAGACCAACGTCGCCTCGCCCACCCGCCTCACCCTCCCGCAGACCACCAACGTGCTCATCAATAACGACGGCGAGGTGTGCGGGAACGGGAGCGGCCAGGCCCCGCTGATCACGGCGTTCGCCCAGTCGTGCGACACGACGTTCGGCCAGATCGGCCTGACCCTCGGCGCCGCGACGCTGAACGCGATGGCCGAGAAGTTCGGCATGAACAACCCGAACCTGACGATCCCGCTGGGCGTGGCCGCCAGCAACTACAAGATCCCGCCGAGCCAGGCGCTGACGGCGTACTCGGCCATCGGCCAGTTCAGCGACACCGTCACCCCGCTGCAGGAGGCCATGTTCGCCGCGGCGATCGCCAACAACGGCACGCTGATGAAGCCGTACCTGGTCCAGCAGGTGACCGCCAGCGACCTGAGCACGGTGCAGACCACCTCGCAATCGGTATTCAGCCAGCCGGTCTCGGCCACCGTGGCCTCCGAGGTGGGCCAGATGATGCTCGCCGTGGTCCAGGACTCCGACGGCACGGCGTTCAACTTCAACTCGACCGTGGAAGGCGGCCTCGTCATCGCGGGGAAGACCGGTACCGCGCAGAACGGCGTGAACAACACCGGGCTCAACGACGCGGCGTTCAGCGCTTTCGCGCCATACAGCAACCCGCAGATCGCCGTGGGCGTCATAATTCGAGGTGGCGGTTACGGCGCCATCGCGGCCGCACCCATCGCCGTAGCGGTCATAAAGGCATTCCTGAGGACACCGTGACCGATTACCTGCTGGCTGGCCGCTACCGGCTGACCGACCGGATAGCGGCCGGCGGCATGGGCGAGGTCTGGCGCGGGGAAGATCAGCTGCTCAACCGCGCCGTCGCGGTCAAGCTGCTGCCCACCGGGCGGGCGGGTGACGAGTCGTTCCTGGCCAGGTTCCGCGCCGAGGCGCGGTACGCGGCCAGCCTGTCCCACCCGGGCATCGCGCGGGTCTACGACTACGGCGAGTCCTCCGAGTTCGGCGGCGCCTATCTGGTCATGGAACTGGTCCGGGGCGAGCCGCTCTCCGCGATCCTGGCCCGGGCCGGCCGGCTTTCCCCGGACGCCACCCTGGACATCGTCAGCCAGGCGGCTCGCGCGCTGGACGCCGCCCACCAGGCCGGCATCATCCACCGCGACATCAAGCCGGGCAACCTGCTCATCGCCGCGGGCGGCGCCACGAAGATCACCGACTTCGGGATCGCGACCGCGGTGCGCGCGGCGCAGGCGTCCCACCTGACCGAGACCGGCATGGTGATGGGGACGGCCATGTACGTCTCGCCCGAGCAGGCCACCGGCGCCCCGGTCACCGCCGCCTCCGACATTTACTCCCTCGGCGTGGTCGCGTACGAGTGCCTGGCCGGGCACGTACCGTTCCGGGCCAGGGAGCCGCTGGCGATCGCCTACGCGCACAAGCACGCCCCGGTCCCGCCCCTGCCGCCAGACGTGCCGCCCCCCGTGGCCGATCTCGTCTACGACATGCTCGCCAAGACCCCCGACCGGCGTCCCGCCAGTGTGCGGGTCGTCGCCGACCGGGCCGACATGCTGCGGGACGCGCTGGCCCTGGGCGGCCCGGCCGGTGCCGCGGACCCGCTGCCGGGGCTGACCAGGGGGGATCTGCCCGCCGCCCGGACCGGATTCCTGGCGGGCGGGGACGGTCTGGATCCGGGGCGGACCGGGCCTCGAGACGCCGGCCGGCGGCCCGGGAATAACCCGCGCCGGATCGTGCTGGCGAGCCTGACCGCGACCCTGTGCGCCCTGGCGGCCGCGGTGGGCCTGTACCTCAGCGGGCACATCGGGAACCACGCCGGCCGGGACACGGGCAACACCGTGGGGCAGATCAGCTCGCCGGCCGTGACGCCGTCGCAGGTCACGAGCAGTACCCGCACGCCATCGGCTTCACCTAGTACCGTGGTGCAACAGCCGACCACGTCGCCTCCCACCTCGGGAAGCCCGCGGCCGACCAAGTCCACCAGACCGACACCGTCCCCCACGCCCTCGTCGTCGGCCAGCCCGTCGCCGTCGGCGAGCAGCTCGCCCTCAGTAAGTCCTTCCCCGTCGACGACCTCACCGTCGCCGACGCCCAGCACGTCGTCTCCCGCGACGACCTAGAAGTCCGACAACAGCAAGCGCAGGGTGGTTTGGCATAGTGCGAGACACGACTCAGCCCCGGCTTCTCGGCGGCCGCTACGAGCTCGACGGGGTCGTCGGGCGCGGCGGCATGGCCGAGGTCTTCCGGGCGCGCGACATCCGGCTCGACCGGATCGTCGCGATCAAGACGCTCCGCGCCGACCTGGCCAGGGACCAGATATTCCAGGCCAGGTTCCGCCGCGAGGCCCAGTCAGCAGCCTCGCTCAACCATCCGAACATCGTGGCGGTCTACGATACCGGCGAGGACATGACCACCGGTGTCCCCGTCCCGTACATCGTGATGGAGTTCGTCGACGGCCGCACGGTCCGCGACCTGCTGCAGGAGGGCCACCGGCTGCTGCCGGACCGCTCGCTGGAGATCATCGACGGGGTGCTGCGCGCGCTTGACTACAGCCACCAGGCCGGCATCGTGCACCGGGACATCAAGCCGGGCAACGTGATGGTGACGCGCAACGGTGACGTGAAGGTGATGGACTTCGGCATCGCGCGCGCGATGAGCGACGCCCAGGCCACGATGACCCAGACGGCCCAGGTGATCGGGACCGCGCAGTACCTGTCGCCGGAGCAGGCCCGCGGTGAGCGGGTCGACTCCCGCAGCGACCTGTACTCGGCCGGCTGCCTGCTGTACGAGCTGCTCACCGGCAGGCCGCCGTTCACCGGCGACTCACCGGTGGCGATCGCCTACCAGCACGTCAGGGAGAATCCGATCCCGCCGTCGCAGGTTGACCCGGACGTGCCGGCCTGGGCCGACGCGATCGTGCTGAAGGCGATGGCCAAATCGCCCGCGGACCGGTACCAGACGGCCGCCGACATGCGCGCCGACCTGCAGCGCGCCGCGTCCGGCCTGCCCGTTTCCGCCGTGGCGCCGACCCGGGCCGACCCGTACTCGCCGTCCACCCAGCGGATGGGCGCCGACACGATGATGGGGTCGGGCCGGACGTCGCAGATCCCGCCGGTGCAGTATGACTACTCCGGCACGGGCTACGGGCGCCGTGAGGGGGCCGGCGGCGGGGCGCGGCGGTGGCTGCCGTGGGTCATCGGCCTGGTGCTGGTCCTCGCCGTCGTCGGCGCGGTGGCCTACTACCTGCTGGCCGGGGGCAAGACCTACGCGGTGCCGCTGGTCAACAACGAGTCGGTCGCGCAAGCCGAGTCCCAGGTCAGGGCCCAGCACCTGGTCCCCGCCGTGATCGACCAGCCCAGCTCCGGCGTCGCCAAGGGCCTGGTCATCAGGTCCAACCCGGCCGAGGGCGACGTCGTGGCCGCGAACAGCGTCGTGACGCTGTACGTGTCTACTGGCGCGGCGCCGGTCACGGTGCCTAACGTGGAAGGCAAGCAGGAAAACGCTGCCCAGTCGGTGCTGCAGAACGATGGTTTCCAGGTCGTGGTCAGGACGGATCCCACGTCGACCGAGCCGTCCGGCACGGTGGTGAACCAGAACCCGGTGGGCGGCACCAATCTCGCGCCCGGATCCAAGGTGACCATCTTCGTGTCCGGGAGCGCGAGCGTGCCGAATGTGGTCGGCCTGCCCATGGCTAGCGCCCTGACCCTGCTGCAGAACGACGGGTTCAAGGTGAATCAGGTCACGGCGGCCGGGCCGTCCGGGACGACGCCGGGCAACGTCTGGCAGCAGACTCCCGGGGCCAACTCGACGGAGCCGGCCAACTCGACCGTGACCATTTACATCCAGCCCGCCGCGTCCCCGTCGCCGTCGGCGTCGCCCACCCCGAGCGCGTCCGGCAGTGGCGGTTTCGGTGGCAACGGATTCTGAGCGCGCGCGTCCACCGCACGGAGCCGCTACGCTTAGGTTCCGCACCAGGAAGGTCCGCTAGGCAGGAGGCCGTCGTGCCCAAGTCACGCGTCCGCAAGAGGACGGTCTATACGCCGCCGCCGGCGAAGTCGAAGAAGCGGAAGGTCAGCCCGCCGTGGGTCGGCCCGTCGATCGTCGCCTGCCTGGTCATCGGCCTGGCCTGGATCGTGGTGTACTACCTCACCTCGGGTTCCGTGCTTGGCATGTCGGCCCTGGGTTCGTGGAACCTGGTCGTGGGCTTCGTGTTCATCATCGCGGGCGTGATCCTGGCCACCACCTGGAAGTTACAGGCCCGCCCCGCTGAGCTGACCGTTCCTGACCACGATCGCGACGGCGATCAGGACCATGACCGCCGCGGTAGCGAGCACCTGCCACGCCGTGCGGTGCTTGCGGGGCGCGTAGGCGTAGGCCGCGGTGAGGAGCGCGCCGGTCAGTAGCCCTCCGATGTGGTCCTGCCAGGCGATGATGTTGTGCAGGAAGAAGCTGAGGGCCAGGTTGATGGCGATCAGCGTGGCGATCCCGCGGGTGTCGAGGCGCAGCCGCCTGTACGCGATGAACCAGGCGCCGAACAGGCCGAAGATGGCCCCCGAGGCGCCCACCGCCGCGGCGTTCGGCGCGGCGAGGTAGTAGTACATCACCGAGCCGCCGACCGCGCTGAGCAGGTAGACGCAGATGAAGCGGACCCGGCCGAGCAGGTGCTCGAGGGCGGGCCCCACGAAGATCAGCGCCCACATATTGAACACGATGTCCCAGATGCCCAGGCCGCCGGTCAGGCCGGTCGCCGGGGCCAGGAACGCGGACGTGATGAGCCGGTACCACTCGCCCGCGGCGACGCCGTGCGCGGGGCCGCCGGCCGAGAACGAGGCGTACCCGAGCATCTCCAGGTGGTTGACGATGCTCGGCCGAACCCAGGTACCGGCGAACACGGCGACGTTGATCGCGACCAGCGCCCACGTCACCACCGCGCCGGCCACCGGCCGGCCGCCGAACGTGGTCCTGGCCGGCCGGGTGCCGCGCGCACCCTCACTCACGCACTCCGCGCACTGCTGGCCCACCGAGGCCGCGCGCATGCAGTCGGGGCACGCGGGCCGTCCGCACCGGACGCAGGAGACGTACGTTTCCCGGCCGGGGTGGCGGTAACAGGTGGGGACCTCGGGCGCAGCTTCCCGCGGCTGGTCCGATCCGGGGTCGCTGGGCGTGCTCACGGTCTGGTCCGGTCAGCTACCGGTGGTGTCGCCGCGCTGCACGGTGACCGACTCGATGATGACATCCTCCACCGGCCGGTCCTGGCTGCCCGTCTTCACGCGGCTGATCGCGTCCACCACGTCGGCGCCCCGGATGACCTCGCCGAAGATGGTGTGCTTGCCGTTGAGCCAGGCCGTGGGCCCGACCGTGATGAAGAACTGCGAGCCGTTGGTGCCGGGGCCGGAGTTCGCCATGGCCAGCAGGTACGGCCGGTCGAACCTGAGGTCCGGGTGGATCTCGTCGGCGAACTTGTACCCGGGGCCGCCCCGGCCGCTCCCGAGCGGGTCCCCGCCCTGGATCATGAAGTCGGGAATGACCCGGTGGAACACGGTCCCGTCGTACAGCCTGTCCGTGCTCGCACGGCCCGTGCGCGGGTCCGTCCACTGCTTGCCGCCCTCGGCCAGTTCCACGAAGTTGCGTACGGTTTTCGGCGCGTGGTCAGGAAAGAGGCGGACGACGATCTGCCCGTGGTTGGTGTGCAACGTCGCGATCAGCGTGTCTGTCATTCCAGTGACTCCTCGTCCGGCCATCGTGACGGCGGACCTGTTGTCGCGGGTGAAGTTCTCTCAGTCATCACCGTACCGGCCGCGCCCGATGGTTGAACCCGCGCGGGGCGGGAAGGGAGGTCGAGTACGAACACGCTCAGGAGGTTTACCGTGTCTTCTCTCCCGACCAGCACCCCCCGCCGGATAGCTGCCGCCGGCGCGCGGACGAAGGATGCGGCCACGCAGGGAGTTCACGATGCGCGTGAATGGGCCGCGCCGCGCCTGGAGGACGCCGCCGACGCGCTCACGCGGGCCAAGGATGCGGCCGCCCAGGGGGTCCACGATGCGCGTGAATGGGCCGCGCCGCGCCTGGAGGACGCCGCCGACGCGGTCACCGCCTCGGTCGCGCCCCGGGTCTCTTCTGCCCTGCGGTCCACGGCCCGCCAGATCAAGCCAGAGGTAACCCAGTCAGGAAACACCGGGCTCCGGAGGCTGCTGAGCTGGCGCTGGCTGCTCGGCGCCGGGGTAGCGATCGCCGCAGCCGGCGCGGCGACCGCCTTCGCGATGCGACGGCGCTACGCCGCCGCCACGGCTGAGGTCCGCGACGACGCCGACTCGCCTGACGACGAAGCAGCGCCCACGCCGCAAAGCGCCGCTGACGACACCGCACAACCCGAGGTCAACGGGTCCCGCAGCGCCAGCAAGCCCCGCCAGTAGCCAGCCGGCCCGCCGGTTGGCCGGCGGCGCAGGACCCGCAGGCCATGATCCGGTACCGTCTTACAGACGGGCCGAGGGTGCCGTGACCGGGATCATGACGAGCAGGCGGCGGACGGTGAGCGAGAACGACCAGGCGGTAGCGGTCGGCCAGCCCCGATCTGATGCTCAGGGCTCGTCCGAGCTGACCCGCCTGGCCGCCTGGCTGGCGGCGGCGGCCATCGTCGCCTCGGTGCTGATCATGATCGTGGTCTCGGCGGCGGGCCCGAACGTCTCGGTGCCGCTCCTGCCGGTCACCAGCGGCCCGCCGTGGTGGCACCATTCACTCCACCTGACCGCCACGTTCGTGACGGTGTCGCTGTGGGTCGCGATGGTGCTGGGCTGCGCGGGAGTGATCGCCGGGCTCATCGCCGTCGACCGCGGCGCGCGCCTGCCGGTCCGCGCGGTCCTGGCCTTCGCCTTCCTGGCCGTGGCGGTCTTCACCCTCCTCCCGTCAGCCGGCTCGACGGACTCCATTTCTTACGCGGCGAACGGGCGGACCGCGGTGATCGGGCACAGCCCGTACGTCATGACGCCGCTGCAACTGCAGCGGAGCGGCGACCCGATCGGCCGGCAGATACCGTTCGCCGAGATCCCGTCCTCGTGGACGACCACCGTATCGGTGTACGGCCCGGTGGCCACCGGCGCGGAGTGGGCCGCGGCCGAACTCGGCGGGACGTCGCTGGCCCGGATCACCTTCTGGCTGAAGCTGGAGGAGGCGCTGGCCTTCGCCGTGGTGATCGCGGCCCTGGACCGGATGCTCAGGCGTGAGGACGGCCTGCGCCTGCGCGCCCACCTGCTCTGGTCGGTCAATCCGCTGCTGCTCTTCCAGATCGTGGCGGGCGGTCATATCGACGGGCTCGCCGTGGTGTTCGGGCTGCTCGGCGTCGCCGCGCTGCGAGCGCGGGACGGGCGGCTCGGTGTCGGCGCCGCCGCGGTGGCCGGCCTGCTGACCGGGGTCGCGGCCGGCATCAAGGTGGAGTACGTCCTGTTCGCCGCGGCCGTGGCGTGGGCCTGCCGCAGGTCCGTCCGGCCGCTGGCCGCCGCCGCAGCGGGATTCCTGCTGGTGGTGATCCCCACCTACCTCGCGGCGGGACCGCCCGCGATCAAGATCCTCGTGACGCGCAGCCCGGGGATCACCTGGGACACCATGTACCAGCTGTTCTGGCGCCCGGTCCTGGGCTATACGCAGTTCAGCGTGTCGAGCGCGCCGCCGCACCTCGCGCTGGTCGCATACCTCCTGTTCGGCGCCGCCGCGGTCCTCGCGCTGCTGCGCATGCCGGATCGGGTCCCAGCCCGCCCGGCCGTGACTCCGGCCCTGGCGCTGAGCCTGGCCTGGCTGTTCTTCACGGCCTTCCAGCGGCCGTGGTACGACGTGATGGCCCTCAGCCTGCTGGCGCTGTATTCGGCGTCCCTCCTGGACTGGGCGGTGCTGATCCGCCTGCTCGCGGGTGCGATCATCTACGTTCAGGCCGTCCAGAGCCCCGCCGAACCGCACTGGCTGTACGACGTCGGCCAGTTCAACGGCACGTGGCTGACGCCGGGCATCCGGCTGGCGGCCGCGGCGGCGCTGGTCTGGCTGTGCGTTTCCGGCCGCTGGGGCTGGCGCTCCCGGCCGGTGTCACAAGCCGACCAGCTGCCCGAGTTGCTGCCGCTGACCTGAACCGCGTCCTCCACAGGAACCGCTGTGGATAACCCCGCCCGCAATGACCCCAGATGCATACGGCCCTTGGCAATTTCATGCACATGTCTGTGGATTGCCTTGTGGACAACGCCTGACCCGGGCTATCGCCGCCCCCCGGGATCGGCGGGACCCGACGTCAGGTACAGGCGCGGCCAGCGGCAGTCGGCGAACTGCTCGAGGTGGCCGGTCAGCCGTTCCTCGAAATCGTCATCGTCGGCCCTGGCGCCGACCGCCGTCTCGACGGCCGACGGGTGGTCGACCCCGAACGCGACGGCCCTGACCTCCCACGCGTCGCGCTGGGCGCCGTCGTGCCACCGCTGCAGGGTTCCGGCCTGGCCCGCGCACGTGTCGCCGGGCACCACCCGCCGGTAGGCCCGCTCCCATTCCGGGGTGCGGGGGTGCGGCCCGGCCCCGGGATTCTTCGTGTCGGCCGACCTGAGCGCGTCAAGCATGAGCGCCCACTGGTACGCGGGGGCGAGCCACCGGGGCTCCTCCCGCTGGCAGAGCCAGGCGCCGCGGGACACCCGCGCCCTGATCGCCGTGCTGACGTGCGAGGCCAGGCCGACCGGGCTGACCCGGCTGGCGATGACGGGTACCCGGACGCTGACCGCGGCGTCCACGGCGTGCGAGATGGCGCAATCGCGCAGCCTGGACGGCATCGCCTGCAGGACAGAGAGCAGCGCGGCCCCGGGCACCGGCATCGTCCAGCCGGTCAGGTGCGCGAGGACCGACAGCTCGGCCCACAGCCTGATGCCCGCCTCCTCCGTCAGGGCTCGCTGGGCCATGCGCATGTCCCGCAGCGTGCACGGCCGGCCGGCGCAGTCGGCGCCGCACGTCGGGCTGCGCGGCTGGACCACGCCGGCCGGGGTCGCGGTGGGGGCGCCGTCCGCGGCTTCGCGGCCGGTGCCGTCGGGCATCCGCACGAGCAGCGGGTAGTCCATGCCGTCGGCGAACACCGCAGCGTCGCCCGGCCTGAGCGTGACCAGGAACCGGTTCTGCGCCGCGGTCATGTTCATCGTCGCGCCCACCGCGTCCCGGTCGTCCGCGGCGGGCAGGCGGTGGGTGATCTTCACCGCCGTGTTCTTGATCACGTCGGGGACGAGGCGCTCCGGGATCTGCTCGGCGATGATGAGGCCCTCGCCGTACGCCCGGATCTCGGCGAGCAGGCCGGCGAACATCTCCACCGCGTGGGCCGCCGCGCCCGCCTGTCCGCCGTCGGCGCTCTGGTGACGGCGGAGCAGGCGGTGCGCCTCCTCGATGACCGTGAGATGACGCAGCCCGGGCGGGCCGGGCGGCCTGGCCCGGTTCGCCAGCCGGAGGTGCTCGGCCAGCCTGATCAGCACGGTGCCCATGAGAAACGCCTTGTCGCTGTCGTCCCCCACGTCCTCGATCTCGAGGACGACGTTCGCCGCGAGTAGCCTGCCGAAGTCGAGCTGGTGCCCGCCCTCGAGAAACCGGCCGGTCGTGCCCAGCCTCAGGCTCGACAGGCGCACCTTGATGAAACCGAGCACGTCGTCGGTGACCCGCTGGCTGTAGCCGACCTCCTGGACGATCCTCTCGGCGGCCCGCTGCAGGTCGGTAAGGGTCGGGTAGGCGGGATTCGGATCGGCCGCGACGGTCTCGCCCAGCGCCAGATCCCACCCGGCGTTCTGGTACGCCCTGGTCAGCGCGGCACTCAGCACCTGCGGGAACGGCTCCTCCGAGCGGAAGGACGCGATGAACAGCGCCCGGACCAGGTCCGCGTGCGTCTGCAGCGGGAACCGGCCGCCCGCACCGTCCGGCGCGGGCTCGAGCGGGTTCAGCCCGGCCGCGATCGCGTCAGACTCGCCCGGCCGGATCCGCACCACGGCCGCCCCGGCCGGAGCCAGCCGCGCGGCCATCAGCCGGTACTCGGCCTTGGCCGGCTCTACCACCAGCCACGGAACCCCGGCCTGGGTCGCGGCCTCGATCATGGTGCGTACCGTCTGCGATTTGCCCGCGCCGGTGGCCCCGCAGACGAACACGTGCCGGTTCAGCGAGTCAAGCGGCAGCATCAGCGGGCCGGCGGGCCGGTGGGTCCGGTCCAGGATCTCGCCGACGGCGATCGCCGGCGTGGCGGCCGGCTCCTGGGTGACGTCGAAATCCGGGTGGAGGACCAGGCGCAGGCCGGGCACCTCGCGCTCGGGCGGCCTGGCGAGGGCAGCGAGCAGGTCGGTGCTGCCCAGGAACGGGTGCCCGAGGATCCCGTCACCTCCGGGCGGGGCCGGACCGGGATCCGAGAGAAGCTCGCCCAGGCGGCCCGCGGCACGCTCCGTCGGGGCGAGGGCGTAGGGCAGGCCGGACAGATCCGCCGACGCGCAGAGCAGCCCCGCCACGCGCGACGCAGCGTCCGGGTCGCGGCCGCCCGCCAGCAACCGCACCCGCCACAGGCCCGTTGACATGCCCTTGAGCACCTCAGCGTGACGCAGGTGCAGGCGGCGGGTTTCCATGACCCGGGCGGGAAACCTGTCCGTGTTGCCGGTGGACCGTAGCTCCCGGCGCGCGATCTCGTCGGCGAGGGCGTGGATCTCCGCCGCCCGCAGCGGCTCGGCCAGGAGCAGCCAGCCGAACGGGCCCGGCCAGGTGGCCAGCAGGCCTTCCTCCAGCGACGGTGAGTGCCGCTCGGCTTCGCGGCGCTCACCGTCCGGCAGGAGGCCGTCGCTGATCCCCCCGACGGCGCGCCAGCCCGGCAGCCGCGACATCAGCGCGGTCACGCTGCCCTCGGGCACCGGCTGGGCCCGGGCCCCGCCCGGCAGGGTCAGGAAGACGCCGTCGTTCCCGCCGCACCCGACCAGGCCCGCGCCGGCCGCAAGGAACTGGACCGGGCCGCCTTCGTCGTGGCGCAGCCAGCCGACGGCGAGCGCTCCCGCGCCGTCGTCCCTGAGGCAGGCGCCGGCGTGATAGGCCGCGGCGAGGGCGGCGGTCCGCTGCGCCCGGCCGGGATCGTCGGGCTCGCGAGCAGGCGCCTGGTCGGCGTCGGGCCGCCGCGGAATTTCGGTGATCCGGTAGGCCGCCAGCCGTTCCAGGACCTGTGACGCCAGCATGCAACCCAAGACTTCCGGTCGGGACGGCCAGTGGAGTGACAGCGCGCCCGGGCGATGACCTGCAGCACCGTGAAGGCCGCCACCGCGACCACCGCGATGGTGACCAGCGTGATCCTGCTCGTGGCGGAGCCGGCCCCGGGGGCCTGGCTCGTGGCGCTCGCCGCCGCCCGCAGACCCGACGCCGGGCCACCGGAGCGGGTCAGCGCGTAGGCTACCGCCAGCGCCGTCCCCGCCAGGGCCGCTACGACCCTTCTGCGCATCGTCCTCACCCGCCGCTCGTTCACGCGGCCAGTGCCGCGTCCGCCACGGTGAAAGAAGGCGGTGATCATCGGCCCGCCGGTCACCGCGCTAATGACCGGCAGGCCGTGATCTTTCACGTCGGCCGCAGGCACTGGCCACTAACCGGATCACGGCGGCCCGTCAGGCGCGGTTCGGGGTCCGGCCGGCCCGTCATCACTTGGTAATGACCGGCCGAGGACCCGGTCCAGGTAGGCATTGCCGAACCTGCCCTCCGGGTCCACCTCGGCGCGAACGCGCCGGAAATCGTCGAAGCGCGGGTAGAGCGCGTGCAGGCGCTCGGCGTCCAGGGAGTGCATCTTGCCCCAGTGCGGCCTGCCCGCGACCTGCGCCACGATGGACTCGAACGCGTCGAAGTACCCCTGGTAGGGCAGCCCCGTGTACTGGTGGATCGCGATGTAGGCGGTGTCCCGGCCGTAGGCGGTGGACAGCCAGATGTCATCGGCGGCAGCCACCCGCACCTCGACCGGGAACATCACGGGATCGGCCAGGCGCGGCACCGCCTGGCGCAACTCGGCGAGCACGTCCCGCAGTGATTCACGTGGAACGGCGTACTCCGATTCGACGAAACGGACTCGGCGGGGGGTCACGAACACCCGGTAGGAGCTATCGGTGTAGGACCGGGTGGACAGCGCGGCCGAGGAGAACCTGTTCAGCGCGGGGATGAACCGCGGCGCCGCCCGGCCGACCCGGCACAGCGCCCCGAAGCCGGCGTTCTCCATCACCTCGAATTCCCAGAACCTGCGCCAGCCCGGCAGCGGCCTGGACGCACGCACGTTCGGCGCCGCGGTATGGCCGGGCGACAGCCGGTTGTTCCGCTTGACCAGGGCGTAGCGGCCGTAAGGGAACCAGTAGAACTCGAAGTGATCGTTGGCGGCCGCGATCGAGTCGAACCGCTCGATGACCTCGTCGACGGGCTCCGGGCTCTCCTCCGCGGCCAGCGCGAACGCCGGCACGCACCGGAGCGTGACGGTGCTGATCACGCCCAGCGCGCCCAGTCCACCCGGGTCGCCGCGAACAGCTCGGGCCGCTCCGACGCCGAGCACGTCACCGGGGAACCGTCGGCCAGGACCAGGCCGAACGCCTCGGCCTGGGTGGCCAGGCCCCCCAGCCGGGCGCCCGTGCCGTGCGTCCCGGTGCTCAGGGCACCCGCGACCGTCTGCGCGTCGATGTCGCCGAGGTTGGCCATGGCCAGCCCGAGCCCATCGAGCGCGGCGCCCAAGGCCCGCAGCGTCGTCCCGGATCGGACCGTGACCACGCCGGTCCGCGTGTCCGCGGCCACGATCCCGGTCCAGCCGGACAGGTCGAGCGCCAGGCCATCGGTCGCGGCGGCCGGGGTGAACGAGTGCCCGCTGCCGAGCGCCCGCACGCGGAGCCCGGCTGCGGCTGCGTCGTCGACCGCGGCCGAGATCTCGGCCTCGGTCCGCGGCGCCGCCCACCGCGCCGGAGTCGCCGTCACGTTTCCGGCCCAGTTCCGCCACGTACCGCCCGCCGGAGCTTGGTGGCCGCGCCGCCGAGGAGAGTAGTGCATGACCGGACAGTATTCATATTTCCGAGGTCGAGCGTGCGCTTCAGGTCATCGGGGAGAACGAGCACCCGTCGATTCCGGGATTGACAGGGCACCTGCGCCCACTTCATGCTGAGCCGGTCATCAGGTGGGGGGTTTGCCGGGCTGGATGCGGGCCGGCAGGAGCCCGGGGAGGGGATTGCCGCCGGCCGGATGCCAGGTTCACGGTCGGCGGGCGATGGGTGGGGAC
>Ga0187812_1000316_pt1 | contig 17549 bp, 18 predicted proteins | sample NC_S_2_FD_130582 | JGI IMG/M metagenome (GOLD analysis project Ga0187812, IMG submission 130582) | Wetland sediment microbial communities from Neuse River Estuary, North Carolina, USA - ASW-S_2 | ecosystem: Environmental > Aquatic > Freshwater > Wetlands > Sediment | place: USA: North Carolina...
CGGAAGCCAGTTCTTGAATTTCTTGCGGGATAAGTCCGAACCTCTCAAAGTTTCCCCTACCAAGTGCAGATGTTTGCGCGTGTCCACGCTTGGTGCGTCGGGCGCGAGTTTTCCTCCTGCCTTCCTATACCGCGCTTTCGCCAATGACTGTAGCTCGAAGCCCTTGCTTGTCAGATGATTGCAGATACGTTGGCTTACTGAAAAGGGGCGCGTGAAGCTTGAACACGCCTATCTTTGTCAACTGGCGTTTGTCAGTCCAATGGTAAAGGATTTATAAGGGGCGGTCAGTCGCCAGTCCTCCGGGGTTCGCGCAATAGTTTGGTGAGTTGACCGAGCGCCCGGCAAAGCGCTTCGGTTTCAAATTGGAACAGGTCAACTTTCACCTTCACCCGTGATTTCCGTCACCGCCCTGTCCATCAGTCCTTGAGAGTATCTTGATGAGGAACCGCAAGCCTCAAGACAGCTTGAGAGGCCGTCCATGGGCAACTTGATCCGTGAAGAGCGGTATATCTTCCAGCTCGGAACCGAGGAGCACATCTTGCGAGTCGAGGAGTTAATCAGGGGAGTGGAGCGCTGGCCCGATAGATGCCGGATTCGGCTGGCAGCCTCACACCGCAGGAAGGCCAAGACGTTTTACTCGGGGACCCCTCGGGAGGTTGTGGAGCTGGCAACTGAATATCTCTCGTCCTCTACCTGAATTCGACGTTCGCTTCGAAAGGCCGCTCCTTGCCTATTGCTTCCGCGGAAGGTTGCGTTGCGCCTTCTCCCTCAGCTCCGCCAACAATTCCCCAAGCTCAGTCCGGGTCAGGAATCCCTTATCAACCAGCAATGCCAACAGAGTCTCGACCATCACCATATTGGCGGAGATCAGGTCGCCCGCGGTGACCACTACCGCGGTGCCTCTGGGGTCAGGTGGAAAGGCTTGCCCGCGTCCGCTCGCCTTCGGAAGAGTATGCCTTGTTTCACGTCGGAATCTCTTTACTCGCTCCACCACCTCGGCGTTTCCCAGGATTCCTTTCTCACCGAGCAATTCGACCAGGGCCTGAACGATGAGCATGTTCGAGTAGGCCAGCTCCTCGAACGAGACTGTCGGACGCCCGGGATTGCCGTCGTTTCTCACCGCACTCGGCCGTGGAGGGCAATCTTATACCGAGCTAATCCGAAGAATCACTGCCCCTGCCGAGAAGCGTCCTTTTCGCGCTGTCGCGAAGGGCGTCTTTTATCTTGTCCTCGGGTCCTGACCACCCGGGATTCGGAACTTGTAGGGGAGGGATTGTAGGAGGCAGCAGCCCCGGGACATGCACTTGGATTGCTGCGTCCACCAGCCAGTACCCGTGGTTTTCTAGGACAGATGCCTCCGCCTCCGAAAAGCTGTCGAGATCAGTTCGAATCGCCGCGATGAAATTCTTGGTCAGATCCTCCGAATACCCTTGGTTCACTCCGTAGCCGTAGGCCGTGCTTCCGATACCCCAGTACGTGCCCTGGAGGTTCTTTGCAATGAAATTGGAAATCAGCCAGCGCTTGCGAAGGGCCAATGCCTGGTTCTCAGGAATCGAGACGAAACGTCCAATCTCCCAGGCAAATCCGGTGTCGCCGCCTGTGGGGAAGAGCGCACCACCATCGGAACAGAGCACGATCTCATGATCCTTCCAGATCGGCTCCAGTCCAAGATTGTCATAGACGCCGCCATCGCTAAATGTCATCCCCTGGATGGAAGCGTCGCGGAGCGGGCCGGGCTTTGCCTTTCCTCCGATGAGCTGCGTCGGGTCTAGGCCGAACTTTAGTGGCTTAAAGACTGGGGGAAAGCATGAGGACGCCGCCACGGCAGTGCTGAGTTTCCAATCCGGTGATGTGGCCTGGAATCCCGTCTCATAATCGCCGCACTCCCGCTTCTTGAACATCCAGCTTACGCCGTAGGTGAGATCAGTCGAACAGAAGATGTGGTTCGGCGGGTCCGAAATGTCTTTGAGGAGCTTGCCGTTGGTGAGGTGCTCTTCATACTGGTGCGCGAGCTGAGTGCTGTTGTCCAGGCCCGGCACGAGGCGCTCAAGGGCCGGCCAGCGGCGGATGTCGAGCGAACAGAACCGCCGAACGGGCTTGCTCACGGAGTTGTGGAAGTCCACGATGCTCGCCGCCAGCGGCCCAGGCAGGCGACTCGCCAGAAACCCATTGAGAATGCTTCCACCCGACACGGAAGAAACAGTCGTCACTTTCCCGAGAATTCCGAGCTCGTTCATTCTCCGGATCGCGCCAAGATGAAACAGTGTGGCACGGAAGCCTCCTCCGGAAAGCGCCAAGCCAACCGAATTGGGAATCCTGGTCTTTGAGGGAAGATACTGGGATTGTGCCAAAGCGTAGGCCATTTGAAATCTCTCCTTAACAGGAACATGCTCACCGCACAGCTACTGGACCACCGTAATCTTCGTGACTGGATGAATTTCTATCCACTTCGCGGGGTACGTGTCTTGCACGTAGGTTCCAACGATCCGCACGGGTCAAAGAGGTGTGTTTCATGGTTTCCTCTCGTGCTTGGGCGAGTGCGAGAGTGGTGCACCAATTTCCTTGCCCTGGCCGATTCCGGTACTCGGCAAGGCTGTTTTCCGGAGACGAGATCACTTGCTCTGCAAAGACCTGTTCAGTAGGCCTGCCAAGCGATAACCTGCCAGGAGGACCTGAGACTGGGCGACTTTCTTAGCACGATCGTGGTACGCCTTGTCCGGAATTCCAACCGCACTATTTGGTTCGTCGGAACTAATCGGTGGCTGATATACTTCGTCCTTGGCAAGTTGGAAGCCCTCCTGCACCCACACATGCACATCAGCAATGTCGGCGCCGGTGGGTTTGGGAAGAGCGTTCAGCTGCGCACTGATCCTCAGGGCCGCGCTGAGATTTGCGGGGCCCAATAGGTCGTCCCAATAGGCGTGGAATTCTGATTTACAGTGTGGAGTCTGGCAGATCATGACCAGGTTTCCGCCTTGGTCGCCGTCCGGATGCTACTTGGCGAAGCGGCTTGTATCATGCAACGGCTGGTGCACATCCCCGACGAGATGCTCGATCCAGACCAAATCGTACGATTTCAGGCCGTCTGACTCTCCGGAGGCTAGCGCAGCGGTCAGAGTGACAATTTCATCTAAGGCGTTGGGATGCGGCGCCGGCTTCGTCGGAGTTCCGTCAGTCGAGAACGGTGTGTCCACGAAGTGCCAGTACTTGTGCCGGTGCGTATCGTCGTAACCGATGTTCTGACAGGCCTCGGGACCTGCGGGAGCAATGTCGCCACCATCTGCGCCGTCGGACTCAAATTTATGGCCGGGCTGACAGTCATAGCTCGACAGCTTGATTGCATCCGGCCACGTCGCCGCCAGCATGAAGATTGCGACGGGCTGCTCTTCGGCAGTCAGGGAGCTCACCGTTGATTTCCATTTGTTGTAACACGGGTTTTCAGAAAGAAGGACATCAACCTTCGCGCGCGTTGTGGGATCCAGATGTTGATACGCGATGTAGGCGACGGCCTCGTGGCCCTGGCCGTTCCATCCTGATGTTATGTTCGCGAAGACGAGGACCAAAAGTGCCATGAGACATGTCTTTTTCACGTTCGATCTCCTTGGAAGCACGAGAATCGAAGGGACGGTAGGTCACTGCTGTTTTTCAACCCATTGTTCAAGAGAAACCCAAGTCCCTGCACCACTGCAATCTCCCGCGCAGACCTCGAACTTGTAGATGGGATGAATCTCCCAAAGCGAAAAACGCTTTGGATTGCCCGCTGAAGCCTGCCCGTTTTCGCAGGGGCCGTGGCTGGAATCGAAAAACAACTGCCCAGTGACACGGATCGGCAAATGGGCTGAGGCTACTTTGTTCACATTGGCGGCCGTCCACTCGGCTGGACGATGATGGGGGCTCATTTCGGCCACGATGCCATTGCATTCATCAGTCTCCGTATCCACCGGCACCAGGGAGATATGAATGTCATGGTAGGCGGGTTCATTTGGGACGGCACCGGGTTGCGGGGGTTTTCCGCAATTGACACTCTCCGGTCCTTCCTGTCGAGCCTTGAGGACAAATGCCTTCAGGACGACCAGATTGCCTTCTCCCATTTGCTGCAGCGCACCCCGCTGCGTCGCTGGGCCGGGCTGCCTGTCGGCCGTTTTTGTCCTACCAAAGGGAATGCTCGTGTCGCTGTCCACTTGAACTTGCAGTTGCTTCAGTTGGTTAAAGGTCGTTCCCTGGGGTTCACCCTGCGCGCAGAAGTTGTTCTTGGCTTGGTTCTGGGCTGCTTCTTTGCCACCCTGGCCGGCAGCATCGCAAGCCGTGTCAATAGGAGTGGCATTGGAAGGGAAAGAAGGAGTCGAACAAGTCTGGGTGAGCGTCTGAGCGTTCGCGAGCGACAGTGTACCAAATACGAGAATGAAAAGCGCTGTAAGCTGATGAGCTTTCCTCATATCGGGTCCTCCTAAGGCGAGATTCGGTCCAGCTTGCTGATGTAACCAGAAAGCGTCTGTCACTTCTTGCAGTCAATAAAACCGACTAGGCTGACGGTGCGAAACAGGACAATTGTGATTCGCAAACGCTTATGAGATTCGATCCCGGACGAGCTGCTAGAGGAACCCAGGCGATTCTCCCCCTTACGTAGGGAAAAGTCAATAACTGGAAATAGAAATATAAAGAGAGAGTCTTAACCTCATGTTAGACCGACATGCATCAGCTCGGAGCGCTGGGGCAAGCCCCGTGGCCGACGGAGGGCGTTCGTTTTCCTCCATCCGTAACCCCACCCGGCTCGATGCACTGGCAGACATTAAGCGGGCAAGCGTTACTGGACGGAATCCCGCGAAGCCATAAATAGAACTCCGAACAGTTGCCTGCAAGAACAGCACGAGTGCACCGGCGCCCGCGCCGTCCTAGGGCGGGCATCCGGAGTGGGAAGGGGTAAAGTACCTCCTAAAGCTGCGCTAGCGCGGAGGACCTGGACCGCTGGCTTATAGTCACAAACGGATCCACTCTTGCCACCGTACCATAGCATTGCTCGGCCGATGCTTTGCAGCCTCCGCAGCACATGGTTTTCAGTTCAGGGTCACAACTCTCGCACTCCGCGGGCCAGGTATGATGAAACGACCGGACGTAGGGATGATTATAGTAAATGTCGGTGAAGCGATCTTGCTTGAGATTGCCTAAGATCACGCTGGAATGATTGCAGATGCGCACATTTCCCAGCGGATCGATGGTGAAGTACGATCCTTCTCCCGCCAGCGGACACCAGCCAAAGTGGATTTGCTTGTACTTCCTCACATCGATGATGCACGGCTCAATCACCACCGACACTGCGACGGGAAGCCTGTAAGATGCACTCAGTTCCTCTAACGTGTCCAGGTTCTCTCTAATCATGTCGGGCGTTGGGAGTAAGCGATCGGCTCGGCGCATGTTGTGCGCGCCCAGATTGATTCGGTTGTACATCAGGCCGCTAGCGCCCAGGGCGATAGCCAGTTCCGCCGTCTTGCGAACATCCATGTAGTTGAGTTTGGTGGCCACGAACACAGCTACGAAGTTTGTCTTTGCCTGCCGGACATTGGCCATGCCCTCGACTACGGCATCCCAGGCCCCTCGACGACCGGCCAGCCGGTCGTGCACCTCCCGACGGTGGCTGAGCAGCGTGATCTCGTAGGTGACATCGGGGGCCGTCGCTGCAACTCTTTCACTGGTCAGGAGCGTGCCGTTGGTGATGACGACGGGGGATATCCCTTTGTCTCGAACAAACGAGAGGATCTCCGGGAGATCCTCTCGTAACAGTGGCTCACCCCCTGAAAAGGCGAGGGACTCGACGGGAGCTTCGTCACAGAGCTTAGCTATGGTGTCCGTTACCTCCACTGTGCTCATCTCAGGGGTCCGATGGCAGTCATAGTCTTTGGCCTGGGGACCTTCTGATAGATAGCAATACAGGCAACGATTGTTGCAACGATTCGTCAGCTCCATAACGAAGCTCTTGGGAAGGCGCCTTGACTCGAAGCCGCCCGGGGCTGACTTCATAAATCCACCATCCTTGTCGACGGTCAGAAAACCGCCCACATTAGTTTCGGGAGTTTCCCGCGTGCCAGATTTATGAGTTCTCAGCGCCAAGCTTTGCGTAGGTCTCTTTGCTCAGCACTCCCTCGTTGAGGAATTGCTTCGCGAGACCGACTCGCGCCACCTCATCAACCACACCAAAGACGTAGGGGTCAGCCGGGAGGTAGCAGAGAATGCGGACGATGCGAGGACCCGCCTTCACCAACCCAACGACGAAGCTCGTAGGCTCGGAGTAAACAATCTCCACCTTTTGTCCTACGAGCTCCTTCAATTGAGCCGGCTGCGTGTGTGGACTGACCGGTATCGGAAGTTGTTTGCCCTCCGTCTCGAGGAAGTAGGTCCCATCTTTGAATACGACTGCTCCCGTTTTCGGTTGCGTAGCCATATTGTTTCTCCTTATGACGTCAGAGCTTTCTATTGAGGTGAGCGGACTTACTCTTGACGCCAACTAGCTTCCTGCTTATTTCATCAAAGGTATGTGACCATAGGCACAGAACGATGTGACCATTTACCTAGACTGAATCAACCTGCGCTCTCACTGAGCATTCATAATCTGTCCTGTTACTGTCACCGTGATTTAATTATATTTTGCTTTATGGTACCGCCTTCTCCGCCCGAGTTACTTGACAGCTGGCGGCTAGCCCCAGCAGCCCAGTGCGGACGAAATACAGGCGCCTACTTCTCCTTGAAAATACCCGAGATCTCATTAGGGCCCTGCAATTAAACATTAGTTAGGAAAAGAGGGAAGAAAGGAACTCTGATCTCATAGAGGAGCAAGAGTCAACGATGGGGTAGGTCGAATGCTGCTCAGCGCGGTCCATCCCGGCATCGGGGTTCCTCTCCCAGCGGCCGCAACGCTGGATGCGCACCGGCCCCATCCTGATTTGGTTCGCCGCTGTGACCCCTGTGTGAACCGTGTCTAGCCACTGTCTTGACAGGCCTTTGGCACGAGCTTAAGCTTTTCATCCGAGGAGGTCCCAGTGGCACTCCGAGCAGTTGCGTTGAAGGAAGAGGGCACACATCCGCCTTCCGAGGGGGTCCTCGCTCAATTCGCCCAACTGCGGCCAATTCGATCCCTCAGAGACCTTGAGAAGGTAAGAGCAGAAAGCCCGGATATCGTGTTGATGGATATCGGCATGCCCCACGTGGACGGCAAAGAGGTCGTCGAGGTGCTTCGCCAGTCGCGCCGAGCGCCGGTGCTCGTGCTCTTCGATTCCAAGATGCAGCCGGCTCTTCTGCTAAAGCGATTGAACTGCCTGGCAGCACTGAAGGCCCCCGGGCATCGCCGGGCGCCGAACCTCTCCCAGGCCGTACGGCTACTGGGGGTATCGCAAGAGATGCTCAGCCGGATCTTGAATGTTTCCGCTCGAACCGCGCACCGATGGCTGAAGGGCACGCGCCCCAGGCGGACGCGGGAGTTGGACCGGCTCTTTGAGATCGTCGCGCTGCTTCAGCAGACGCTGCCGAACGACGAAGCCATCCGGAGCTATCTGCACCATTCCAATCAGGCCCTGCACGGCGAAAGGCCCATTGACCTGCTGATTCGAGGGGAGTTTGACCGGGTGACCGCGGATCTTCAGGCCATGCAAGAGGGTGTGTACGTCTAATTGGCCCTGCCTCCGGACCTTCCCCGCGTTCCGTTGACCGCGGTCGTCATCCGCGTAGTACAAGCCGGTTTGGACCCGTTGGGAACAGAAGGAAGCCTGAAAGCCGGCGGTCGTTGGAATCCGCCGAACGAGTTTGGCGCGCTGTACACCTCCCTTGAGGCGGCTACTGCAGCGAAAGAAGTGGCAAGAGGCCTGAGACAGCGCGGAATCGACCCGACAGCATTCCCGCCAGATGCCTGGTGGGCATACGAGCTGGAAGTGATGCTGGACAGAGTTATCGATTTGACGAATCCAGACGTGCTGCAAACGATTGGGGTGTCGCAAGACTCGCTCACCGGGCCGGATCTGGACATAGCGCGAGAGATTGCCGGCCAGGCAAGAGAGAGAGGATACGAGGCGCTGCTGGTTCCATCTGCCGCCGACCCAGGCTCTAAGAACCTCGTCATGTTTGTCGACAGGCTGACAGTAACTCCGAACGTGCTCAGTTCAAGGCCTGTCAGCTTTGGTGAGGAAGCCTCCTGAGTAATCGAGGACGAGGGCCATCATGCGTCTAACCCGACTCCCACGGCATTGTTTTGGAGTAGAATCCCCGAAAGCAGCAATGCAATGAACGGCAGTTCTACAGCCACCTCTAAGACCAAGCCGCAACTGTGGATGCGCGCAGGCTCTATCCTCATCTGCTTCGCCGCCGTGACCCTGCTCGTGACTGCCTTCGGGTCACGCTTCTATGGCGGCATGTTGTCCTCCGTCTTGCTCACTCTCGTGCTGATCGCTCTCTGCGTCGCAATTGCCCTTCATGCGCGTTTCCTTCTCCTGGCCCGTCGCGAGCACACGGAAACGACTAAGGCGCTGGATGCCACCGAGCGCGAATACAAGTCCGTCTTCGACAACGCGCTGGACGGCATCCTGATCCTCAATGACCAGGGCGTGTGTCTTGAAGCGAATCCGGCCGCACTGGCCGTTTACGGGGTGGGTCGCGACGAGCTTGCGGGCAGGCCCATCGGACATTTTTTTGCCTGCGCGGAGGAGTTCGAGGATCTTTGGAAACGCTTCCTGGACCGCGAGTCCGAGCATCGAGAATGCAGGATTCTGGGAGGAGATGGCAGGACGGTCTTTGTCGAATACACGGCCAAGGCGAACTACCTCCCCGGCCGGCATGTGGTCGTACTTCGCGACGTCACAAGGAGGAAGCAAGCGGAAGAGGCGCTGCGAGAGAGCGAAGAACGATTTCAGCAGATGGCTTCAAACATCCAAGAGGTTTTCTGGATGCTGGATGCGGAAAGCAAGAATGTCATCTACGTCAACCAAGCCTGCGAGACGCTCACCGGCCGGAGTTGGGAATCACTGCGGGAAGATTCGAAGGCGTATGAAGATGTCATCCACGCCGAGGATCGAGTTCGGGTGCTCTCCCGGCTGGACGAGGCGGTTCAGAATGGCCAGTTCGACGAGGAGTTCCGCATCGTCCGGCCGGACAACGCGACTCGGTGGGTGTGGGTGCGGGGGTTCCCCGTTCGAGATTCCGCGGGGACTGTCCGGCGGCTCGTAGGGACGGCCTTGGACATCTCCGCGCGGAAGGCGGCCGAAAAGGAGATCGCGCATCACCTGGACCTGGCTGAATCGGCGTGGGCGGAAGCAGACGCCTTCCGCAAGACGACCCTTGCGCTCACCCAAGATCTCAGCATGGACTATGTCCTCGATACGCTGCTGCAGGCCCTGCTGAAGCTGGTTCCATGCGAATCAGCGCGAGTCTTGCTGGTGGAAGCGAATACGCGGCTCTTCCTCGCTCGCGAAGTCCAGGAGAGCGAAGCGAACCGACGGATCCCCAAATCGCCCGCGACCCTGGATGCCCAGGACAGCCGCTTTCTCATGCAGGTTCTTGCCACCAGGAACAGTCTGCTCATTCCTGATACAGCTAGCGAGGCAGGATGGGATGCTTTCAAGGGCTTTTCCCACCTGCGGTCTTGGTTGTGCGTTCCCCTGGTCGCGTCCCAGCAGGTGATCGGCCTTCTTTCCCTTGGCGACGCACATGCGCACGCGTTTACCCCCGAACACCTCCGTTTGGCCAAGTCACTTGCGATTCCCGCAGCGGTCGCAATTCAGAATGCCCGGCTCTATGAGCGCGCGGAAATCTATCGCTCAGAACTGGAGCATCGGCTGGCCGACCTGGAAACCACATAGCAGGTCTCCTGGACCGCGGGTCAAGACGATTTCTCGCGCAGAACTCAGCGGATAGAATCACCAGCACTTTTCATTGTCTGCTTGGCATTTTATCCAAGGAGCCTCAGCCACTGGGAACGGCCGGGGCTGCAGCCCATTCCGCAGCCCAATCCTGCTCGGGCAGTCGTTCTGGTCGCATTTCCTGCCAGACCAGCACTCGCTAGGGAGAGCCTCGAATCGGGTCGCTCCCTTCTAAGAGCCTAATGGATGTGTCTGCCTGCATGGATTTCACTCTCGCGCTGGACGCCATTCCGACCACGAACAAGGTATTTCACCTTTTCACAGGCGCAGCGCGGCAGCATCTCACCCTCAGGCACTGACCGCTTTTCCGGGCAGGAAAAGAAATCAGTGATGGAGATCCGAGGATGCGAGCCAAAAGGCTGTCAGGGACCATCCTCGGCGCGACGCCGCCTCGAGAAGAGACTTCCTAAGAACCGTCAGCAATTGGCAGGGGGATAGTCTTCATCCAGCTAAGCTCACCCTTCGAGCCAATTCAGCGCGGTATTTGGTCCCATGGAAGACCGTTGGGCCAATGCGGCGGGCAGCTACCAGTTTCGGTTTTTCTCTCCGGAGCAGGCAGATCAGATACTTCGGGAAGGATCGAAACAAGGGCGCACGGGTTCGCATGCCGCAATCGAGAGGATCCTGAAGCACGAACCAGGCCTGGAGAGGCCGGCGCTCTGGAGAAGAATACGACGGCTGAAGAGTCGGCCGCGGCCAGATCCTTATCGGCGATCCGTTTGGGGGCCAGAGGATGACCAGACCCTGCGTCAAGGCTATGAAGCTGGATGGCAGGGAAAGCAACAGGCCGTCCGCGAGCTGCTGAGACGGCATCCCGACTGGCGGCCTCACGTAATTTGGAGACGGGCTGCAAAGCTTGGCCTGATCGAAAAGAAGAGCAGGAAAGGCCGGGAGCGCAACCGCCAACCATGGTCCGAAAATGACGATCGCATGCTGCTCAACTTGGCCGGCTACAAGCTTGCCAGAGCCATCGCCCGGCGGCTGCACCGAACGGAAAGCGCCGTGCGGTACCGGCTCGCGCAGCTTGGCAAGAGCAGCCGGGTCCACAAGGACGGCTACGCGAGGCGCGCCCTCGCGGAGGAGCTGCATCTTGGCAGTAAAACCGTCCAGCGGTTGATAGTGGAGGGGTTGCTGGAGGTTCGCGACCCGCGGATCACGAAGCGGTCGCTCGATGACTTGCGCAAGTCATTGCAGGGGTCGAGCTCGCTCAGCGCCGGCACAGACAGTGGGGATGAGCCGACGCCAGGGCAGCAGGTGGCTCCGGCCAGCTCAGAAACTGTCCGGGACTCCGAACCGGGTAGCAACCCCCCAGCCACGGTTCCCACCCGATCTTCACGGGCGAAGCGATTCTGGGTGGAAGCAGCCAGGACTCTGGGTCTCAGCGCAGATGAGATCGAGAAGTACATCGCGAAGGGCATCCTAAAGCTTCAGGACCCGCGGGTCACCGAGAAATCTCTGAGAAGTCTCTGCCGGCGGCACGGATCCCTGATCAACTACGACTTCCTGAACCCGGAAACCCGCGCCTGGCTCCGAGAATCGCTGGATTTATTTCCGACGGCAGGCGAAGCCGAAGCCAAGCAGATGGCAGCCTCCCGCAAACACGCGCAGACTGTCAGGAAGTGTGATGCCTGCGGCCGAAGAATCCGCGGCAACGTGTATTTTCGTCACATCAAGACTTGTGGACGCATGTGTCCGAAGGAATGAGATGGTGAAGCGCCTCTGGCTTACCGCTTATGCTGCCTAGGAGTTGGTATCGGTCGGTGGTTGCTAGACTGCTTGCCTCCCGGAACCACTGCAAATGGAGCACGCTCAGCTGCCCTCCGCCACTCATCTAATGATGGATAGCGAGTCGGCCGAATCCGACCCCATTCGTCCTCGCATTGCTCACAATGCGCCCAGCTGCAGTGGGAATACGGATCGCGAACTGAGTAGAAAATGAGCGCGTCGAGCCAACCCTCTTGCTTCACCCGGGCAAACACGTGATCGTGAATCCATTCCAGCAGGAGATGCGGGAGGTGTGATGCCTTCTTGGGATGGGCTGCTTGGCATTGCCGCGCGTGGTCGAGAAAGCCCGGGCAGTGCTCTTGTAAGACCGGAATCATCCAGGAGGGCACGCGGCCCTCTGTTCCGACAACTGCCCGAACCCACAGCGAAAAGGCTTCCCAGCCGAGGTATTCCTGCTGTGCCTGGGAGAAGCGATTCTCAGGAACTCGCAGCAACTGCCGCGTTGCACGACGCCGGGCTAGCTCTTGGACCCGGCGCTCCGTCCTGCCGGGCCGCCATCGCTTCGGCTTGTTTTGCGTACGGCCGACTTTCTGCTTCATGAAGACGCCCATCACACAGAAAAGTTCGCCTCACATTACAGGGAATCGTCTAGCGCTTCAACGACGAGCCGATGCGTGGTTCAAGGAATCAGTTCAGAGGTGTTGCGGATGCGGTGGTATTCGAACTCGGGCACGAGCTGGAAGGGAGTGCCTGGCAATTGAACGGATTCCGCAAGCTGGTCGATGCGGTCTGCTCCCGAGTTGCCGAGAAACTGCGACCCAGCTTGAATGTGTGCGATCTTGCGTGGATTAAGAGCCATGAGCCTCGCAGAGGTGGCGTCTGCGGCCACGGGATCATCGGCTAGGATGATCCGATTAAGTGGCCGCAGCGTTCCGTTCAGCGGTCCATTTCCTTCCATCGCCGTGACTCCGTCAGCGATTACGAAGTGAATGGGGACTGTCGCGCACACGTCGAGAATGCTCTCAGTGATCCCCTTCCAATGAAGGATGTTCTTCGGCCAGCCATACTTGGCTCCGGGCACAACGCCAAACATGTTCTTCATGCTGAGGGTGACGCCGGACCAATGATGTGTCTTCACCTTCGGCATAGACACGATGAAATCCGACTCGACAATTGCGCGCGGGAACCAGAGGTGATTCATTCCTGTGTAGGCCGCAAACAGCTTAGTCTTCACGAGTTCGTCGCGGTTCAGGTCCACGAAGGAAATCTTCTGTTCGCGCAGGTGGTCGGCAAAGCCGCTTTCGAACAGGACAAGTTCCGTATCCCGTTGGTGTCCGGGGCCCTCGCCCACGACCACGCTCTTGGCCCCGAGACGCCGGAAGCACTCCGCGGCGGCAGCGACAAGCACAGGATGTGTGTTGATGTGGTTTCCGGGAATGTAGTCTGCCAGGTTGGGTTTCAGGAGGACTGACTTGCCCCGGACATCTAGGTTAAAGAGCCCCAACCCATGCCAAAGAAGCTGTTCAAGTTCCTCCGAGTAGGACTCAGCGTTCAAAATGGCCACGCGTGATCGCGGTTTCCGGCGAATAATTTGGTATTTCGGCTGGAGCAGCAAAGCACTCGTCGTAGCCCCTGCTGCGAGCCCGGCTGAGCCAGCCAGGAAGGTTCTTCGGTTGATTTTCATTCGGTCACCCTGAAGATGTTTCGCTCAAAAGCGCAATCAAGCGCTAGGGCGGCGACAGCGAGGGTGGCGCAATCCTTGATTCTGTGCGTGTCGCGTGCGTCTGCAAGACGTGTCAGCAATTGGTTTGTGCGACGGCCATAGGCGTCGAGCGCCAGGATGGCCCAGGCCAGGCTCCAGGGCGCGCAGGATGTTTGGGCGCGTTGCCCGAGCCAGTCCAAGCTGGCAGCGGTCAATTCATTGGTGGGCTCACTCCGAAGGGCAAGGAGCGCAATCGCCGTCGTGTCCAGGTGCGGCGCGAGCGGCTGACCATACACGACACCGTTGCCGGCGTTCCAGCCTTCAGGGGGGCATATGCGGTCGTACAGCATCTCGACCCCCCGCCGGATGCGGAACCGGACGGAATCTGGGGGCGGAGTCTTGAAGCTTGCGGTCAGGGCGAGGAGTGAATAGGCGGTCGGCACGACCCAGCTCACTGTTTCCGGCATCCACGGCCAGCCGAACTTGTCTGGATCGAACCGCACGTGACGGTCCGAGGTCTTGAATTTCCATCTCCACAGCCAGTGAGACTCCCACCCTCGGAGATTCAGGAGCCATTGGAACCCCTGGTCGGTCGCCTCGCCCTTGATGCCGCATCGGTTGAGCGCGAGCAGGGACAACCCTGTCAGTCCAGATCCTTCGAGATTGTCGCCGGCGAACGCAGGCCAACTGCCATTGGGATTCTGTATGTCGAGCAGGAACCGAATGGCCAGGTCCCTAGCCGGGCCCGGATCCGAGCGCAGAGCCAGCAAAGCGAGGCAGGTAGGCTCCAGCGCCGCCTGAGCTGAACCTTGTGTGTAGGGCCAGCCACCCCGAGGCAACTGGCGACTGGACAGATCCTGCTTGAGCTCCCGGCCGACTTCCAGTGTGGCGTGCATGAGACGCCTTGTAGGCGACATAGGATCAACTGTCAAAATAGCCCGACGCCCCACCGAGCGCGCAAGTAGTCAGGGAGTCTGTGATTGGTGAAAACTTTCCGCGAGCGAGCCGATACTTCTGGGAAGCGCAAAGGGGAATCAGCTTCACTTCACCCTGCTATCCTGAAAATTGGAATCCGAGAAACAGTTAGCCAGAAACTCCGTCATTAACGCAATTGGCCAGGCAAATCGGCGGGCGAGCAAGTCGTTCTGAAATCTCGCCAGCAACTCTGCTATCGGCGAAAAAGGCAGAGTGGCTTAGCAACAGTTCGGCCACGGTCTCCGGGCGGGCAGATCGCAGTTAGCCAGAAGGCCTGCAATCGGAGCAATTGCGCGTCCGAAACTCACTTCCAGGTAAACGTGGAATTTCCTGCCTCACACGGAGAGGCTCAGTTCCTCACATGGGTTATTGTTGGCAGGAGTTTACGAGGAAAGGACCGCCGCGCTGGACACTCCGCTGGCCGTCGGGCGACGGCGAACGTTCGCGACGGCAACTGGGGAAAAAGGGTCCACTAAAGTGCCCGAACCGGGGTTCTGCGTTATGTACTCGCCCGCCGAAGAGACGCCCGTGTTCACTTCGATCCAGGAACTCGCTCGCAGGCTCCACGAGGCCCGGTACGTGGTCGACCCGATCACACTTCAAGTCGTTTACCTCGCCGGTCGGATGCAGAAGCCGCTCCTGGTAGAGGGCCCACCAGGATGCGGAAAAACCGAGCTGGCCTATGCCGTCGCCGCTGCAGCTGACACTACCGTGGAACGCCTTCAGTGCTACGAGGGCATCACCGAGGAAAAGGCCATCGGGAAGTTCGATGAATCTCTGCAAAGCCTCTTTCTGGAAACCCAGAAGGAACGCCTGAGCGAGGACTGGAATGGGATACGGAAGCGGCTGCACACCCTCGACTTCTTTGCCGAAGGTCCTCTCCTGCGAGCCCTGCACCATAGAGAACGACCTTGCGTACTTCTGATTGATGAGCTCGACAAGGTGGACCACGGCTTCGAGGCACTGCTGCTCGAGATCCTGAGCGCCTGGCAACTGACCGTGCCCAAGCTCGGCACCGTTAAGGCCGAGACGGTCCCGTTTGTGGTCCTGAGCTCGAACGAAGAACGCCGGCTGGGCGATCCCTTGCGGCGCCGCTGCATGTACCTGCGCTTCGAGTACCCAACGGTGGAACGAGAGGTCGAGATCCTCGGCGTGCGCAGTGTGAATCAAGATGCCGCTCTCTTGGGCCAGATGGCGGGTTTGGCGCACGCCCTGCGCGGCTGGAACATGGAAAAGCCGCCGTCGATTGCGGAAATGCTGGATTTGTCCGAGGCGCTTCGGATCCTTGGGGTGAAAGAAATCTTGCCGGAACAGCGGGACGTGCTCCTTCCGCTCCTGGCAAAGACTGAGGGCGACCGGGGTCGGCTGCTTCTCCGCGAGGGTTTCGAAGGGCTGGTTCTGGACTCGAAAGTCTACCGGGATAAGTTGCGCCGGGCGGAGGCCGTGGCTTAGAAGGGCTGACCATGAAGCGCGTCCTTCCAATGTCGCTGCTCGCCACCGTGCTTCTGGCCATCCCCTCGGCCTGGGGAGCGGAGGGTGGGACTGCAAGGCAGCTTTCCGCCCGATACGCCGAATATTACGCGAACGCCTTTCAGGTGCCGCTGGAGCTGGTCTCTGCTGTCATTCAAGTGGAATCCGACTGGAATCCTTACGCGGTCTCGGAGAAGGGCGCGGCCGGCCTCATGCAGCTCATGCCCGAGACCGCATCTCGATTTGGCGTGCTCGACCGCTTTGACGTCGAGGAAAACATTCGAGGCGGAGTGGCGTACCTGGCGTGGTTGCTCCGGGTGTTCAAAGGCGACTTACGCCTGGCCGTCGCCGCCTACTTTGTGGGTGAGTCTCAGATCCTTTTGCGGGGAGCAGCATACTCCTCTCGGAAGGCGTTCGAGTATGTCAGCCGTGTGGCGCGGGTCTACCGCGCGCTGCGCCGCCAGACGGTCCCAAGGGTCAATTCGGCTTTCGGGAGCTAAAGAACTGGAGGAGATCTGCCGTGTTGCGAGGATTGAGTCTCTTGATCTTGTTTGCCGGAACGGGCGTAGCAACCGCGCAAATCCAACAAATCCAGCCCCAAATCCTGAGCCGCGAGGAGTCCGATCGAAAAGTCACCGCGGTGGAGGTTGCACCTCGTTTCGTTACCACCATTCGGCTGCCTGAGACTGTCAGCTCCGTGGTCGTGGGTGATGCTGCTTCCTTCCTGGTCGAACATTCCGAGCGTGAGCCCAAACTTGTGTTCGTCAAGGCGTTGACAACCAAGCCCGCGGAAACGAATCTGCTGATCGCGACAAGCTTAGGGCACCAGGTGAGCTTGTTGCTGGTGAATCGGGGTGAGAGCCCCGCGCCGGAAGGACGACACGTGGCATTCTTGGTCAAATACGGGCCGACGGCAGGATTTCTCGTTGAGCCGGCCGTTTTCCCGTCCTCGCTGATCGGGCAGACAGTCTCTCTTCAAAACGGTCCCGCTGGGCCTTCGAGGCCTCCGGCTGTATCTGCTAAGAGCGTAGCTGACGTGAGCACTTCTTTCCCCAAGACGAGTCTCTTGCGGCACGACGCGGCCGCGCCGGGGGCCAGCCGTGAGATTGCGGGGCTCGATGACCTCCTACAGCAGCAGGAACGCACGGCGCTGCCCCGGCTGTACGGCGAGCACATCACCCAGGACTCCGAACAGGGCGACCTAGTGCGCGCTGGAGTGAGCAGGGTCATTGACAGGGGCCAGGAAGTGGTCGTGTTGTTCTCGGTCGTGAATTCGTCAAAACATCCCGTCCTGTTGATGCCGCCGCAGGTGCAGCTCGGGGGACGAATGCACGACCGCTGGTCAACGGCCGAACAACTGCCGGTCTTGGATTTTCGCTTGAACCGGCGGCGTTTGGGTCCGGGCGAGCGAGCGGACGGCGTGGTGCTGTTTGAGAGGCCGCCCTACAAGCAGTCGAATGAGACCCTTCTGCTCCAAATCGCGGAATCGGGCGCGGTAGATCGCCCCGCTCTGGTCCCTATCGGTTTCGGGATCAGTACGGTGCCGGAGGACTAGCATGGCAAATGAACCGGAGAAACAGACCGGCGCGACGGGAACGGAGCTTCCCGTCGACGAACCCGCAAACGAGGACCTGGAGAGCGAACGTCCACGGCTCTGCGAGACTTTTCTCCAGGCGCTCGGAAAGGCGCGTCGGGCAAAACAACCGCAGCTGCCGCCAGTATCTATAGAGACTTGTGGCGGTTACGCCTCTTGTGCTGCTGCTCTTTCTCGGAGTGTTTTC
>Ga0187812_1000318_pt1 | contig 17430 bp, 12 predicted proteins | sample NC_S_2_FD_130582 | JGI IMG/M metagenome (GOLD analysis project Ga0187812, IMG submission 130582) | Wetland sediment microbial communities from Neuse River Estuary, North Carolina, USA - ASW-S_2 | ecosystem: Environmental > Aquatic > Freshwater > Wetlands > Sediment | place: USA: North Carolina...
CGGCGTGGTCGTCGGCGTGGCGGTCACCGTCGACCCGGCGGAGGCCGTGGCGCTCGCAGTTGCCTGATTGAGCACGGACTGAGCCTGGTCGGCTCCCACCAGCGACAAGGTGTTGCCATTGAACCCGAACCAGAGGGCGACGATCGCGCCCGCCGGCAGCGTGGGCGCGACCGGCGCCGTCGCGGGCTGGGTCCCGGCGTCGACGACGAGCGGGTCGTAGATCGATATCGCCCCGGTCGCCGGGTCGATGATGGCGCCCTGGACGAAGGCCGTCTGGTTGGCGTTGGCCTCATTGCACGGCCCGGCCGCCGCGTCGGTCGCGGTCAGCTGGTACGGGGTGGCCAGCCCCTGCGCGCTCAGCGGGTTCGCCGGCACGATCAGCGAGCAGTTCATGTCCACGGCGGGCGCCGCGTCCGCCGCGTTCTGGCCGGTCAGCATGTGGGTCACGCCCAGCGCCGCGGCCACGAGGGCGAGGCTCGCGATCAGCGCAACCACGGACATGACCGGCACCGACAGGGTGCCGCGCCGGGACCCGTGGCGGCGGGAGCCCGCCCGGCCGCTCCCCGGCAGGAACGCGGCGACCGAGCCAGCCGCGCCGCGGCCGACCCGCGGGCCGCGGCCCGCGTCAAGCCCCTCACCCAGGTCAAGCTCGGCGCTCAGGGCGCGCCCGGCGGGTACCCCGGGACGCCCCCGCTGAGTGTCGCCCCCTGGGCGCCCGTTCTCGCGGGAAGGGCCATACTCACCGGCATGACCGTCGTCGCCGGGAAGGCCGTACTCACCGGAAGGGCCGTAGCCGTCGTGCTGGCCGTAGCCACCTGGCCGGCCGTACTCACCGGAAGGGCCGTAGCCGTCGTGCTGACTGTAGCCGCCCGGCCCGGCGTACTCACCGGAGGGGCCGTGGGCGCCTGGCTGGCTGTAACTGTCCGGCTGGCCGTAACCAGGCTGGTCCCCGTGGCCGTCACCGGCGCGGTTGGCACCGCGCTGGCTGTCGCCGATGAGGCTCGTATAGCGCTGTCCATCGCTGGCATGCCCGCCGCCTGTGCGGCGCGTGCCCCGGCCGTCCCGGCCTGAGATCAATCCCATGATCACGGTCCCTTTCGAACGGTCATAGTTGTGACCGTGACGCTCCCAAGACAGGGACGTTAGCGTTTCGTGACCTTTAGTGCCGGTGATTTGCGCGTAATAGTTCTTACGAATTCTTACGGGAGCATCATGACAACGTATGAAGACGGGGATTTCGCCGGCTACGTCGCGGAACAGCTGAGCGGCGTCCCCGGCGTGCAGGCCGTCGCGCTCGGCGGGTCGCGCGCGGCCGGGACCCAGCGGCCGGACAGCGACTGGGACTTCTCCCTGTACTACCGCGGCCGGTTCGACCCAGACGACCTGCGCGCGCTCGGCTGGCCAGGCGAGATCTCCAGGATCGGCGGCTGGGGCGGCGGGGTGTTCAACGGCGGCGCCTGGCTGCGCGCGGACGGCAGGCCGGTCGACGTGCACTACCGGGACCTGGACGAGGTCGAGCGGGACCTCGCCGACGCGCAGGAGGGAAAGTTCAGGATCGAGCGGCTGCAGTTCCACCTAGCGGGCGTGCCGACGTACATCGTCGTCGCCGAACTCGCGGTGAACGTCGTGCTGTACGGCGACCTGCCCTCTCCCCGCGGGTACCCGGACCGGCTCCGGGAGACGGCGCACCGGCGCTGGCTGGCCGACGCGCAACACACCCTCGGTTACGCGCGGGACGCGTACGCCAGCCGCGGCCGGCTCGCCGAGACCGCCGGCGCGATAGCGCTCGCGTTCGCGCAGGGGGCGCACGCGGCGCTGGCCGCGCGCGGGGAGTGGATCACCAACGAGAAGACGCTGCTGGACCGGGCCGGGTTCCGGGGCGCCGACGAGGTGCTGGCCGGCCTGACCGGCGAACCGCGCTCGCTCGTGGCGGCCGTGGACGCGGCGTCCGACCTTATCGGGGAGGCGCCGGGGTAACTAAACTTGCGGATGCGGGAACGGTGATCAGATGAGCAGACCGGCGCCCGTGGCGGGACGCCGCCACCAGGGGCATCAGGAAGCGCACGCGCACGGCGCGGGCGCGGACGCGGACGCCCGCTGGCTGGCCGCGGCGGGCGCGCTCATCGTCGCGTTCATGGCCGGCGAGGTTGTCGCCGGGGTGGCCGCGCACTCGCTCGCGCTGCTGTCCGACGCCGCCCACATGCTCACCGACGCCGCGTCCATCGCCCTGGCCCTCGTCACCGCCAAGATCGCGGCACGCCCGCCGCGCGGCGGGTACACCTACGGCCTGCGCCGCACGGAGATCCTGTCCGCGCAGGCCAACGGCATCACGCTGGTGCTGCTCGCGGCCTGGCTCTGTTACGAGGCGATCCGCAGGCTGATCGCGCCGCAGCCGGTGACCGGCGCCGTGATGCTCACGGTCGCGCTGGCGGGAGTGTGCGTCAACCTGGCCGCGAGCGCCCTCATCGCGCGCGCGAGCCGCAAGGGCGCGCGGCGCAGCCTGAACATTGAGGGCGCCTTCGCGCACGTGCTCAGCGACCTGTACGCGTTCGCCGCCACCGCCGTGGCCGCCATCGTCGTGCTCGCCACCGGGTTCGCCCGCGCGGACCCGATCGCCACGCTGGTCGTGGTGGCCCTGATGCTGCGCGCGGGTGGCGGGCTGATCCGGGAGTCGGGCCGGATCTTCCTCGAGGCGGCGCCCGCCGGGCTCGACCCGGCGGCGATCGGCGCCGCCATGGCCGCGAGGCCGCACGTGGCCGAGGTGCATGACCTGCACATCTGGGAGATCACCTCGGGCATGCCCGCGGCGTCCGCGCACGTGCTCGTCGCGGCGGGGCAGGACTGCCACGCGGTGCGCGCGGACCTGGAAGCGCTGCTCGCCCGCGAGTACGGCATCACGCACGCCACCCTCCAGGTCGACCACGCGCCCGCCGGCGCCGCGGCCGCACCCAGCACCCGCCACGCGGACGGGCACCCCACCGAACTGGACGGCGCCGGGCAAGAGCACTGCGAAGACTCCCACGGCCCCCGGTACCGCCCGCAGGACCACGCTGGACCGGCCGCCCCGGCGCCCCCGGCGGCCTAGACACCCCAGGCGCCATGGGCGGCTTTGCCGGAAAAAAGCCGGACCGCGGGGAAAACTGGCTAGTACCATTTCGCCACCTGCCGGGAAGCTGAAGATCCGCTGAGCAGAAGCTGACGGCCGGCAGCGCATCCATCGATGGGAGCACTTCGTGGCCACAGTCCGCCGCTTGGCGCCCGCCGCCCTTCTCGTCACTGCCCTGGCCGTCGCCACCGCGGCCTGCGGAACGTCCAGCGGCACGCACTCGGCGGCCGCCAGCCTCAGCCCCAAGGCGGTCAGCGACCCGCTGGCGGGCTGGACCGCGCAGCGGATCGCGAAACAGGCTCAGGCGGACACCGTCGACGCCCCGTACGTGCGCGTCACGGGCAACGTCACCAGCTCTGGTCTGCAGATCACCTTCGACCTGACGATGGTGGCAGGTACCGGCTGCCAGGGCAGCCTGACGGAGCATGGTGTCGGCTCGTTCATGCTGGTCAGCCTGGGCAAGAACGTCTGGGTCAAGCCCGACTCACAGTTCTACAAGAACGAGGCCGGCCAGAACCCGGACGCGCAGACGGCGGCGACGCTGCTGGCCGGCAAGTACCTGGAGGACACGGAGGGCACCGGTCTTGGCTCGCTGGCCAGCTCGTGCTCGCTGCACGGCATGCTCGGCAACGCTACCCAGACCGCCGCGGACGATTCCTTGAACGCGAAAGCCGGGACGGCGACGATCGACGGGCAGCGCGCGCTGAAGCTCCTCAACGTGGGGCAGCACGCGACCGTGTACGTGACCGATACGACGAAGCCGGTAATCCTGCAGATCATCGTCTCCGGGTCGGGCGGCGGCAGCCTCAGCTTCACCTACTACACCACCGCGCCCGCCATCACGCCGCCGCCGGCCAGCGAGACCATCGAGGGCAGCAAGTACGGGCTCTGAGCCCGCGCGGGCTCAGCCGCCGATCGCGGACATCGGGCGGTCAGGCTGCAAGAACGACGGGTCGTTGATGCCGTGCCCGGGCAGCTTGACCGCCACCGCGGCGCGCCAGCGCTCCGCGATCTCCTCGTCCGGCGCGCCGGACCGCAGGGCCGACCGCAGGTCGCTCTCCGACCGCGCGAACAGGCAGTTGCGCACCTGGCCGTCGGCGGTCAGCCGCACCCGGTCGCAGGACCCGCAGAACGGCCGGGTGACCGACGCGATCACGCCGACGCGGGCCGGCCCCCCGTTCACGAGGAAGGTCTCGGCGGGGGCGGCGCCACGGGCCCGTTCGGAATCTTCTGACAAGCCGAACGCGGCGGACAGCGAACCGGAAACCTCAGCCGCGGTGACCATCTCCGCGCGCTTCCAGCCATGCTGCGCGTCCAGCGGCATCTGCTCGATGAACCGCAGCTCGTACCCGCGCTCCAGGCAGTAAGACAGCAGCGGCACCGCCTCGTCGTCGTTGATCCCGCGCATCAGCACCGCGTTGACCTTCACCGGCGTCAGGCCCGCCGACGCGGCCGCCGACAGCCCGTCGAGGACGTCGGGCAGCCGGTCCCGCCGCGCCAGCTTGCGGAACACCTCGGGTCGCAGCGTGTCGAGCGACACGTTGATCCGGTCGAGGCCGGCGTCCCGCAGCGCGGCGGCGCGCCGGGCCAGCCCGATCCCGTTGGTCGTCAGCGACATCTCCGGCCGCGGGGTCAGCGCGGCGGTCCTGGCGATGATCGACTCAAGCTCGCGCCGCAGCAGCGGCTCGCCGCCGGTGAACCGCACCTCGCGGATGCCGAGCATCGTCACGCCGATCCGGATCAGCCGGACGATCTCGTCCCCGGTCAGCACCTCCGGCGCCGGAAGCCAGTCCAGGCCCTCGGGGGGCATGCAGTAGGCGCACCGGAGGTTGCACCGGTCCGTCAGCGAGACGCGCAGGTCCGTCGCCACCCGCCCGTAGGAGTCAGCCAGCATCGTTCAAGCGTATATAAGTCCTTCAAGAAGTGACGACAGAGACTCGCGGAGGTTCGGGAAGCGGCTCACTCGTTTCTCGCGACCTCCGGCCCGGTGATGCGCGCAAGCAGCGGGAAGGTGGCCGCGATGATGCCGAGGGCCGCCAGGATCCCGCCCGCGGTGATGAGGTAGTAGGCGGCGCCGGGCGCCACGATCGCGTGGTTCTGCTGCAGGGCGGCGTTCATCGCGGCGGCACCGAACCCGGTGCCGATCGCGACCGCGGCGACGGCGAGCAGCGGGACGGCGCCTTCGAGCGCGACGACGCGGCGCAGCGTGGCGAGCCGGGCGCCGGTCAGGCGCAGCAGGCTGAACGGCCGCTTGCGGTCGGCGAGCCCGGCCGCGATGCCCGCGGCGAGCGTACAGCCGGCGATCGGCAGGCTGACCAGGATCACCGTGTTCGCGAGCTGCTGGTAGGCGTTGTTGGTGGAATTCACCTGCGCGAACAGCTCGCCGAGGGTGGACGGCCCGTTGAGGCTGGCATACGCGTACGCGTTCTCAAGAACCGTTCTCGCCTGTTCGACCGCGGGCACAGAGCCGTCCGTCCCGACGTTGACGGCGTCCACGCCGAGGCTGTCCAGCCGCGTGGCCGGAACGTTCACGGCTGGCCAGGTGATGCCGCTGATGTCCTGAAGGCCGTACAGGGCGCCGTTGAACCCGTCTTCCGGGAACGCCGCCACTGCCGCCCCGGGCGGGCAGCGGCCGAGAGCGGGAACAGTCGCGAGCTGCGCGCAGGACACCACGCCCGCCGGAACCGGGGTGGGGCGACTGAACGGGCTGATGCCGAGGTCATGAAATGTCGCCGGGATGGTGAGCCGCGGGTACGCGCGGACCACGACTACCCCGTGGACGCCGGGAATCGCGCTCAGCCGTGCGGCGAGCGGCGCGGCGGACGCGGCGGGACCGGCGCCCGTCGCGGCGGCCCCTCCCTGGTAGCCGTTGCCGAGCTGCTGGTCCGCCAGCTGGTTCGTCAGCACGTTCACCTCCCCGGGGCTGCCCCACTCCGCGTGGTCCACGGCGTCCTGTGTGGTGATGGCCACCACGGCCGCCGTGGTGATGAGCAGGGCGAGCACCAGGCCGCTGACGGCGCGGAAGGCGGCCTTGGGGTCGTCGGCGAGGCGACGCGCGGCGATCAGCGTGCCGGGGCGGCTGGTCCGCCGGGCCATGACCTTCGCCACGGCCATGGTGACCCACGGGCCGGCGATGACCAAGCCGACGATGATGAGCAGATAGCCGGGCACGAATGCCAGGACCTGGGTGGACGGGCTCGCCGGCTTGCCAGCCGCGACGAAGAAGCCGAGGTCGGCGAAGCCGGCCAGCAGCGGCAGCACCCGCCAGGCCCCCGGCGGCTTCGGCGTCGCCCGGCGGGCGACGCCCAGCGGGGAGATGTGCACCCGGTGCAGCGCCAGCCGGGCCGCCACGGCGGCGGCCGCGGGCACGCCGATCGCGACCGCGAGGATGTCCGGCAGGCTGAGCGCCAGCTCGCCGGGGAAGAACGGCGCGCCGACGAACGGGATGCCCGCGACCGGGACGCGCAGCAGGAAGAAGATCCCGAAGCCGGCCGCCACCCCGCTAAGCGCGGCCGCGGTCGATTCCACGGCGGCGAGCAGCGACACCTGTTTGCGCGTCGCCCCGGCCAGGCGCATAGCCGCGAACCGCTGCTCGCGGCGGGCGGCCGACAGCCGGGTCGCGGTGGTGATGAAGATCAGCACCGGGGCCAGCACGGCCAGCGCCACGACGGACAGGATGAGGTCGCTGGTATTCGCCTGGACTCCACCGCCGGGCGGGTTGTAAAGCAGTCCCTTGGGGTTCACCCGGTCGTGGTACCCCAGGCCGCCTGGCACCGTCGTGGCGATCGACGTCACCCGCGCGGTGTAGGGCACGTGTGCCAGCTGTGCCGGGGTGCGCCCGACGATGATGACCAGCGTGTTCGGTGACGACAGTGCGGCGTCGCCGATCGTGCCGGCCAGGTGGCCGGGGTAGCGGTCGGCAAGCTGGTTCGCCGGGGTGCTGCGCAGCAGCGCGGCGAGCGCGGGCGAGGCGTAGTACTGGCCAGGCGCCGGGTCATGGGGGATGCCCGGCGGCACCGGGGACGAGGCACCGGTGGCGGCCACGTCGAAGCGGTTGATCTGGTGGCCTTCGAAGGTGTCGCCGCTTGGGTGCCACCACAGCGGGGCGATGCCCGCCGCCGGGCCGGCGGGCGCGTACGCCGTGCCGGTGTACCACCACGCGAAGCGGCTGTTCCAGGTGCTGACGGCGTTGGTCGCGGCGACGGCGGTCAGCAGCAGGCCGACGCCGAGGCCGACCGCGACGGCCAGGACGACCAGCCGGGTGATCGCCTCGCGGCCGCCGCTGACCACCAGCCGCAGTCCGAGGGGGATCACGGCTCGACCCCGGTGAGCGTGCTGACCTTGCCGTCCCTGACGATAACCTCGCGGTCGGCGTAGGCGGCGACCCGGGCGTCGTGGGTGACCAGGATGACCGTGATGCCCTGCGTACGGACGGCGGCGGTGAGCAGCTCCATCACCAGTTCCCCGGACACCGAGTCCAGCGAGCCGGTCGGCTCGTCGGCGAACAGCACCTCGGGCCCGGCGACCAGGCCGCGGGCCAGCGCCACGCGCTGCGCCTGCCCGCCGGACAGCTCACCGGACCTTCGCTGCTCGAGCCCGTCGAGGCCGAGCGTGCCGAACCACTTCCTCGCCGCCGTCATCGCCGCGCCGCGGCGGGCGCCGGACAGCAGCAGGGGCAGCGCGACGTTCTCTTCCGCCGTCAGCTCGGGGACGAGCTGACCGGACTGGAACACGAACCCGAACCGGTCCCTGCGCAGCGCGCTGCGCCGGTCGTCGCTCAGCGTGTCCAGCCGCTGCCCGCCGAACCACACCTCGCCCTCCTGGGGGACCAGGATGCCCGCCAGGCAGTGCAGCAAGGTGGACTTGCCCGAGCCGCTCGGCCCCATGACCGCGACGCTCTCGCCCTGCCGGACCGTCAGCGAGGCGCCGCGCAGCGCCGGCGTTTCGCCGAACGAAAGGAACAGGTCCCGCGCTTCGATGAGCTTCCCGGTTCCGGAGGGGTCCGCGGTCACCGGCGTACCGATCGCGCGAGCAGGTCCAGCCGTGCCGCGGTATGGTCGATCCATCGTAGGTCAGCCTCCAGTCGGTAGAGCGCGTGGTCGGCGAGCAGCACGCTGAGCGGGTCCCCGTCCTGCTTCAGTTCGGTGAGCTCGCGCATCCGCTGCAGGTGCGCCGCCCGCTGGACGTCCAGGTAGTTGTCGGCCGGCCGGCCGAGCATCAGGGCGAGCACCACCTTGGCGAACAGTTCGCTCTGCAGGTCGGGCTCCGGCGGGACCGGCTCGGCCAGCCACCGCTCCACGTCGGCGACGCCCGCCTCGGTGATGACGTACCGCCGGCGTTCGGGCCCGGCCCCCTGCTCGACCGGCCCGGCGACCGTCTTTCCGTCCCTGGCCAGCCGGGACAGGGTCGCGTACACCTGGCTGTAGCGCAGCGGCCTGCCGCGGCCGAAGTACGCGTCGTAGTCGCGTTTCAGGTCGTACCCGTGGCTTGGCCCCCGCTCGAGCAAGCCCAGCAGGGTCAGCGGAACACTCATAACGGAGAGAATACTCCAGGAGTATTCCCTCGGGAAGTAGTTACCGACACCTAGGTTCCGGGTAGCCCGCAGGAGGTTGTGGCCGGACTGCGTCCGTGCAGGTAGCGGAGGCGGACGGGAATCGAACCCGCCAGCGACGCGGCACGCCGCTCACTGGTTTTGAAGACCAGGGGGACCACCAGGAACCCAGACGCCTCCGTCGATGACTTTACTTAACACCGCAAGCGGGTGTTAACGGCCAGGGTCACGGGAAAGGTGCCTGCCGTGCGTGCTGACGAAAACCCCTGGTGGGCGGACGCGATCGTGTACCAGGTCTACCCGCGCAGCTTCGCCGACAGCAACGGCGACGGAATCGGCGACCTGAACGGGCTCGTCAGCCGGCTCCCCTACCTGTCCGGACTGGGGGTGGACGCCATCTGGCTCACCCCCTTCTACCCGTCGCCGCTCGCCGACGGGGGCTACGACGTCAGCGACTACCGCGACGTCGACCCGCGGCTCGGCACCCTCGCCGGCTTCGACGCGCTCGTCGCGCGCGCTCGCGAGCACGGCATCCGGGTGATCACCGACCTGGTGCCCAACCACTGCTCCGCCGAGCACCCGCTGTTCCAGGCGGCGCTCGCGGCCCGGCCAGGCAGCCCCGAACGCGAGATGTTCATCTTCAGGGACGGCCGCGGGCGCGGCGGCAAGCTGCCGCCGAACAACTGGCCGTCGAACTTCGGCGGCCCCGCCTGGACCCGGGTCGCCGACGGCCAGTGGTACCTGCACCTGTTCGACGCCGGGCAGCCGGACTGGAACTGGCGCGATCCCCGGGTGCGGGCGATGTTCGAGGACGTGATCAGGTTCTGGCTCGATCGCGGGGTCGCCGGGCTGCGGGTGGACGTGGCGCACGGCATCTTCAAGGACCCGGGGCTGGCCGACGTGCCCGATACAGTCCGCTCGGTGCACCCATCGGCGTACTACCACCGCCCGGAGATCCACGAGCTGTACCGGACGTGGCGCGACATCCTCGACAGCTACCCGGCGGACGTCTGGCCCGGGCCGCGCACCGCGATCGGCGAGGTCTGGTACGACAGCTACGCGACGCTCGAGCCCTACCTGGCCCCGGACGGGCTGCCGCAGGTGTTCAACTTCGAGCTGGTCACTGCTTCATGGGACGCGGCCGGGATCCGCAAGGCGATCGACGCCACGCTGGGGCTGTCCGGCGGCTCGCGCGCGCCGTGGGTGATCGGCAACCACGACGTGCGCCGCCCGGTTACCCGGTGGGGCGTCGCGGCGGCGCGGGCCGCGGCGCTGCTGCTGCTCGCGCTGCCCGGCTCGGCCTACATCTACCAGGGCGAGGAGCTCGGCCTGCCGGAGGTTCTCGACATCCCGGCCGCCGCCCGCCAGGATCCCGCCTTCCGCCGCACCGGCGGGAAGGTTCTCGGTCGCGACGGTTGCCGGGTCCCGCTGCCGTGGGAGAGTGGCGGGGCTTCGTTCGGATTTTCCGGAACGGACCCGGCTTCCTCCCCGGCCCCTCCGTGGCTCCCGCAGCCGGCCGGCTGGGGCGCCTACAGCGTCGCCGCTGAGCGTGCCGACTCGTCGTCATTTCTTCGCCTCTACCAGGCGGCGCTGCGGCTGCGCAGGGAAAGCCCGGCGCTCGGCGCCGGATCGCTGCGCTGGGTGGACGCACCGGACGACGCGCTGGTGTTCGCCCGCGACCCCGGCTTCGTGTTCGCCGCTAACCTGGGCCGGCGCCCGCTGCCGCTGCCGCCGCACCGCGACGTGCTGCTCGCCAGCGGCCCGCTAGCCTCCGACGGGGCACTGCCCAGGGACACGGCCGTCTGGCTGGCTGGCTAAGGAGAGTAGTCTGCGGTCCGACGGCCAGGGGACGGCTGAGGGGAGCCGGGGCCGGGGGGACCTGAGGAGCCTGAACGGCTCCGGGGCAAGGGGGGCGTACCGTGGCGCAGGTTCGGGTAGCGCGCAAGGGCGTGACGCAGGCGGAGCTGGCCGCCGTGCTCAGCCTCCGGCTGGGCGACGGGTATGAGATCCAGCCGGACGGCGACAGGAGGGTCGTCGTCCGCCGGTCGCCGCTGAGCGGCGCGGTCGTCCGCATCAGGGACGTGCCCGGCGCGACCGTGTTCCGGGTGCGCGGTGGCGGCCTGCCCGTCTACCGGATGACCGTGACCCGCCGGGTGGCGGACGCGCTGCGGCGCTCGCCCGAGTTTCGGAGCGTATGACCTGCTTAGGCCTGAACGCGGGCTTGGTTCCCGAACCGCCAGGTTTCACGGCTACCATGGCTCTGACTTCGCGGCTCCCCCGCTACCTGGGGGGACCGCGTGCTGCCTCTTACCCGCGTAACGTCGTCTTCAGAGTCGTCCGGATCGGCCCCCATGCCTGCTAGTCTCCGCCCGTGAACGGGAACCGCCCCACGTGGGGCGACGTGGTCAGCGCGCCACGGCCCTCCGGCGGGCGGGCGGGCTCGGCGCGCGCCGGAGGCCTGCGCGCACGGCTGGCGAGATCCCCGTTCGGCGCCGCCCGGCTGCGCGCCTACTGGCTGACGCCTTCCGGGATGGTGATGCTCGTCGCGACGGCCCTCGCCGTCGCGCTCCGGCTTTTCACGCTGACCCGGCCCGGCTACCTGACGGGGATCACCGAGTACGACGACGGAGTGTACCTGGGCGCCTCGCTCCGGCTGGTCGAGGGCGCGGTCCCGTACAAGGACTTCGCCTTCGTGCAGCCGCCCGGCATGCTGCTGCTGATGAGCCCGGTGGCGCTGGTGGCCAAGCTCACGACCACCGTGAAGGGGCTCGCCCTCGCCCGGCTGCTCACCGCGCTGGCGAGCGCCGCGTGCGCCCCATTGGCCGGCAACCTGGTCCGCTACCGCGGCGCCGTCGTGACGCTGGTGACCTGCGGGGTGCTCGCCGTCTACCCCGGCGACATCACCACGGCGCACACGCTGATGCTCGAGCCGTGGATGAACCTGTTCTGCCTGCTGGCGATGAACGCGGCGTTCCGCCGCGGGCACCTGGACCGGCCGGGGCGGCTGGCGTGGGCCGGCCTCGCGCTCGGCTTCGCGGGCGCGATCAAGTTCTGGGCGGCGGCGCCGGCCGGGGTCCTGCTCGTGCTGTGCCTGCTGGATAGGAAGGACCGGGTCCGCACCCGTGCCTACGCTCTTGGCCTGGCAGCCGGCTTCCTCGTTCCCGTGCTGCCGTTCCTTGCGTCGGCGCCGATGACGTTCATCCACAGCACGATCACCGACCAGGCCGATCGCGTCGGCAGCGCGGTCTCCACTGGGATCCGGCTCGCCAACCTGACCGGGCTGATCGACATCCTCAACACCGACGGCAGGCTGTCGCTCACCGCCGGCGCCCACTCGATGTTCGCGGCGGGCGCCTCGGCCCGGCTCGGGAGCTCCTCCAGCCTGGGCTGGCTGCCTATCGTGGCGGCCGCAGTGCTGGCCGGGCTGATCGCCGCCGGGTACATCTGGCAGTCCAGGCGGCTCACCCAGCTGGAGATGCTGTCGCTGGCGACGGCGGTGCTCGCCTCGGCGGCCATCCTCTTGTACTCCGCCTTCTTCTACCACTACTCGGACTTCCCCGCCCCGTGGCTGGCGCTGGCCCTCGGCGGTGCCGCCGGCGCGGTGGCCGGCCACCATGCGGTGCGCACGATCGCGGTCAGGGCCTTCGCCGTGCTGGTCGTGCTCATCGCGGCGCTGCAGATCAGGGAGACGTTCCCGCTGGAGCAGCCGACCGCGGAGGCGATGGCGCACCTGATCCCCAAGGGGTCGTGCCTCGTCACCGACGAGGCGTCGCTCGCCATAGCCGCCGACCGGTTCGCCGAGCTGCCGCCGGGCTGCCCAGACATCGTCGACGCGCTCGCCTCGACGCTGGTGCTCAGCAACGGGGTCAGCGTCCAGGGCGGCGCAACCCGCATGCCGCAGGTCGTCGCGGCCTGGCAGTCGTGGCTGGACAAGGCCGACTACGTCTGGCTCTCCCCCGGCGGCGCCTCCTACCGCCGCATCCCGTGGACGCCCGGGCTCCTTGCCTGGTTCAACGCGAACTTCACCCCGCTCGGCGGGTACAAGAACGGCACCGGCCAGCTCTACGTCCGCGTCATCCGCTAGTCCGAAGCGGGCTTCTTGCTGTTATCAGCAGCGACTGTATCTTCACATCACTTTCGGCCCATTTGGCGTCCGTTTTGTCCGGGTTCCAGGGGCGGAAAGTGATGGGAAGTTGCTGACGGGGTCGACCAGAAGGGGAAAGCGACACACTTCTTGCTGTTATCAGCATCGCCGTGACCTTGTATCAGTCTTGGCCCTTCGTGCGTCCGTTTTGTCGCGGTTCCGGGGGCGGAAAGTGATACGAAGCTGAGCCACGGTCATGAGCGGGGTGCGGGCGAGCGCAGGCGGCGGAGGTCGCCAGGGAGGCGTTCGGTGACGCGGGCGCGGTCAAGGTACTCGAGCAGCGGGATCGCCACCCGGCGCGAGGTACCGAGCGCTTGGCGGGCCTGGGACGTGGTGAACGGCTGCGGGAGTCCGGCAAGGAGGCGGGCCGCCTCCCCTTCTGCGCCAGGCGCGAGCACGAGCAGGTCCGCGATCCGCAGCAGAAGCCCCGCGCGCGCCGCCGCGGCGAGCGCCCTGGCGTCTAGGCCCAGCTGACGCAGGCGCTCGGCGTCCGGCGCGGCGAACGGATCAGCGGCGAGGTCACCGAGCACCGTCTGGACGGCACTCGCCACCCGGGGCGGCAGTGACACGGCGGGCGCCGACGTGCCCGTAGCAATAGGCTCCCGCTCCGGTGCCGCGGGCGCGGCGCGTCCAGGACCAGCACCGGGCTCGGCGCGGGACGATCCGCGTTCAGGAACGGCGATCCGCAGGTAACCGCCGTCCACGACAACGCGGGCGCCTAGGGGTGAGGCCGACAATTCATGGGCGGCGGTCCCGGGATTCGCGGCGGACCAGCCCGGCGAGGCGGACGAGGCGCGGGCGGCGGTCCGGTGGCCCGGAGCGGAAGGGCCTGATCGTGCAGATGTGGCCGGCGGGGCTGATGAGGTTGGGGCGGCGGTCTGGGAGTTCGCGGGGGCGGGGGGCGTGGTGATGAGGGCCGTTAGGAGGTCGCGGGTGGGGAGGTTCAGGGCGGCGCGGGCGGCGTCGAGCGGCATGCCGATGGCTAGCTCGTCCTTGGCCAGGAACTCGGCGATGACCCTGGGAAGTTCGGCGCGCAGCCAGGTCCAGTGGGCCGGGTCGGCGTGCCAGTCGGCCGTGACTGGCGGGGGCAGTTCGGTGACGCCCATCGCGGTGAGGGCCGACGTGCGCAGCAGGCGGTGCCTGCGGAGCAGGTCGGCCGCCGTGGGCGTGTCGGGCCAGGCGGACAGTTCCCTGGCCGCCGCGGTGCCGGCGCCGCGGCGGCCCAGCTGCGAGGGCGCCGGGTCGAGCACGACCGCGCCGTAGATCGCCAGGCCGGCTGCTCCCGGGTCGCGGAGCAGCACCCGGTCGCCGGCGTGCAGCGGCAGCCGGTCGCGCAGCCGCAGCCGCGCGTAGACCGCGCGCTGGCCGTCGGCTGGGCTGGCAGCGGGCGGGGCGTCGGGGTGGTGCTCGCCTAGCAGGCGGACCCTGGCCTGCGTGCGGGCCGAGCCGACGTGCAGGACCAGCTCCGGGGGGAATTTGTCCGGGAAGCCGGTGGCGGGGGGCGTGACGCGGACGTCCAGTTCGGCGGTCAGCGTCCAGCGGCCGGGATTGATGAGCGCCATGCCGCGCTGCGGGACGCCGGCCGCGACGCCGCGCAGGTTGAGCGCCACCCGGGCCGGGCCGGTGACCCGCTCGGCGGGCTCGCCGAGCGCCTGCAGGCCGCGCACCCGGACCGGCTGCGCGGCCGGGGTGAGCAGCAGTTCCTGGCCGTTCGCCACGGTGCCGGCCGGCAGCGTGCCGGTGACGACCGTGCCGGCTCCCCTGATCGTGAACGACCGGTCGATCCATAGGCGGACCGGGGAATCCCCGGGGGTCGTTCCTGGCGCGCGAAGCGAGGCGACCAGGCGGACGAGGGCGGCGCGCAGGTCGTCCATGCCCGCCCCGGTCACCGCGCTGACCGGGACCGCCTCGACCGTGCCGAGGCTGGTCTTCGCGATCTCCGCCAGGGCCGCGCGGGTCGCCGGGCCCGGGTCGGCCAGGTCCGCGCGGGTGATGACGAGCAGGCCGTGCCGCACCGCCAGGGCGTCGACCGCGGCGAGGTGCTCGGCGGACTGCGGCATCCACCCGCCGTCGGCCGCCACGACGAACAGGACGGCGGGCACCGGACCGAGACCGGCGAGCATGTTCGGGACGAAGCGCTCGTGGCCGGGGACGTCGACGAAGGCCAGCTGTTCTCCTGCGGCCCCGGCGGGGCCAGCCGGCAGCGCCATCCAGGCGTAGCCCAGGTCGATCGTCATGCCGCGGCGCCGTTCCTCCGCCCACCGGTCGGGCTCCATCCCGGTCAGCGCGCGGACCAGCGTGGACTTGCCGTGGTCGACGTGCCCGGCGGTGGCCACCACGTACATCAGGTGAGCCCCGCCGCCGCGAGCACGGCCGTCACCAGCCGGCCGTCGTCGCCCGGGTCCACTGAGCGCAGGTCCAGCAGCAGCCGGCCCTGCGCCACCCGGCCGACAACGGCGGGGACCTCGCCGCGGCGGACGGCCTCGCCCCAGCGCAGCGGCTGGGCCAGGTCCTCGGGCAGCGCCACCGCGGCGCTCGGCAGCGTGAGACCGGGTGCGCCGCCGCCGCCGACGGCGGCTTCGGCGTCCGCCACCGTCGCGGCGAGGGCGTGGCGGGTGAGAGTCGCGACGATACGTTCGGAGCGATGGACAAGGGAAGCCGGGGAGGCGGCGAGCGCGCGGGAGACGGGGGGCGGCGGACCGGCGAGCGTCGCCTCGAGCGCGGCCAGGGTCAGCTTGCCGACCCGGAGCGCGCGGGCCAGCGGGTGCCGGAGCAGGCGGCGGACCAGGTCGGCGTCGCCGAGCAGCAGGCCGGCCTGCGGGCCGCCGAGCAGCTTGTCGCCGCTCGCGGTGACGAGGTTCGCGCCGTCGGCGAGTGAGGTGGCCGCGTCCGGCTCGCCGGGCAGCAGCGGGTGCGGGGCGAGCAGGCCCGAGCCGATGTCGTGCACGACGGGCACGCCGAGCGCGGCGAGTTCTGCCACGGTGGCGCCCGCGGTGAAGCCCTCGATGCGGTAGTTCGACGGGTGCACCTTGAGGACGAACCCGGTGCCAGGGCCGATCGCCGCCTCGTAGTCGGCCACGGTGGTGCGGTTGGTGGTGCCGACCTCGCGCAGCCGCGCGCCGGTGGACGTCAGCAGGTCGGGGAGGCGGAACCGGTCGCCGATCTCGATCAGCTCGCCGCGGCTGATGACGATCTCCTTATCCGCGGCGAGGGCAGTCGCCGCGAGGACCAGGGCGGCCGCGTTGTTGTTCACCACGCCAGCCGCCTGGGCACCGGGGACGGCGTTCCGCAGGGCGCGCAGGGCGCCGCTCCCGCGCTGGGCCGCCCGCGTGCCCGCGGCGAGGTCGAACTCGATGTCGCAGTTGCCCGCCGCGGCCGCGATCGCCGCCACCGCGGCGGCGCTTAGCGGGGCGCGGCCAAGGTTCGTGTGCACCAGCACCCCGGTCGCGTTGATCACCGGGTTCAGCGAGGCGGCGGTCGGCGGCAGCTCGGCCACGGCGGCGTCCGCGACCTGCTCGGGCGCGATCTCCGCGTTGCGCGCCTTCGCCTGGGCCTTCGCGATGGCCGCCTTCACCAGCGGGCGGCCGAGGCGGTCCTGCGCGGCGGTAAGCCGCGGGTCGGCGAGCAGCGCGTCCGTGCGCGGGATCCGGCGCCGCGCCGGGACGAGATCATCCACGGTGGCGACCATACCTCCGATGGCGGCGACCGCCCACTCCGGTTGCCCGTCACTCCTGTTGCCTGTGATACGTTGACTACGGTCAGTAAGCATGCTGCTGTCGGCGGTCGTGCGCACCCGGCGAGTCGTACGGAGCGTTCTCGTGCCACTGAGTCTCCGCTGGGCCGCGCGCCCGGTGCTGGCGGGGGCCCGGTGGCCGGGGTCCGCCGGGGCGGCCGCCAGCGCCGTCAGCGCCCCGAGCGCCGCTGGCGCCCGGTCAGGCTGGGTGCGGCGGCTGCGCGCCTACTGGCTGGCCCCGCCCGGCCTCGCGGTGCTCGCCGCGACGCTGGTCGCGCTGGCGCTCCGGCTCTACACGCTGACAAGGCCCGGGTACCTGACCGGAGTCACCGAGTACGACGACGGGGTGTACCTGGGCGCGGCCATCCGGCTGCTCGGGGGCTCGCTCCCCTACCATGACTTCGCGTTCGTCCAGCCGCCGGGGATCGCGCTGCTGATGGCGCCGGTGGCGGTGCTCGGGAAGCTGGGCCCGGCCACGCACGCGATGGCGGCGGCGCGGCTGCTCACCGTGGCGGCAAGCACCGCGTGCGTGCCGCTGGCGGGCAGCCTCGTGCGCTACCGCGGCACGCTCGTCACCGTGGTGACGTGCGGCGTCCTCGCGGTCTATCCCGATGACGTCACGACGGCGCACACGCTGATCCTCGAGCCGTGGCTGAACGTGTGCTGCCTGCTGGGAGCCTGCCTGGCGTTCCGGCGCGGGCGGCTGGCCTCGCCGCGGCGGCTGCTGTGGGCGGGCGTCGCGATCGGGTTCGGCGGGGCGGTCAAGTACTGGGCGGCGCTGCCCGCGATCGCGCTGCTCGCGGTCTGCCTGCTGTCCGGGGACCGGGCCGGCCGGGGCGCCCGGCCGCGGCGGGCCGGCTGGTACAGCCTCGGGGTGGCCGCCGGGTTCGTGGTTC
>Ga0187812_1000319_pt1 | contig 17416 bp, 14 predicted proteins | sample NC_S_2_FD_130582 | JGI IMG/M metagenome (GOLD analysis project Ga0187812, IMG submission 130582) | Wetland sediment microbial communities from Neuse River Estuary, North Carolina, USA - ASW-S_2 | ecosystem: Environmental > Aquatic > Freshwater > Wetlands > Sediment | place: USA: North Carolina...
CGCAGCGAGACTGTATATATCGTATGTCAAGCGCCCCTCGAATCATCAAAAACCGGAAGACCTTCAAACGGACGGAGGAGAGGACGGACCCTTCGCGCTTCACGCCCCTGGCACTTGTGCCAAAGTCACTGACTGTCGGAGCACCGCTGCGGTGCGCAGATCCCGACCCGGTCGGGACTGGCCATCCGAGCATTTCCCCATTAAGCTATTCCCATGAAGCGAGCCGCCAAACGAGAGAGCAGCCGGCGCAGCGGGACTTTGTAGATCGTAAGCCCATCGTCGCTAGAATCTTCGAGACTCTGGAAAGGCCTCTAGCGGCAGGCGGCGTGGGCAACGGCCTTCGACGAAATCTGCACGCGACCTGCACCCGGCATGCTTGACTGCCAGGCCAGTCTGATATAACGTGCGCGGCAATAATGCGCACCAATATAACTCTTGCTGACAACATGAAAAGACTACTGGCCTTGGGCCTCTTCTCCGGCATGTTGCCGTGTGCCAGCTTCCTCGCACACGCTCAGGCTCCGCCCATCCCCACAGACAGCGGCAATCAGGAAAAGATCGTAGAGCAACGCCCGGACCAAAACGCCACAGAGGGGCAGCACGATCCGTCAGGTGAATCACCGAGTCAAAGTCCCACCAAATGCAACGCCAAGTCAGATCTTGTCTACCCCATGATCAATGCTTCGTATGTTGGAGGAACTATTCCAGGCATGCCCTTGCTTCTCAAGAAATCCAGAGGCATTCTGTGGCTTCGTGCCTACCAGTTCAGGCTAAATGGCAAGCTCGCGATGGGCCCCTGCAATATGGTGTTTGCTTTCGACTCTAAGCAGACGATTAGTGGCAAAGGCGCCTTGCAGGTGTACACTTGCTTTTTGTCCAATTCTGACCAACCCAACCCTCTTCTTTCACGGGAGAGCGTCAGCCTCTGTCACCAGCTCAAGCAAGACTCCGATGTTGCAGGTCTACAAAAGACCTGGAACGTGATGGAAATACCTTACAGCGAAATCAACGTCTTATCCCGCGACCGGAAGCTTTCTGCGGATCAGGCTGCCAACAAAACAGCATACGTTACCGCGGCGATCGCCCTCCTCACTTCTATACTCAGCATTTCAAACAAAACCCACGTGAAACTCTTGTACGGGGGGGTTACGATTGGCAGTGCAGTTCTCGTCTACTGCTATTTCGTTCAGCGGCCTGATGGACAGGAAAATTATATAGCCATCTTTACTAAAAAGGTGGATCGAGGGTGCGCCAGCGAGAAATTGACCTTTCCTGGTTGTAACGCGAGCAGTACTGACCTCTTTCAGCCCGGAGACCTTGCGATGTTTAGAATTAGCAATTTCCATGACTACTACAACATCTCCATGATCCTCAGCGGTGAAACGGGCCTCCAATTCGTTCCGGAATCGGCAGACAAAGGGGCCACCAAACCGTAGGCGAAGGCTCGGCTCTGCATTACGCCCAAGCACGCTAACGTGTCGCCCGCCGAATTGTCACCGGGTACTGGCAACAGGGCCACATCGCCGGTAAGCTATTCCCATGAAGCGCGCCGCCTACTGCCTGTTTGAGACGCCCCTCGGCGTCTGCGGCCTCGGCTGGCTCGATACTGGGGATTCCCGCACCATTCCCGCAGTTGCCTTCCTCCAGCTCCCGGAAGCCACTCCGCAGGACACCGGACAACGCATCGCGCAGGAGTTCGGCGGGAGCAGAACTAACAAGCTACCCCTTGCAATCACCCAGGTGATCCAAAAAATCGGCAGGCATTTGCGCGGAGAACTTCAGGACTTTAGAGACGTTCCGCTGAACTTGTGCGCCGTCGGACCTTTTGACCAGCAGGTGTACCGAGCCACACTCCAGATTCCCGCGGGCGAAACGCGAAGCTACGGCGAACTGGCCAAGGCCCTGGGCCGCCCCGGCCAGGCCCGCGCCGTAGGGCAGGCGTTGGCCAGAAATCCCATTCCAATCATCATCCCTTGCCACCGGGTTGTCGCCGCTGGTGGCCGGTTCGGAGGATTTTCCGCCCCCGGGGCGCTGCTCACCAAAACCAAACTGCTGGCGATTGAGAAGGCAAAGGTGGCCGGGCTTTTGGCGTTCCCCGCGTGAGGAGAAAAACTCACTTCTCCAACAGTCCGAGTCCCACCTGTTGGCCGCGGCGCACCGCCGTACGTCGGCGTCCGACTGGCGCGCCTATCCCGGCCTGGCCAAAGGGAGCGTGCCCTACGCTCACTCCTCCGCGCAATCCCACCTTTCGCTCCAGAACGCGGTCGTGAGGACAGGGTCCTTTGTAACGACCCGCACGGGGGACCTAGTAATGCGGTCGACCAATAACCAGTTCGAGGCATCATTTACAATCTCGTATTCCAGCGTCCCAAGAAAGATCCCGCTGACCACCTCTGCTGTATCCTCAACGGTCCGGGTAACGATGATCCCCCGCGCAACTCCGTCCATCGGGGAGGTTTGAAGCGAGAGGGGGTGAACATCGCGAAATGTCAGCGCCCGCATTTCAAGCCTTTGCATCTTTTCGGTTGCGTACTTTGCGAGATTACTCGTATTCCCAGAAGGGTCGTATCCCTGTCGAATCAGTTCCAGTGCCACCTTCTCATTCCCAAGCTTTCCGAGTATGCCAGGCACGTGGCTGCCGATAACCGCTTTGACTACGTCGGCCTTTGTCTTCTCAGGCCCAAGGAATTGGCCCTTCTCCCCAGCCTGAATCAATCCCTGGGTGACAAGACCCTCCACAAAGGGGTTCCGTTCAATTCGCGCTCCTTCGTCAATTGCCCGGTACAAGGCTTGTAATTCAGTAAGATGCTCAAACAATCTAGCAACATAAACAACAACCGGCTTCCTTTGCGCCAGGGTGACGCCTGCCTCCGCGTCCTTCCCAAAAGTATCCGTCTCCTGGGCGTTATAAATTGTCAGTTTCGTGCGCTTAATCATCAGACATTCCAATAACCCTTTTTGTATGCGGTCCGGGAGGTAGGCCTGGGTCGGATCGAAATAGCGGAGTCGCCACTCCGTAAGCTTCCCAGTGTGAAATAGCTTCCTGATAAACGCCCAATTGGTTGTGAAATGCAAAGGCTCCCTCATTGACGTGGCGACATACACGTCCAGGTCTTGCACGGAAAGGTAGGTACTCGTATTCCGTAAGCCATCCTCACGCGCCTGACGAATCGCGTCCTCATCCACCGTGATACAACCCTCCTGAAGCATCATCAGGATCTCCGAATAGGTTCTCTTTCCCCCGGCAAAAAGCGGCATGTCCGAATAAATCAGCATCTCGGTGCCAGGTATACCTGCTTTCGCGAGCAAATCCGTGAGTCCGTCGATCTTCAGTTCCTTGGCAATCGATTGGAGGGCATTGAAGTCGCTCACTTTATCTTGCAGGGCCTTATTAATGACACCCAGGAGGAGCTTCCGCGCCCCGTTGATACCTTGAGCATGCTCACTGGCCAGGTAACCGAGGGAGAAAAGCTGGCTTGGGGGGATAGAAACTAAACCGACCGGCTCCAGCCTCCCCCTCATTTCGCGCGCGCGCTCGGTAATTTCAGTGTCGTCGGGGTAATGCCTGTGCCACACTGCGGCGATTCCCTTGTCCTGTCGAAATCTCTTGTAACCGTATCGGAAGTTTCCGTGCTCAAGCATACATAGTGCGCGGAAGCGGTCGACCCTTTTTTCGAATGCATTGAGATCCGAGAAGTCAATATCGCCGAAGACGGTTGTGAAGAACTCAAAAGAGGCTGGATTCACGCCCAACCCAAGCAATAGCCTATTTAGGAGGTCACACCGAACCGTGGGCTCTATGGCCCCAGTCTTAGCTCCCTTGAGCCGCGGCCACACAGCTTGGAAGCAGAGAATCTGCTCCTTCTGGAGGAGAGGGTCCCGGGAAAGTCTCTCCTCCCTGCCTGTCATGTGAAGGAGCAACCCAAGAAGACGCCCCTCCTCGTCTGTGAGGTTCGCCACGGAAGACCTCCGCACGTCCGGTCGTTTTTACACACAAGAGCAGGGTGATTTTATAACTACTTGGACCTGGGAGGGGACAAGAATACCCGGAGTGGAAGGAAAGCCGACAAAGCAGGCGTTTCAACCGACCAAACGCCTAAGCCCCGGCGGAATCATGCGGGCTGGGATAACCAAGCATCTGCGCGTTCTTGATGAACACCCGAATGCCTTCTACGCCCTCGAACCTGTTTGACAGCGCGAATAACACCGGCGTTCCGTATGCGACCTGATAAGCCTCCGGCGCCGGCTTGACCTCAACGCGGAATCCAGCCCTATCCAGCATTAAAACCGCATCCTTGCTCTCAGGTTCTTCACCAATATATAGAACAGCGTGACCGTTCTTGCTCATCGGAGCCGTCCCCCTCGTTTGCAGCGATATGCGCATAGCCTGTCCTTAAGGCGAAGAAAAAGCAAAGGTCCATAAAGATTATAATTCGACTGCTTAACCAGCGCAACCACGAATCCAACCTAGTTCCGGCTTTTCAACAATGCTTCCGACCTCACCAGGGTACCCCGCCCCACCGCCTCTCGCGATTTGGTCTTGACAAGTGGCGCATATTAGGTCATTTTATGACCACTATGATTACATCACCCCACCCCAGTCTACCCGACCCAAACGACGAAAGAGCAATCGAAGCCCATAAGAACGAGGTCCTCACAACCTACGCCGCTCTCTTTGAGCTGATAGACCGCGCTCTCCAGGATTCCATTCCAAAGGCGAAGAACGTTTTCGACTTGCTTGGAGGCCCCGTCGAGCTGACGGTCCACGCCGGGCTGACCAGGTATCTAACCAGGCTTTTTCTTACCTCCAGAAACATATCTACCGAGGAAGAGGAACAAATCGCCTTTGACCTGGAGAGAGTTTCCAATTGCGGCCTGTGCGTAAATCACGGCCTCTGCCAGATACGAATATTAAAGGCGGCCCCACAAGGCATTCCAAAAGCTACCAGCGACGCACGAAGCCGCTTTTACTGCAGCAACCAGTACTCGCTCCGATTCGACCGCGATGAATCCAACTCAACCAATCCCACGCCGGTGACCCTCGTCCTGCTATGGAGCATGGGAGCTGAGCATAGCTACGGAGGACTCCTGATCGCCTGCCCGAGAAGGGAGCGCGCAGACGGTACCGTTGATTGCTACTGGATCACGCCTTGGCAACGAGGCGAGGAAACGCTCTCGATCCGTGAAACCCGACCGACCGCCCCGGAATCCGATCTCAACGAAATAAGGCGCCGGGACGACAGCAAGGCCTCGAGCTAAGCCAAATGCAAGACAATTTCTTCGAGATTCGACAGACCTCGGTAAACGGCAGGCGGGTAAGACAGGCCAGAGAACTAAGGGGCCTCACCCAAAGCACCCTCGCCGACGCTCTCGGTATCGATCAGACCATGATCGCCCACGTCGAACGTAGCAACAAACAACCAAGCGAAGAACTGCTGGACGCTTTGGCCGCTGAACTGGCGATGCCGGTTGCGTTCTTTCGACAGGGAAATCCTCCAAGCCTTCCCAATGGAAGTCTCCTGTTCAGATCCAAGTCCGGAATCGGAAAAAGAGCGATAGCCGAAGCCCATGCGCATGCGGAGATCGTTTTCGAGTTCGTCCTCCGACTCGCGCAGCATGCTTCGCTGATCCCGGTGCGTCTCCCTTCAGAAACGGATTCAATCGAGGCAGCCCACGCCGTCCGGGCGACGCTTCGCCTCCAAGATGAGCCAATTCCCAACCTCGTTCGCACTATTGAACGATTGGGTGTAATTGTGATACCGCTCCCCGAGCTGAGGGACTGCGATGCGTTTGCAGTCTGGGCTGGTCAAGAACAGAAGCAACCAGTGATTGGAATGGTCGTCAACAGACCGAGGGACCGAATCCGAATGAGCCTCGCCCATGAACTCGGTCACCTGATGCTGCACCGAGATGTTACGGGTGCGACCCCAGACATGGAGAAGGAGGCATATCGTTTCGCAGCCGAATTCCTCACCCCCTCAAGCGCCATAACAGACGAATTTCGCGCCGAAAGAGTCTCGCTATTCCGCCTCGCAGGGCTGAAGAAAAAATGGGGAGTGTCAATGCAAGCCCTCGCCCGCAGAGCCCGAGAGTTGGGGGTCATCAGTGACCGGCAGTATCGCTACCTGATGCAACAGATGAGCATGAAAGGGTGGCGACTGGCCGAGCCGAGCTTTTCGACCGAGGAAAAGGAGTTGCCGCGCGCAATCCGCAAACTAACCGAAGTTGCGCTCTCACCTTCGATTGACATCCGAAAAGTTGCCAGGGAATTCAACTTGTCGGCAGCCTTTCTCTCGAACGTTTTCAGTAATTGCGCGTCCTCACCGGAAGGAAACGTAAACCAGCCTAATCCTTCCACCGGACGCCTTCTGACGCTTGCTGCAAAGAAGAAACAGCGCTCCCCTGTTTAGCTGCTTCACAAACGCTGCTCCGGGAGGTGCAGCCCTGATCGAAGAAACCTCTGGCGAACAAAACGGGAAGGCGCTAGCATTTACGTAGATTCCAGGAGGCACGACATGAATCGACTCCAGCATGGAAACTGGATTCCCGGCGGCGTCCTCCGGGTTTACAGTAAGCGCCGGGGAGTGTGGCACTTCGGCATTCCCGCTTTCCCGAGTCCGTCTGGGCCGATGGTTATGCACGGTTCAAAGGACCGCGGAGTGTTTGCCTTAACATCCTACGAGGAATTCGCTGAGGGGCAGCCCACCCAATACACGTGGATACCCGAAAGTCTCGAGCAGCAGCAGGCAGTGCTAAGCCGAGCCGAAAGCATGATCGGAAGGCCTTTCCGCTTGCTCAATGCTAACTGCGAAGACTTCGTCAATGGCATCATTACGGGGCTTCCCAGAAGCCCCCAGCGTGAGAAAGCGCTAACCACCCTTTTGCTCATAGTGTTAGTTGGGGGATGTCTTGCGGCTTTGGCTCAGCCGAAGAGTTAGGTGAGGAGGGCCCATGTTGTACTTCCATCTTGAGCAGATGCCTGATTGTTTGCGGGAGCTAGTTGCAAGAATGTCGCAGCAGGATGCGCAGGCGTTTGAGTCACTGAAGAGAAGCTACTTCGATGCCGAGCAAAACCGCGACTGGGAACTATCCGCCCGGATATTGATGCAAATTGGACGATGCATGCAACCGCAGAAGCCCGCGATCACTGTATTCGGCGGGAGCGGAGGTTCCGTTCTTCTTGACTCAGATCAAATCCACCTCAACGTAGCGTAACGTCTTTTGTGTAAATTCCGTTTTTGAAGCGAAAAAGAGCACGTACATTGTCCCAAAGCGCCAGCTCACGGCCCAAGACTCCCCGGCGAACTGCCTGCGTAAATAAACCCCTCTTTTTTTCGCTTTTATACCGGGTTCCCATGCGCCATTTTTCGCGCTAACCTCGGTGCATGAGCTGCGCTCCGAGTCAGTCCCCCCAAGATCAAGGATCAGCCCACAAGGCGAGAGCGATTCGCGATCTATCCCTATTAGAATCAAGCGGTCACGCACTCCCGCGAAATCGCTTAGATTCGATCTCCAATCGTTTCAACGAGTTACAAACTCCCGCCTCATCCGCTGCGATCAATCTCCTTTATTTTCTGCTGATTACACACTCCGGGGGGAGGGGCGATACCCTTCACCTGAAGCAAAAGTACTGTCTTGTATCTCCTTTTCTTTCAAGCGTTTGTGCAAGTCCCCTACTCACAAGCCAACTGTTTTCAGTCGTTTGCGCTAATATGAGGGGGAGAGGGTACCCCCTCCTCTCACATCGCATCGCTCTCTCCGCACCCTCTATTTCCGCGCATCCGCAGGGGCGTATAATTCGAGCGATCCGCCATCAGTGAGGAATATCTATGCCGCAAGTCGCTGAACAAACCGCTACCGCCCGCAAGGACTTTCTCCCCCTGCAGGGCGTGGATTACGTCGAATTCTATGTAGGGAACGCTCGCCAGGCGGCGCATTACTACCGCACCACGCTGGGGCTGGCGCTCGTGGCCTACGCCGGGCCGGAAACGGGCGTGCGCGACCGCTCGAGCTACGTGCTCGAACGGGACAAAATCCGCTTCGTGCTCACCACCCCGCTGCGCCCGGACCATGCCATCGCCGCGCACGTGGCGCGGCACGGCGACGGCGTGCGCGATATCGCCATGGAAGTGGAAGACTGCGACGCCGCCTGGCGCGAGACCACCGCGCGCGGCGCGCAGCGGGTGCGCGCTCCGGAAGAGCTGAAGGACGAGCACGGCACGGTGCGCGTGGCCGCCATCGCCGCGTACGGAGACACGATCCACACCTTCGTCGAGCGCAAGAATTACCGCGGCGTATTTCTGCCCGGCTTCCGGCGCGTGGAATCCGACCCGCTCGCCCGCCCCACCGGCGTGAAATACATCGACCACATCGTGGGCAACGTCGGCTGGAACGAAATGAACAAATTCGTGGACTTCTACCGCGAGGTGATGGGCTTTTCGCTCTACCAGCACTTCGACGACAAGGACATCAGCACGGAATATTCGGCGCTGATGTCCAAGGTGATGGCCAACGGGAACGGGCGGATCAAGTTCCCCATCAACGAGCCGGCGCAGGGCCGGAAGAAATCGCAGATCGAGGAGTACCTGGAGTTCTACCTGGGGCCGGGCGTGCAGCACATCGCCATGGGCACGGGCCACATCATCGGAACGGTGGCGGAGCTGCAGGCGCGGGGGATGGATTTTCTGCGCGTGCCGACCAGCTATTACGATTCGCTGGTGGAGCGCGTGGGAAAAATCGACGAGCCGATATCAGAATTAGCAAAATTGGGAATTCTTGTCGACCGGGACGACGAAGGGTACATGCTGCAGATTTTCTCGAAGCCGGTGGAGGACCGTCCGACGCTGTTCTACGAGGTGATCCAGAGAAAGGGCAGCCGGAGCTTCGGGAAGGGTAATTTCAAGGCGCTCTTCGAGGCGATTGAACGGGAGCAGGCGGCGCGGGGAAATCTGTAGAGGCGGGTTTATCCCGCCATCCGCAAGGGAAAGGAAGCCACCCGGACGGGTGAGGAAGAAAGTTGCGGCGTAAAGCCGCCATTACGGCCCTCGACATGAAGCTCTGTACCTTTGAGATTCCCCATCCGCAGGGGCCCCTGCTCCGGGCCGGCGCGGCGACGGACCGGGGGATCGTGGACCTGAACGCTGCGGACGCGCGGCTGCCCTCGAGCGTGCTGGGCATTCTGGAAGCCGGCGCGCTGGACGATGCGCGGCAGGCCGTGGACGAAACGCTGCGCGCCGGGCGAGAGCGCGGCGCGAAGGGCGAAACGCTGCTCCATGCGCACGGGAGCGTGCGGCTGCGTACGCCAATCGCGCGGCCGCCCTCCGTGCGCGATTTTTACGCCTTCGAAGCGCACGTAAAGAAGGGCTTCGAGAAGCGCGGCGAGCCGATGCCGAAAGAGTGGTACGAAATTCCGGTGTACTATCGCAGCGGAAACCACAACATCATCGGCACGGACGAAGACGTGCTCTGGCCGCGGTTCACGGAGAAATTCGATTACGAGCTGGAGCTGGCCGCGGTGGTGGGGCGGCGCGGTACCAACGTGGCGGCGGGCGATGCACGCGCGTACATTGCCGGCTACATGGTGATGAACGACTTCAGCGCGCGCGACATCCAGCGGCGCGAGATGCGCGTGCGGCTGGGCCCGGCGAAGGGCAAAGAATGGTGCACAGCGCTGGGGCCGGTGCTGGCGACGGCGGATGAGGTGGGCGACCCGTACGCGCTCACGATGACCGCGCGGGTGAACGGCGAGGAATGGTCGCGGGGAAATTCCGGGACGATCTACTGGAAGTTCGAGCAGATGATCGAATTTCTGACCGAGGACGACACGGTTTTTCCCGGCGATGTGATCGGGTCGGGAACCGTGGGAACGGGCTGCGGGCTGGAGCTGGACCGGTGGGTGAAGCCCGGAGACGTGATGGAACTGGAGATCGAGAAGATCGGGGTGTTGCGGAATCGCGTGGTGAAATGTAGCCCGCCTCTTTAGTGGCGGGGCTCTTCGCCGTTCGTTTTTCGCTCTTCGTTTTTCGATTTTCGTCTTTGGGAGGTTTTCATGTATCCGCTGAAAAAAGGAAAGACCACTGTGCAGGCGCACGTGGGGCTGCCGGAGGGAACGTTCGAAGAGGAGCACGGGCGGAAAGGGTTCTACGGCAAATCGGCGCACCTGTACCACACGCATGCGCCGACGGGCTGGGTGCGGTTTGAAGGGAAGCTGCGGCCGCACTGCTTCGACCTGAACCTGCTCACGCCTTCGGACATGAAGGACCCCCAGGGGGCGCCCGTGGCATTCCTGGGCAACAACGACGTGGAACTTCTGGTTTCGCGGCGGACGGCGCCCATGCCGTTCTATTTCCGCAACGCGGACGGCGACGAACTGTACTTCGTGCATCGCGGCGCGGGCGTGATCGAGACGGACTTCGGCCCCGTGCCGTTCGAGAAGGGCGACTACATTATTCTGCCGCGTGCGGTGACCTACCGGGTGGTGCCGGAGACGCGCGACAACTTTTTCCTGATCGTGCAGTCGAAAACGGAATTCGAGCAGCCGGAGAAAGGCCTATTGGGGCAGCACGCTCTGTACGACCCGGCGGTGATCTTCACGCCGGAGCCCAAGCCGAATCCGGAAGACGGGCGGGAATGGGAAGTGCGGATCAAAGTGGAGAACGAGTTCTCGAAGCTGTTTTACCCGTTCAATCCGATGGACGTGGTGGGGTGGAAGGGCGACCTGACCGTATGGAAGGTCAATCTGCGGGACATCCGGCCGATCATGAGCCACCGGGCGCACCTGCCGCCGAGCGCGCACACGACTTTTGTGACGCACGGCGCGGTGGTGTGCAGCTTTTTGCCGCGTCCGCTGGAACAGGACCCGGAGGCGCTGCGCGTGCCCTTTTTCCACCGCAATACGGACTACGACGAGTTCATTTTCTACCACGACGGCGATTTCTTTTCGAAAGACAACATCAAAGCTGGCATGGCCACGCTGCACCCGCGCGGCATCCATCACGGGCCGCACCCCAAGGCGCTGGCCAACCAGCGGACGAAGACGCATACGGACGAGTCGGCGGTGATGCTGGACGGGCTGAACCCCATCCACGTGCTGGCGGCGGGCGAGCGGTGCGAGTGGAAGGAATATTGGAAGAGCTGGAGCGGGGCGAAGTACGAGCCCGTGACCGTGGGCGAGAATGGTCGTTGATCCGGCGACTGCCGACCCGCGCAACGTCTACCAACTGATGATCGGCGCGATTGTGCCGCGGCCGATCGCCTTCGTCTCCTCGCTCAGCGCCGACGGAATCCCGAACCTTGCGCCGTTCAGTTTTTTCACCGCGATCAGCGCCAACCCACCGGTGGTGTGCTTTTCCCCGATGATTCGTTCGAGCGATCTGGCGCACAAAGACACCCTGAACAACATCGAAGCCACGCGCGAATTCGTGGTAAACATCGTGTCGGAAGAGTTCGCGGAGAAAATGAATCTCTGCTCGGGAGAATATCCGCCGGAAGTGGACGAATTCCAGGTGAGCGGGCTGACGCCGGTGCCGAGCGACCTGGTGAAGCCGGCGCGCGTGGCGGAATCGCACGTGAATATGGAATGCCGGCTGGTGCAGGTGGTGCGCGTGAGCGAGAAACTGCTGGGCGGGAGCATCGTGCTGGGCGAAGTGGTTCGGTTCCACGTGGACGACGCGATGGTGAAGGATTTCCGCATCGATCCGCAGAAATTGCGGGCGATCGGGCGCATGGGCGGCACTTCCTACGCGCGCACCACGGATCTGTTCGAACTGCGCCGGCCGAAGTAGCAGCGGGGAGGGGAGGAAAGACGGCAGCTGGGAGCGCTTCCACTTCGGGGCGTCGCCGGCGCGAGGTCTACATACTGTCTGGTGCTAAGCGTAAACCGACGCGACGCAGCAAATCATCGAATCTCGGGTCACGATGCAAAGATTGAAAGTCGCTTGACACGCTGAGAAGGATCAAGCCGCCCTCGCGATGTTGGCAAGCCTTTTCCAGCCAAGCGAAAGCCTGGTCGTTCTCTCCCTGCGCCGCGAAAATTTGCGCCAATTCGATCGCAAGATCTTCCCGGTTTTTCGCACGGTGGAGCATATCGCGGAGGATGGCTTCGGATTTGCGCCTCTGACCGGCAAGGGCATATGTCCTTGCGATTTCCGATGAAGCCCAGGCATCCCCCTTGCTGATGGCCAGGACCTTTTGGAACTCCGCGAGAGCCGCCGGATAATCTTGTTTTGCGTTGTAAGCTTCGCCCAGATAGGAGTGCCCCAACAGGAAACCCGGGTCTATCTCCAGCGCTCTTTGGGCCTCCCGTATAGCCTCATCGTAGCGTCCCGCGTACACAAGCAGTTGGGCTGTATCCGTCTTGATGATGAGGGACAGCGGGTCTGACTCCCGTGCCCGGCGCTCCTCTTCAAGGGCCTGGGAAGATTTTCGTTGCCCCATCAACCAAATCGCGTACCACTGATGGGCGGTGGCATAATTGGGGTTCAGTTCCAGGGCACGTTTGAATTCCTGCTCAGAACCCGGCCAGTCCCATTCATATTGCATCTTCACGAAAGCCAAAGAAGTGTGAGCCTCGGCGAGAGAATCATCGATTTGAAGGGCATTGAGCGCGGCCGCTTTCGCCTTCGGCATTGCTTCCTTGCGCGGTATTTCTGTATTGGGAAGGGAGCCCAGCAAGGCGTAGGCATCGGCCAGTCCCGCGTAAGCGTGGGCGTATTTCGGATTCCGGACAATGGCCTGCTGAAAGTATCCAATCGCTTTCACAAATCCGTCTTCGGTGCGTTTGTTCCAGAAGTAGCGCCCTTTCAGGTACAACTCATACGCCTCGGGATCGAGAGCGGGCGCACTGGCCAGGCGCGCACTCTCCTCGGAGGAGAGTTTTAATTTGATCTCCCGCGCGATGGCGCCGGCAACATCGCTTTGCAGGGCCAAAATGTCGCGCAAGTTGCGGTCATAGTCCCTGGCCCACAGGTGGGTCTGGTCTTTTACCTGGATGAGTTGCGCGGTAATGCGCACGCGGTCGCCCTCCCGGCGGACGCTCCCTTCCAGAATGTAGTCCACGCCCAATTCGCGGCCGATCTGGAGCGTGTTTGTGTGCGTACCTTTGTATTGCATGGCGGAAGTACGAGCGATCACCCCGAGGCGATTCGGTTCCAGGTTTCCGAGTTGAGTGATCATTTCCTCGGTCAGACCGCTGCTGAAGTATTCTTGCTGGGGATCGCCGCTCAAATTCTCGAAAGGCAAAACTGCCAGCATAATCTTTTTCGGAGCCGGGTCAGTGCGCGGCCAGATACGTTCCCGCACGAGGAAGAGAGCCACGAACAAAACTGTCGCAAACGCCAGCGCCGCGATCCAGCCCAACCTTCCCACACGTCGCGAACTGACAGGACGGGCTGGCGCAAGATTCTCTTCTGATCCGGGCTCGAAAACTGTTTTGCGTACAGTTCCGGTGAATCGGTATCCGCGGCGGGGAACGGTTTCGATGTAGGCGCGTCCATCCGGGGCTTCGCCGAGAACCTTCCGCAAAGTGGAAATGTTTTGGACCAGGGTGCCTTCCTCGACAAACGTGTCCGGCCAAACGCGCTTGAGGAGTACGTCCTTTTCCAGGAGATGCCCGCTGTTCTCGAGAAGCACGAGCAACGTCTCAAAGGCCTTGGGCGTCAGCGATACCGGATGTCCATCGGCCAGCAGAACCCGCTCGGCAGGGTCCAGCCGAAAACGGCCGAAGTCAAATATCTCCTGTGTTTTCTCCGGCATGGCGGCTGTCAGAACTCTTTGAGAAAAATTTCAGCGCTTTCGCAGGACACCGGAGCTGCCTTCTGCTTACTTTGCGGGGAGTTAGCGTGGGCAGCGCCGTCTTCCAAAGCCGGTAATGGTACTCATTCTAACGGAAGGCTGATGTGGGGACAAGTGGCGCCTTCCGATCAAGAAGTCACGGTGCCTTCCGCCCGGTAACGAAGGGCTTTGCGGCACGCTGCCCCCGGCACCTTTGGAGAGACCCATGACGACACGGAACGTGGGGCGCTTGAATCGCGAGTCCCATGGCAGGCGCGAGTTTCTCCGCCCGAAGCATGTCCTTGCCTTGCTTGGCGTTTTCTTGTTACTACCGCTTCCCTACGGTTTGCTGAACCCGCAGCCCGTGCGAGCGCAGGCAGCACAAGGTTCATTGCCCGGCTTCATGGCGCTGACCACCGTGTTTTTCGGTGAGGGCACGAACGTTTTTGGTCCCGGCCAGACGGTGACTATAACCGGCGCTATTCCCTTTGTTTACAACGGTGGCTGTGAATCCATGATCGCTACCGATAAATTTCCAAAACCAAGTCTGGAATTCTTTCCGATAGCGGACTTCTACGTCTTGAAAGATGACGGCACCCCTCTGATGGCTGGCGCTCCCCTTAAAGACATCAACGGAGCGCCCAACACGATTATCGGAACATCGAGTGGCTCGTTCGTGGATGAAGTTGTGGCCATCACGGAGCCGGCAGGGAATACCGGCGCAGGCAAGTACCGGATTGTGATGGATGTATGCCAGACCGGTGTTTACGACCCGGATGGTGGCGACATCGTTCTAGGCGATGCCGGCCAAATCGGTTTCATCGTGCAGGAGCCAGCGGTTTTGCCGCCGTTAGACCTCAGCCCCATAAAAACCGAGGCCAGCCAATATGTGGCTGCATTATCGGACACGAAGATCGGTCCTTCGTTCGCTCACATAACCATCCCGGGAGGTTGCTCGAAGTTCAAGAATCTGGGCAAGGATTTGGAGGCGGGCGGTACCCTGGCCGTGGCTTTCGAAACCCTGGTCACTTACTGCGCTGACCTCGAGGGACATTACAAAGGACTTGCCGCCGACCCGCCTGATCCGAACTACAAAGCATTCGCGGAATTGGGCAACATCGGGTATGGATCGTTTTCCGCCAGCACGCCGCTGGAGCGCGCCGCCAGAACGCTGGGCAACGCGCTGGCCGATCAGGATGCCGCGAGCAACGCTTTTCTGAACTCCATTCAGAAATTTCAGGGCGCGCAACAGGCCGGCGATGATGAGTGGTCCCTGCTGCAGTTGATGCAGATGAATAAGTTCATCAACCTTCTCGTCGGCCCCGGGGGCTCGATGCTGCGAACTTACGCCGCGCTCGAAGCATTCAATATCGCGTTAAAGCAAGACCCCCTCGGCACCACGCAAGAGGCTCAGGATCTGGAGGCCTTTCTTCCAACCCTGCGGCAGACGCTGGGGGCCATGCTGACTCCGCTCGGCGGTTTTTTTCAGCCTTACTACGATCCGACTACCGGGGGGCAACTAGACAGGCCGGTGGGGCTGCAGGCGTTCATTGAGGTCTATCTGGGGCTGTATCCTATCCCCGCCGAGCTGCCCGGCATTCCTCAAGAACGGGCGCTGGCGGGGCTGCCGCCCATCGTTTTGCCCTATCCCACGGCAACTACCGGCGGGAATTACAACGCGGCGCCGGGTGCGACGATTACTTTCAATGCCAGCCAATCCACCGATCCGAGCGGCGGTGCTCTGACCTATGCCTGGGATCTGAATGGCAACGGCACTTTCACGGACGCTACGGGGGCTCAGCCACAATATTCCTATAGCCAGCCGGGGACGCGCCTCATCGGAGTCCGGGCGACCGATTCCGCCGGCAACACCAATGTGGCGTATGGGCTGGCCAATATCGGCGACGTGAATTCTCAGGACATCATCGCGATGCCGCTGAGCCGTCAAATCTATGACGTACATCCTGACGGAAGCTACACTCAGCTCACGCCCGGTCTTCCCTATAACCTCACCTTACTTGAGAGACTGCAGGTCGATGTCAATGGGGACATCTGGGTACTCGATACCGACACCGGGCTGCAACATTACGATTCCAATGGAAATCTGCTGGCCACAATCACTCCGGCACAAGTGGGGTCGCTCATCGGAATCCCGCTGCAGTCCTTCGGTGACTTCGCCATGGACGGCAGCGGAAATATTGTTCTGGATGCATTCCAGGATTTGGGCCTAGGTTACTTGAATTACGGGTACGGCCAACGTCTCGATGATCTACCGGGACGCTCGAAACTCATCCGCGTAGCCCCTGATGCGAGTTGGGCTACGTATCTGGACGATTTGAGTCAGCCCTATCTAGCTCTTGCAACCGTCAACGGAGTGCTCACTGAATACATCGACGGTTCAACGAGTTGCTACCTGGGAAGCGGACTCATCCGCGTCGATCCCAACAACGGCAATATCATAGTTAGCAATGCGAATAACTCCGTCGGCGAGGCCGGAGGAAGAGCAGTCTGCAGCGATGGAGTTCTTAGTATCAATCCCAAAACGGCCGCAATCACGGTGGTGATCCCCCCCGTCACGGGGGCCTCCTACATCACGGACCCCACTTACGGAACGTATTTCACCACCGATCTGACATTCGGCGGGAGCAGCCTCCACGCGGGGCCCTATGGAAGTGAATCGCCAGCAGGGTTCGGAGGAAACTTTGTGCTGGATGCGCAAGGCAACTACGTGATCGGTCCGGGTGCCGAAGCTTACAGCCTTCGCATCGCGCGCGTAGATGTTCCTCCACAGATCACCAACAATAACGGCATCCTTGACATCGAAACGTTCCCCGTTAGCACACACGGTCTGGGAACACCCTTCCTGATCTTGGAGGGGATGACCGTTGACGCCGGCGGGAATTATATTGGGGTCGGCTATGATTACGCCGGCATGCTGAGCGGTCAGGTCTTCCGAGTTACGCCTGACGGCCAGATTTTCACGGTGAACACCACGCTTGCCCCCCCCAATGGACTTAGGGCAGTGGACGTTGTTCCGCAGATTCGCGCGGTGACCCCAAGCGACATGCCGGCGCCACCGGCCGTGACACTCTCGCATCTCACCGTCGGACAGGATTCTTGTCCCGGCGCGGCGCAATTGAACGTGACCGTAAACAATACGGGCAGCACGCCGACGCCCCTCCCCGTGCAGGTGATTTTCTTCGATGGCGATCCGGGGCTCGGAGTGGCGGTGGGAATCGCGACCACCAGCGGCCCGGTTCCGGCGGGCGGCTCCGTGACGCTGTCAGCGCCGTGGGCCACGCCATCCGCCGGCACTCATCAAGTGTTCGCCATGGCCTTGGGCGCGGACACAATAAACGTCAACTTCGAGGTTTGCGTGCCGTCGCAGTATTCCACCAACCCGCTGGTGCTTTCGCCGCCGAGCGGCAGCAACGGCACAGGCACCTTCCACATGGTCGCCGCGCAACTGGTGAATATTTTCGGCGGGGGCGTGGGCGGGGCTCCGATTACTTTCACGGTTTCGGGGGCGAACACGGCTATGGGAACGATCAGCACAGACGCGAACGGGAACGCCGTGTTCAGCTATTCCGGGACAAACGCTGGCCAGGACAGCATCGTGGCCACGATCAACCAGGGCGGAATGAGC
>Ga0187812_1000320_pt1 | contig 17358 bp, 22 predicted proteins | sample NC_S_2_FD_130582 | JGI IMG/M metagenome (GOLD analysis project Ga0187812, IMG submission 130582) | Wetland sediment microbial communities from Neuse River Estuary, North Carolina, USA - ASW-S_2 | ecosystem: Environmental > Aquatic > Freshwater > Wetlands > Sediment | place: USA: North Carolina...
CGACGTCGCCATTGAGGTCAGCGACGACGATCCGCCATTTGCGGCCGTACAGGATGTCGCCGGTGATGGGTTTGGACCCGGGCGTTACCTGGAAGTTGGTCGCGGGGATCGTCACGTCCGCCAGCGGGCCGAAGAAAGCTGTCTGCCCCGTGGGCTGGCTCTGCTCGCTCGAGGCGAACTGCGCCTGGTCAGTGTAGTCGGCGTTGCTGCCGCTGTACTGGTTCCACGTCGCCTGGCGCTCTGCGAAGACCTGCGCCGAGATCCCCGAGCCGACGTAGTCGTAGGTGAACTGCGCCCAATTGCCGCCCGCGCTCTGCCAATCCTGGTGAATCACGCGCACCGCGACGGCCATGCTGTACTGGTCGTTGCCGAGTGTGTACGCGGTCAGCGACTGCAGGTCGGTTGGCGGCGCCGGCAGGTTGAGCAGCTTCGCGGCGTACTGGAAGGCGTCCATGTGGTACTTCGGCCAAACCTGCCCGTAGCCGAGCGCGTTCCCGGAGTCGCCTGTCTCGTTGGTGCCGTGGGTCTCGGACTCCACCGTGGCGAGCACGATGTCCACCGGGCACCCCTGGCGGTTGGCCTCCTGGATCGCGAGATTCTTCGCGTAGGCGTCCATTAGGCCGAGTCACCCCACGCGAGGAAGAACGACACACCCAAGGAGGTGTCATCTGGGCTGTCGAGCGCCGTGTTGCCGGCGTTCACCACTACGCACGAGCCGATGCCGAGGTACTGGTACTGGCCCAGGAGATCGCCGGCTGGGTAGTCGCCTGTCACAAGAGGAACCGCGTCGACGAGCAGGTTGCCGCTCTGGTCCGACACGGCCATCCACCAGTAGCCGCCCTGAGCGTTGTAGCGGATCCGCAGGCGCAGCGTGACGTTCTGGCCGTTGACGGGGATGGTGACGGTCATGCGCTGGTCAGGGTTCGAGGTGACCGGAATCAGGTTGTACGTCCCCGCCATCCAGTGTCACCTCCGCAAATGGAAAGGAGGCCCGAAGGCCTCCTGAGTGGTGTCATTGCCCTGGTGGATAGACGGTGCCGGCGATCAACAGGCGGCACCCTCCGATGTCCACGTCGTAGTTGGTGACGTGGATTTTGCCCTGTACGGTCACCTGCTGATAGGGCACCAGTTTAGCGACTGCGTCCTCCTGGTTTGTGGGGAACTCGCAATAAAGGTCAGTCATGGACTGTCCGGAGTCGATAAAGTGAATGTAAGGCGTGCCGTCGTAGTTTGCACCGATCTCCAGGATCGTGCCTGAGACGTTGGCGTACTTGCCGTTGTATTTCTCCCTCGCAGCGAAGGGGTTATCGGAGTAGGCCTCCTGAATCTCACCAGCTGAGACGTACATCGGCTGGGCTATCCTGGCGCGCGTTGCTGCGGTAGCAGAATGCTGATGCATCGCCGCGCGCTGCGGCGCAGTGGCATATGCTCCAGCCGTCCATCGCCCGAGTACGTCTCCCCCTAAAAGCAACGTCACGGCTACCGCGGCAGTCCACAACCAGGGTCTCCGCTTGGGTGGGCGCTCCACGCGGCACCCCCTTCCAGAGGAAACATAGCACACGCTGGTGGGGAGAGCCATATGCTTGGGCTACTGTCCCGCAAGTTGCGGACTGCCGGTCAGCGCCTGCAGGATCTGCGACAGGATGCTCTGGTTCGGCGCCACAGGTTGCACCGTGCCGCTGTTCGTCGATCCAGTCACCTGCGGCCGGCTGCTGATCTTCACGACCTGCACCGTGGCGACGAGGATCTCCTGCAGTGTCACCGTGGCTTTGAGGCCGTAGGCGGTGGTGTTGTCGTCCGTCACGCTGATCTCCGCGACCAGCATGCTCGGGTAGGTGCCGAGGCGCGTCGTTACGGCCACGGGAATGCGGCTCATCTGCAACTGCTTGAGCGCCTGATAGGCCGTGACCGAACGGCTGGGACCTCCCGAGAACTGCCCTGGGATGCGATCCTTCAGCACGTCCGACATGCCGATCTGCAGCGTCAGCTTCGACGGGTTGACGTAGGAGTTGTCGGTCAGCGCCGCGCCGGTCTCGACGGGGTTGGTCGTGATAGTCAGCGTGGCGTCGTGCTGCGCCTGCAGGACCGCGTCGAAGACGTAGCCTCCGACGACCGTCTGCAGGAGGACCGGTTGCGGCGTGGATGACAGGCCCGCGTTGGGACCTACCGTGGCACCCGAAGACACCGTGGCTACCTGCACTTACTGCACCACCCCTTGCAGCTCGCGGATGAGCAGTGAGTTCTGCTGCTGGATGGCCCGGGCTAGCGCCTGCGTGTCCTTGGCCTCGTAGATGTTGTAGGTGGGCGCCATGGTCACCGTGACGGTGCCGTTGCCCTTGGCGCCCCCGCCGCTCGACGTGACGACGATGGGCAGGTAGGACTGTGTCAGCGTCTGCGTGAGTCCCTGAAAGCCCTGCTGCAGCCTCTGGGCACTCGCCTGCAAGGTTTGGTAGATGGCCTGCACGCCCGTGAGGATCTGCTGCCAGAGCGTCATCATGTCGCGGTTGTTGGTGACCCGGGCGCCTGCCGGCAGGTTGACGAGCTCGGGGCCCTGCTCGCCGACGAGTGTTGCGCCGCCAGTGACAAGACCGCCAGCCGCCTTTGCGGGAGCGTTTAGCCACCCGGACTGCTGCAGGAACTTCCGTTGGGCGCTAGGACTGTCCCACAGGAGGTAGCCGAGGTACCGGATGAGGTCGCCGCCCATGCCGAGGATGTCGCCAGCGCCGGACGACGCCTGCGACTTGCCGGTCTTCACCTGCTTCTTGTTACCGGTCGCTTCGCCGACGCCCATGTTGATGATGCCGGCCCACGTCTTCAGCAGATCCACCTCTGCCTGCATCACCTTGAGCATGGCCTTCAGCGGCAGGGTGATCGCATTGACGAACGACACGAACGAGTTCTGCTTGCCCATCAACTTGTCCATGGAGGTTAGGAGGTCCGCGAACGCCTGCGCCACACCGTTCTTCCCGGCAATGAGGCCTCCGAGCTTCCGCAGTTCGCCGATGTACTCACCGATGAAGCCGCTCTGGCCGAACGACTTGTTCATCTTGTCGATCCACGACCATAACCCCGGCAACGCGCTCTCGCCGCCGTGCTCGTAGGTGTAGTAGTCGTCCACCAGGAGCAGCAGCGCTGTCATGCCGGCGATGAGCGCCGTCACGGGGTTCGACAGGACGAGGATCGCGGCCCCCGCTCCCGCCATGATGCCGATCAAGGACTTCGTGGCGTTGCCGAGGTCGTTCCACGCCTGCACAGCCGTCTCGCCGACGATGTAGATCGCGTTGGCGAGCTTGCCGAACCACGCGAAGACCTGCGCCACCTTGGCCGTCCACACCGGCATGTCCTTGGCGATCTTGTCGTTGAGATTCGAGAGCCATGTCGTGACGCTCTGCAGCGGGCCGCCAAGGTACCTCGTCAGGTAGTAGCCGACGTAGTAGACGGCGTAGGAGCCCTCGAGCTTCAGCCGGGCGAACTGCAGGTTGAGGTTGTTCGCCTGCTGCGCCGCCTGCGAGTAGCCCTGCGGCATCCCGATCTGCTCGGACTCCTGCTGGAGCTTGAGGAACTGCTGCATCAGCGTCGGCGAGAGGTAGAGATCCTGCAGCGACGCGCCGAGGGCCGATAGCGAGTTGCGGTAGGCTACGGCGCTGTCGACGTTCATCCACATCTCGCGCGCAAAAATCTCGTTCTGGATGGCGGCCTGCCCGACATCCGACGTAAACTTTGCGAGCGCGGCCGTCCCTGCGGCCACGAAGGTCAGGACCGCGGCGCCCGCTTCGGCGAAGTTCATCACCGCGGAACTCGCAAGACCGTCGAGCGACTTCTCGACCGTCTGCATCGAGCGCTCGGCCGTCTGCATGGAGGGCTGGTCGACCTGGAAACCGAGCGAGACCAAGTACTCGCGGATGACGTTCAGCGTGTCGGCCAGCCCCTTTCGCTATGCTCCCATGCCGTTGGCTGTGCGGGTCCTCGCGGCGTCTTCGGACCGCGCGCGGTTCTCGTCCAGGACGGCCATCATCTCGTGGATGTCCACGAGGTCGTCGAAGGTGTAGGTTCCGTCGAAGAGTTCCTTCTGGCGCCAGTGGCCTGCGATCACCGGCGCCCAGAGGAAGCTGTTTAGGGTTGGGAGCTCGGCGGGCTCATACCGAGCATGGCGCCCAGGGTACCGAGGAACCCCCCGTCGAAAAAACCGGACATGTTGAAGACGAGCGTCTGGATCATCAGTGCCATGACGGTCTGCGCGTCGAGGTTCTGCACACCGTAGGTGCCGTTGTCGTTGAGTACCGGCGCTGGGCCGCCGTCCAGGAGCTCTCGGCACACCCGCAAGCAGTCACGCTGCATGTCCGCGAAGTCAGCCCGGCTCATGGCCGGGAGGCCCTTGGTCAACGCAGCGCCGAGCATCACCTCGGGATTGCCAGCGACGGACCTAAGATCACCCCCCGCCGCCGCGAGCGCCGTGCCTAGCACGGGCGAGAGGTCGTTCATCAGCTTGTAAGCGATGTAGGAGCCGGTCTGCGGGTCGAACTTGCCGATGTCCCACAGGCGCGGCTCTCCGTCCGGACGCTTGCCGAACTCGAAGCGCTTGTGGTCCTCGCGCTTTGTTGGGTCTGCCATGCGCAACTCCCCTCGTCGTTCGGTCTCGGGTCAGGTGCTACTGCTGGTTGACGTCCGCGGCCATCAAGGTCCAGGTGACCTGCTGGCCCTGCGCCTGGTAGGGACGGTCCGGGAGCTTCTGCGCCGAGACACCGGCCAGCGTGATCTGCTCGCCGGTGAGCTGGTTCGTCATGCTGATCGTCATGCCGGCCCACTGATCGGCCGTCGCGGCTTCGGTGTAGTTGTACCAGCGCTTGAGCCACGCATCGAGCGCGGAGGTCTGCTGGATCGCAATCGCGATGGAGCCGTTGCGGCCGAGCACCTTCGAGATCATGATCGCGCCGTCCGCCGCCACGTCGTGCGTGGTGCGGTCCGTGGTCATCGTGACGGTGATCGTGCCGATGCCTTCGCTGTTGGCCACGTACTGGCCGATGGCGTTGTGCTGGAAGACCACGTTGAGGTCCGCGAAGCTGTAGGTCGTGCTCACTGCCATCTTTCGCGTCCTCCCTTACTCCTGGACGTAGACCGAGATCGAGGCGTTCTGCACCGCACCCGCGAGCTTGAGTGCCACGCTGATCGGCGGGGCCTTGCGTGCGGTGCGGTCGGTCTCGCTCTGGGATGCGATGGACTGCGACTGAATCAGGTAGCCGAGCGGGAGCATGTCACCCGTGCTCAGGTTCTGGATCGCCGCTCCCGTCCACACGCCCGGCGCGAGGAAGCCCGTGGCCACAGCCTGGCGGCACGGTGCGTCGATCGCGTTCTTGAGCAGAGTCATGCCGCCCTCGGTCTGCGGGACCTTCGTGTTGCTGGTGAGTTGGCCCATGATCGCGGTCGAGATACCGGAAGCGAGTTCGTCGAGGCCGAGGCGCTCGTCGAACCACATGCCCGACGCCATGACGCCCTGCTCGAAGGTGTTGTAGGTGTTGCCGCGGGTGACGTAGTAGTTGCAGTTTTGGCCCTGCAGGGTCGTGACCTGGGCCTCGGTGAGCGCCTCCGGGGTGACACCGGGCTCGCTCTTGAAGGCGAGCGTGTAGGCGGACCCTGCGGCCTGCGTGTTCGCGCCCATCGCGTAGCCGAGGATCGAGGCCGCCGCGTCCTGGTAGGTGCTGTACTGGAGCAGCGTGCGCGTGTAGCCTGCCGCCTGCAGGGTCAGCGCGACGTTCCCTGCGGTTCCCGCCAGGACTGCGGCGTCCGATGTGGTCGCGAAGTACGCCGAGAAGGGGCTCGCCGCCTCGATGTAGGCCGCGACGCCTTCGATGTCGGCGTCGACCGCTCCGCAGACCGTGCAGCCATACCAGTTGGTGTTGGCCGCACGGCAGGCCGTGACAGCCGCCGCCGCGGTCTCGGTGCCGCTGATCCAGCGTCCGATCGCGACCTGCGCCGGCTTCGGGCTCTGCGAGAAGTACAACTGAGCAGCGAGGTACTCGGGATCGGTGTCGGTGAATCCGTCCGTGATCATCCCGGCAAGGCTCGAATACACGCGCACGCGGTCCGCCGTGGTGCCCGCGATGACTGTCGACTGACCCACGATCAGGCCAAGGTCGAACTCCTGTCCGACTGGCGTGGTTGGCGTCAGGTACACGGAGACGTTGACGATGTCCGAGACCGGCAAGCTGCTCACTGGACCACCTCTTCCTGTCCGTCTTCGGTCTCCAAGGTGACCTGCGCCGACTCGAGGTAGGGCGTCTGCGAGTAACGCAGGACATCCTCATTGAAGTTGGCCTGCAGGTCGCAGCGGTCCCACCACTGGCCGTTGAACAGTTCCGGCACCCGCACAGGGGCCGGAATGTCCAGAACCAAGTACAGGTTGGATGCCGCCAGGGTGTCGTGCGCGGCCTGCGTGTAGAGGCCGTCCTTGAGCGCGCTGGCGAGGTCGTAGGCGCTCGGGCTGTAGATGGTCCACTGCACCTCGTGGACGCGCGTGGACTGCGTCGTGACATCGACGTTGACGCCGTCGCCGGCATCGACGAAGGTCGCGTTGCGCTGCTGGATGTAGGGACTCGACGTCGGTGTGACGCGCAAGAATGCGATGCTGTCGGTGATCTTCCAGCCCGGTGCGCCGCGTGTCGGCCACGAGAGGCGCACGCCGCTGTTGGGGCGGAGGCCCGTGAGTGTCGCCGTGAGCGACTGGAAGAGCGCGTTCAGCTCGTCCTGCGTCAGGACTTGATCTGCCATGGCCTTAGTCGCCCTCCATGTAGACCGCGAAGGCCTCCCAGTAGCCGTAATCGGCGTAGTCCTGCACGTTCATGACGCGGTAGCTTTCGCCGCGCCACGTGATCTCGTCGGAGGTAGCTGGGCCACCCTCACTCGCCGCCGTGCGGGTGACGTAGATCGGCTGCGCGCTGATGAACTTCATCATGGCCGTCGATCTGTCGCCCTCTGGTTGCTGCATGATCTCCTGCGCGCTCGCCGGCACGACGACGCCAGTCATGGCGATGGTCGTTGGCGTCTCGACGAAAACCCCGAGCTGCCACGCACCGGACCGGCGCGTCACCGTGAACTGCTGCGAGAAGTCAGGGTCGTAGAGCAGGGACGGGTCGATGGCGATCGTCACACGCTAGACCCTCCCCTCTTGCGCAGCACGTAGGTGATCGCCCGCCTGAGGCGCCCCGTGTCGATCAGGGGCCGATCGGAGCCTTTGCGCTTGATGGTCTTGGGCGAAAGCGCGGGCCAGCGGTTCTTCGGGTTGAGGAACCACATGCGCACCGCGTCCTCGGCGACCATGCCGACGCGCTTCAGTCCCGCTTGACCCGCGGCAGGGCCGCCATCCATGGCCGCTGTCGCAGCCTCTTTCATCTGCGCCGTGATGGCATCCAGGTTCTCGGGGTCTTCGATGGCCGGCTCGATGATCGGTCTTGGGGGAATGCGCCACGCCGCTGAGCCGTGCTCGTGGATGTACATCTCGTAGGCCTCGCTGTACGGCATCCCTTGGCCCATCTCGGTCATCATCTTGTCGTAGGCCATGGTGTACGGCACGCCGTCAGGGCCCATCATCATCTGATCCATGGCGGATGCCATGTCCTTGCCGCGCACACCGTGCGTGTGGATCCAAGCGAGCTGCGCGTCCGTGACGTCGCCGCCGCGCGCCGCGTTCTGCTCTGGGATGCCGACGAGCACCTGCGTGCCCGCGAGATCCGACATCGCCCGCTGCAGTTGCGGCAGCCGGTCAGACTTGGTGATCACCTTGGCTGTGGCCTTGATCACGGCGCCCCTCCTTCCGTCACCAGACGAGCATGCCGCCGCGGCCCGCGTTGCGCCCGAGACGGGCGAGCTGCTGGCCGTATACGGTGAGCTTGAAATCGGCCCATCCCTGCAGGTCTGAGGCCACGGCATTGAAGTCGACGCTGGTCGAGACGTCGCCGAAGGATTTGGCCGTCCTGAGCCCCATCGCGCGCCCTGCTTCGATCACGCCTTGCGCCACAGAGACGCCCAGGGCCGCCTGCATGTAGAGCACCGAGAAGTGCGCGAGGTAGAGGTCCATCGCGATCTGCCACGAGGTCTGGTAGCGCGCTTGCTGCAGCGCCGCGTCCGCCAAGGCGGCATAGACCTGCAGCATCGTCAGCGGCAGCAGGAGTGGGTAGAAGGTGAGCACGGTTTGCGCTGCGGTCGCGGTCGCCTGCAATGAGAGGGTCACCGTGAGGTTCGCCGCGTCTACCGCGACGACGGTGGCCTGATCGGGGATGCCGGCGCCGGTAACGAACATGCCCTGAGCGATGCCCGCGACGGACGCGAGACCCGTCAGCGTGGCGCTGCCCGCGGTCGTGTCAGCGGCCTGGGCGATGCCCTGACCGCCGAACTGCGGGAAGCGGGTCAGGAAGCCCGCGAGCGTGTACGTCGGGTTGGTGCCGGACCAAAGGTTGGAGGCGTCCGCGACGATCTGCTCCACGGGCACACCCATCTGATCGGGAGATGGGTAACCGTCTGGCACTATGTCCTGCGGAAAGCCAGACATCGCGCATCGCCTCCGTTAGATCACTCCGCTGCGGGATCTCCCGCGTCATCGCCTGATGGCCCGGCGCCGGCAGCAGCGGCCTTCGCCGCTTCTTTCTCTGCCTTGGTCTGACGCTTGCTGGTCGCCTTGCCAGCGTCCAGTTCGGCCCGGATCTCGGCCTCCCGGTCCCTGAGCACCTCGATGCTGCCATCCTTGACGGCCCACCCGAACATCGGGTCGTCCTTGACCCACGCAGGCAGGTCGATCATCTCCAGGGGCTTCGTCTCGACCTTGCCGGCGACGACGATCTTGCCGTCGTCAGTGCGGCTCCGCTGCACGAACGCGAAGTGCTTGCGCGGGAACACGCGGATCGTGTCCTTGCCTGCCATGGGCACCCTCCTCCTTCGCGGAAAAGCAGGAGAGCCGCCCGAAGGCGGCCCTCCTCTGCGATTGGCCCTAGATGCCGTCGCGGTACTGGACGGGTTCGTAGTACAGGATCTTGACGACCGAGAACTGCATCGCGTAGGCCGTGAGGTACGCGACCTTCTCGACGCTCGGCTGCGTCATGATCCTCGAGAGCGGCACGGTGAGGTCGAAGTTCACCCTGTCCTCGTCGTTGACGTAGGCCACCATGCGGTCAGTGCCGCCAGCGCCGGCCCCGATGCAGAACGGCCGCGGCTGGATCACGAGCTCCACGCCCTGGTTGTGGCCGATGTTGTTCTCGAGCACGTAGTCCAAGATGCTCCTGTTGCCCGCGCTCGACACGATCGTGCCGACGAGGTAGGAGTACTGGGACGGCGGGATGAGGATCTGGTTCGGCATGCCCGAGAGGTCGTAGCCCGAGTTGGACCAGCCGGTCGTCATGACCTCGTTGATGTCCGCGAGGATCGCGTCTGGCGTCTTGTCGACCCAGTTAGTGCTGGTCGTCTTGCCGGTCGGGGACGACGCGCCGGCCTCTGCGACAGACTGGTGGGTGACGTTGACGTCGTTGACGAGGCCCGTCTTCCCCTCGATCCCGAGGTAGGACGACTCGTCCAGCGTCTTCTGACTGGCGAGCCGGATGCCCTTGTCGAGGATCTGGTCGAGCGAGCGGCCGATCTGCTGCAACTTCGCCTGGTCCACGAAGGGGATGGCGAGGTTGTTCATCCAGGTGAACACCGGGTAGGCGTCCTTGCCGATGTCGGCCTGCATCACGGGGATGTTGTTCGACTCGCTGCCCTGGATGCCGTTCGAGCCGCCGCCTGTGGTGGCGTAGCCGACGTTCAGAGTGCTGGAGAACTCGACCCAGCCGCCGCCTGTCTTCACCGGGATGTCGCGCGGCCAGAAGATGGCGGCGAGCGGCTCACGGACCTTGGGGTCGCGCTTCTCGAGCTCACCGACGAGGAAGGCGTAGCCGGCGTCACGCGCCATGCTCGCCGGCAGGTTTCCCATGGCGCGCATTGCGTCTACAGTGCGCTGGTCCACGATGCGTCCTAGCAAGTCACTGTCTCCCTTCCCGGCTCCGCGTTACGGCCTGTTGCGGACGAGGAGCGTCATCTCGGCGACGTCGTTGGCGTCGACGGAGATGTCGTCCCATTCCGCGTTGGTGAGCATCACGGTGGTGGCGCCCCCGGCCGGGGTGGCCGTCGCGCAGAAGTCGCCGACGGCGACGTTGGTTCCGATGCTGGTCGCGATGTACACCTTGCCTCCGGCGGTCGGGGTGCCTTCCGCGCAGGTGACGGTCACGCCGCCGAGCTCCTGCACGTCGCAGGGCTGGCCCGGTAGGTAGGGGTAGCCGGTCGCCGGGTACTCGGTGGCCTGCTTGACCTCGCGCACCGCGACGCCCGCGAACTGCGCGGGGGAGCTGGAGATCAGGATGGTGGCCGCGGTCGTGTACGAGAAGTTGGCGGTGAACGGGTTCACGTCCACCGTAGTAGCGCCCGTGGCTGCCGCGGCGCTGATCGTGACGGTCTGCGTGTTGGTGCTCTCCGTGATCACCAGCTGGTCGCCGGCGTCTACGGGAGCGGCGAGCGCGGGCACTGTCACGCTCGTATACTGCGTGCTCGAGGTCAGCGCGGCGCCCAGCGTCGTCGCGAGCGCATAGAAGCGGCTGACCGTGCCGTCCGCGTTGAGGACGACCGGGTCGCCGAAGTTGATGTTGGTGGTGTCCGTCGCGCGCACCTGGCGGTTCCGCTTCAGGGTCTGCCCCTCGCGGGCCGTGGTGCCGGGGTAGCCCTTGATGAGGCTGGTTCCGATGGTCTGTCCGGGCATCCTTACTTGCCCCCCTTCTTCAGGCGCTGGAGATTGCGCTCGGCCATGATCTTCTCGCCGAGCGCTTCGTCGTTGACCGCGCCCGGCTTGGCGTCGAGCGCAGCCGCGTTGTCCCGCTGCGCCGCGAGGATGCCAGCGTAGCCGTTATGGGCGCCCTTGCCGCGCGCGGCGAGATCGTCGCGCAGCGCCTTGGCCAGGGCGTCGTTTGCGGGCTTCTGCTGGTCCTTGGGCAGCGCCGCGATGATCGGGCGCATGATGCGGATGGTCCGCTGGATGGCAGCGCGGTCGGCGCCCGGGATCGGGTTCTCTGCGCGCTGCTCCGGCGCCATCACGGGGCCCGGGTCGTCGTCGGGACTGTCGCCGGTGATCTTCTCGGGCTCGATGGTGACGCTCTCCTCGCCACCCGGGGCCGGCTCACCCTTGCCGAGCTCGCGCTCGAGCGTCGTCAGGGCGTCCTCCTCCGGGGTCTCCTCGGGCTGCTCGAGCTGCGCGACGCGCTCGCCCAGGGACTTAACCTCGGCGGCCACCTGCTGGATGGCTGCGAGGATCTGCCTGTCGAGGTTGTCGTCCTCAGGGTCGGCGTCGGCCGGCTTCGGCGGCTCGGGTGAGGGCTTGGGCTCTTCGGGCTCCTCGGCGTCGTGTTCGTGCATCATGCGCGCGGCCTCGGCGAGCTCCTCGGGCTCGGCGTCCTTCGCGAACGCCGACAGCATCTTGCCGAACAGCGTCTGGCGGTTTGGCTTCACGTACCTTCTCCTCTCGCTCCCAGGACTCGCCTGGGGTAGTGCGTCGCGGATCGCCACCTGCGGTCCGGCCCTGCCGGCCGCCACCACCGCGACGTGATTGCCGCGGATGTGCGTCTGGCGGTAGGTGCCGTCACCCTGGGGCTCGTAGTCGCAGTCGTAACCGCAGCTCACCTCGCGCTTGCCGTGTTGGACGGCGGAGATGAGCGTCGGGTCCTTGATCACGAGGTCCGCCAGCAGGTGGTCTGCGTCGTCCCCCGCGCCCCGGTGCACGCCCTCGATGTGGCCGCGCTCGTAGTTGGCGTAGTTGTCAGGGCGCAGGTTCTCAGGCGGGTGCTCGTCCGTGACGCTCTTGCCCTCGAAGCTGGCAATAGCGGCGGGGTCGAACACCTGCTCCGGACTGCGGTAGACCTGGATGACGCCCTCCGGGTCGTCGGTGAGGCCGAGTTCGCGCCTGAGGTAGTCCTGCGAGCCCGTGCGTGCGATAGGCACGTTGCGGGCGATCAGGTAGCCCTCCGGCGTCTCGGTCATGTTGTCGGAGATGCGCGTCCCGTAGTAGGCTCTCGTCTTGCATCACCACCCCCAAAGGGCAACGTGGGCACGAACAAAGGACTCCCGCGCTAGGGGGGTCCTTCGGCGCCGTCGGCGGCTACCGGATGCGTAGGATGGCATCCATGCCCGAAACCGGTCCGCGGTCGCCGCCATGGTGCACGTGGTGCTCGCTGCCGCCGATCTTGACGGGCTCATGGCCGCCGTGCATCACGCCGTGCATGTGCCCGTACGCGAGCCACCGGTGGTAGGCCGCCGAGTTCTTGAAGTTGACGTCGGTGGTGTCCCCTGTCGGGTCCGTCGGTGCAGGCGGCCGACTCGGCGCGTTGCCCGCGATCGCGCGCTCGGCCTCGGCGACCGGAGACTCTGCATCCCTTCGCATCCGCTCACCCCCTCTCCGGGTCCGCTGCCCTGCGAATCTCAGGAAACCAGAACCTCACCGCCCTTCCAGCGCTCGATGCGCCGGAACTCGGCAAGCGTCATCGTGACGATCTGGCCTTGCGCGTAGACCTTGTGCGGCCATGCAAGACGAGGCGCGTCCACGACGGGTGACGCGAAGCATCGGCAGTTCCAGATCTGGCCCGCGTGGTAGGGCGGCGGCGCGTGCTTCTCGTGCAGGATCGCCTCGGGGCTGGGCGGCGCGTCCCAGAAGACGATCACGCCGTCCATGTGCCGATGCGAGGACCGCACGCGCTGGTCCTCGGACGTGCGCCAGACGTAAGCCGGGATGTTCACTTCCTCGGCGCGTGCCCGGGTGAGCGCGGTCGAGGTCTTGGCGGACTCCGTCCTCGCGATGAGCGAGGCTTTAGCGCGCGAAGCCTCAGGGAACATCTTGCGGATGTCCTCAGCGATGCTCTCAGGCCTTCGCCCTGCCAGCGTCTCGCGCCCGACGTAGTCCGTGACGCGGTTTGCCACGTCGAGAGGCAGTGTGCGGATGAGCTCCGCGTTGCGTGCGATCTCCGCGCCGATCTGGCCGCCGATGCCGCCCTGCAGTTCGCGCTGGAGCGCCTCGTAGATGCTGCGGCCGTTGCCTGATTCACGCGCCGCCTGCTTCCACGATCGTGCCCCGTCGATCGCGAGGTGCGTGACCATCTGCCGCGCCGTCTCGTAGGCGTAGCTCTGCAGCCAGGGAGCATCCGCCATGCCGCGCAGCATGCGGATCATGCGCGACGGGTCGCGCTCGTGTCGGATCACTTCGAGCATGTACTCCGTGAGCTCCAGGAGCGCGCCGAAGTAGCCGTGCTCGATGCGCGGCGCGACGTTCCACGGTCCCTTGACAAGCGCCATCAGGCTTCACTGGGGATCGGTGGCGCGCCGGCTGCTTGTTCTGTCGACGGCGCGGATCCAAGCGCCCCGCCGAACGGGTCGCTCTGCGGCAGGAGTTCGCCCGCCGGCGTTGTCTTGTCGCTCGCAGCCTCGATGTCCTCGTCCGTAATGTTCGACCACAGCCCCGTGATCGGCTCCTGCTGGCGCAGTTCCTTGAGCACGGTTTTCGGCGAGATGACGCCCGCATTGAACGGCGCCAGGATCGCGGTGGTGAGCTTGTCGCCAAGGTCGGCGCGCTCTACGTTGCTCGGCCGCTGCACGGGCAGGAACGCATAGTCAAGATCATCAGGGATCGCGCCGACCTCGGAGACGAACATCACGGGTAGCAGGCGGTCGAATATGGGGCGCAGGTCCGCCTCCTGGCGCTTCTCGATCATGTCGTAGTAGTTCTGCAGGTCTGACTCGCCCGTGGCGTTGAGGCCGGCCGGACTGCGGCCGAACAGCTTCGTCACGGGGATCTCAGACGCGCCCGCGATGTCCATGATGAAATGCTCGTAGACGTCCGCGAGGCCCGAGAACGCCGTCTGCTTCACGTCCACGGTGTCCTGCGTGTCGGTGACGTACATCGAGAAGTTGTTCATCAGCGCGTTCTGCGCTTGCAGCGTCTGGTAGAGTGCGCTCTGCTGCGCGTCGTCAGAGGTGGCCAGGAACTCGTCGAAGTCCTTAATCCCGCGGACCAAGATGTTGGCCCTGAAAATTAGGTTGGCGATGTTGTAGGACGTGTTGTCGCGCTTGCGCAGTTCCTCGTAGACGCGCTCGATCACGCTCGCGCCCCAGTAGACCTCGGCCTGGCGCTCCCAGAACGGAAGATCGTATCCGGTGAAGCGTAGCACGCGAGAATGGTGCACGCGGAAGACCTCGGTCGTGGCGTTGTTGCGCACCTCGTACCACTCAGGCAGGCCGAAGTCGGGGTCTGCGATGTCGCCGACGAGGTCCGACCCTGGATAGATGCCGGACCAGCGGTCGACGATCATGATGCCCTTGAACGAGTTCGGCAGGACCGTGTCGAGGTCCAGCGGCTCGTCAAGAATGCCCTCGTGGTGCTCGATCATGATGACGCCGGCCGCGCCGCCGTAGAGTCGTCCCCACTTGAGGCCCTCCAGGATGCGCGCCTTGATTCGCGTGTTGCGCTCGAGACGTTGGATGCGGTTGATGACGTCAGGCGCCACCTGCGAATTGATCTGGTACCAGTTCTTCGCCATGTCCTCGGCGATCAGGTCGACGATGCGCCCGATAATCCAGTTGTTGCGATAGAGGCTGTTCATGAGGCCGTAGTCTTTGGTCAGGCGCGTCAGCGGATAGGCGGTGGCTGACTGGAAGTCGTCACTGCCGAGGCCCATGCGGGCCAGCGCGTTCTGGAAGGCGTCCATGGACATCACGCCGCGGAGGGCCCGCGCGCTGCCCTCGAGGATGGCTTGCGGGGTCAGCCGCGCGTCGACCGTACGTCCAGGCGCGGCCCTCCTCGCGCTCCTTCTGCTCATCCGGCAAGCCTCCTCGGCGTGATGACGGTTTTCACCAGGTACCTGACGGCGTCCGGTCCGTGGTCCGCCTGCTTGATCGGCCGCTCGCGCTCGCCGCGCTGGATCGCCTTCTCGTCCCAGGCGTAGGACTGGAGCTCCTCGCGCAACTTGGCCGCCCGCGTCCTGTGTACGCGGATGCGCCGCGTCTTGAGCATCGTCGCGGTCACCCGGATGCCGTCCAGGACCTCGTTGTCCGCCTTGACCACGTCGCCCTCCACGGCCTTGTAGCGCAGCCGCCTGCGCCGGATCTCGGCCCAGAAGCTCGCGGCGGAAGGGTCGCCGATGATCGCGTTGACCGGGATGGCCTGCGGCCCCATCTCAGCGATGAACGCCTCCAGGTCGTCGGCATACTCGGCGTCCGTCTTCTCGCACCCCTGCGCCCGGCCGTCCCAGTAGTACTGGTTCACGATCCACAGGACTCGGCTGTCGTCGATCACGTCCAGGAAGACCGTCGGGTTGAGCGTGCCGTAGTCCACGGCGATGTAGCGGCGGTTGCTGCGCCGGTTGACCATCTCGGGGTCGTAGTCCGAAGAGTCCTCGTCGAACAGCAGGTCGTCGCTCCAGGAGTCCCGGTAGATCGCGCCCTCCGCTGCGACCCATAGGCCGAGGATGTAGCGCTGGTACCAGACGCCCGTGTACTCGCGCTTCAGCGAGGCGACGTAGGACGGGTCGAGGTTCGGGTTGTCGTCGATGTCGAAGTGCAGCGCGAAGAGCCCGAGGTAGGCCGCGCGGTCGAGGTAGTGCACCTTGAGCCAGTGCGACGGGAAGTCCGGGTTCGTCGTGCCGAAGATTTTGGCGTCCTTCACGGAAAGACGCGAGAGCAGCATCGTGAAGAACGACTCGGGCCAGAGGGTGAGCTCGTCGCCGTAGGCGCCGGCCAGCGTCAGGCCCTGAATCTTGCCTGCGGCCCGCTCGTCGTTCGCGCCCGCGATGTAGACGCGCCGACCGAAGAGCATCAGCTCGCCCAGGCCGCGGTTGTAGCGAAAGTTCTTCCGCCCGACCATCTGCTCAAGAATGTCCAGCACGTTGCGCTTGAGCGTGCGCTCCGTCTTGCCGACCATCAGCAGGTCGCCGGGAGGAGCGTGCTTCACGTACTCGATCCACCGCACGATGGAGGCCACGGTCTTGCCTGACCGCACGCTGCCTTCGGCGATGTTGATGCGCGCTGTGCTCCGCAAGATGAAGCGCATGGCCGTGCGGCCGAACTCGCCCCACTCAAACGCCGCCATGTTCGGTGTCCGCCTTCCGACTGCGCTCGATGGCCTCGAGAAGTGCCGTCAGGCTGCCGTCGTCCTCCTGTCCCGACTCGCGCAGGTCCTTGAGGATCTTGCGCGCCGAGTCCACCAGGAGAGCGATGCCGCGGGCCCGCGTGATCTCGTCCACGTTCAGCGTGACGATCTCGGCGCCCCCAGGGCCGCCCACGGCGACTTGACGCTCCATCGGCTGCAAGAGGCGCAGGAGTTTGAAGCGCACGATGCGCAGCTCTTCCTGTAGCGAGTCGTCGGCGGGAATGGCAGCGAACACGGCTCGCTCCTGCGGGGTGAGTTGCTCGAGAATCAGGTCTGCGTAGGCGCCGTGCCTCAGCGCGTTTTGGTTCCCCGGGACACCTGGGGACCGGCCGCCGTGGAACTTGCAGCGCCCGGTACCGAGGTGGTCTGTGCCCCAGCCGGCGGGACGTCTGCAGGGCTCGCCGGCCTTGGACTTGGCGCGTGCGCCGCAGATCGGATGCTTTGGGGTCGTGTCTGGTGGCGCAGGGCGAGCCGCCGGCATACGCCCGTTGCCGCCCGACTTCTTTCCACCAGTGCGCTTCGTTCCGTTCCGTTTCTTCGCGCTCTTGGCGTTCTGTTGCCTTGCGTTGAAGCCGAGCGAACGAAACTCGCGCGTGACCTGAACGGGATGTAGACCCTTCTCGGCAGCGAACGCCGCGACCGTCGCCCACTGACCCTGGCGGTACTCCTCGAGCAGCTCGGGCCAGTCGTGCAGTCGCGGACGGCCCATGCTCACCACCTCAAGTCAGGCTGTCGTGGTCCTCACTCCGTACGGGTGGCCGCCGCTGCGAGTCTCGCGACCTGCGCCATACTCTCCAGCAGCATCTCCACACTCAGCGGGTCCGTTCGCACCGCCTCCATGGCGGTCGCATGGATCGCCAGCAATGCGCGCTGCATCTTCGCGGACTCGGCCTTAGTGCCTATCCCTAGAATCTGGCGGTCTCCCCCGTTGCCCAGGGAGTGCCTCCGATGAACGCTCATGGAGCACCCCTCACCCATCCCGAATCTGCCGCATCGCGCCGCCCGCTTCCCTCGCATACGCCGGGTGGTCCATCTCTCGCCTGAGCCTCGCGTCCTCGCGGTCGTCGACCACGCCTCGGAGGAGCTTGCGCGAGAGGATGCCGGCCTTCAGGTCCTGGACGCACCCATCGCACAGCCACGCCCGATTCCGGTCGTCGTCGCCC
>Ga0187812_1000321_pt1 | contig 17341 bp, 10 predicted proteins | sample NC_S_2_FD_130582 | JGI IMG/M metagenome (GOLD analysis project Ga0187812, IMG submission 130582) | Wetland sediment microbial communities from Neuse River Estuary, North Carolina, USA - ASW-S_2 | ecosystem: Environmental > Aquatic > Freshwater > Wetlands > Sediment | place: USA: North Carolina...
CATCGCCGTTCACGTCGCCAGGGCCGCCGCCCGCGGAGAGCAGCCCGTCGAGGATGACGTGCGCCTTCGTCGAGCCGACCCGGCACGGCACGCACTTGCCGCAGGACTCGTCGCGGAAGAACCGCAGCACGTTGACGGCGGCGGCGAGCAGATCGGTGCCCTCCGCCATGACGACCATCGCCCCGGAGCCGAGCATGGACCCGGCCGCCTGAAGCGTGCCGAAGTCGAGTTCCACGTCCAGCTCGCCGGGTCCGATGAAGTTGGAGGACGCGCCTCCCGGCTGGATGGCGCCGAGCGGGCGGCCACCCGACACGCCGCCGGCCAGGTCGAGCAGTTCGCGGGCGGTGGTGCCCATCGGGACGCAGTACACGCCGGGGCGCTCAACGTGCCCGGAGACCGCGAAGAACTTCAGCCCGGTGTGCTCGCCGCCGCCCTTGCCCGGCTTCCCCTGCGCCTTCCACCACCCGGCGCCGCGCAGCGCGATGACCGGGACGTGCGCGAGCGTCTCCACCGAGTTCATCAGCGTCGGCTTGCCGTGCAGGCCGTACGTGCCGGGGAACGGCGGCTTGTTCCGCGGCTCGCCGCGGTGCCCTTCCATGCACTCGATGAGCGCGGATTCCTCGCCGAGGATGTAGCCGCCGGGCGAGGTGAACACCTCGACGGTCAGCCGCTTGCCGGACCCGCCCCCCTTACTCCCGGCAAGCGGAGCCGGGCCGATCAGGCCGGCGTCCCGCAGGTGCTCGATTTCGTGGCGGACGACCTCCTCTTCCGGGCCGTACTCGTGCCTGATGAACACCCAGCCTTCCTCGGCGCCGACCGCGAGCATGCCGAGCAGCAGGCCCTCGAGCACCAGGTGCGGCTGAGTGGCGAGGATCTCCCTGTCCTTGAACGTGCCGGGCTCTGACTCGTCGGCGTTGCAGATGACGTACTTGGCCCCGGCCTGCTGCGCGGCGACCAGGTCCCACTTGCGCCCGGCCGGGAACCCCGCGCCGCCCATGCCGCGCAGTCCGCTGTCCTTGAGCGCGGCGATGATCTGCCCGGGGTCGAGCTCACCGGCCAGCACCGCCTTGAGGACGCCATAGCGGTCGCGGGCCGTCGGGTACGGGTCGTTGGGCCATCGGGGGCCGGCGTCGGCGGTGCTCACCGCCGCGGCGTGATGGCCGTTCGGCGGTGCCGCTTCCATAGCGGTGTCCGCGCTGTCCATCGGGACGGGCGCCTCGTTCACGGTGCAGGCCGGCGCGATGTCGCAGCGGCCGAGGCACGAGCCCTCGACGAACTCGACGCCGGCGTCGTCGCCGTAGCGCTCCCTGAGCCGGGCGATCCGGTCGTCCGCGCCGCGCAGCCAGCAGGACAGGTCGTGGCAGACGCGAAGCTGGACCGGCTTCGGCGGGTCGGTGCGGAAGTGCGGGTAGAAGGAGATCAGCCCCTCGATCTCGTACAGCGGCCGGTGCACGTCACGCGACAGCGCCACGAGTTCCTCGCGGGGCAGCCAGCCGACCCGCTCCTGGATCGCGTTCAGCGCCGGGATCAGGCTGGGGCCGGGGAACTTGCCCGCCCGCGCCTCGACACCGGGGACGCGGACCTGGGCCTCAGCCATTAGGAGACGCCGCCATCAGCGCGCACGCTGACGTCGGCAGGCTCGATGCGCACCGCGCAGAACTTGAACTCGGGGATCTTCCCGAACGGGTCGATCTCGTCGATTGTCAGCAAGTTCGCCGCCGCCTCCCTGAAGTGGAACGGGATGAAGCAATTGCCGCGCGCCTCGCAGTGCGAGACCTTCACCGCGAGCTCGATGGTGCCACGGCGGGAGCTGACCCGCGCCATCTCGCCGTCACCGAGGCCAAGCCCGGCGGCGTCGTCCGGGTGCAGGTACACCTGCGCCCGGGGCGCGATCGCGTCGAGCGCGTAGGACCGGCGGGTCATCGACCCGGTGTGCCAGTGCTCCAGCATCCGGCCCGTGTTCAGCACGAACGGGTACTCCTCGTCCGGCAGCTCCTTCGCGGGCAGCCATTCGGCGGGCACCAGGTGGGCGAGGCCGTCGTCGGTCCTGAACCGCTCGCCGAACATCACCACGGTCCCGTCGCTGTGCTCCGGGTCCGGGTTCGGGTACAGCTTGCCGGTCAGGCCGAGGTTGTCATAGCTGAGGTTCTTGTAGCTCGGGATGACCGAGACCATCTCCTCGAAGATCTGCCGCGCGGACTCGTAGTGCCAGTCCAGCCCGATCCGGTTCGCGATGTCCTGCACGACCTCCCAGTCGACGCGCGCCTGGCCGGGGGTGTCGAGCACCGTGCGGCCGAGCTGGACGCGGCGGTCGGTGTTCGTGTACGTGCCGTCCTTCTCCAGGTAGGAGGAGGCGGGCAGGATCACGTCGGCGAACTCGGCCGTCTCGGTCAGGAAGATGTCCTGCACGACGAGGAAGTCCAGCTTGGCCAGGGCCTTGCGGACCTTGTTGATGTTCGGGTCGGACAGGAACGGGTTCTCGCCGAGCATGTACATGCCCCGTACGCCGCCCGCCAGGGCGGAGGAGATGATCTCGGTGACGGTCAGGCCCTTGTTCGGGTCGAGGTCGGCGCTGCCCCAGGCGGTCTCGAACCTGGCCCTGACGCCGGGGTCGTCGGCCTTCTGGTAGTCCGGGTAGAACATCGGGATCAGGCCCATGTCGGACGCGCCCTGCACGTTGTTCTGCCCGCGCAGCGGGTGCAGCCCGCTGCCCGGCTTGCCGATGTTCCCGGTGATCGCGCACATCGCGATCAGGCAGCGGGCGTTGTCGGTGCCGGTGGTGTGCTGGGAGATGCCCATGCCCCAGAAGATGATGCCGCCCTTGGCCCCGCCCCAGGCCCTCGCCACCCGTGTGAAGGTGTCCGCGGGCACGCCGGTGATCTGCTCGGCGCGCTCTGGCGGGTAGTCCGCGACCGTGCGCTTGAGCGCCTCGAAGTTGCTCGTGCGGTTCGCGACGTACTCGTCGTCGGTGAGGCCGAGCCGGATGATCTCGTGCATCACGCCGTTGTAGAACGCGACGTCGGTGCCGGGCTTGAGCTGGCAGTAGATGTCCGCGTGGTCGGCCATCTTGTCGGCCCGCGGGTCCACGTAGATGACCGTGGTGCCGTTCCTGCGGGCCTGCTTGAAGAAGGTGGAGGCGACGGGGTGGTTCGCGGTCGAGTTGCTGCCCGTCACGATCGCGACCCCGGCGTTCTTGATGTCGCCGAAGGTCGTCGAGACCGCGCCGGAGCCGATGCCCTCGAACAGCGCCGACACGCTGGAGGCGTGGCACAGCCGGGTGCAGTGGTCGACATTGTTGGTGTGGAAACCGGTGCGGATGAGCTTCTGGAAGAGGTAGGCCTCCTCGTTGGAGCACTTCGCGCTGCCGAATCCGGCGATGGCGGCGGGGCCGCCATCGGAGTAGATCCCGGTCAGCCGGCGCGCGACCAGATCCAGGGCCTCTTCCCAGGTCGCCTCGCGGAAGTGCGGCAGCACCTCGGCGTAGTCGACCAGGCCGCCGGGCTTGCGGCCGCGCTTGCCGCCCTTGCGCTTGCCCTTCGGGTCGCCGTCGCTGGTCATCCCGTGGTCGTTGCTCCCGGCGTCGCCGTCGGCGGCGGCCATGTCGCCCCGGACGTCGGCGGACAGCGCGCCCTTGGGGTAGGAGTCCTCGCGGCGGATCAGCGGCGCCGTCAGGCGCTGCGGCGACGCCGCGTAGTCCCAGCCGTACCGGCCCTTCACGCACAGCCGTCCGTGCGAGCCGGGCTGCTCCCTGCCTTCCGCGTAGGCGATCGCGCCCTTGTCCCTGTCGACGTAGTAGGTGAGGGCGCAGCCGACGCCGCAGTACGGGCAGACGGTGTCCACCGCGTCGAGTTCGGCGCGCGGCCGGATCGGGATGTTATGGATGGGCTTGTTGGTGAGCGCGCCGGTCGGGCAGGCGGCCACGCACTCGCCGCACGAGACGCACGACGAGGCGCCCATCGGGTCGCTGAGGTCGAACGCGATGTGGGTGGTGTAGCCCTTGCCGCTGCGCCCGATGACGTCGTTGCCCTGGATGTCGTCGCAGGCCCGCACGCAGCGGTCGCACAGGATGCAGGCGTCGTGGTCGACCGCGATCACCGGGCTGGACAGGTCCACGCCGCGGCCATGCCCCGTCGGCAGGGCGGTGCCGTCCTCGGCGAGCCCGAACCGCTCGGCCAGCGCGAGCAGCTCGTTGTCGCCGGTCGTCGTCTGCTTCGGGTCGCGCTCGCGCGGCGGCTGGTCGCTGACCAGCATCTCCGTCAGCACCGCGCGGCTGCGCTCGAGTTCCGGCGTGCTCGTCTTGACCTGCATCCCGTTCTCGCAGGCCCGCACGCAGGAGGCGGCGAACGCGGGCGCGCCCACGTCCACCACGCACATCCGGCATACGCCCACCGGGTCGAAGCGCTCGTCGTGGCACAGCACGGGAATGTCGATGCCGGCGTCCTTGGCGGCCTGCCAGATCGTGGCACCCTCCGGGACGGTGACCTCACGACCGTCGATCGTGAGCGTTACCGTCCGCGTGCTCTCCGGGGCAGTAATAGCCATAGTGGCAGTATCCGTCGCGGCGTGACATAACGCCAAGTGCAGGTCGGCAACGATCGCCGCACGTGGGCGGCCTGCGGAGTCCAGGTCCCGCTCTTTGTAGTACGCGTCGATCATCCCGCGCAGCCGCTCCGCGGTGAGCCTTGCGACGCGGCCGGACGGGAGGGTGAGCGGCTCGTTCAGCAGCCGGTCCGGCAGCCAGTCGTCTTCCGGCTGCCATCCCTCCCGGATGTTGTAGACGCGCTTGGCCATGACGATCCTGCGGGCCGTCTCGTGCAGTTCGGCGCCGGTCACGTCCCAGCCCGTCACCGCCGACAGCAGCGCCGCCCACTCGGCGAACGGGTCGGTGAACACGCCGCGCAGGAACTTGCACAAGATCAGCGAGTCCATGATCGCCGCCCGGTCCTCGGTCTCGATCGCCGCCGCCACGTGCGCCTCGCCGCCGTCGAGCCGGTCCAGGTCACCCGAGAGGTCCGCCTCGTAGGCGCCGGAGCGGTTGTGATCCGCGCCTCTGGCGTTCACGGCGAGGCCGAGGGCCATGGCGTGCAGCGTGCGCGGCTCGTACCCCGGCATCTCGAGGCCCTTCACATGAGGAGCGAAGGCCTGAGAGTCGCCACCTACCGTTCTGGATGCTCGTCGTGAACCTTCGCCAAGCAGGGACCCGAGGCCCGCGCTGCGAGCGCCGATCTCATCCAGGGCGCGCAGCAGGGCGGCGGAGTCGCCGAAGCGCAGCCACGGCGCGTCGAGCAGGCCGCGCTGCGCGCACTCCATCGCCCACGCGATCGTGCCGCCCGCCGAGATCGTGTCGATGCCAAGCTCGTCGCAGCGGGCGCTCGCGGCGAGCACCGCCTCCGGGTCGCTGACCCCGCACATCGGGCCGAGCGCGAACACGTTCTCGTACTCGACCCGCGCCTTCTTGCCCCGGCCGACCCGGTAGATGTGCTCGCAGCCGATCGTGCAGGACGCGCAGCTGCTGCGCGCCACCCGGCGCATCCCCTCGACGGTCTCGTCCGGCGGCTGTTCGGCCAGGCGGCCGGCGCCCTCGAACGCGGCGGCCTGGAAGTTGCGGGTGGGCAGCGTCGCGATCGCGTTGAACGCGAGCAGGTTGGCGAGCGTGCCGAGCTCGCGGTACTTCTCCGTGGCCGGCCCGAACGACCGTTCCCGCAGGTCCCGCGCCGCTCGCAGGACCGACGCCGGGTCGGCCGTCGCGACCTTCGCCGCCGCGCGGACCGCGATCGCCTTCAGGTTCTTCGCGCCCATGACCGCGCCAAGGCCGCCGCGGCCCGCGTGCCGGCCGTCGTGCGAGATCGTCGCGTACCGGACGCCGCGCTCGCCGGCCGGGCCGATCGCGGCCACCCGCCACCCCCGGCCGAGCTGTTCCCGCAGTTCGCCGTCGGTCTCGGCCGCGGTGCGGCCGGCGAGGTGCCGCGCGTCGATGAGCCGGGTGCCGTCGCCGTCGGCGAGCAGGACCGACAGGTGCGGCGCCCGGCCGCGGATCACGATCGCGTCGTGGCCGGTGAGCTTCCCGGCGATCGCGAACTGGCTGGAGGCCAGCGCGTCGGTCAGCATCCCGGTCAGCGGTGACTTCGCCACCACGGCGAACTTCGCGCTCGTCGTCAGCGGCGTGCCCACCAGCGGAGAGAACACGAACGCCAGCGGCGCCGCGGCGTCCAGGGCGCCGGCGCCCGGCGTCCCCAGCGCGTGCAGCAGCCAGGCGCCAAGGCCGGAGCCGCCGACGTAGGCGCGCAGGATCCCGTCGGGCAGCGGCAGGATCTCACTCGCCCCCGTGGTGGCGTCCGCGACGAGCGCCTGTCCGAAGTAGCCGCCGGCCGCCATGTCAGCCCCCCGCGTCCGCGGACAGGAAGAAGACGGTGTCACCCGCCACGAGCGGTGTCTCGCGGTCCCTGGTGATCTGATCGCCGTTCAGCGCCGCCGTGACGTGCCGGTCGAGCACCAGGCCCAGCGCGCCGGCGGCGGCGCCCACGGTGGCTGCCCGGACGGCGTGCGGGCCGCTCTTGCCACCCCCTTTGGCGAGGGTCCCGAAAAGCTGGACGGTCACGTCCGGCGCCGGCCGGGCCCGGGCCGCCTGGTAGTCGGCCGGTGTGTTGACGTTCACCACCGAGTCCAGGTCCGGGTCGAGCGCGGCGAGCACCGGGTCTTGCTTCAGCGCGGCCTCGTCGAGTTGTTCCACCGCGCACTCGCCGAAGAGGAAGGCCGGCCGCAGCCGGTCCTCCTTCACCAGGCGCTCGGCGGTGTCCGCGAGCGAGACCCGGTACGCGGCGGCCAGCGGCTGCCTGAACCCGCGGGCAACCGGCAGGGCGACGTCGGTGCCTTCGGCGTCACTGAGCACGCGCAGCACCCGGCGGATGAAGGCCGGGTGCAGGAACGGCATGTCGGTCGAGGCGATGAACGCGGCATCGGCGCGCCCGCCCAATGCGGCGAGCCCGGCGGCGATGCCCTGCACCGGGCCCTTCCCCTCCCGGGGGTCGTCGGCCACCAGGGTGCCCTTCGGCAGGCTGGGCAGGTCCTGGCCAGCCGCGCGCACGACGACCACGGGGCCGCCGGTCGCGCGCGCCAGGATGCCGGCCGTCCTGCGCAGCAGCGTGGACCCGTGCCACTCCAGTGCCGCCTTGGGCGTGCCCATCCGCGAGGACCGGCCGCCCGCCAGCACGACGCCCGAGGTAACCGCCACCTTCTCATCGTAAGCGCCGCCCCTGTGCACGGCGATCCGCTTGGTGCTCGCCCCAAAAATGCGGCGGAATGCCGTGTTCGCACGCGATAGACCCGATGCTTTGGTCGTCGTACGATCATTGCGGGTAGTGGTAATCCCCAGGAGGGTGTGCTCGATGAGCAAGCAGGTCCGGCTGACGGAGCCGCTGGTCCGGGTGGACGGCGAGCTTCGGCCGGCGAGCTGGGACGAGGCGCTCGACCGCGCCGCGGCCGGGTTCGCAAAGGCGCGCGAGCGGGACGCGACGAAGTCGTTCGGGATGTTCAGCTGCTCCAAGGCGACGAACGAGATGAACTACGCCGCGCAGCGGTTCGTGCGCGGCGTCATGGGCTCGAACAACATCGACTCATGTAACCGCACTTGACACGCCCCCAGTGTCGTCGGTCTGGCGGCAGTATTCGGAGCGGGTGGCGGCACCAGCTCCTACCGGGAGGCGGAAGACGCGGACCTCATCGTCATGTGGGGCTCGAACGCGCGCGAAGCGCACCCGATCTTCTTCCACCACGTGCTCAAGGGCATCCGTAACGGGGCCCGGATGTACGCGGTCGACCCGCGGCGGTCCTCGACCGCGCAGTGGGCCGACGCCTGGCTCGGCATCCACGTCGGCAGCGACATCTCGCTGGCGAACGCGATCGCCAACGAGATCATCACCGCCGGGCTGGCCAACGACGAGTTCATCAGGCGCGCCACGGCCGACTTCGATAAGTACCGCGAGGCCGTCGCCAGGTACCCGCTCGAGCGCGCCGAGCGCGACACCGGCGTCCCGGCGCACCTCATCAGGGAGCTCGCGCACGAGTACGCCAGGGCGGACCGGGCGCAGATCTGCTGGACGCTGGGCATCACCGAGCACCACAACGCCGCCGACAACGTGCTGGCGCTGATCAACCTGTCCCTGCTCACCGGCCACGTCGGGCGCTACGGTTCTGGCCTGGTCCCGCTGCGCGGCCAGAACAACGTCCAGGGCGGCGGCGACATGGGCGCCATCCCGAACAAGCTGACCGGCTTCCAGGACATCGAGGCCAACGACGACGCCCGCCGCAGGTTCGGGGAGAAGTACGGCGTCACGATCCATCCCAAGAAGGGCATGCACCTGTCGCAGATGTTCGAGGCCATGGAGCGCGGCGAGCTCACCGCGGCCTACATCGTCGGGGAGAACCCGATGCGCTCGGAGGCCGACACGCATCGCACCCGCGAGCTGCTCGAGGGCCTTGAGTGCCTCGTCGTCCAGGACATCTTCCTCACCGACACCGCGCTGGCCGCCGACGTCGTGCTGCCGGGCAGCGCCTCCTGGTGCGAGTCCGAGGGCACCGTCACCAACAGCGAACGGCGCGTGCAGCGAGTCCGCAAGGCGATCGAGCCACCGCTCGGCGCCAGAGACGACATCGAGATCATCGCGTCGCTCGCCGCCAGGCTCGGCACCGACTGGGGCAATCCCACGGCGCACGACCTGTGGGAAGAGCTGCGCACGCTCTCCCCGATGCATCGCGGCATGAGCTGGGAGAAGATCGAACGGCTCGGCGGCGTGCAGTGGCCCTGCCCGGACGACGAGTCCGAGGGCACCATGTTCCTGCACGCCCGGCTCTGGGAGACCGATCCGGCCAAGCGCGGCCCGGCCGCCCCGTTCCACGTGGTCGAGCAGGAGGACCCGATCGACGAGCTGACGCCGGAGTTCCCGATCCGGCTCACCACCGGCCGCCGCCTCGACTCCTACAACACCGGCGCGCAGTCCGGCCACTACGCCACGCCGATCCGGCGCCCTGAGACGCTCAACCTGTCGCCGGAGGACGCCGCGCGGCTGGGCTTCTGCGAAGGCGAGGTGGCGAAGGTCTCCTCGCGCCGTGGCTCGGTCACCGCTCCGGTGCACGTGGACCCGACCCTGCGCGACGGCCTGGCGTTCATGACGCTGCACTTCCCCGAGCAGGTCGAGACCAACATCCTCACGCTCGACGCCTGGGATCCGAAGTCAGGCACGGCGGAGTTCAAAGCGACCGCGATCCGCGTGGACAAACCGGACGCGGCCGGAACCGCTCCCGAGTTGGAGAGCACCGCGGAGGTGGCTACTTAGTGGACCTGCGGCTCGGGGCGGCCTCGCCCGCGACCGACGAGGAGCGGGCCGCGATCGCGTCGGTCCTCGGGCCGCCGGAGACCGGCTGGGACGGCGGCCAGCGCACCGCCGCGGACGGGCACGTCGCCTACGGCGGCCACGCCGCCCGGTCACGCCGGCACCTGCTGATCACCGTGCTGCACGCGGTGCAGGAGCGGATCGGCTGGATCAGCCCCGGCGCGCTCGACCACATCAGTGAACGGCTCACCGTCCCGCCGGCCGACGTCTACGGCGTCGCCTCGTTCTACGCCCTGTTCCGCACCACGCCCTCGCCGGGCGCGGTCGTGCACGTCTGCGACGACCTGGCCTGCCAGGTCAACGGCGCGGAAGAGCTGTGCGAGCGGATGAGCCGCCGCTTCGGCGTCGAGGGCACCGAGTCGGCCTTCGACGGCGCGGGCGTCACCTGGCAGCGCAGCCCCTGCCTGGGCCAGTGCGACCGCGGTTCGGCCGCGCTCATCCAGCACGCCGGCGCCGACCCGGCCCGCGCCGGGCTCGCTCCGGCCGACCCGGACCAGATATGGCGGGCGCTGACCGTCCCCGGCGAAGGTGCGGGTTCGCGCCCGCTGGCCGTGTCATCATCCCGAACGGTCTCGTTGCTTCGCCGCGTCGGCCAGGTGGACCCGCGGTCGCTGGACTCCTACCGGGCCGCCGGGGGCTACGAGATGCTGCGGCGGGCCGTGGGGCTCGGGCCGCAGGGCGTGCTGCGCGAGGTCAAGGACGCCAAGCTGCTCGGCCGCGGCGGCGCCGCGTTCCCGACCGCGATCAAGTGGGAGGCGGTCGCCGCCAACCCGGTCCGGCCGCACTACGTCATCTGCAACGCCGACGAGTCCGAGCCCGGCACCTTCAAGGACCGGGTGCTGATGGAGTCCGACCCGTACGCGCTGGTCGAGGCCCTCACCGTGATGGGCTACGCGTGTGAGGCGGAGCAGGGCTACATCTACATTCGCGGCGAGTACCCGCTGGCGGAGGCCCGGCTGCGGCACGCGGTCTCGCGGGCGCGGGAACGCGGTTTCCTCGGGCCCGACGTGATGGGCAAGGGCTTCGCCTTCGACATCGAGGTGAGGCTCGGCGCCGGCGCCTACATCGCCGGCGAGGAGACCGCGCTGATCAACTCGCTCGAAGGCAAGCGCGCCGAGCCGCGGAACAAGCCGCCGTTCCCCGCGCAGTCCGGCCTGTTCGGCAAGCCGACCGCGGTCAACAACGTGGAGACGCTGCTGTCGGTGCTCGAGATCCTCCGGGTCGGCGGCCCGGCCTTCGCCGCGACCGGGACGGAGAACTCGGCGGGGACGCGGCTGTTCTGCCTGTCCGGGTGCGTGCCGCGGCCGGGCCTCTATGAGTACGACTTCGGGGTCACGCTCCGCGAGGTGATCGACGGGGCGGGCGGGGTGCGCGACGGGCGGCCGCTGCGGGCGGTGCTGCTCGGCGGGGCGGCCGGCAGCTTCGTCGGTCCTGACGCGCTGGACATGCCGCTCACGTTCGAGGCGGTCCGCGCGGCCGGGACGACGCTCGGCTCCGGCGTCGTGCTGGTGCTCGACGACACCGTGGACGTGGTCGCCCTGCTGCGCCGGATCACCCAGTTCTTCCGCGACGAGTCCTGCGGGCAGTGCGTGCCGTGCCGGGTCGGCACGGTCCGCCAGGAGGAACTGCTAGCCCGGCTGGCGGCCGGCACGCCGCGCGGTGGCGTCGCGGCCGAGCTGACGTTGCTCGACGACATCGGCTCGGTCACCAGGGACGCCTCGATCTGCGGGCTCGGCCAGACCGCCCTCTCCGCCGTCCAGTCCGCCGTCCGCCTCGGCCTCATACCCTCGTAGGGAGTTCCACTCGCGATGACCGCTGTGTTTCTCGAGACGCCCAAGCGGCTGGTCGACGTCACGATCGACGGGGTCGCCGTGCGCGTGCCGGAAGGCGCGACGCTGCTCGACGCGTGCCGCGCTCAGGGCATCGACACGCCGACGCTGTGCTACCTGGAGAACCTGGCCCCGGTGAACGTCTGCCGCGTGTGCGTGGTCGAGGTCGAGGGATCCCGGACGCTGGTGCCCGCGTGCTCGCGCAAGGCCGAGCCGGGCATGAAGGTGCACACCGACTCCGAGCGGGTGCGCACCAGCAGGAAAATGGTCCTCGAGTTCCTGGCCTCGTCGGCGGACATCTCGCTGGCCTCGGCCGACGTGCGGCGCTGGATCGCCGGCTACGAGGTTGACCCGTCCCGGTACGGCCCGCCGGCCGCCGACCACGAGGCCGGGGAGCGGGACGCGACCCGGCCGGGCGAGCACCACGCGGTCGTCTCCGGCGCCGAGGCGGCCACCGTGCGGCAGCCGGCGAAGTACGACAACGACAGCTACGTCCGCGACTACTCGCGCTGCATCCTCTGCTACAAGTGCGTGGAGGCGTGCGGCGAGGAGGCGCAGAACACGTTCGCGATCGCGGTGGCCGGCCGCGGCTTCGACGCCCGCATCTCCACCGAGTACGACGTGACCCTGCCCGACTCAGCCTGCGTGTACTGCGGAAACTGCATCGGCGTGTGCCCCACCGGGGCACTGATGCCCGCGTCGGAGTACACGATGCGCCTCGAGGGGACCTGGGACGAGTCCGCGCAGACCGTCACGACGACGATCTGTCCCTACTGCGGCGTCGGCTGCAACCTGGAACTGCACGTCCAGGACAACACGATCGTCAAGGTGACGTCCCCTCTCGACCACGACATCACCCACGGCCACCTCTGCGTCAAGGGCCGCTTCGGTTTCGAATTCGTCCAGCGCCGCGCCGCCGAGTAATCCGTTTATGCTGCCCCTTATGCAGGGGGTTGCGCAGCAGGCGGACCGGCCGCGACGGGCGGCGGGAATCGAGATCGCGGAGCTCCCGGAGGGCCTCATGGTCCGCCAGCCGTGGCTTGGGCGGGCGCATCGGCTCAACAACACCGCGTCCATCGTCTTGTCGCTGTGTGACGGGGAGCGCACGGTCGCCGAGATCGCCGGAGCGCTCGCCGAGACGTTCGCGCTGGGCGCGGCGCCGGTTGGCGAGACCGCCGCCTGCGTGGCGGACCTCCGGCGCGCCGGAGTCCTGGCCGATACCCCGGCCGCTGGTTCGCCCGGTGGCGCGTTTGATTTCTTCGCGGCTATTTACTGCCTCAACCTGGATGACCGTCCCGATCGCTGGCGAGACGCGCGGCGCCGGTTCGCCATGCTCGATATCGCCAGCCGAGTGGAACGGTTCCCCGCGATTTCGACTCCGCGCAACCACCACGCCGGCTGCGCGATGTCCTGGCGTCTCATGGTCGCCGCGGCGCGCGATCGCGGATTGCCCAATTTCCTCGGCATCGAGGACGACGCGATTTTCCTTGACAGCACGCGTGACGTTCTTTCCCTGGCCATATCGGAGCTCGGCGGGATGGACTGGGATCTGCTCTACCTCGGTGGCGCCGCCTGGGAAATCCCGGCCGAGATCCCGGGCCGCACCGCGCTGCGCTCCGCGCGATCGCTGACCTGCACGCACGCGCTCGCGGTGAACCGCCCGGCGTATGACCGGCTCCTCGCCGATATCCCGGAGCCGGACGGTATCGACGAATGGCTAACCTCGTACGCGGCGATCGACCAGTACCTGTGTCAGCAGGTGAATGCCGGGCGCTACCGCGCTTACGTGCTGAATCCCAGGGTGGCGACGCAAATTGAACTGACCGTCGCCGGGCTCGACGAGCCGCTGCGGGAGCGCTACACGATCCGCTGAGACCCGGCCGCACGGCGCTCTGGACGCGTCAGTCCCCGCGCCAGTACGCTTCCCCCGTGGGGGACGGGTCCGGTCGCCGGCGCTTGTGCGTAGGCATGGCTACCTACGATGATTTCGATGGCGTCTGGTTCACCATCCAGGCGATCGGAATGTACCAGCCAGAAGTGCTCGGTGACGTTTCCTTCCTGGTCATCGACAATCACCCTGAAGGTGCGGCCGCGCCTTCCTTGCGGGCGCTCACGGATTGGCTGCCGGATTACCGGTATGTCGCCTTCAATGGCTATCGCGGCACGGCAGTGAGAGACCTGGTGTTCCGCGAGGCTGACGCCGATATCGTCTGCTGCCTCGATTCGCACGTGCTGTTGCGGCCGGGCGCGCTGTCGCATCTGCTGGACTGGTTCGGCGCGCATCCGGAAAGCATGGACCTGCTGCAGGGCCCGTTGCTTTACGACAGTCTTGAGGTGGGCGCGACCCACCTGGAGCCGACCTGGGGCGCCGGGATGTACGGGCAGTGGGGCCGCGATCCCCGGATCGGTGACCCGGACTGTGCGCCATTCGAGATCCCCATGCAAGGCCTCGGCCTGTTCGCCTGCCGCAAGGATGCCTGGCCGGGGCTGAATCCCCGGATGCGCGGCTTCGGCGGCGAGGAGGGATACCTGCAGGAGAAGTTCCGGCAGCGCGGCGGCCGGGTTCTCTGCCACCCGGGGCTGGGCTGGCTGCACCGGTTCTCCCGGCCAGCGGGCGTGTCGTACCCGAATAACTGGGAGGACCGCGTCCGCAACTACCGCATAGCGTGGTCAGAGATCGGCTGGGACCTGGCGCCCGTCCGGTCGCACTTCCGCGAACTTCTCGGTTCCGACGTGGAAGCGGATTCCCTGATCGAGCGCGCGCGGGCGCAGGCCGAGCACCCCCTCAACGCGTTCGACGGCGTGTTCTGCCTCGGCGACGGGACCGGCGGGCCCGACGGCCCCGACGGCTCCGAGGGAGTGGCTTCCTGTGACGCGCACTCGCATCCGCCCGGTATCTCCTGGCGGATCGAGCGCTTCGTTCCCGGCGAGGGGCTTGCGCCGGAGATCCGGCGACTGGCCGGATGGCGGGAGGCGATCATCAGGTCGGCGCTCCGGTCCTACCAGCACCTGCTCCTCCTCGACGCCGGCGCGGCGCCCGGCGGCGCGACCGTGCCCCCGCTGTCCGAACAAGAGTGGGACCTCTGCCTGCTGCCCGGCCAGGACCTGGCGGAAGGCGAGGCGATCCCGGCGCTCGATCCCGGGGAAAGCGGAACGCTGGCGGGCCTGGCCGTGGCCGTGCACGAACGGGCGTACCAGCGGCTGCTCGCGGACCTGCCGGCGGATGAGGCCGGCCAGGCCAGTTTCCTTGCCGCCTGGGGGAGCGTGGAACGCTACCTGGTCAGCAAGATCGCCGACGGCACGTTCACCGCCATCCAGCCCTTCCTCGCCGGGCCCGGCGCGCAGCAGCCACAGCGGGCGGCGGGCATCGAGATGGCCGAGCTTCCCGAGGGCTTCATCGTCCGCCAGGCGCAGCCGCTGCGGGTCCACCAGCTCAACAACACCGCCTCCATCATCCTGGCGCTGTGTGACGGGGAGCGCACGGTCGCCGAGATCGCCGAGGTGCTCGCCGAGACCTTCGGGCTCGAGGCGCTTCCGCTGGCGGAGGTGACCGCCTGCGTGGCCGAGCTCCGGCAGGCCGGAGTCCTGGCCGACCACCCGCACCACCAGACGAAGATTCGCGTCATATCCGCCGGGTCGGCCGCGACCCGCCCGCTTAAGGCAGGTAACCGATGAGTGACGAGAACGCGAACGACCCACCGCCCGGTGACGCGCGCCGGGCGTTCCTCAAGCGCATGGCGGCCCTGGGCTTCGCGGTGCCGCTGATCACGACCTTCGAGCCCGCGGCCTCCGCCGCGGCGTCGCAGCAGGACGGCAAGCAGGGGCACGGGGATGACCACGGCCACGGGCATGACCATGACCACGACCACCGGCACCACAAGCACCACGAAACGACGACCACTACTCACCGGCCCGCCACGACCACCACCGCCAAGCCGACTACGACGACGGCCAAGCCGATCACGACCACGACCACGACCACGACGACCACGACCACGACGGCGGGTCCGACCACCACGACAAGCACGACGGCGATGCTGACCACGCCCATCATGTCGCGGTCGACGACGACCACCACCACCGCCGCTCCGGTCCCCGTCTAGGGCGGGCAGAGCTCAGGCAGCGTGTCGTCGCGGATGGCCGCCCACTGGAGGGAGTGCCTGATGCCTTCGGTGATGTCGTACTTCGGGCGCCAGTCAAGCAGGCGCTCGGCGCGGTCGATGCGGGTGTAGGCGCCGGCCGTGTCTCCGGATCGCCGTCCGGCCTCGCGCGCGGGCAGCGGGCGGCCTGACACGTCGTTGAACATGCCGAGCAGTTCCCGCACCGTGGTGCCCGTGCCGCTGCCGAGGTTGATGACGGTCAGCGGCCCCGGCAGGGCGTCGAACCGGGTCAGCGCGGCGACGTGCGCCGCGGCTAGGTCGCAGACGTGGATGTAGTCCCTGATGCCCGAGCCGTCCCTGGTCGGCCAGTCGGTTCCCGTGATCATGAACGGGGCGCCTTCTTCGCGCGCCTGGATCATCTTGCCCAGCACGTTCGCCGGCCGCCGGAACTGCGGTCCCGTCCGCATCGCGGGGTCCGCGCCGATCGGGTTGAAGTACCGCAGCGACAGCACGCGCAGCGGCTCCACCGCGGCGATGTCGGCGAGCATCGCCTCACATACCGCCTTGCTCCGCGCGTACGGGCTGCGCGGGTCGATGGCCGAGTCCTCGTCGACGATCAGGTCCTCGCTGGCTTTGTAGATGGCGGCCGAGGAGCTGAAGATCAGCCGCCCGCAGCCGTTGCGCAGGAGGTGGGCGACGAATTCCAGGCCCTTGGTGACGTTCGCGCGGTAGTACCGGACCGGTGCGCCGACCGATTCGGGGACCACGATCAGGCCCGCGCAGTGGATGGCGGCGCCGATGTCCGGGTGCTCGGCGAACAGCCGGTCGATGAGCGGTCCGTCGGCGATATCACCGTAGTAGAACGCCCGGCCCGCCGTGAACTCCCGCCGGCCCGTCACCAGGCTGTCCAGGATGACGGGAACGATCCCCGCGTCGGAACACGCCGACGCGATCGTGCTGCCGATATAGCCAGCGCCGCCAGCGATCAGGACCTTCACTCCGCCGCCCCCGCCTTCGCTCACAGCACAGGTCAACGGGGAGCATACCGGCCCGGCCGCTCGCCTGGCCCCGGTGGCGGCGACGGTAACCGGCGCTCGTACACCTGGCCGACACCGCCGCCCTGTCCATGGGTGTACAGCGGCTGGAAGTTCGCCGCGAACCAGGAGGTCAGCGCGGGCGTCCACGGAATGCGGCGCGCGTTGTTCGGGGACAGCCACACGTACGTCGCGCGGGACAGGATGGACTGCCACGCGGCCACCGCGTGCGGCAGGCTGGCCGCGCCGCCCTGGACGCTGACCCCGTTGCTCAGCACCAGCGTCTGCGCGAGCGAGTCGAGGACCTCGGGGCAGCCCGGCCGCGTGGCGGTGAACCGGCTGGCCGCGATCGCCAGCGAGATCTCGTCGGTCACCACGCACGATCCCGGCGGGATCAGCGCCTCGTCCGGGTAGATGTCCGGCGCGCGCAGCCCGCTCAGTTCGGCCGCCTGGAGCACGGCCACACCGAGCACCACCGCCGCGCAGCACCCGGCGACCGCCCGCCGCGCCAGCGGCCGGCCGGCCAGCGCGCTGGCCAGCGCGCCGACCGCGCCGCCCGCCGACAGGGCGAGCCACGGCGCGGCGAAGGCGGGGTAGTGGTAGAAGAACGCCGAGTAGCCGAGCACGGCGACCACCGCCGCCACCGCGGTGACCAGCGCGTACCACTCGAGCGGCGTGCGGCGGCGCGGTTCCCACGCGTAGCCGAGCGCGAGCACGGCCGCCGCGAGCAGCGCCACGACGAACGGCAGCCAGCCAGCGCTCGCGGTGGACGTCGCCGCGGCGCCCCCGCTGGCGAACATCGAGTGCGAGCCGGCCGTGAGCGTGAAGTGCCCCCCGCCGCTGAGCACGTCGATCAGCCCGGTGAGATGCGCCAGCCGCAGCGACACCGGGACGTACGAGCCGGCCCGCGCCGCCTGGTCGAACAGCGTGCTGCGGACGAACGCCGCTGGCGCCGCGGCGAAGAACGGCAGCACGGGAACCACGAACCC
>Ga0187812_1000322_pt1 | contig 17335 bp, 15 predicted proteins | sample NC_S_2_FD_130582 | JGI IMG/M metagenome (GOLD analysis project Ga0187812, IMG submission 130582) | Wetland sediment microbial communities from Neuse River Estuary, North Carolina, USA - ASW-S_2 | ecosystem: Environmental > Aquatic > Freshwater > Wetlands > Sediment | place: USA: North Carolina...
ACGTCAACGCGATCTCGCCGGGGGTGGTCCATAAGCCGCTGCCGCGACGAGCCGACCCCCAGCCGGGCGACGCCTTGATGAAGGGAACCCCGGCCGGCACCCACGACGCCATCGCTTACGCCGCGGTGTACCTGGCCAGCGACGAGGCCGCCTTCGTGCACGGTGCCGTGATCGACGTCGACGGCGGCCGGACCGGCGTAGCCGTCCTAGCCGCGTAGGCTGGACTCACGGGTCCAGTTGACGAAGGTGCGGTCATGCAGGGTGTTCTGACGCCGAAGGGGCAGGCGACGCGGGCGCGCATTGTCGAGGGCGCTGCCGAGGTGCTCCGGGAGCTGGGGGTCGGGATGACGACCCTGGATGACATCCGGGCCCGGACTGGCACGAGCAAGAGCCAGCTCTTCCACTACTTTCGCGGCGGAAAGGACGCCCTGCTGCTCGCGGTCGCCCAGCACGAGGCGGGCTGGATGCTAGAAGATCAGCAGCCGTACCTGGGCTGCCTGGACTCATGGGACGCCTGGTACCGGTGGCGGGACGCCGTGGTGGAGCGTTACGAGCTGCAGGGAGACCACTGCCCGCTGGGCGCGCTGCACCAGCACATCGGCCGGTCCACCCCAGGGGCGCGGGCCATTGTCACCGAGCTGATGTGGGAGTGGCAGGAGAGCCTGGCCGCCGGGATCAGGGCCTTGCAGCGCAACGGCCACCTGCCGTTGTCGTTCAACGTTGACCAGGCTGCCGCGGCGCTGCTCGCGGGGATCCAGGGCGGCGTGTCGATCATGCTGGCCACCGGCCAGTCCGCGCAGCTGGGAGCCGCACTGGACTGGGGGATCGCGCAGCTGCGCGCCGCGGATGGTGTCGCCAGGTAAGCGCATGGCGGCGGACGGCGTTACTGGCTTGCGCCGGCCGGCGGCGGGGCAGGGGTCTTGTTCAGGTCGTTCTCCTCCGGTTTGCTCGCCTTGCTCTCCGCGCTCACCTGACTCATCCGCAGCTGTGCCAGCATCTGGTCGATCTGCCTGGTGAGTTCACCCGGCAGGTAGGGGCGGGCGTGCTCGTGCGCTACCGCGGTCACGTCGATCAGCAGCCGGGCATCTCGCCGGCCCAGCTTCACCTGCGCCGCATTGAGCAGACCAACCAGGAAATCCCCGAGAACCTGATCGACTGGGAGCAAGCGCAGCCGCCGCGCGTACTCACGGGCGTCGTCCGCAGACCGCTCGTCTCCCTGGACGCCGCCATCCGGCCCAGCAGTGCCCACGACAACACACCTCCCACCTCGGCTAGCGCCTAGGCGGCAGGCTACACGGGCCTAGGGATGGGGCGCGGCGGCGTCGCTATCCTGTGCGCCGACCCTCACCCCGGTGACGGCGCCGGTGTCGATGACCACGTCGTTGAAGATGATGAGCCTGGTCCATGGATCCGCGTCGTCGGTCTCGCTCCCCGAGATCGTGAAGGTCGCGGTCGGCGGCAGGTGCCCCGTGTACCCGTCGATCCTCGGCTGACCGCGCTCGTCGGTCTTGATGGTGAGCTGGTAGTCCATGTATGCGCCTCACTTCCGCTCCACACCCAGCGGGCTCGTCAGTCTACTGGACGCCGCATTCTCCATGATCGGCGACTAGATCGGCGACTAGGTTGTGGGCGAATCCATAAGCCGAGCATATCGGCAGATCAGGCACGCGTCTGCAGCCCGCCGGGCGGGGCTACTCCAGGATCGTGACCGGGTCGCCGGCGGTGATCGTCGCGCCGGGGGGCGGGGCGTCCGGGATCAGGTTGATGCCGAACCAGACCTTGCCGTCCCATCGGCGGTGCCGGGCGAGCGTGGCGAGCGGCTCCTTCCCCTTCGCCGCGGTGTCCGGGTCGATCGTCGTGAACACGCAGCGATCGCATCCCTTGGCGACCCGGAACGTGACCGCGCCGATGCGCAGCCTGCGCCAGCGGTCCTCGGCCCAGGCGGGAGCGCCGGCGACCACGACGCTCGGCCGGAACCTGGTCATCGGCACCGGTCCCTCCGCCGGCCGCCGGCCGGCGAGGATCCAGTCGTTCAGCGCCGCGAGCGACTCGGGAGTAGTCAGCAGCAGCGGGTAGCCGTCGGCGAGCGACACCCGGTCCCCCGGCTGGCTGTAGGCCGGGTTCGGCGCCCGCCGGGTTGGATCGTCCAGGTACACGAGCCGCACCGGCTCGCCGGTGATCTTGCCGAGCCACGCGGACGCTTCGTCGCAGGCCAGCGCTGCGGTCAGCCCGTTACCCCAGACGCTCACCGGGACGAGGTGCCTGCCCGACGGCACCGGGACCGTCAGCTCCGGCAGGCCGGGCGCGGCCAGCCGGATGCGGTCGGCGTCGAGCCGGGGCGTGACGAGCACGAGCGGCGGGCAGTCCCGCGCCGTCACCGCCTCGCCCGAACTGTCGACGACCATCCACCGCCGGTCCCCCGCCAGTCCCCACGGCTCGACGACGGCCGCGCCCAGCCGCTCGCCGCGGCACGACTTGACCGGGTAACGCCAGATGTCGGCGAGTCGCAGTGGCATACCTCGATACTGACAGCTCGCGCGGGTTCACGCGTCCTTGAAATAGTGCCCTTCGTCCAGGTCGGCGAGCAGTCCGGGGTGGGTGGGCTGCCATCCGAACCGCTCGCGGGTCAGGGCGCTGGATGCCGGGACGTCGGTCGACGCGAAACCCGCGAAGAGGCCGAAATGGCCGGCTGCCTCCTGCGCGGACAGCGAGGTCACTGGCAGGTCAAGGTGCTTGCCGATGACTTCGGCGATGTCCCTGAACGGCACGCCCTCGTCGCCGACGGCGTTCAGCCGTGTCCCCGCGGGCGCACTCTCGAGCGCCAGCCGGAACAGGCGCGCGGCATCCAAACGGTGCACGGCCGACCAGCGGTTGGCCCCGTCGCCCACGTAAGCGGACAGTCCCTTCGCACGCGCGATGCCGATGAGGGCCGGGATGAAGCCGTGATCGCCCTCGCCGTGCACCGTCGGCGGCATGCGCAGCGCCGAGGCCTGGACGCCGAGTCCGGTGAGCGACAGCGCCGCGCGCTCAGAGACGCGGGGATACGCCGGGTTCTCAGGCACCGCGTCCTCTTCGGTGGTCAGACGGCCCGGCGGGGGTACGGGGAGCCCCGCGGCGACGACGAGGGGCCTGCCGGATCCCGCCAGCTCTTCGCCCATCACGTCGATGGCACGCCCGTCGATCCTGGCGTAGGCCGGGCCGTCGTTGTTCTCCGAGAAGTCGTGGATGTAGGCGGTGTGGATCACGCCGTCGGACGCGGCCGCGCCGCCGCGCAGGCTGTCGAGATCCTCGAGCGATCCGCGCCGCACCCCGGCGCCGGCGGCGGCCAGCGACGCGGCGGCCTGGTCTGTGCGAGCCAGGCCGGTGACCTGATGGCCCGCGTCGAGAAGCTCACGGACGACGGCGGAGCCGATGAAACCGGTCGCGCCGGTAACGAAAACACGCATGGTGCGCTCCTTCGGAAAGAGGGGCCGGTGCTTCCACCTTGCCCGCGAAGACCGCGACGGGTCCAAGACCTGTTCCCGAATGAGCCATACCGATGAGGCATCACAGCAGCGTACGATTGACTTATGCCCGACTCATCAGCCATAGCCGACCTGGAGCTGCGGCTGGTGCGGTACTTCACCGTCGTCGCTGAGCACCGGCACTTCGGCCGCGCGGCGGCCGAGTTGCGTGTCGCCCAGCCGTCGCTGAGCCGGCAGATCCGGCACCTCGAGCAGCAGCTAGGCGCCCGCCTGCTGGACCGTACCCCGCAGGGCACCCGGCTTACCGAGGCGGGCGAGGTCTTCCTGCCCCGCGCCAGGGCACTGCTGCGCTCCGCGGCCCAGGCCGCGGCCGCCACCCGGGCCGCCGCCCAGCCCAGCCGCGTCACCGTGGGGTACACCATCGGCCTCATCATCACCCCGGCCGTGCGGATCCTGCGCCGCCAGCACCCGGACGCCGACGTGCAGACCCTGCACCTGGACTGGGACGAACCACGCGAGGCCCTGCTCGATCACCGGGTGGACGCCGCGGTGACCCGGCTGCCGCTGCGGACAGACGGGCTGCACGTGACGATCTTGTACGACGAGCCCCGGATGCTGCTGGTATCCCTCGACCACCGGCTGGCCGGCAAGGAGTCGGTCACCCTCGACGACATCGCCGGCGAACCCATCCCCCGCCTGCCCGACCCGGCCTGGAACGCCTACTGGCGCATCGACCCCCGGCCGGACGGGACTCCGGCGCCCGACGGCCCCCTCGTCGAGGCCATCGAGGACAAGAACGAGCTCATCGCCGCCGGACAGGCGGTGGCCATCATCCCTGGCGGCTTTCCCCCTGGCACGATCCGGCCGGACCTCACCACGGTCCCGTTGCACGGCGTCGAGCCGAGCCACGTCGTGCTGGCCACCCGGGCCGACGACCGCGGCCGCCTGGTCGCGGCCTTCCGCAAGGCCGCCCAAGACTCCCTCACGGGCTGATCTCAAGGCTCCGCGCGTCGTCGCGCCTGGACGGTGAATCCCAGCTCTCCGAGCACTTTCACGGCGCCGGTCTTGCCGCCCTCGAAATCACCGGAGGCGAGGCGCTGGCCCGTGGCGAACTCGTAGGCCGTGCCCAAGATGGCTTTAGGCGGGTAGCGGCCCGTCCCAGACGAGATCGTAGGTCGTGGTCGGGGCGAAACCATGTGCGGAGAAGAACCCCTCCGGCCCCAGCCGGTCGTACTCCTGAATCGCGCGCAGCACGTCAGGACGGGTCACGTGACTCCATGTCACCATTGCGGTATGCCTCCAGTAGGCGCAGCCAGACTTCGCTGATCGAGGGGAAGCAGGGGACGGCGTGCCAGAGCCGGGCCACAGGGACCTGGCCGGCGACGGCGACGGTGGCCGAGTGGATCAGTTCCTCCACGCCCGGGCCGACGGAGGTGACGCCGAGCAGGGTTCTGTGATCCTCGTCGACGACCATGCGGGCGCGGCCGGTATAGCCGTCGGCGTAGAGGCTGGCGCCGATGACCTTGGCGCCGGGGTCGACGTCCACTTCCCGGTTCGTCCAGGGCCGCGCCTCGGCAAGCCCGGCGAGCTCCGGCATGGCCGGGCGGCTGCCGGTAGCGATGACGACCGCGTGCCGGGCGGTCAGCGGCACCGTCTCGCCGCCGGGTGTCTCGACCGCGACCCGGCGCGGACCGGCTAGCCGGCCCTGCCCGCGGACTAGCTCGGCGCCGATGCTCTTCAGGTAGCCGGCCTGTCCCTCGTCGTTCCAGCCGGCCACGAATCCGTCCCGGCGGGCGAACACCGCAGGGGCGTCCACCGGCCCGGTGACCGCCTGTCGCGCCCCCGCGACCCGGCGGGCATCGGCGACCGAGACGACTGGCCGCAGCATCGCCTTACTCGGGATGCACGCCCAGTAGGAGCACTCGCCCCCGACCAGTTCCCGTTCCACCGCCGCCACGCTCAGCCCGGCCGCGCGGGCCCGCTCGGCGACTGTCTGCCCGATCGGCCCCATCCCGATCACGATGACGTCATAGTCGTTTTCCGTCTTTGCCCCGTTCATGGCGTTGCTCCTTCTCTCCGCCTACATGTCCAGGACGAGGTCGGTGCCTGGCCGGGCGCAGCAGATGAGCACCTGGCCGTCGGCTGGGGGTTCGAGCGGGTCAGGGGCGTAGCTGATGTTCCCGGACAGCAGGGGCGTGACGCAGGTGTGGCACACTCCGGTCCGGCAGCTCCAGCGGGTGGGGACGTCGCAGGCGTCCGCGAGGTCGAGCACGCTGTGCCAGCGGTCGCCGAACGGCGTGGTGATGCCGCTGCGAGTGAAGGTGACCAGCGGCCCGGCTCCTGGCGGCCCCGGCGGCTGGTGGGGTGGCGGGGCATGCTGGCCCGTGATTCCGGGGGTGATGGCCGGCAGCGCCGCGAACAGCTCGGTGTGCACGCGCGCGAGGTCAGCGCCGAGCGCGGTGAGGGCGTCACGCATGTCGGCCATGAACGAGGCCGGGCCGCAGATGTAGGCACTCGCGCCGGCCGGGATGCCCAGCGCGGCCAGCGCCTCCTTGGTGAGCCGCCCGCGGGCGGCGTGCGGGCGGTCGTGTGGCGGCGTGGCCGAGCTGTAGAACACGTGCTCGCTTGTGTGCGGCAAAGTAGCGAGCAGGTCGTGTGCCTCGGCGGCGAAGGGATGCTCGTCCGGCCCGTGTGCCCCGTGCAGCCAGCAGATCTCCCGCTCGCTGTGCTGCGCCGCGAGCTGGTGCAGCATCGACAGGACCGGCGTGACCCCGATGCCGGCGGAGATGAGCAGGACCGGGCCGGTGCCGCCGTCGAGGACGAAATCGCCGCGGGGCGCGGCTACGTCGAGCAGCGCTCCTGGCCGCAGGCTGCGGTTCAGGTAGCCGCTCACGGTGCCGTGCGGCTCCCGCTTGACGCTGATCCGGTAGGTGCCGTCGTCCAGCGCCGACGACAGCGAGTAGCTGCGCACCGGGGCCGGCTGGCCGGCCCCGGTGACCCGCAGCGTCAGGTACTGGCCGGCCTGGGCGGCCGGCAGGGCGGTGCCGTCAGGGTCGGCGAGGTAGATCGAGGACACGCTCGCGTCTTCCGTAATGACCTTCGTGACGCGCAACTGCCTGAAGGCGGGCCAGGCCGGGCCCGATGGCTGGGATCCCGGAGCCGCCGCGGCCAGCAGGTCGCGGAACGAGCCCTGCCAGCCGGGGCTGAGGGCCGGGATCCGCAGGGCGGCGCGCAGCTTGTCCTCGTCGCGGTCGGGCAGGTAGAGCAGGGCGTCGGTGTCGGCCACCGACAGCGCGCCGGGCCCGGTCCTCGTCTTGACGATCGTGTCGCCGGCCTGGATGTGTCCCTCGGTGATGACACGCATGTAGAAGCCGGGCCGGTGGTGGGCGACGAGCAGCGCGGGCAGTTGCGGCTCGCCGAGCCGCATGCCCACCCGGTAGCAGGTGACCCGCGGCTGGGTGACCTCGAACTCGGCCTCGCCGATCCGGTAGCGGTCGCCGATGCAGACCTCGTCGTCGGGCAGGCCGTCGACGGTGAGGTTCTCCCCGAACATGCCGTAGCTGAAGTCGTCACGCCGCAAGTACTGTTGCCAGTATCGGTAGGAGCCGAGCTGGTAGACCAGCACCGCTCGCTGCTCCCCGCCGTGGCCGTTCAGGTCGCCCTGACCGTCCCCGTCGATGTTCAGCCGCCGCACAATCCGCGGCCCGGAAACCGGCTGCTTCCATACGCCGGTGTGGACGGTCTTGCCCTGCCAGGACACGTCTTTCGGCATGCCGACGTTCACGGCCAGCAGGACCGGCGCCGCCGCCCCGGTCACGGCCGCCTGCCGGGCGCGACCTCGTCGGTAGTCAGGTCGCGGTCCGCCCCGTGCGGGACCACGGCCTGCCCGGGCTCCAGCCGCAGCCGGGTCCCGTCGAGGTGCACCTCGACCTTGTCCGGCTCGAAGGAGATGAGCCCGGAAACCCGGCTGACCTCGGTCCAGGCGTCCTCGTACGACCACGCCGCCCGGCGGGAGTCCGCGATGTCGTAGTAGCTGCACAGGCCCTTGTACGGGCAGAACGTCTGCCCGTGGGCCCGGGTCAGCGCGGTCTCGTCGACGTCGGCGCGCGGGACGTACCAGCGGGGCGCGAAGCCCGACTCGTACAGCGCCAGCGGCCGGGCGGTGTCGGCGACGACCCGGTCGCCGCGCCGGACCACCAGGCGCCGGCTGGTCTGGCGGATGTCGATGCGGTGGTAGCTGTCGGTGGCGTGGCCGACGATCCGCTCGTCTTCCTCGTAGAAGGCGTCCATCGCCCGCCACGCGAACGCGGCCCGGCCCTTCAGTTCGCCCGCGTAGCCGGGCAACTCGGTGTGCTGCCAGGCCGCGCGCGGCACGGCGTGCTCGCCGGCCCGCACGGTGTACCAGGACGTCGCCCCGAGGTCCTGGTGCCTCGTCGTGTGCTCGCTCGGCTCGAGCACGCCCTCGCTGATGTCGCCGGCCGGGAAGTAGGCGACTGGGTAGCGGCCGGGCTCGTGCAGGAGCGTGACGTCCTCGCTGTCGGCGATCCAGGTGCCGCCGAACCTGACCCGCATGCGCCGGCGGAGCGGCTCGGCGTACAGCAGCCGCGGCGGGAGCGGACCGGGGACAAGGAACCGGCCGATCGCGCCCGGGGCCAGCGGTCCTTGTTGCCAGGCTAGGCCCATTGTGGGTTCCCTTCGTGGTCAGGTCAGCGGCTCGCCGCCGTCGATGTGCAGCGTCTGGCCGGTGAGGAACGTGCTGGTCATGGCGAACAGCACGCCGTTGGCGATGTCATCGACGGTGCCGATGCGCCGGGCCGGGTTACGGGCGCTGATGTCGGCGAAGTAGTCCGCCTTGCCCTGCGGGCCGAAGGCGTCCCAGGCACCGGTATCGATCACGCCAGGAGAGATCGCGTTGATCCGGATCGGAGCCAGTTCCAGGGCCAGCGAGCGGGCCAGGGTATCGGCGGCGGCGTTGGTGATGGCCACACCCATGGTCCCGACCGCGATCTTGGCGGCGGCGACGCCGGAGAAGATGACGAACGAGCCGCCCCCGTTCATCCGGGGGGCCAGGTGCTTGGCCAGCATGAGCGGGCCGATCACCTTGGTGTCGAACGACAGCCGGATCGCGTCCCTGTCCAGATCGGCCAGGCGCCCCCGGGCCCGCGCAGACGCGGTGGAAACCACCTGGTCAATGCTACCGATGCGGTCGCCGAGCGCCGCGATCGAGTCCTCGTCGGTCACGTCGACGGTGTCCGTGCTGATGGCGGGCTCGCCGGCGTAGGCGGCGGCCAGGGAGTCCTTGTCGCGGCCGGCGGCGACAACCTGAGCCCCGGCGTCCCTGGCGGCCAGGGTCACCGCGCGGGCGATCCCGCTCCCCCGCCCCACCACGAGCACGGTCTGGCCGTGCAGCGGACCGGTCATATGTGTCATGCGTCAGAGTCTGCGGCCGGGGCGCCCGCGGCCGAATCCCCCACTGGCTAGCCAGCATGGGTAGCCGGCGGGATCAGTTCCGCGGCGCGGTGCGCGCCTTCTGGTAATGGCGGCGCGCCTTCATCCTGTTGCCGCAGATAGCCATGGAGCACCACCGGGCGGTGCCGGCCTTGCTGTGGTCGATGAGGAACAGCTGACACTCGTCGTTCGCGCACGGGCGCAGCCGCCCCGGGCTGTGCTTGGCGAGCGCGTCCCAGGTCAGGATCGCGCGGACGGCCAGTTCGCGTTCCGGCGGGACCCGCAGGGCCCAGCTGATCTCGCCGTCCGTCATCGCCGGATGCAGGGCCGCGCCGTGCAGGAACGGTGCCAGCACGTCAGGCGGCCGCTCGCCGCGCACCACGGCCTGCAGCGCCGCCCGGACCAGGCGCACCTGCCTTAGTTCCGGGTCCGTGCCGCGGCCGCCCATGCTGACCAGCCACGGACGGGCCTGGGCGGAGTCCAGGAGTTCGTCAGCGGGCACTCCGTCCACAACCGGGGTGGTGTTCAGCAGCGCGAGCAGGAAGCCCTCGTCGGAAATCACGTCTGGCATGCCCTGCTCTAACCCCTGCTCTAACCTTCCCATGTTGTTTGACAGGTTATAACTTCCGGTGCTTGACTATGTCTTTAACCGGCAAAGCACGTTATTGGGGTTAGCTATTCCAGGGCTCACGGGTCGCGCCGCCGAGTGCCGGGTGCTGGACCGGCTCGTCGAGGCTGTCCGCGCCGGGGAAAGCCGGGCACTGGTCGTGCATGGCGAGGTCGGCGTCGGCAAGACCGCGCTGCTCGAGTACCTGGCCGACCACGCACCTGGCTGCCGGGTGGCGCGCGCGGCCGGCGTCCAGTCGGAGATGGAACTGGCGTACGCCGGGCTGCATCAGCTGTGCGCGCCGATGCTTGACCAGCTCGCCGACATTCCGGGGCCGCAGTGCGCCGCGCTGCGGACGGCATTCGGCGCCTCCTCCGGGCAGGCGCCCGACCGGTTCCTGGTCGGCCTGGCCGTGCTGAGCCTGCTGTCCCACGCAGCCGAACGGCAGCCGCTGATCTGCCTGATCGACGACGGGCAATGGCTGGATCACGCCTCGGCGCAGGTCCTCGCGTTCGTCGCCCGGCGGCTTGGGGCGGAATCGGTTGGCCTCGCCTTCGCGGCCCGGGTCCCTGGCAGCGACCTGACTGGACTGCCGGAGCTGGCCATCCGGGGCCTGCCCGAGGCGGACGCGCGGACGCTGCTCGATTCGGTGCTGACCGGGCCGATCGACCGGCGGGTCCTGGACCAGATCATCGCCGAGACCCAGGGCAATCCGCTGGCGCTGCTCGAACTGCCGCGCGGCATGACGCTGGCGGAGCTGGCCGGCGGGTTCGGGCTTCCCGGCGCGGCACCGCTCGCGGGCAGCATCGAGGAAAGCTTCCGGCGCCGTGTCAGGGCGCTGCCGGGGCGAACCCGGCGGCTGCTGCTGCTCGCTTCGGCCGACCCGACCGGCGACCCGGCACTCGTGTGGCGGGCGGCCAGCCTGTTCTCGATCGGTGCCGGCGCGGCGGCGCCTGCCGTCGACACCGGCCTGGCCGAGTTCGGCACGCGGGTGCGCTTCCGCCATCCGCTGGCTCGCTCGGCGGCCTACCGGGCAGCACCCGCCGCGCACCGGCGGGCGGCGCACCGGGCCCTGGCCGAGGTCACCGATCCGCGGCTCGATCCCGACCGGCGTGCCTGGCACCGGGCGCAGGCCCTACCGGGCCCGGACGACGAGGTCGCTGCCGAACTCGAACGCTCGGCCGGGCGGGCCCGGGCCCGTGGCGGCCTCGCCGCGGCGGCCGCGTTCCTGAAGCAGTCGGCCACGCTCACGCTCGACCCGGCACTGCGGGCCGGCCGGGCCCTCGCCGCCGCGGAGGCGAAGGTCCAGGCGGGCGTGTTCGACGTGGCGCGCGATCTGCTGGCCATGGCCGAATCAGGGCCGCTCAGCGACTTCCAGCAGGCAACCGCCGACCTGCTGCGGGCGCAGCTCGCCTTTAACACCAGCCGAGGTGCGGAGGCCCCGCCCTTGCTGCTGCAGGCCGCCGCCAAACTCGAGCGGATCGACCCCGCCCTGTCCCGCGCGACCTACCTCGACGCGATGTCCGCCGGGATCTTCACCGGCCGCCTGGCGGCGCCGGGAAGCGGCATCCTGGACGTGGCCCGCGCGGCCCGCGCCGCCCCGCCGGCAGCCACACCGCGTCCGCCCGATCTGCTGCTCGACGGCCTGACCGCGTGCTACAACGACGGGTACGCGCGGGGGCTGCCGGTGCTGCGCGAGGCCGTGGCCGCCTTCGGCGAGGGCATGTCGGCCGACGAGGAGCTGCACTTGCTCTGGCTGACGTCCGTCGCGGGGGCGACCCGGGTCTGGGACTACGACCGGTGGGAGGCCCTGTCCGTCCGGCACGTCCAGCTTGCCCGCGCTGCCGGGGCGCTGAGTGAGCTGCCGCTCGCCTTGACCTCACGCGCCTACGTCCTGTTGTTCGCGGGTGAGCTGTCCGCGGCGGCGTCGCTCGCCGATGAGATGCACGCGGTGAAGGAAGCCACCGGGAGCGGGCTCGCGCCCTATGGCGCCCTGGGGCTGGCCGCCTTCCGTGGCGACCACGCCGGAGCGCTCGCCCTGGTCGGCGGCGCGATGGACGACGTGACCCGGCGCGGTGAGGGGGTCGGGATCACCTTCGCCGAGTGGGCGATCGCGACGCTCAACAACGGCCTTGGCCGGTACGACGAGGCTGCCGCCGCGGCGCGGCGTGCCAGTGATTTCACCGACGACCTCGGCTCGCTGATCTGGACGATGCCCGAGCTGACCGAGGCCGCCGTGCGCACCGGCGACACCGAGGCCGCGGCCTGGGCCGCCGGCCGGCTCGAGGAGATGACCGGCACCGGCGGCACCGAATGGGGGCTAGGGATCCGGGCGCGCTCTCGTGCGCTGCTGAGCGAGGGGCCGATCGCCGAGCTGCTGTACTGCGAGGCGATCGCCCGCCTCGGCAAGACCCGGCTGCGCGTCGACCTCGCCCGCGCGCATTTGCTCTACGGGGAATGGCTGCGCCGCGAGCGGCGCCGCACCGACGCACGCGAGCAGCTGCGCACGGCGCACGACATGCTGGACGCCATGGGGATCGCCGGGTTCGCCGAACGGGCCAGGCGCGAGCTGCGCGCGGTCGGCGCGACCACGCGCGTGCGCGTCCCCGCCGCGCGCAGCGACGAACTCACCGCGCAGGAGGCCCTGATCGCGCGGCTTGCCCGCGACGGGCTGTCGAATCCGGAGATCGGCACCCGCCTGTTCATCAGCGCGCATACGGTCCAGTACCACCTGCGCAAGGTCTTCGCCAAGCTCGGCATCACGTCGCGCAGCCAGCTCGACCGGATGCTGCCGGGCGATTCGCTGACGGCCGGGCGGAACGAGTAGCGCGGGCTTAGGCACGTGCGCGGGCTAGTGTCTGATTCATGCACACAGCGCTGATCGCCGCGCTGCGCACGGGGCTGCCCGCCGACCGCGTGGTCACCGACCCTGACGTGCTCGCGGCCATGTCACACGACGACGCGGAGTGGGCTACGGTCGGGCGGGCCGTGGCCGGGGTGCGAGCCCGCACCGAGGCCGAGGTGCGGCACGTCGTCCGCACCTGTGCGGATTTCCGGACGGCGGTCGTGCCGCGCGGCGCTGGCACCGGCTTGTCTGGCGGGGCGAACGCCACCGACGGCTGTGTCGTGCTCGACCTGTCCCGGATGGACCGGGTTCTCGAGATCGACCGGGACAACATGATCTGCGTCGTCCAGCCAGGGGTAGTCAACAACGACCTGAAGGCCGCCGTCGCCGAGCACGGCCTGTGGTACCCGCCGGACCCGGCGAGCGCCCCGTGGTCCACCATCGGCGGCAACGTGGCCACCAACGCTGGCGGGCTGTGCTGCCTGAAATACGGGATCACCCGCGACTACGTGCTCGGCCTGCGCGCGGTGACGGGCGGCAGCGGGCCGTCGGAATACGGCAACGCCGTCCGGCTTGGCCGGCGCACCACCAAGGGCGTCGCCGGCCTGGACCTGACCGGCCTGTTCGTCGGGTCGGAGGGGACGCTCGGGGTCATCACCGAGGTGACGCTGCGGCTCCGCCCGGCGCTGGCGGGGACACCGCGAACGATCGTCGGCGCGTTCGGCGACCTGGTCTCCGCCGGGGAGGCGGTGTCGCTGATCACCCGGCGCGGGCTCACCCCCGCGGTGCTCGAGCTCCTCGACCGGACCTGCCTGACCGCGGTTGAGGAGTGGAAGCACCTGGGGCTGGAAGCGGACGCGGCGGCGCTGCTGCTGGCCCGGGTGGACACGCCGGGCGATTCCGGCAAGGCCGAGTCGGACGCGCTCGCCGCGGGGATGAGCGACGCGGCCGCGCTGTGGGTGGCGCAGTCCACCGATGACGCCGAGGCCGAGGCGCTGTTCGACGCGCGACGGCTGGCCTACCCGGCGCTGGAGCGGCTCGGCCCGGTGCTCACCGAGGACGTCTGCGTGCCCCGCTCAGCCGTGCCGGCGATGCTCGCGCGGATCGAGGCGATCGCCGCCAGGCACGGCGTGCGGATCGCGACGATCGCCCACGCCGGCGACGGCAACCTGCACCCGCTGCTTGTCACCCCGCCGGGGGACGACAACGCGCGGGTCGCGGCACAGGCCGCGTTCGAGGAGTTCCTCGACGCCGCCATCGAACTCGGCGGCACCGTGACCGGCGAGCACGGCGTCGGCCTGCTCAAGCGCGACGGCATGCGCCGCGAACTCGACCCGGGAGCGCTCGCGATGCAGGACGCGGTCCGCAGCGCCGTGGACCCGCTCGGCCTGTTCAACCCCGGCAAGGGCTGACCGCCTCGCTCACTTTCTGGTGCTTGAGCCTGATTCACGGTAGTTTTCTCGCAATTCCGGCCAGTGGCGGGGCTGAGCGGCGTGGACGCGGGGAGTGGGCGCGTTGAGCAGGGACGGGCATACGCGGTGGGGTCTGGTTCTCGTCGTCGCGGCCGTGCTGGCGGCCGGCCTGGGCGGCGCCGCTGGCGGGCTCGGTGCTTCCGCCTGGCTGGCCGGAGCGGTCGCCGCCGTCACCGCCCTGGTCTCGGGCGCATTCCTCGGTTATTACTTTCCCGCACGAGACCAGCGGAGGGCGGCGCTCGCGACCCGGGGCGAGGCGCTCGACGCGTTGCGCCCGGACGACGTTTCCGCGGAAACGCCAGTTGCCGATCCGCTGAGCTTGCTGCGGGCTGACCGGTCGCCGATGCCGTTCCGCGGACGCGGTCAGCAACTGCGACAGCTCAACGCGTGGCGCGACGATGAGCAGGGCAGCCCCGTGCTACTGCTCAGCGGCTCCGCGGGTGTGGGGAAATCGCGGCTGGCGCTCGAGTTCGCGTCGCGCCTTCCCGAGGGGTGGGCTACCGGCTGGCTGCACGCCGGGACCGGCGGCACGGCGATCGCGGCCATCGCCGCCTGCGGGGAACCCGCGGTGATCCTGGTTGACGACGCCGACGGGCGCGACGACCTGGTGCCGTTGCTTGATTCACTCGCCGAGCGGCACGGCGGTCCGGCCATCCGGGCAGTGCTCGTGACTCGCTCCGCTGACGGGTTCCGGGCGTCGCTGGTCGCGCGTCTCGAGGAACGGCACGGCTGGATCGCCTCCGCGGCGACGGCGATCGAGCTAGAGCCCGAGGGCGGCGAAGAAGACCGCACGCGCTGGTTCGGCGAAGCGGTGCGCGCGTTCGCCCTGGCGCTCGGGAGGCCCCTGCCGGTGTTGCCCGACGTCGTCACGCACGCCCGTGCCGGCGTGGGCGAGCCGTTCGTGATGATCCAGGCGCGGGCGCTGCTCGCCGTCCTCGAGCCACGAGACGGCCAGGCCAGTACAAGCCCGAAGGGGCAGCCCGATCCCCGCGCGCTGACCTTCGGCCGGGTGGCCGAGGCGCTGATGCGGCACGAGAAGCGGCGATGGGACGCGCTTGCGAAGGCGCGGGAGTGGGGCAGCGGCGGGCCGCCGTCCGGCGCGCTGCGGGAACGAGCCGTCGCCGCGCTGGCGCTGCTCGGCGCCGACACCGACGCCGAGGCTGAGGAGGTGCTGCGCCGGGTACCGGAGCTGCGCGACGCCAGCGCCGAGCGGCGATACGAGATCGCGGCATGGACGGCGGCGCTCTATCCCGCTGACGCGGGCATGACTCCGCGTATCCGGCCCGACGTGATCGGCGAGTGGTTCGTTGTCTCTCAGCTCACCAGCAACAAGGCGCTCGCGGACGAACTGCGTGCGGGGCTCGACGACGATCAAGCCGGCCGGGCGCTCGGCTTCCTGGGCCGCGCCGCCGACTGGATCGAGGCAGCGGGGCCGCTCTTCGGCAAATTCGCCGACGGCGATGTTCGCCGTCAGGTGCTCGCGGCCGCCCAGGCGGCGCTGACAGGAGAAGCCGGTCGCCACTTGCTCGACGCTGTTATCGCGGAACAGATTACGGCGACCGACGAGTGGACGCCCGAGGAGCTCAAACAGCTTGATCAGCTGATTCCCGAGTACGTCTTGCTGCGGACACACGCGGCGATCGCCGCTCGAGTCGTGACCGTGTACCGCAGACTAGCCGCTGTCGACCCCACGGCGACCCGCGCTGACCTCGCCAGGGCGCTAAGTATCCTAGGCATCGGTTTGCACAAACTCGGCCGGTACCAGGAAGCGCTGAATGCCACCCAGGAAGCCGTCACCACCTACCGCAGGCTAGCCGCCGACAACCCAGCCGCCCACCAAGCCGGCCTCGCCATGGCCCTGGGCAACCTCGGCGTCTGGCTCGCGGAACTCGGCCGGTATCAGGAGGCGCTGACCGCCACCCAGGAAGCCGTCACCACCTACCGCTCTTTGGTCGCCGACAACCCAGCCGCCCACCAAGCCGGCCTCGCCAGGGCGTTGGACCACCTTGGCGTCCGGCTCGATCGAATGGGTCGGTACCAGGAAGCGCTGACCGCGACCCAGGAAGCCGTCACCACCTACCGCACCCTGGCCGCCGAGAATCCGGCCGCCCACCAAGCCGACCTCGCTGGAGCACTGGACAACCTCGGCGTGCGGCTCAGCGAACTCGGCCGGTACCAGGAAGCGCTGACCGCCACCCAGCAAGCCATCACCACCTACCGCACCCTAGTCACCAAGAATCCGGCTGCCCACCAAACCGACCTTGCATCGGCGCTCAGCAACCTCGGCGTCCGGCTCCACGGACTCGGCAGGTACCAGGAAGCACTGACCGCAACCCAGGAAGCCATCACAACGTACCGCACCCAAGCCACCAATAACCCGGCCGTCCACCAAGCCGGCCTCGCCAGGGCGCTGGGCAACCTCGGCGCCTGGCTAAGCGATCTCGGCCGGCACCAGGAGGCGCTGACCGCCACCCAGCAAGTCGTGACCACCTACCGCTCTTTGGTCGCCGATAACCCAGCCGCCCACCAGGGCAACCTTGCCAGGGCTTTTAGCAACCTCGGCGTCATCCTCTCCCGGCTAGGCCGGGACCAGGAAGCGTTGAATGCCACCCGGGAAGCCGTCACCACCTACCGATCCTTGTTCGCCGACAACCCAGCCGCCCACCAGGCCGACCTCGCCAGTGCGCTGGACAACCTCGGCGTCGACCTGTCCATGGCCGGGCGGTACCAGGAAGCGCTGACCGCCACCGAGGAAGCGGTGACCATCTACCGCACCCTAGCCACCGACAACCCGGCCGCCCACCAAGCCGGGCTCGCCAGGGGGCTGGAGAACCTCGGCATCCGGCTCGACTGGCTGGACCGGCGCCGAGAGGCGCTGGAGGCATGGACCGAGGCCGTCAGTGTCTACCGGGAGATGGCAGCGCGGGATCCTGAGCTCTACCACGCCGAATATCAGCGGAAGCTCGGGGCGCTGGTGCGGGAGTACGAGCAGCGGGGCATGCCGCACGAGGCGCTGGCGCTGGACCTCAAGGCTCCGCAACCCAGCAGGGAAATAGAGCCCTGACAGTCGTGTCGCGGTGCTACCGGTCCGGCCAGAGGCTTTCCAGGTTGACGACGATCCCTTCCTGGCTGCTGCGGGCGATGATGACCACCGCCTCCTCGGCGCCGGGGTTCTCCTCGCGGTGCGGTACGTATGGCGGGACGAAGACGTAGTCGCCCGGCTGGGTCTCCAGCCGCACTTCCGTGTCGCCTTCGGCGAAGACGAACGCCGGCGTTCCTGACAGCACGAAGATCGCCGTCTCCGCCTCGCCGTGATGGTGGTCTCCGGACTTCGCGCCCGGAGCGACATGCGTCTGTCCCATCCAGAGCTTCTCCGCGCCGGCGGTCTTCCCGGAGATCGCCTCCCAGCGCGTCATCCCGGTTGTCTGGCCGGTGTCGCTGGCCAGCGCACCGCCGCGGATCTGTTTCAGCGGGCGGTGCCAGAGATCGTCGCTCATCG
>Ga0187812_1000323_pt1 | contig 17334 bp, 15 predicted proteins | sample NC_S_2_FD_130582 | JGI IMG/M metagenome (GOLD analysis project Ga0187812, IMG submission 130582) | Wetland sediment microbial communities from Neuse River Estuary, North Carolina, USA - ASW-S_2 | ecosystem: Environmental > Aquatic > Freshwater > Wetlands > Sediment | place: USA: North Carolina...
ACGCCGCTAATTATGATGACTTTAAAAAAGCCTTCGACGAGGATTTAAGACTTCAGCAATACGAGCCTAAAATAGAAAAAGATTATTTCGGCGCGCAGTCTGAAATGATGTCGACTTTTATAAGTGTCCTTGGAATTTTTGTTACCATAATATTCAGCTTCGGCGCTACCATAGGCGCAATGATAACTATGTATTCCGCCGTTGCGAACCGCACGGTTGAAATTGGGACTTTAAGATCATTAGGATTTAACAGACGAAGCATACTCTTTGCCTTCCTAATTGAATCGCTGACCATAGCGGTAATCGGTGGAGTGATAGGAATTTTCATAGCTTCATTCCTGCAGTTCTTCTCAATATCAACGATGAACTTCGAATCATTTTCAGAGATCGCGTTCTCCTTTGCGTTAACGCCGGGCATAATTATAGGCTCACTTTGCTTCGCTGTCTTAATGGGATTCATAGGCGGATTCCTCCCGTCGGTCAGAGCCGCCCGTATGAACATTGTCTCAGCGTTAAGAGCGGGTTAAAGACTTTATTCATTAAATCAGGAATACCATTAACTCCGCAATTCATTGCGGTGAGAAAAAGATGAAACTCACTCGTGTTTTTTACTTCTTAATTGATAAGGATAAAATAATACCTATTGACGTCGGCAGTCATGATGAAGTTTATTAAAGACTGTTTTATTATACCGCGAAGGCTGATGTTAGTTCTATTCCAATTGGTACACTCAAATTTCTTCGAGCCTTTTCCGCTTTTCGTAATAATTTCATAAATTGAATTAGCAATTTGTCCAACTTATCATAAGAATAAAAGAGTTATTATGGCGTCAACAAAACTACGGATAACACTTCAGGTTCTAATTTTACTTTTCACTGCTTTTCTTTTTGTTCAATGCGGCACTTCTAAAATAAGTTCTTCCGTTTCCGGCATTGTTCAAAATGTTAATCCCGATGAAGCAAAGGTTGTTCCTTTGCCTGTTAAAGATATTCCGACTGGCGGAAAGTTTATATTAACCTCAACCTCTAAAATTTATGTTGAGCCTGCTACCAGTGAAATAATAAATATCGGAAATTATTTAAAAGAAAAATTAAGCCCTTCTACCGGCTATCCTTTAAGCGTTGAAACTGCAATCAAAGATTCTTCGTTACAAAACATTTTATTAACAACGGAAAACGCAGATTCATCTTTGGGAGATGAAGGATATAAATTAATCATTTCAAAAAATCTAATTACGCTTCAAGCTTATAAGTCGGCTGGATTGTTTAGAGGCATACAGACTTTACGTCAGCTTTTTCCTGCTTCTATCGAAAGCGCTGCGAAAATGCCGGGTCCGTGGGAAATAGCTACAAGGATAATTATAGATTATCCACGCTTCAAGTGGAGAGGCGCTATGCTTGATGTCGCAAGACATTTCTTTTCGGTAAGCGATGTTGAAAAGTATATCGACCTTCTCGCTTATTATAAAATAAATGTTTTTCATATTCATCTTTCGGATGATCAGGGCTGGAGGATTATGATTCATTCGTGGCAGAACCTTGCTAAGTACGGCGGCAGCACTTCGTCTGACGGCGATCCCGGCGGGTACTATACTCAAAAAGACTTCTCTAATATTGTGGATTACGCTAAAGCAAGGTATATAACCGTTGTGCCTGAAATTGATATGCCCAGCCATACTAATGCCGCGCTTGCTTCCTACGCCGAGCTTAACTGCAACGGAAAGGCGCAGAGCTTATATACAGGCGATGATGTCGGGTTTTGTTCATTATGTATTGACTCGCCCGAAACTTATAATTTCTTAGATGATGTAATAAAAGAATTGGCGGCAATTACACCGGGTCCTTATATTCATATCGGCGGTGATGAGGCAAAAACGCTGGCAATATCGAAGTATGTTTATTTTGTTGAGAAGGTCGAAAAGATCGTTCATAAATATGGCAAGAAGATGATAGGCTGGGAAGAAATCAGCAACGCCGATCTTACGCCTGGAACTTTATCTCAATTCTGGGTGAACGATTCACTCGCTTTGAAAGCAGCTAAGAACGGTATTAAATTAATTATGTCGCCTGCGCCGAAAATTTATCTCGATATGAAATATGATCTTTCAACTAAGCTCGGACAGGATTGGGCCGGATATATAAATGTGAAAACCGCCTATGACTGGGATCCTGCAACAGTTGTCAAAGGAATAACAGATAATAATATTGTCGGAGTCGAAGCCCCTATATGGACGGAGACTCTCAAAACTTTATCCGATGTTGAATACATGGCTTTCCCAAGAATTACCTGCTGCGCTGAAATTGGATGGACGCCGGCGGCTAAAAAAAACTGGAATGATTTTGAATACCGTCTTTTGCTTCAGCAAAAAAGATGGGATGAAATGAAAATTAATTATTATAAAACTTTTTGATAAAGAGTTGAATTAAAAAAAGTATTGCTTTATTAAGGCAGTTCAAAATAAAAAATAATTAATAGGAGTGAAAAAATGGATAACGAGAAAAATTCATCCGGACAGCTAAGTGATGAAAAGGAGAAAGTCAGCCGCAAACGCTCTGCCTCGAGCAGCAACGGCATGGCTGGCGGAGTTTATGGAATGGCTTTTATTGGCGCGGCGATTTATTTCATCCAGCACGCGGCAACATTCTGGATGGGTGTGCTTGGTTTTATAAAAGCGCTTGTATGGCCCGCCGTGTTGATCTACAAAATGCTTGAGTTCTTGAAAATGTAAGAAGCTACTGCTGTACTCTCGGCAGATTAAAAATAGCTGCGGCAAGAAATATGAGGTTAGCTGTCCAGGCAGTCAGTAAAGGGCTTAAAGCGCCGTTTTTACCGAAAGCTTCGCTAATTTGCATGAACACCAAATAAATAAAAGTTACAAGGATATTAACGCCAACTTGTAAAGCCAAACCTCCGCGCCGCTTATTTGCGGAAATCGGCAGCCCGAATAAAACCACTATTAGGCTTGCTAACGGGAAAGAAAATCTTGTGTAATATTCTATTTGTGTCGAAGTAGGATCGCTGCCGGATTTTATTTCGGAATTAATTAAATCTTTAAGCTGGGTAAGATTCATATCTTCAGGGCGCTGCTGCTTTGTTACTAAATCATGTGGAGTAAAATTAAGATAATTAATTTTCATAGCTGGCAAATAATTTGCGCTTTGTCCTCTTCCGGCGAATGACCTTTGAATAACATTGTGAAGAATCCATGAATGGCTTGTAGAATCGTAGTTCATACTAATTGCGTCAATTCTTGAAGTCATTATCGTAAGGTTATTTTTATCGAACTCTTCAATGCTTACCCTGTTTGCCTGGCTGCGTGAGTTATCAAAAAATGAAATTGATACAATCCTTGTCGGGGAATCCTGGAAAAAAATATTATCACCAATGTCATTAAAACCTGAGTTAAGATATTTCATTTCAATTTGCTGCTTTGTTTTGTTCGCAAGAGGAACAACGTAACCGGCAAAATAAATTGAAAAAATACTAATGAAAAAAGTAACGATTAAAAAAGGAGTCATAAATCTCAGCAGGCTTACGCCGCTTGATTTGATGGCTGTCAGCTCGCTTAAGTTAGCTGATTTCCCGACGACAAACAAAGCCGCGAACAATACTGCAACCGGTGTCATCAATCTTATTATATCCGGGCTGAAGACAATATAATAATCCGCTATTATTTGCCACGGTACATTTTGATCTAGAAAGCTGCCGAGATTCTCAAGCATATTTAGAACGACAAAGATGAGAGTAAATGAAAGTAATCCAAATAAAATTGTTTGAATAAACTGCTTGATTAAATATTTGTCGATGATCTTCATTTAATTTTCTTCAGTCTCCTCCTGGAAATTTCTCCATTGCTTTGGAATAAATTTCTTTAGCGCCGCGAAATTAATATTAACCGTTTCCTGTATCGTCTTAGTTGTTAAAATAAATCCTATAATGCTTAGAAGAATATTTGCCGACCACATTCCCCAGAAAGGTGTAATAATATTTCTGTCTGCAAGCTTTTCACCGCCGATTAAAAATGCCCAGTAGACCACAAAGAAGAACAAACTTATGCTTGCGGCAACTCCAAATCCGCCTTTGTGAACCATTACTCCGAGAGGCGCGCCGATCAATATGAAAACAATACACGCGACCGGCAGCGCATATTTTTTGTGAACTTCAACCCAATATGAATTTAATTCATCCTGAATTGACTGCCATTCTCTAACATTTGAAATTACAATATTCTGTGCAGTCCTGATTTTTTCAAGCGTGCTCAAATATGTTATGTTTTTGGATTGAATACCGGTTGGAGAGCGTTGCGAAAATGCCGGCGGCGAACCTCCCACAAAAAAATATTTATTTGCTTCGATGAATAAATTTTTTAAAGCATTATTCCGGATATTATTTAAACTGTCGATAATAGTAAGCATTGCTCCGGTGCTTAATTCACGGTCTCCGCGCGGTGTACCCGGGGCAGACTGTTGAAAAGAAAATTGGTCACCGTTCATAATTATTCTGTGTTTCTTGAAATCAAGCTTCCGGTATAAATTAGTTTGTACGGCGTCGGATTCATGTATTTCGCCGTTCCAGAGATCCATAATCAATTTTGATTGATCTTTAGAAAAATAAATTTTTCCCTTCTCGGCTGTAACAACATCGACTTTTGTAGGGTTAGTGTAATCGTATATAACAACATTTTTCAGTTCGTTTGTTTCTTTATTAATGCCGCGCGCAAGTATCGCATAGTTGGAAACATCCTGCGAAAAAACTCCCGGCTGAAGTGACAGCGTTGGTTTCTGGCGAGAGATTTCTTCCATTAAAATTTTAGCTTGATGATTTGCGTCCGGCAGAACATCATTATTAAAAAGAAAAAGCAGGTATGCTAAAACTATGCTTGCAATAATCGGAGCTATCATCATTTTGTGAAGACTTACACCGGACGATTTTAATATTGTAATTTCATTGTTCTGCGACATATTTCCGAACGCCATTAAAGTCGCGACAAGCGTAGCCATAGGTACTACGAGAACAACCATCCATGCGAGATTAAATGTAATTAATTTTATGATGACCCAAATTCCCAAGCCTTTTCCAACAAGGCGGTCGGCAAACTTCATCATAAATTGAAGAAGGAAAATAAAAATCAAAGTAATGTTTGAAAAAACAAAAGGCGTTACGTGATTTTTAAGTATGTATCTTGATAAAATCATGCGGTGAATATATAAAAGCAGAAAAAGTTTACCAAATAGCCGTGTATTAAATATTCAGCCCGTAATACTTTTTGCTTTTGGAAAGTAGTTCATGTACAAACTTTTATTTTTAATATTATAATAATTTCTTAAGTTTGAGTGAGTAGATAATTCAAAAAAATTATCAGATAAAAAAGCTTAAACAGTTTTTAAATCTAAATAAATCATAACTACACTACATAAGGAGCAGCAACTTGCAGGAAGTAATCAGTTTTATAGAAGGCAATCAGCAAACTTATATTGAAGAGCTAAAAGAGTTTCTGAAAATTCCGAGCATCAGCACATTGATTGAGAACAGGGAAGAAATTAACCGGTGTGCAAAATTTGTAGCGTCAAAATTAAAAGATGCAGGCATGAGCCGGGTAGAAATTTTTAAAACCGAAGGTCATCCAATTGTTTACGGAGAATGGCTCGGCGCACCCGGTAAGCCTACCGTTTTAATTTATGGTCATTATGATGTGCAGCCTGTCGATCCGGTTGAATTATGGGACAGCCCACCGTTTGAGCCGGTCATTAAGAATGGAAAAATTTATGCCCGTGGAGCTACTGATGACAAAGGGCAAGTTTTTATGCATATAAAAAGTGTAGAAGCATTTTTTAAAGTTGAAGGCAGTCTTCCTTTAAATGTGAAGTTTATTATTGAAGGTGAAGAAGAAATCGGAAGCGAGCACCTTGAATTATTTATAAATCAAAATACCGATTTATTAAAATGCGATGCGGTTTTAATTTCCGATACCGCTCTTTATGATGAAGGAATTCCTACTATAACTTACGGACTTCGCGGCTTATCATACATGGAAGTTGAAGTTACCGGACCCAACCGCGACCTTCATTCCGGTACTTTTGGCGGCGCGGTTGGCAATCCTATTAATATTTTATCTGAAATGATTTCTAAACTTCAAGATAAGAACAGAAAGATAACCATTCCTCATTTTTACGATGATGTTTTAAAGTTAACAAAAAAAGAGAAAGACAATTTTAAGAGATTGAAATTTTCAGAAAAGAAATTCGCAAAAGAATTAGGCGTTGCGGAACTTCAAGGTGAAAAAGGTTTTTCTACTTTGGAAAGAACCTGGGTAAGACCGACATTAGATTGCAACGGCATAATCGGAGGCTTTACAGGACAAGGCGCTAAAACAGTAATCGCATCCAAAGCTTCGGCAAAAATCAGCATGAGATTAGTGCCGGATCAAGACCCGGCTAAAATTGTGAGAGAGTTCACAAAGTATATCAAAAAAATCGCCCCAAAATCCGTAAAAGTTCAAATCAAGGATCTCCACAGCGCTTATCCCGTTTTAATTTCACTTGACGACACATCAACAATTGCCGGTACTAAGGCGATGGAAAAAGCATTTGGAAAAAAAATAGTTTTCATGCGCGAAGGCGGCTCCGTTCCGATTGTTACAACTTTTGTGAAAAAATTAAAAGCGCCGACTGTTTTGATGGGACTTGGGCTTAATTCGGAAAATCTCCATTCGCCGAATGAGCATTTTAATCTTAATCATTTTAGACTTGGAATTATTAGTTCGGCGTATTTTCTAAAAGAATATTCGGCTTGAAAATTTGTGCTATTCTAAGATTGATAAAAGATATTAAGAATAGCCGGTGTTCTGTTTCTAAGCTGTCCATTTATTTGGCATAATTTCTTGTTATTTTTAATAGTGATGACTATCAGGAGAATTAACCTGACGGCATAATAGTTGAAAAATAATAACAAAATATTTCCAGGTTACGGAGCGGTTAGTTAATAAAATAATATGAAAAAAGTTTTTCTTATAGTTTTCCTATTTGCATTTCCGATTCTCTTTCTCTCGTGCGGGCATAAATCCGAGGGGAACGTGCAGCAAAGTTCAACGGGCGATGTTGCTACTTCTCCTAAAACCGATGCCGACATTCAAAGATATAATCTTGAAGTAAAGCAGCAGCAATCAGGCGGCAGGACGCCGTGCGATACGCTTTCGGTAGTGGAATATGTCCTTTCGAATTATCCTAAAGGATCATACCTGGTTAACTTTGATAAGACTTTTACTTTCAACGTTCCGAAACCGGCGGTTATATATCTGAACAACGGTTCCGGTACTTTTGTTTTAGCTGTGATTGCAAAATCAAAGCCAGGCGAACGATTAATTGAAACTAAAAATATCGTAGGTTACGATCAAAGCTTTATTAATCTCGACAGCACACATCTCGGAACTGCATTTTTCTATTTGACATTGCTTAAGTGTGATAACGGCAATTTTACAAAAATATGGGAAGCTCCGATTCCTGCACACGGCGGCTTCAATTATCTAGCAATGGATAAATGGGCATACAACGGAACGCCTTATGTGCGCGTTGATTTTCATTATGCCCGCGGAATAGGTCATATTGATTATAATTATTTTTTGGTTGACGGACTTATGAATCCTCCGCATCTTTTAATGACTTATAAAGGAATTGATTTCCAGCGAACGATTGCCAACGTTAATAACGATAAATTTCCGGATTATTACGAATATCTTTACTACGATTTGCCTAATAGAATTTATGCCGCCGATTCAATTCCGTTTTATTGGGATGTTAAAGACAGCGTTTATGTGAACACAAGAAACCACCGCCAAACACGCCCTTACTAATTCTACGGATTTTGCACATCCTATTTTTAATAGTATAGATTTATTGCTACTAAAACAGTTATTGTAGCAGTAGGATAATTTTATTAATTTGCGGCGGTTTTAATCATGCCTTTATTATAAAAAGATTGGAGTTTTGATGTTTGATATTGAATTAAAGCCTAATTCGTTATCGGTTTTTTTTGAAAATGCAGGCTATTCAGCAGAAATAATTAATAGCAAAAAAATATTTAAAGTATTTTCGTCAGTAGAAAATGAGCTTAATTCAATTTCCAACGGCGTAGGATTAAGAGATCTTTCAAACAGCGGAATAATTGAATTTCGCGGTAAAGATGTCCTGGACTTTTTGCATCGTATAACCTCTAATTCGCTTAAGGATGTGCAAAAAGGGATGCTCACTCAAACAATTTTTACCACTGAAAAAGGTAGAATTATTGATACGGCTACAATCCTAAATTTTGAAGATCATCAGCTTCTGCTTTGCAGCGATGAAAATAAAGAAAAAGTTGTAAGCTGGATTAGAAAATATATTATTACCGATGACGTTAATCTTAATTACGGTTCGGATAATTATGTCTTCATGGAATTGCTGGGGTCGCAGGCAGATTCTTTTATTACGCTTGTATGCGGTAATGCTGTTAACGATATGAAGATTAATGAATTTAAAACTATTCGCGCCGAAGGATTAATTTTTATACTTGCGAAACTAAAAGAATTGAACGGTGTGGAAAAATTTTGGATTCTGGCTGATGCTGCCAATGGAATAGACTTAACAAAATTTATGTTGGAGCATGTAGGTCCGTTTGATTTTAATCTAATCGGCGACGAAGCATACAAGTTGTACAGAATTCTTTCCGGTATTCCTTCCGCTCCCGGAGAATTAAATGACCAATATAATCCGCATGAAGCCGGACTTCTAAACATGGTTAGTTTTACCAAAGGCTGCTACATCGGTCAGGAAGTAATCGCAAGGCTCGATACTTACGATAAAGTTCAAAAGTATTTAATGCGGATTATTTTAGATTCTCGCGTTGATGAAAACGACAAATATCTTTTATATGACGAAAACGGCAATGAAGCGGGAGTAATTACTTCCATAACTTTCTCTCCTAAATTAAACAAGAGCGTTGCTCTCGGTTATGTAAGAAAAGCCTTTGCCGTGGAAGGACAAATTCTAACGGTTAAAAATGAATCCGGAAGTTCAACCAAAGCTTCAGTAGGAAATATTTTTAAAAAGAAATGAAGATATACACAAAAACCGGTGATGACGGGACGACCGGACTGTTCGGCGGAGAAAGAGTGCGGAAGGACAATGCAAGAATCGAAGCCTACGGAACAATAGATGAATTAAATTCATTTATAGGTCTTGCAATAACTGAAGTAAAAAGCAAAGAGGTAAAAAAAATTTTGAGGAAAATTCAAAATGAGTTATTTACTCTTGGCTCGGATTTATCAACTCCTGATATTCCAAAGAATAAAAAATTAAACATTCCGAGAGTGCCTGCGCATTTTATTACGGACGCTGAAAAGGCAATTGATTTTTTTGAAAATAAACTTGAGCCGTTAAAAAACTTTATTCTTCCCGGCGGAACGAAAGGTGCGGCATTGCTTCATGTTTGCCGTTCGATAAGCAGAAGAGCGGAACGAAGAATTGTAACACTAAAATCTCAGGTGAAGATAGGCGAAAATATTGCTATATTTACCAACAGAATTTCGGATTTGTTTTTTGTTTTAGCCAGATACGAAAATTCTTTTAACAAAGTTAAAGACATTAAATGGGAAAAATAACTTTTGTTAAATGTTCTTAAAATATTTTGGTCATAGCTTTATACTTTAATAGAAAAACCGGGGGTGAATTTGGTTTCGACGGGGTTATAGAGTCATAGAACTGCGCACCGTGTTCCCCGAAATACACGTAAAAGAATTGGGAACAAACAATAACTGGCGAATCTAATTACGCCCTAGCTGCTTAATTTAAATAGCAGCCGTTCTCAAAAATTTCGCATACCGGATCTTTGTTGAACGCCGTTTAGGTATGATAGCTGATTCTATCGCTCTTATAGATGAGGCAAAATTTAATGAGCATGCTTAAAGCGATCCGTGTCTGTTTGGTAACTTTAAGCAAATTAAAAACAGACTATGTGTGTAGACGTTCTTTGTGTCTTAACTTCGGACGCGGGTTCGACTCCCGCCACCTCCACAATAATTAAATCTTTAAAGAGGATATTTCTTCATGCATTATAGCTTAAGCTGGAAAAAACTATCAACTTCATTTCTAAAATTTTTTGTAAAAAATTATTTTCTTCTTTAGTTATAATTCGCTAAAAAGAATTATTTTAGCTGTAGAAAAAATTTAACGGATTGGAAATTGAAATGGGTTTTAGCTTAATACCAAAAGAATACGAATTTTTTAACATGTTCGATAAGTTGGCGGACCAATGCATTAACGCTTCGAAACAATTTTGTGCGAATGTCAACTCAGAAAATTTTAGCACAGAAGCACTTCAGAAAATAAAAGATATTGAACACACCGCTGATAGCATAACCCTCGAAATTTTTGAAAAGCTTAATAAAACTTTTATTACGCCTCTTGATAGAGAAGATATTTTTTCTTTAGCACACGAGTTTGACAGTGTTATCGATTTGATTTTGAAAATTTCCAATATGATGAAAATCTATAACATTGATAAAGTTAATAAAACTTTTATCGATGTTGTTAAGCTAATAGATAATTCAATTTATTCTTTAAGCGAAGCAGTTAAAGGATTGCGCAATTTTAAAAACAGTAAAGAGATAACTAAACATTGCGTTGAAGTAAACCATCTGGAAAGCCTTGGCGACCAGCTTAGGAACGAGGCTATAGCTGAGCTTTTTACAAGCGACGACGCAATCTATATCTTGAAATGGAAAGATATTTTCCAAACTTCTGAAAAAATTCTTGACCAGTGCGACGATGTCGCTAAAATTATTGGCTCACTTATAGTTAAGCAAGCTTAATGATTACTATCTCAATCATTCTCTTAATACTTCTTGCCTTAACATTTGATTTTCTTAACGGGTTTCATGATGCTGCAAATTCAGTTGCAACTGTAGTGTCAACCAGGGTTCTTTCTCCTAAAGTCGCAGTGATATGGGCTGCGTTCTTTAATTTTATAGCATTCCTTTTTTTCGGACTTCATGTGGCTAATACAATCGGTAAGGGAATAGTAGATATTAATATTGTTGACTCGTCTATAATTTTTGCTGCATTAGCGGGTGCATCTATTTGGAATATTATTACATGGTATTTAGGGCTTCCTACAAGCTCTTCGCACGCCCTGATTGGAGGACTTATGGGCGCGGCTCTCGTAAAATCAGGCGTGTCATCTTTAGTTTCCAGCGGGATTGTAAAAACAGTATTATTCATTTTCATTTCTCCCGTGCTAGGTCTGTTCTTGGGAAGTATTATCGGAATTATAGTATTTAGAATTTTTCGCAAAAAGTCTCCTTCAAGAGTTGACCAATTTTTTAGAAAGGGACAGCTTGTTTCGGCTGCCTTTTATAGCCTTGGGCACGGCGGCAACGATGCGCAAAAAACTATGGGAATAATTGCGGGACTTCTTTTCAGTTCTCATTTAATCGACAAATTTTTTATTCCTTTATGGGTCGTTCTCGCTTGTCATACTGCAATGGCTCTCGGTACAGTCTTTGGCGGCTGGAGAATTGTAAAGACATTGGGACAAAGAGTAGCAAAGCTGAAGCCTGTCGACGGTTTTTGTGCCGAGCTTGGGGCAGCAAGTACCTTATTTATTTCAACGGCTTTTGGAATTCCCGTTAGCACAACTCACACAATTACCGGTGCAATTACCGGAGTTGGTTCGCTCAAAAGATTATCCGCAGTAAGATGGGGTGTTGCCGGTAGAATAGTTTGGGCGTGGATTTTTACTATTCCGCTGACAGGAATAATTGCTGCCGGTGCTTATTATCTTACTAAAGTTTTTTAAGCCTTGCGGAATTACCTTACAAATCTTAAGTGTTACACACAACAAACAATAGAATTAAATTATTAACCTTTAATATTTTTATTGAAAAGGAATTCATATTGTCCTAAATTGCAATCGTGATGGAAAAAATTTCTTTTATAAAGATGAGCGGCGCAGGCAACGATTTTATTGTAATAGATAAAAACATGAATCCTGTATTTAGCCTGGATACAAAGGTTATCCAAAAAATATGCGACCGCAGAAACGGCATTGGAGCGGATGGTGTTATTACTATTTCTAATTCAAAGACTTATGATTTTGAAATGGAATATTTTAATGCGGACGGCTCAACCGGAAGCCTTTGCGGCAACGGTGCTAGATGTGCCATAAAATTTGCTGATTCTTCAAGCAGAGTAAAAAACAGCAGAACAAATTTTCTTTCAAACTCGGTTGCATATACCGGAGAGGTTTTAAACGAAGATAAGGTTCGGTTTGACTTTAATTCGCCTGCAAAATTAAAATATAATTTTAAAGTAAAAGCCGGGGGACAGCTTATAAATGCAAGTTACGCGGATACCGGTTCGCCGCATGTAGTTATTAAAGTCGATGAGGTTCTAAAAAACCCGCACGATTTAAAATCGGGTTATCAAAACATTGATGAATTTCCGGTGTATAATTTTGGGAGGGAGATAAGAAATTTAAACGAGTTTTCTCCTGGCGGAACGAACGTTAACTTTATAAAAATTATAGATAAAAAAATTCATATCCGCACTTACGAACGCGGAGTTGAAGATGAAACTCTCGCTTGCGGTACCGGCTCAACTGCGGCTGCAATTATTTCTTATGTTAATGACAAGCTTGAAGCGCCGATTTCTTTGATTACACGCGGCGGCGATGAGCTAATCGTTGATTTTAAAGTTGAAAATCAAAAGATAAAAAATCTTTCTTTAACCGGACCCGCTAAAATGATTTTTAGCGGTGAAGTATTAATTTAAAATATCATATCCTAAATAATATGGAGTATAAATGCCCAAAGTAATTTTCACAATTCAATACGAACTTAAAGCAGATAAAAAGGATGAATTTTTAACTGTCATCAAAGAGCTGAAAAACCTTGTTAAGGCAGATGGATTGGAAAGCTATTCTGTTTATGAAAATAAAGGGAAAGCAAATCACTACGAAGAGATTTATTCCTTCTCTTCTGCGGAATCTTACGAAGCTTTTGATGACAATCAAAATGAAAGAATTAATATCCTTATTGCAAAACTAAATGATCTCACAGTAGAAAATTCTACAAAGTATTCCACATTGTATGAGATTGATCAAGTTTAGTTATAGTTCAAAAAAAATGGGCGGTTATATTTAACCGCCTTTTTTAAGTTAACATAAAAAATTATTCTTTATTATTTTTTTGAATTTTGAATGAATAAAAAACTTCATGCTATTTACGTCTCGTCTTTTTTTATCATTGGTATCACTTCAACTCTTCTATTAGCAATTAACGGTTACCAATATTATACAACTCCGCTTGTAACAAGATTTTTTAATTCGCAGGATATTCTCTTAAAACCCAGTGGATTTATAGGTCAGGGTGTTGGGATACTGGGCAGCCTAATGATGATCATCGGCGTAGCCGTTTATATGATTAGAAAAAGAGTAAGATATTTTCTTCATTTTGGATATTTAAAAAATTGGCTTGAGCTTCACATCTTCCTTTGCACACTAGGACCCATATTCGTTTTGTTTCATACCGCTTTTAAATTTGGCGGAATAGTCGCCGTAAGTTTCTGGAGTATGACAGCGGTAGTATTAAGCGGAATTGTTGGCAGAGTCCTTTATGTTCAAATACCGCATACTATCCAAGGGCAAATGGTAAGCATGGATGAATTAAATTCCCAAAACGAAAATCTTTCGCACCAATTAAAGGATGTATATAAAATTCCCGAAAAAATCTTTTTGGAAATAGAAGAATTTTCTTCACTTAAACGTTATAATAACCTGAAATTGAAAATAGGGGTGGTCTTCATACTAAAAGATTTTTTTGGTATAAAAAGTGTATTACGTCGGCTGAAACATGAATTGACTCTTGCGGGAGTACCAAAAGCCCAGCGAAATAATATTTTAAAGACAGCTAAAACTAAGCTGATTATTTCGCGAAGAATAGGACTCTTAAAGACGATGCTAAAATTTTTTAGATATTGGCATGTTGTTCATTTACCGTTCGCGATTCTTATGTTTGTTATAATGTTTATACACATAGCGGTTACGGTGGCTTTTGGATATAGGTGGATATTCTAATATGAAATAAAATTCTACATCGAAATATGTAAGTCTGCAAGGTATTCAGTTTCTATTTGTTAGACTCTTAAGTACCGGTTTTTATTCGGTATGTTTTTATCATAAAATCAGATTATAGATGGAAACACTAATAGAAAATTATACTTCCTATTTCTTTGTACTGTTGTTTACAGCAACCATTCTTGTGTGGTATTTAAGAAAACATCACATCGCCAGCAAAATAACAATATCTAAAATTGAAACCGCAAAAAAAATGGGTTTCCACGAACCGGTTTCTCTTCATCCCGTTGTTGATCTCAATCGTTGTATCGGAAGCGGCGCGTGTATTACTGCTTGTCCCGAGCAAGACATTTTAGGAATAGTTAACGGACAAGCGCAGGTAATTAATGCATCGCGGTGTGTTGGTCACGGAGCGTGTTTTCATGCATGCCCGCTTAACGCAATTACACTTTGCATCGGGACGGAAAAAAGAGGTGTCGATCTTCCGCATGTCAGCCAGGAATTTGAGACTAATATTCCAGGTCTTTACATTGCTGGAGAATTAGGCGGAATGGGCTTAATTAAAAATGCAATCGAACAGGGCAAGCAAGCTGTAACTTTTTTCACAAAAAAATTAAACAAACAAATAAAGACCGATTATGATCTTGTTATTGTTGGAGCGGGACCGGCAGGTATTTCCGCTTCATTAACGGCGGCTAAAAATAAATTAAGCTTCCTAACTCTCGAGCAAGACACAATCGGCGGCACTGTTTATAATTTCCCGCGCGCTAAGTTGATTATGACCTCTCCTGTTGAGCTGCCTATGCACGGTAAGTTGAAAATGAAAGAAACATCAAAACCTGAGCTTCTAGGAATTTGGAGTTCTATTTTAAAAGAAAATAATATCTCGATAAATGAAAACGAAAAAGTTGAATCGATAGAAAGAAAGAAAGATCTCTTTGAGGTAAAATCCTCAAAAGGAGTTTATACTTCCAAAGGGGTTATAATTGCAATTGGGCGGAGAGGCTCGCCGCGTAAGCTTGGCGTTCCCGGTGAAGGGAAAGAAAAAGTTGCTTACCGTCTTCTTGAACCTGAATTGATTACCAACAAAAAAGTTCTTGTGGTCGGCGGAGGAGATTCAGCTATAGAAGCCGCGCTTATGCTTTGCTACGAAGGAGATAACAAGGTTACTCTTTCATACCGCAGCGACAGTTTTTCTAGAATCAAGCCGAGAAATTTGGAAAATATAACAGAGGCTTCAGCACAAAATAAAGTTGAGATAATCTTTAACTCCAACGTAAAAGAAATTTTGGAAGATAAGGTTATTCTTACAATTAATAATTCGGATCAGTTACTCGAACTCGAGAACGATCTTGTTTACATCTTAGCAGGCGGATTGCTTCCGACAGATTTTCTGCAAAAAACTGGAATTCATATTACTAAAAAATTCGGCGAAGCTGTCTTAAAGCATGAAAATTAAAATAAAGTTTTTTAAAAATATTTTATTCGCAGTTATGATTTTATTGTCATATACATCTAAAATACATGCTCAAATTTCTCCAGGCGATCTTACGTTCGCTCATGCAAAGCTGGAAGGATTAAGCAATTGCACTAAGTGCCATGTGCTTGGTAAACAATTAGAAAGCTCACGATGCCTTGCATGTCATACCGAAATAAAAACTATGATTGATAGAAACGAAGGTTATCATGCAAGTTCCGAAGTGAGGGGGAAAAATTGCTGGGACTGCCACAGCGAGCATCATGGGCGAAGCTTCAGGATCATAAATTTTTTCCCGGATAAATTTGACCATAATAAAACAGGTTTTAAGCTTGATGGAAAACATTCACAAATAAAATGCGAGGAATGCCATCAAACAAAATTCATATCAAATTCTCTCTTCAAAAAAAGAAACGGCACCTACCTTGGTTTAAGTACAAACTGTGTAACATGCCATGAAGACGTGCATCAAAATACTCTTGGTAATAACTGCGCTTCGTGTCATAACACAGTAAAGTTTAAACCGGCAGCCTTGTTCAACCATGATGCTGCTAAATTTAAATTAACCGGCGCACATACAAAAGTCGAGTGCGTTAAATGCCACGTGAAAGAAACATTGAACGGAAAATCTTTTCAAAAATTTACAGGTTTACAATTCAGGAACTGCACGCCGTGTCATCAAGATGTACATAAAGGACAGTTCGGTGAGAATTGCGTAAAGTGCCATTCGGTGGAATCATTTAAAGTAATGAACAAAAGCTCTTTTGACCACAGCAAAACAAAATTCCCGCTCGAAGGCGCACACATAAGGGTTTCATGCGCTGACTGCCACGGTAAAAATTTGCTCTCAAAACCAAAATTTGCAAATTGCACGGATTGTCATAAGGACGCTCACTTCGGCGAATTCACGGTGAATAATGTTGTAACCGATTGCAAAGTGTGCCACGATGTTAACAGTTTCAAAACCACTTTGTTTACTATTCAGGAACATGACAAAGGAAAATTTAAATTAAACGGAGCGCACCTTGCTGTTGCGTGTCAATCATGCCATTACAAAGCAAACTTAAAACAATGGCACTTTAAGAATGTTGGAATAAAATGCATCGACTGCCATGAAAACGTTCACGGAACCGAATTGACGGAAAAGTTTCTGCCGGATAATAAATGCGAGTCGTGCCATGTTACCGATAATTGGAACAAAATTAATTTTAATCATGATCTTACTACCTTCAAGTTATCGGGCAAACATGATTCTGTTTCATGCGGCGGCTGCCATGAAGAAAAAAATGAGTTTGGAAAAATTTCTTTCAGATTTGCTTCGCTTCATTCAAACTGCACAACATGCCACAAAGACGTTCACTTCGGTCAATTTAATTCTGAAAAAACCGGAAGTAAGCCGGTTTGCGAAAACTGCCACGAATATGATAACTGGAAGCCGGTAAAATTTGATCATGAAAAAACAAATTTCCCGCTTAAAGGCGCTCATGAAAAGGTGCCATGTTTTTCGTGTCATAAAAAGGTTACGAATGATGGAAATGTATTTATACAATATAAGTTGAGAGATTTCAAATGCGCTGCTTGTCATGCATAATATTTTTGTTGATTTGTTCGGTAAATATTTTCGCTCAATCACCTCACGGTAATTTACTTAAGATAGATTGTGCAAACTGCCATGAATCGACAAATTGGAAAATTATTCCTAAGAATATAAAATTTGATCACAACACGGAAACATCTTTTAAGCTTTCAGG
>Ga0187812_1000324_pt1 | contig 17330 bp, 15 predicted proteins | sample NC_S_2_FD_130582 | JGI IMG/M metagenome (GOLD analysis project Ga0187812, IMG submission 130582) | Wetland sediment microbial communities from Neuse River Estuary, North Carolina, USA - ASW-S_2 | ecosystem: Environmental > Aquatic > Freshwater > Wetlands > Sediment | place: USA: North Carolina...
ACCCAGGCTGATCGACGCGCCCTGGCACTCCAGCTCCCACTGCTCCGGGACCCGCACCCGGCCCGCCTCCACGCCGGCGATGAACGACGCCATCTCCGCATCCGGATCCCAGTCATCCACCGGCGCGCCCGCGGCGCCCGGCGTCTCCTCTGGTGCTGGAACGCCATCCCGGCCGTGGCCCGCCCCGCTCGCTGCCTCAGCCGGCGCGGGGCCGCCTGCCGTCTCGTCCCGCGCCGGACCGGCGGGCGGCGGCTGCTCGCCGTCCCGCCCGTCACCGGGGAACGAGACCTCAGACACGCGGGGCCTCCCGTTCGGAGGATCATGAATCTAGAAGTGCTTACACGAACACTATATCGTATTCTCTCGATCGTCGCTACCAGCGGCGCGCTCTTTTTCGATGCGGGTTAACCCGGGACGAGCCGCCGCCGCGTGCGCTATACGCTAGGGGCGTGCGAAGGGTTATCCGGGCTGCTGGCGTGGCGGGCACCGTCGCGGCGGCGGCGCTCGCGGCCGCTGGCTGCTCGGCGGCGAAGGCGGACGGCGGCGGCGGCATCGCCGTGCCCGCCGCTTACGTCCAGGTGCCGTCGTCCGGGAACCAGACCGTGGGCTACCTGGACATCAGGAACAACGGCGCCGCCGACCAGCTGGTCTCGGTGAGCACGAGCGTCGGCGGCACGGTGCAGCTCCGCGCTCCGCTCCGGTCCGGGGCCTCCCCCGTCGTATTCCGCACGGTTGCCGACATCCCGGTCGCCGCCGACGCGATGACACAGCTGGTGCCTAACAGCTTCCACCTGCTGATCACCGGCGCGGGACCGATGCAGGACGGCAAGGACATCAGGCTGACCCTGAGGTTCGCGCACGCGGGCACGATCACCATCCTGGCGCTCGTCACCAATCCCGAGTCGGGCGGCTCCAGCTACTTCCTCAACTGAGCCTGAGTAAGGGCTGGCTGGGGAGTCAGCCGCGTACGTTCCGGATAATGTCGCTGAAGTTGACCTGGACCGGAGTGCCGTCCGGGCCGGTGACCCGCAGGCTGCGGCCGAAGTTCTCATCCGCCGGGGCCGGCCTGGGCTAGGCCCGCAGTCGCTGGCCAGCGGGCCGCTGTATCAGCCGCGCTGCGCGTGTGCCTCTCCTTGGCAGGAGGGCAGAGGTGGACAGGAACAACGGCGCGACCGTTCTCGTACTCGGCAGCGGCCGGCAGGTCTACCGGGAGTACCTCATGCGGGGCCTGGCCGAGCGAGCGGCCCTGTGGCTCCTCAGCGAACAGCCGCCGACCTGGGAGCGCCCGCTCATCGCGGGCAGCACCGTATGCGCTCCTCTCGATCACGAGCGGCCGGTTCCCGACCAGGCCGGCCTGCTAGCTGCCGCGTTCCGGGTCGCGGCCGACCGGAAGGTCGCCGGCGTCGTCACCTACGACGAGGTATTCGTCATAGCGGCCGCCCGGCTCGCCGAGGCGCTGGGCGTGCCGGGGCTCAGCGTGGCCGGCGCGCGGAACTGCCGGGACAAGCGCCGCAGCCGTGAGGCGCTGAGTGCCGCCGGCCTGCCGCAGCCGGGCTTCGCGTTCGTGACAACGCTGGAGGACGCGAGCCGCGCGGCGGAGAACCTCGGTTACCCGGTGGTGCTCAAGCCGCGCGGCATGGGCGCCAGCATCGGCGTGGTCAAGGTAGCGGCGCCGGACGAGCTGGCCGCCGCGTTCGCGGTCACCGAACGGGCCCGCCGGGCAGGACCCCCGGACTTCGAAGACGGGATCCTGGTCGAGGAACTGGTGGAAGGCCCCGAGATAAGCGTCGACGCGGTGCTGTCGGGCGGTACTTACCAGCCGTTCTGCCTGGCCCGCAAGCGGCTCGGCCACCCGCCGTTCTTCGAGGAGACCGGTCATCGCGTCGACGCCGCCGACCCGCTCGCCGCCGACCCGCGGCTGCGCCGGGTGCTCGCGTCCGCGCACGACGCGCTCGGCGTCGCGGACGGCATCACGCACACGGAGGTGCGGCTGACCGCTCGCGGTCCCGTCGTCATCGAGGTGAACGCCAGGCTCGGCGGCGATCTGATCCCCTACCTGGGCATGCTCGCGACCGGTGTCAACCCGGGCCGGGCGGCCGCGGACGCGGCCACCGGAGCGGATCCGGACCTCACACCGCGGGCGACCCAGTGCGCGGGCATACGGTTCCTCTACCCGCCGGCGGACTGCCGGGTGGCGGACATATCCCTCGCCGGGTCACGTGGCGTTCCCGGCGTCCTCGCCGCCCGCGCCATGGTCGCCCCGGGCGACATCGTGCGGCTGCCGCCGCGTGCTCACCTCGGCCGGTACGCCTACCTCATCGCCGTCGCGGACAACCCCGCGGCGTGCGAAAAGACGCTGGACGAGGCCAGCGCGCTGGCACGGCTCCGGTACGAACCAGAAGCATCCGGCGGGCAGCCACGGGGATGCGCAGCTATCGAGGAGAACATATGACCCGACGAGAAGTCGAACTGCTGGCCGTCGGCGCTGGGCCGTCCAACCTCGCGCTCGCCGTGGCGCTCGAAGAACTCGCGCCCGACGATCTTGCCCGCAACTCGCTGCTCATCGAGCGAGAAGAGTCGGTCGGGTGGCAGCGCGGCCTGCTGCTGCCGTGGACCAAGAGCCAGGTCTCCTTCCTCAAGGACCTGGTGACCAGGCGCAACCCGCGCAGCCGGTTCTCGTTCCTGAACTACCTGCACGCGGCCGGACGGCTCGATGACTTCATCAACATAGGCAGTTTCCACCCGTACCGGACAGAGATCTCCGAGTACCTCCGCTGGGTAGCGGGCTCGCTCGCCAAGGTCCGGCTGGAACTTGGCCAGGAGTGCGTCGCGATCGAGCCGGACAGGGGTTCCGGCGGGCTGCTCACCGGATGGACCGCGAGACTGCGCGACGGGTCCGAAATCGGCTGCCGGTACCTGGTGCTGGGCACCGGACGCGACCCGTACGTGCCGCCGGCTGTCCGCGCGCTGCCGGCCGACCGGGTGATCCACAGCACCGCATATGTGCCGCGGGTCGCCGAGCTGGACCGCGACATGCCCTACCGGGCCGTCGTGATCGGGGCCGGGCAGAGCGCGGCCGAGATGTTCCGCGCGATCCAGCAGGACCTCCCCGACAGCGACATCACCTGGATAATGCGCTCCATCGGCCCGGTCCCCTATGAGATGGGGAAGTTCAACAACGAGCTGTACTACCCGTCCTTCACCGGCGAGTTCTTCGCGGCGTTGCCCGAGGGACGGGAGCAGATCCTGCGGGAGATGCACCGCACCAATTACTCGGGTGTCGCGCCCGACCTGCTGGAAAGCCTGTACGACGACTTCTACCTGGACCGGCTCGCCGGGCTGGACCGCAAGCGGATGATCACGATGGCGGACGTGACCTTGGCGCGTGACGAGGCGGGCGAGGCGGTGCTCGAGCTCACCGACCGCAAGAACGGCGCCGTCAGCACGGTCCGCGCCGACCTGGTCTTCCTCGGGACCGGGTTCGCCAGGCAGATGCCGGCGATCGTATCCGGGCTCGGCGCGGCGCTGGGGCTGCGGGAGATCGCCGTGAGCCGCAACTACCAGCTCGCGCTGCACGAGACCGCGGCCGCCGCCTGCTACCTGCTGGGCCTGAACGAGGCGACCCACGGGATCGCCGACTCGCTGCTGAGCGTGCTGGCATCGCGGGCGGCCGACACCGCTTCCGACCTCATCGCGCACCGCGCCAGCCTCTCGCACGTCAGCGCCTATCCCGAGCTGGACGGGATCGCGCGGGTGGCCGTCGGCGGCCGCCCCGACGAGTGAGTCGCGGCCAGTGAGCACGGCGCGACTGCCGGGGATGCCCGCCCGGCCTCCGGCGGAGGGAACCGAGCGGCGGATCATGGCCTCGCCCGGCCGCGGGCTCGCGGCCGGGCTTGGCGCGATCGTCGCGTCGGCCGCGGCCGTGCTGATCCTTTACGCTCTCGGCTGGTTCTCCCCCGCGTCGCACGTCGCGCACGGCACGCCGGCGCCGGCCGCGGATCCCGTGCAGCTCCTCGGCAGGATCACGCTGGCCATCGGCACGGTATGCGTGCTCGCCAGCCTGGCCGGCGAGCTCTTCCGCCGGATCGGCCAGCCGCCGGTGGCGGGCGAGATCACCGCCGGGCTGATCCTCGGCCCCTCGCTGCTGAGCACGCTGGTGCCGGGCCTGCGCGCCGCCCTGTTCCCGGCAGCGGTGATGCCCTACATCAACGTAGCGGCGCAGGCGGGTCTCGTCGTCTTCATGTTCACCGTCGGCGCGGAGTTCGACCCGGCGTCGCTGCGCGGCCAGCGAAGCGCCATCGGCGCGATCAGCGCGGCCACGATGGCGGTGCCGTTCGCGCTCGGCGTGGCGCTGGCCGTGCCGCTGTTCGGCAGGTTCGCCGGCCCGGCGGCCGCCACGCTGCCGTTCGCGGTCTTCATCGGCACCGCGCTGAGCGTGACCGCGTTCCCCGTGCTTGCCCGCATCATCCGGGACGCGGGGCTCACCGGCACCCGGCTCGGCACGCTCGCCCAGCTCAGCGCGGCGGTCACCGATGTGCTCGCATGGTTCGCGCTCGCCGTGGCCCTGGCGATGATCCATGCTCAGGGACCGGCCGGCGTGCTGCGCGTCGTGGCGCTCACCGCCCTGGTGGCCATCGCGTGCGTCGCGGTCCTGCGGCCGCTGATCCGGGCGCTGAGCGAGCGATACGCGCACGCCGCGGTGCCACAGGCGGTACGGTTCCTCGTCGTCGCCGGGATCATCGTCGGCCTCGGCGTGGCGACCGACAAGATCGGCGTGCACGCGATCTTCGGCGGATTCCTGGCAGGTCTCGTCCTGCCCGCCGACAATCCGCTCTTCGGCACGACGGCCCGGCGGACGGGAGAGCTGAACAACGCGCTGCTCGCCCCCGTCTTCTTCGTCAGCGTCGGCCTGCAGGCCGACGCCAGGGTCGCCGTGGCGCACCCCGCCGTGCTCGCCGGCGGGGCGCTGCTGCTCGTCGCGGCGGTGGCCGGCAAACTCGGCGCGGTACCGCTGGCGCGCGCGAGCGGCATGCCCTTGCGTTCGTCGCTCGGCCTGGGGGTGCTGATGAACGCGCGGGGGGTCACCGAGATCGTGGTGCTCAGCATCGGCCTGTCCGCTGGCGTCATTAACGTCGCCGCCTTCACTGTCCTGGTGTTCATCGCGGTGCTGACGACGTGCATGGCGATGCCCGCGCTGCGCCTGCTGGGACTCACCCGCCATCCCGAGGGCCACGGAAAGGACTGACGCATGCCCAGTGTCAGCGCCGGTTACGGTCACGTCCGCAAGATCGTCCAAGCCGCGCCGCCGGTGACCCTGCCGTCAGGCTCCGAGCTCAAGTGGTATGACCTGCACCGTGAGCAGGCGGTAATCCCGCCGCCGGTCCGCCAGGAGGCGCGCGACTTCCTGCGCGCCGAGGCGGAGGCCGGCAGGCTCGCCATCACAGGCGAGCTTGGTTTCGTCATCTTGCACCAGGCCGGTGACGTATTCCTGCTGGTCGTGTGCACCTGGCGAAACGACAACGAGCTCTGGGAGAGCATCTACCAGAAGGCCGCCGCCGGATTCGAGCCGCTCCCGATGGACGAACCGCACAAGGGCACGTTCTGCGTGTGGGAGATGGGTGCGGTCCTGCACGAGCAGCAGGCGTGGATCCGCTACCTGCAGTCCGCGCGGGACGCCGGAGCGCGGCAGGCCTACCTCGCCGACCAGCCCGACTCCGTGCTCGTCTAGCGGCCGGCGATGGTGCGGGAAACCGAACTGCTCGCGGTGGGCGCCGGGCCGTCCAACCTCGGGCTCGCGGTAGCGCTCGAAGAGCTCGCGCCCGGCCTCGCGACGGTCTCGCTCGTCGCAGAGCGGCGGCAGGCGATCGAATGGCAGGCCGGGATGCTGCTGCCGCGAGCGAAAAGCCAGGTCTCGTTCCTCAAGGACCTGGTGACACAGCGGAACCCGCGCAGCAGGTACTCCTTCCTTAACTACCTGCACGCGACGGGGCGGCTCGACGACTTCATCAACAAGGACACCTTCACCCCCTATCGCAGGGAGATGTCCGGCTACCTGGACTGGGTGGCCCGTTCGCTGGCGATGGTCCGCGTGGAGTTCGGGCGGGACTGCGTGGCGATCCGGCCGCGGCGGGACGCCGCGGGCACGCTGACCGGCTGGCTAGCCTCGTTCGCCGACGGGTCCCGCGTCGCCAGCCGGTACCTCGTCGTGGGCGTGGGCAGGGATCCGCACATCCCCGGCGTCTTCGCCGCGCTGCCCGCAGAACGGGTCGTGCACAGCGCCTGGTTCCGGTCGGGCGTGGCCGGGCTCCCGCCGGGCCGCCGGCGGATAGCGGTCATCGGCAGCTCGCAGAGCGCGGCCGAAATGGTCCGCGCGCTGCCCGGCATGCTACCCGGCAGCGAGATCACCTGGATCATGCGCGCGGTCGGGCCCACCGCGGACGCGTCGAGCAAGTTCACCAACGAGCTGTACTACCCGTCGTTCACCAGCGAGTTCTTCGCGGCCTCGCCGCAGGGCCGCGAGCAGATCCTGCGCCAGATGCACCAGACCAACTACTCCTGCCTCACCCCGGAGACCCTGGAGGGCCTGTACCACGACCGGTATCTCGATCGTCTCGGCGGGCGCCGCGGCACGCGCGTCATCACCATGGCCGACGTGACGGCGGCGCGCGAGGAGACGGCAGGACTCGTGCTCACGCTCGCCGACCGCAGGACAGGCTCGGTCAGCACGGTGGGCTGCGACCTGGTGCTGCTCGGCACCGGGTTCGCGCGGGAGATGCCGCGCCTTGTCCGCGAGCTGGCCGCCGGCCTCGGCCTCGGCCACGTGGCGGTGACGCGGTCCTACCGGCTCATCACCGGCGAGCCGTCGGCCGCCGCCTGTTACCTCCAGGGTGTCAACGAGGCCACGCACGGGATCGCCGACTCGCTGCTCAGCGTGCTCGCGCGGCGGGCGGAGGAGATCACGCTGGACCTGCTCGCACGCCGCGCCGAGCGGGACGGGGCTGTATCAACAGCGGGAACGCCTTCCCTCTTACCAGGTGAGGCTCGAACGGAGGGAACCGCATGACCACGCTCCAGCTTGACGGGGCCCGGGTCGCAGACCCGCGCGAAGCGGCCTTCGCGGAGCTCAGGCGTTCCCTGCCACCCGCCAACCTGCAAGCGGCCCTGCGCTGCGGCGCCCGGCTGGCGGCTGAGCTGCCCCGGCCGGACAAGCTCGAAGCCAACCTCGTCCTGGTCGCCTTCGGCGGAGGCAAGGACAGCGCGTACACCGTAGCGTTCGTCCGCGCGATGCAGCTGATCCTGTTCCGGGTGCACGGGAGCACGTTCCGGCTGCGGGTGGCGACCAACCGCCACGCCGGCATGCCCCAGGCGGTCCTGGACAACATCAGCAGGGCATATGAGGCACTCCGGCTCATCGGCGATCCGGACTGCGAACTGCTGATGATCGACGGCAGCGAAGTGACGCCGTTCGACCCGGCAGCACCGCAGCGTGACCACGTGATCCGCCGTAACCGGCTCGACCTGCTGATGACAGGCCACCGCACCTTCGGCGACGGACGCCCGACGTTCTGCAATGCCTGCAACTTCAGCGTGGTGAACTCGTTCGGGCTGGCAGCAGCCCACGGCGCGGGCGCCGACCTCATCATCACCGGCGACTCGCGGGAAGAGCAGCGCGCCTACGCGCTGTGGGTGGGGCGGCTGGCCCGCAGCGTCGGGGCCGCCGACGGGCGGGCCGGTCGCGGGGGCGCCGCCGGTACCGGGCTGCCGCGTCTTCTCGCCACGATGGACCAGATCGCCAGCTCCTACTTCGCCGAGATCCACGGGGCTGCCGACGCCGACGCCATCGCCGAGCGGCGCATCGCGACCGGCGTACCTGAACGGCTCAGGTTCTTCTCCATCTACGGCGACACCGCCTACGAGGCCGGCGATCACATGCGCTTGCTTACCGGCTTCCTCGGTTTCGAGTTCGACGACATCGCGTTCAGCTTCACCGAGTCGGACTGCGGCAACCCGGCGCTGATGGCCCACTTGCGCGGGCTCAGGTGCGAGCGCGTGTTCCAGCGCTCCTACGAGGAGGGGATGGCGGAATACGTATCGTTCGCGCTTGGCCTGATGCGCAAGAAGGACTACCCGCCCGAGCTCATCGAGCAGATGAGGCGGCGATACGCGGGCCCGGACGCGGTCGCGCGGATGCGGCAGGCCGCGAGTGAGTACGCCGCGCGCACCTTCCGGCTGACCGGAGAACAGCTCGTCTGCATGGTGTACTCCCCGTTCGCCGGGAGGGGCGCCGGGCTCGGCGAGTTCCTGCGCCGGGAACATCCCGCGCTTGCGGGGCGGATCGGCGACATCCGGGCGCTGCTGGACGGCGGCCCGGCTGACGCGGCGCCCTGGCTATCCGGCGAGCTGGAGCGGATCAGCGCGCTCGACCTCGCGCACCTTCGGGTCCTGTACCAGAGCCCGGCGCCGAGCCGAGACGGCGTGGCGCCGGGCATCATCGGCGCCGTGCTCGCTGGCGATCCGCACAAGGCCGTCATCCAGACCCGGCACGCGAAGAGCGGTCCGGCCGTCCTCGAGCAGATTTCGGGAAGGTGACCATGGCAGTGGAAGTTGTCCGGCTGAAGCGCGATGCGCTCGTGCACGAATACGGGTGCGACACGCAGCGCCTTCAGCCGTGGGCGGTGCTGAACGCGCCTTTCGAGGGATCGTGGGCGGTGGTCCGGGCGGGCAGCGCGTCGACCCTGCACTCGCACCACGAGCACGAGATCTTCATCGCCGTGCGCGGCAGCGCCGTCATCGAATGCGACGGAGACCGTGCGACGTTCGGTGCCGGGGACGTCGCGTTCTTCCGGCCCGGACTGGAGCACCGCGTCCTGAACGACGGCGCCGGGGACTTCGAGTTCTACAGCGTCTGGTGGGATGAGGAAATGGCCCGGCGGTTCATTTCCCGCCAGGGCGCCGAGGCACGGGCATGACGCCGCCACGGCCTTCCGAGGACGATCGCCCGGTGCTCGTTCTCGGCCCGAACCCGACGCCGAACGGCGGCATGCACCTCGGCCACATCGCGGGCCCGTACCTGGCGGGCGATGTGTACGCGCGCTACCAGCGGGCCCGCGGCCGGGACGTGATCTTCAGCACCGGCACCGACGACAGCCAGACCTTCGTCCTCGCCACCTCGCGACGGCGCGGCATCGGCCCGGAGGAGCTGTGCGCCTCGTCCACCGAGGCCATCCGCGAGGCGCTGACCGCCATCGGCATCTCCTTCGACGGTTTCGGGCCGTTCGATGACACCTACCGCGCGAGCGTCCTCGATTACTTCCGCAGGCTGCACGCGGCCGGGAAATTCCGGCTGCGCACGGTCAAGATGCCGTACCTGGAGCGCACCGGCGAGTTCATCGTGGAGGGCCTCATCGAAGGCGACTGCCCGGTGTGCCTGTCCAGCAGCCGGGGCGGTCTGTGCGAGACCTGCTGCCATCCCAACAACTTCGACGAGCTGATCGACCCGCACTCCACGATCGACCCCGGCGACACGCCGGTAACGAAAGAGGCGACGATCCTGGTGTTCCCGATGGAGGAATACCGGGCGCGGCTCACCGCCTACCACGAGGCCTGGGCGCCGTACTGGCGGCCGCACATGGTGCAGATGGTCCGCGAGCTGCTGTCCCGCCCGCTGGCCGACCTGCCGGTCACGTACCCGATTACGTGGGGCATGCCCGCGCCCTTCGCCGAGACGCCGGGACAGGTGCTCAACGCGTGGCTCGAGCTGATCCCCGCGGGAATGTTCACCACGTCGTACAGCGCCGCGCAGCGCGGTCGCGTCATCCCCCCGGGCCAGCTATGGCTGCCGGAGGAGAACCGGCGCCTCGTCCACTTCCTCGGCTTCGACAACGCGTACTTCTTCTGCCTGGCGCACATGGCGCTGCTGATGGCGCACGGGGACGACGCGTACATCCGGCCGGAGTGGATCTTGACCAACGAGTTCTACGAGCTGGAGAGCGAGAAGTTCTCCACCAGCGCGGGACACGTCGTATCCGTCCAGGACCTGCTGCGCGAGGTGCCCAGGGACGTGAGCCGCCTCTACCTGGCCCTGACCGCGCCCGAGTACCAGCGGACGACGTTCAGCCGCGCGGGACTGGACAAGATCGCCTCCCGGCGCCTCACCGATCCCTGGAGCCAGCTGACCGCGACGCTCGGCAAGGCGGTCGCGAACGCGTCCGGCTCCGCCCCGCTGCCGGTCTCCTCCGGCGGTCGTGCCCGCGCGGAGGCGATGCGCGCCCGGTTCGACACCTGCTACGAGATGCCGGGCTACAGCCTGAACCGCGCCGCGGAAACCATCTTGATCCAGATCAGCCGGCTCGCCCGGCACGCGGCCGGGCTTGACGGCAGGCAGTTCACCGAGGCCGCACAAGAGTGGGGCGACCTCTTCCTCGAGACGAAGGCACTCCTCGCGCTCGCCGCCCCGATCCTCATCGATCTCGGGGAGGCGGCCAGGCGGTCCGGCGGCCACGACGGGCCGCTCACCGTGGGGGCGTTCGACGTCCCTGAGGTCATGCCGTTCACGCCGCCAGCGCTGGCCGCCGCAGGCCCGCGCGTCAGCTGAGCAGCCGGGATGCGGCGGGTCGTGGTCATCGGCGGTGGCGTCATCGGCCTGCTCACCGCCGTGGAATGCGTTCGCGCTGGCGCGCAGGCGGAACTGGCCGACCGGTCGTGGATTCCCGCCGCGGACGCGACCTCTCACGACCTGTACCGGGTCGTCCGGGCGCTGCATCGCGGTGATGAGCGCCTCACCGGCGCGGCGGCTCGCGCCCAGGAAGCGTGGCTGGACGTGCAGCGGTTCCTCGGTATCCGCTGTTACTACCGAACCGGCGCGCTCACGGTGATGGACGCCGGCGAGGTTCCCGCGAACCTCGCGCTGCTCGCCGCCGCCGGGGCCGCCGCGCAGCCGGCCTCCGCCGCCGGCGCGCGGGCGCGCTATCCGCACATCCGCTTCGCTCCGGGCACCGGGGCCGTTTTCGAGCCCGGCGCCGGCGTGGTGCTGGCGAGTTGCGTGCTGCGGGCGCTGGCGGACTGGCTGCGGGCGCAGTCCGCCGTGCGCCTGCGTCCCCGCAGCCCGGTGACGGCCATCGACGAACCCGCCGCCGCGGTGCGGCTAGCCGACGGGACCGCGCTGACGGCGGACAGCGTGGTGGTCGCGACGGGGCCGTGGTCACGCGAACTGCTGCCGCCCTCGGTGGCCGGGGACCTGACGCTGTACCGGCAGACCATGCTGTCGTACGCGCCGCCGGATCCGGCATGGAACCAGACACCGGCGATGCTGGGCCTGGGCACGGCCCGGGACGCCTGGCTGATACCCCCGGTCGACGGGACGTCGGCCAGGCTGAGCGCGGCAAGCGCATGCCGTGCGGTCGCGGAGATGGACGGCCGCGAGACGCCCCGCGAGTGGCGCGATCACCTGATCGCGACGTTCGCCCCCGTGCTTGAGGGCTTCGACCCGGCCGTCGTCACCGGGGCGGCCGACGGCTACTACCTTGCCGCCGCCGCGGGCGGCGGCCCGCTGCTCGCCACCTCGGCTGACGGCACGGTCGTCGCCTATGCGGCATGCGGCGGGATGTCATTCAAGTTCGCCCCGCTGATCGCCCGCGCCCTCGCCGACCGCGCGCTGGGCAGGCAACCGCGCCCGACCGGCATTGACCAGATCGACCGTCCCCGACTGGAAGGAGGAACCGATGAAGCTGCTCGCCCTTGAAGCCGTCCAGAACCAGACCTACTACCTGTCCCGATACCAGCAGATCGAAGACTACGGAGGCGACCTGTACGTCCTGAACGGACTGGGCGATCCGGATTTCTGGCGGCCCGGCCGGTACCGGGTCGTGGGTTCGAAGCATATCGATGCCATCATCGCGGCGGCACGGGAATGGCACGCGGCCGAGCGTTTTGACGGGCTGCTCACCTTCTCCGAGTCCGGGGTGGTGACGGTCGCGGCCGTGGCCGCGGCGCTCGGCCTGCCGGGTATCGGCGTCGACGCCGCCCGCACCAGCCGCAACAAACTGCTGATGCGCCGGGCGCATGCCCAGGCCGGTGTCGCGAGGCCGCGGTTCCGGCTGGTCGCTGACCTTGCCGAGGCACTGGAAGCGGGCGAGGACTTCGGTTACCCGGTGATCCTCAAGCCCACCCTCGGCGCAGCCAGCAATTTCGTGTTCCGGATCGACGGGCCGCGGGACATGCGACAGCGGTTCTCGCAGGCCCAGGAGGGCATCGACGGCATGTCGTGGTTCACGATGGAGCCCGACGGCGTGGACCTAGGGCCGCACGGCCTGCTGGTGGAGTCCTTCCTGGAAGGACCCGAGATCCTGATGGAAGCCGTGGAATGGGACGGCGAGGTCTACCTCGGCTCGGTCGTCGACCGGGTGACGGTCGAGGGCGATACGTTCGACGACGACGTACACCACGCGCCAACGTCGCTCACCCCTGGGCAACTGGAGCCGGTACGGCAGCTGGTGGCCGCGGCCACCCGCGCGCAGGGGATACGGCGCAGCGTGCTGCACGCCGAGGTGCGCTTCCACAACGGGAGCCCGCACATGCTCGAGATCGCGGTCCGGCCAGGGGGCGGCGGGCTCGACTACTTCGCCAGGATCAGCTCGGGCTACTGCCCCATCCGCGCCACGATGGACATCGCCCGCGGCCGGCGGCCGGCGATCGGGCATTACCGGCCCACCGGCGTCCACACCGCCGGAACCTGCCTGATCAGCGGGCCCGGCACGGTCGAAGAGATCAGCGTGCCCCGGCAGGTCGCGGAGTCCGACCGGGTGTTCTTCCTCAAGATCACGGCGAAGCCGGGCGACGTGATCCTGCGGCCGCCGCACGGCAACAACATCCTGGGCTTCCTGTGCACGACGGGCACCTCCTTCGAGGACGCGATGCGGGCCGCTCACGACCTCGCGAGCCAGCTCGTCGTGCGAGTGTCCGAACCCGGTCCGCTGCCGGAACGCGGTGACGGGCAAGCCCGTGCCGCGCTCTCGCCAGAGCCCGCGCGATACCGTCCGGTCACGACGAAGGGATAACCATGGGAAAGTCCACCGCCGGAACAACGTCCGTGGCGCAGCGCGCAGCCGACGGGCGGCGGCCTGTCAAGGGTGGCACGGTCACCTGGGCGTGCCGACCCGGATTCCCGCCCTCGGCGATCTTCCCGTTCACCCCGCCGGAACGGTTCGGCCTGCGCAACCCCTACGAGTTCCAGATGCTGATGTACCGGCCGCTGTACTGGCTGGGCAAGGATGGCGGCCCTGACGTGGACTACGACCTGAGCCTCGGGTATCCGCCGCGCTGGAGCGAGGACGGGCGCACCGTCACCGTCACGCTCAAGCCATGGCGCTGGTCGAACGGCGAGCCCGTATGCGCGGACAACGTGATGTTCTGGGTCAACATGCTGGCCGTCAAGGGCCCGCGCTACGGAGCGTATGCACCCGGTTATTTCCCGGACAACCTCACGTCGTACGAGAAGGTCTCCCCGGATACGGTCAGCTTCACCTTCGACCGGGCGTACTCGAAGTCCTGGGTCCTGATGAACCAGCTGACGCTGATCACGCCGATGCCGGCCGCGTGGGACCGCGTCGCGGACGATGTCCCCGCTCACGCCTCGTCCCGGCTGGAAGATGTTCCCGCGGTGTATGACTACCTGGTCCGGCAGAACGGGGAGTGGACCGAAGAAGGCAACGAGACCCGGACGCGGTGGGCGGCGAGTCCCATCTGGAGTGTCGTGAACGGGCCCTGGCGGCTGAAGAGCTATTCGCTGGGCGGGACCGTCGTCCTCGCTCCGAACGAGCGCTACTCGGGGCCGAACAGGCCCCACCTGGACGAGTTCCGCCAGGTGCCGATCACGTCCGACGAGGAGCAATACGAACGCCTCAGGAAGGGCCCTGACGGCCCGGACGCGATCCAGGTCGGCTACCTGCCCTTCGGGCTGAGCGCCGACCTCATCGGCGACGGGAACAATCCGCTCGCCGGGCATTACCGGCTCGTCCCGCAGAACGCTTACGCCATCCGGATCATGCCGGTCAACTATGACAACCCCGCGGCCGCGGGCCGGATCCTCAGGCAGGCATACGTGCGGCAGGCACTGCAGTACGCCCTGGACCAGGACACCGCCATCCGTGACATCTACCAGGGACACGCGTGCCGGGCTAGCGGACCCGTGCCCCTCGTCCCGGACAGCCCGTACGTGTCGCCCGCGCAGCGGGCCAATCCCATCCCATTCGATATCCCCCGCGCCCGGCGGCTGCTCACGGAGCATGGCTGGGACCTGAGCAGCACACCGGGCGTCTGCGTGCGCCCCGGCACCGGCCCGGGCTGCGCCGGCGACGGAATCCAGGCCGGTGACAAGCTCAGCTTCACCGTGCGGTACGTCCAGGGCGACCTGGCGCTGGGCAAGCTGGTGCGGCTGCTCGCCGCGGACGCGGGCAAGGCAGGCATCGAACTCACGCTGGAAGAAGTGCACGGCTCGGTCATGGTCGGGCAGGATCACGGCGAGCACAGCACGCGAGAGTGGGAGATTCACTGCTGGCACGGAGGCTGGGCCTACTACGGGTACCCGACGGGCGAGATGGTGTTCAAGGCGGGAGCCAGCAGCAACTTCGGCCACTACAGCGACGCCAGGGCGGAGGAACTGATCGCCGAGACCGTCCGGAGCGACGACGTAACTGCTCTCTTCGCGTACCAGGACTACCTGGCGGAGCAGGTGCCGGCTATCTGGACGCCGGGCTTCCCGCTGCGGCTGTTCGAAGTGGCGGAGAACCTGCGCGGGATCGAGCCGGTCAACCCGTACGGCCTGATCAACCCGGAGAACTGGTATTACGTCGAGTAACGCTGGCGTGGTCCCCCCTTTCCGCCGCCCGCGACCGGCGTAGCCTGGTCGGGAAGCTCAACGCCGAGTCACCGACGGAAAGGGGGCGGGACCGCGTGCCGCCGGGCATCGCGGCTCCCCGATCGCGGATGGAACTCTACGCTGTCCGGCAGCGGCGCGGTGGACCGTGGGACTGGACGCGAGGCCTGCGCGAACAGGAGCGGTTCGAAGAGCACGGCCGCTTCATGGAGGGGCTCGTCGACGAGGGGTTCATCGTCCTCGGGGGTCCGCTCGCAGGCGACCGCGAGGTCCTGCTGGTCGTCGATGCTCCGGACGATCAGGCCGTCAGGTCCCGGCTGGCCGAAGATCCCTGGATCAAGAACGGCATGCTCACGCTGGAGCGCATCGAGCGGTGGACGATCCTGCTCGGCGCGCGCGTGCGGCAGCCGCCGGCCGGCTGAGCCCGGTCAGCACGGCCTACCCGGTCAGCACGGGCAGCGCCACCAGGCCGTGCACCAGGGTGCTGTTCTTCCACCGCAGCTCTTCCGGCTCGACAGCGAGCCGGAGACGCGGGTAGCGGGTGATGAGACCCGACAGCCCGATCTGCAGCATCAGCTTGGCCAGGGGCGCGCCGATGCAGTAGTGGACGCCGTGGCCGAACGCCAGGGTGCCCCGCGGATTGCGGTCCAGGTCCAGCCGGTCAGCGTCCAGGAAGCGGGTGCTGTCGCGGTCGGCCGAATTCAGCGAGAGGACCACCATGTCGCCGGCCGGGATCACCGCGTCGCCCAGCGGGATATCGGCAGTGGCGAAACGGAAGCTTGCGGTCCCGACGCCGCCGTCATAGCGCAGCAGCTCCTCCACGGCCGCGGGCATGAGCGACGGGTCCGCCCGGAGCCTGGCCAGTTCGCCCGGGTGGGTGAGCAGGTGATAGACCGCGTTGCCGAACTGGTTCGCTGGAGTCTCGGTACCCGCGATCACCAGCAGGAAGATCATCGCGACCAGCTCGCTCTGGGTGAGCCGGTCGCCGTCGTCGGTGGCCCGCACCAGCGCGCTGACCAGCCCGTCGTCGGGGGCGGCTCGCTTGGCGTCGATGAGGCCGTTCGCGTACTCGATAAGCTGCCGGGACGCCTCGGCCACCTCGTCCGGATCGTGCCCGGCCCCGACAAGGTTCGTCGCCCAGCGCCGGAAGGCGTCCCGGTCGTCGTGCGGGATGCCGAACAGGTCGAAGATGACGCTGAACGGCAACGGCATCGCGAAGGCAGTGATCAGGTCCACTTCGGGCTCACCCGCCATGGCGTCAAGCAGCTCGGCGGTGATCCGCTCGATCGCGGGGCGCAGGTCCTCCATCCGGCTAGCGGTGAAGGCCTTGCTCACCAGGGTCCTCAGGCGCGTGTGCCGGGGCGGGTCACTGTTCATCATGTGCGCGGAGAGGTCGTCATCGAACCCCGGATCCCCCGGATCGCCCGGCTCGCCCGGATCGCCGTCCTTGGCGGCCTGGCCGGCCGCACCGGAGTGACGCGCGAACATCTCGTTCATCCGGTGGCCGTCCTTGCTGATGCGCGGATCGGTCAGCAGCGCTCGAACGTCGTCGTAGCGGGTCACCAGCCACACTGTGGCGCCGTGCGGCATCACGACTTGCCGGGCGGGCCCTTCGGCTCGCAGCCTCGCGAAGAGCTCGAAGGAATGCTGCATGAAATCTTCTGGGAGCCGCTCGATCGTTACGGACTGGCTATCGCTCATGATCATCCTCACCGCCTCTGCTTCTATGGGGTAGAGGCAGCGGCGGCGCTCCCGAAATACCCGGCGCGGCCTGTATCTGTGCCACAACGCCCGGCCCTCTACTGGCACGCGGGTAGTTGCCGCATACCTCGGCAGGAGGAGGTCACCGTGGACGCTGGACAGGCTCGCGCGTGGCGGATCACTGTCAAGAAGACATGCGTCGGCTCGGGCATGTGCGCGGCCATCGCCGACGGGTACTTCGTCCTGGACTCCGATGAACGGTCGCGGCCAGTGGCCGCGGAGGTCGCGCCGGCCGAAGCGGTCCGTTACGCGGCGGTCTCCTGCCCGATGGAGGCGATTGTGGTGACCGATACGGCGACGGGTGAGACGATCAGCTCCTGACCGCCGTCGCGGGCGAGCCGGCATGACCGTGCTGGTGTTCCGCCTCGATCACCGTCGCCAGGCGCCGGATGGCCTCGTGGATGTGGTCCGGCTCAGGGAAGCAGTACGACAACCGCAGATGGCTGGCGCCCTGGCCGTTGGCGTATCCGGCGTAGAAGCCGGTTCCCGGTACGTAGGCGACCCCTGACGCCACGGCTCGCGGCAGCATGGCCGTGGCATCGATGCCGTCCGGGAGGCGCAGCCATACGTAGAAGCCGCCGGCGGGCGTGGTCCAGCCGCATCCGCCCACGCCGACCGCGTCGAGGGCGGCCAGCATCGCGTCGCGGCGCTGCCGATACACATCCCGGAGGGCAGCGACGTGCCGCTGCCACGGATG
>Ga0187812_1000325_pt1 | contig 17315 bp, 14 predicted proteins | sample NC_S_2_FD_130582 | JGI IMG/M metagenome (GOLD analysis project Ga0187812, IMG submission 130582) | Wetland sediment microbial communities from Neuse River Estuary, North Carolina, USA - ASW-S_2 | ecosystem: Environmental > Aquatic > Freshwater > Wetlands > Sediment | place: USA: North Carolina...
ACAAAACGAAGTCAGGCAGCAGCGCGCCCTGCTCCGCGCGGCCAAACCACTCGGCGGCATCCGGAGAGCGCCCGTGCGTGTAATCGCGATATCCGAGCGCGAGCGCGGCTGCGGGCCCGGCGGGATCGCGCTCGTGCTCCCGCGCAAAGTCCGCCAAACGGGCATAGTTCGCCGGCGAATCCTTTTCGCGCAGCGCCCGGCTCAACGAGGCCAGCTCGTCCAGATTACCCTGCGGCGCAGCGGCCACCTGAGGGGCAGCCGCCACCGGCGCGATACCCAGCAGCAGAAGCAAGGAGAAAACACCGCGGAGACCGCTCATACGACGAGACGAGCGGCCTGGAGCTGGAAAATAAATCGGGCAGTCTTTCACCGGCGTGAGGCCAGCCGCATTAGCGGCGCGCGGCAGCGGAGGGGTAGGGATATTCCCCCAGGGTCTCCGGCTTTCCTTCCGCAAGAACTTCCACCATCCAATGGTAGAAGTAGTCCACTGGATGATCGAGGATCGGACCGAACCGCCGCACATACTCTTTCCTTGCCTTCTCGATATCGCCCCGCAAACGCACGCAGATGTCCCGGTTCTGCCGGGCGAGCTGGACGTCCTTCGGGCGCAGCAGGTAGATGTCCTGCATGGAAACCTTTGCGTGGCGGTTGGCGCGCCGGTGGAGTTCCTGCTGTTCCTGCGGCAGGTCTTCCACGCGAAACACGGGTGCCGGCGCCGCTTCCACAGCCACCACGCGCTCCGCGATAGCCTCGCCCGCCGCCTCCACCCCCGCAGGCACAAACTCATGTGGGGGCGCGGGCTCAGTTTCCGCGGGAACCAGAGGTCCGCCCCCGTGTTCCACAACCGGCTCGGGTGCAGTCTCAGGCGGTTCCTCAATTGCAAGCGCCGGAGCCGCCGCCTCGACGCGAGGGGCGGGCGCAACAGGCGGAGCGGGCGGCGGCGCCACCGGTACAGGAATTGGAGGTGGTACGACGGGCGGAGCGACGGCGGGTTCCGGCGCAACATGCGCTTGAGGTCCCACGCGCAGCGGCGCCATAGGCGCCGGCACGGCAGCCGGCGGAGCGGCCGCCTCCGCGGCCGGAGCCTCCACAGGTGCCAGGCTCGCCACGTACGCCTCGGATGCGCCAACGCGTCCCGGCTGCAACGACGCTGTCAGCAGCCGCGTCAGCACGTCCAGCATAGAAGTGAGCGACGCCGAGGCCGTCTGCGCCCGCAACATCGCAGGCAGCATGTTGGCGTTGCGCGAACTGCCGCACGCCGCCACAAAGTCCTCAATGGCCTGGCTCAGTTCTTTCGTGGTGTGCTGGACCAGCGCGAGGTTGTCCCGCATGGCCCGGGATACGGCCTGTTCGAGTGCCGAAGATTCTTTTCCGCGTGGGGACTGGTCCATCGGGAATATTCCGCAGCCCCGATTATTGGAATCCCTTCGCCCGATTGTCAACTAGGGAGGAGAGGCAGGTTTCTGCGAAGGCATGGAAGGCGGTAGGGGCGCTGCCTGCCGGGCCCGGTCCCCTCCCCCCGCTACTGGTCCACCGTAATTCCGGCCCTGGAGAGCAACGCTCGAGTGGTCTTCCACGGGAACATGATTGCGCCAATCGCGGTCCCGAGCGTGTTGGTGATGACGTCCGTCATGCCCGAATTTCGAACCGGAATGTAAGACTGAAGGACCTCGATCGTAAGACTGACCGCAAATCCGAAGAAAATCGTAATCCATAACGCGCGTTTCAGATGCCGCACGGACGAGAAATACGCGCAGAAAGCAAAGCCGAGGGGGATGAACCCTCCGATGTTGACGAGGACATCCTCAAGATAGCTCCAACGCGGATAAAATTCCCTCCACGGCACTTCCAGAAGCTTTTGGCGCAAGATCAAGTAGTGGTCCGGAATGGTAAGATCCGGCGCGGATCCTGCCCGGTTGTGAATCACGCTTCCCGCTCTTTCGTCAAACAGGTAGAGTGCCACCGGACTTCCATTCCCGGAAATCTCAGGCCCCCCGTTCTTCGTCCAGGAGCTAAAATGTTCCAGAACTTGCGTCGCGGTAAGCTCTTGATCGAAAATCGCCAGCCCGCGTAACTCGCCAGACCAACTGTCGTCGGCCACCGGAGAGTTGGCAATCACAAGCCGGCCCGTGAAGTCCCTGCTGGAAAGCCCGAAGCGCGAAGAGCTCTCAGCCAGGACGCCATCGAGATAAATTGCCGCCCCCCGTGGGCTTGCCGTAATCGTGATGAAGGATGGCCGACCCTGGTGAAAAGCATCGTCAATGTAGACGTGGACCTCGCCCGCGCGGTGTTGCCGGTCCCGAAACCTACGCTGGAACACGAGGCCCCTCTTGTATTGGTAGAGGGAAAATGACACAAGATTCTCCGGGCCGTAAAAGCCAAGCAGGGTACCTTCCGACTGCACCCAGCCCGGCTGTGCCCAAATCTCCAGGCTGCACGCGGCCCCGCCTGCCGCATCCGCCGGCTGGAAGGGACGCGAGCTCAAGATCGTGCCGTGATCACCAAAATGTAAGCCGTTCCCATCCTCCAGCCAGGCCACCTCGTTCTTCGGATGCGCGGTGAAGGGCCACAACCCCAGCCCCAGAATGCCGCACAGAACGCCCGCGCAGGCCACCGCCAGCAACCGATCCCATACAATTTTACGGATCATCGTGTCGCTCGTTACTTCTCCGCGTTCAACTCCCTGTACCGTCTCTCTCCCCTGCTCATCACTCCTCACCGAATTTCACACAACATCCTAGCATTCGGAAAGAGAGGCTTCCGCCTCCCCTCTCGGCAACCCAGGCGCCCGAACCCTCGCGGGCTCCCCGGCGACGCCGGACGGGCAACATTTGACGAAACGGAAGTGCGTTGCTACGCTAGTTAGGGAATCAACCTCTGGGGGCGACACGGTTTCGACGGAAGCTGTCGCGGCCAGAAGGCATGCCGGGCGCCACCTGCCCGCAATCGGGTGGAAAAACACAGACGCCAACAACAACTTGGCTCTTGCTGCCTAACCAAAAGTTAGCGTAGCACGTTCCGCCGCGTGAGCCCGCGCGCGCGGGCCGGAGCGTAACCTAGCGGGATGGCCTGCTCCTTTCGGCCCGTAAGGAGACGGCGAGATTCATCGGGCTAGCCGGACGCGTTTCTTGCCCGTTCTGAGCGCGCACCGGCGAAACCGCAAGCCGTCTTTGACGGCAAGCGAAGGGAACGGGCTAAGCATGTAGTCTTCTGGTGGCAAGGCTTTTCGGACGGGGGTTCAACTCCCCCCGCCTCCACCACTCCAAGCCACTTGGGGCGGTCTCCCGAACGAATGCGGAGCTCCGGCTCCTCGCGTGCCGGGAGCTAATATCACGCATCGGCTCGAAGAGGATGCTCTGCCGGGCAATCCACCTGCTTTGTTGGAAATGCTTCCGGTGGGCCTACTGGAACAAGTCCGCGCCGGCCTTGGCGCACTGCCCGTCCTGCGCGCTGGTCCCGCCGGAGATTCCGATCGCGCCGACGATTTTCCCGTCCTGCAACAGGGGATGGCCGCCATCCACGGGCACGGCACCCTGCATCTTCAGGATGCGCCAACCTTCACCGCCTGCGGCGAGCGCGTCCTGCAGCGCCTTGGTGGGCCGCTTGAAGAGGGCCGCACCGCGCGCCTTGTCCACGGCCACGAGCGCGCTCGCATTCTGCGTGCCGTCCATTTTCTCAAAGTAAATCAAGGTACCGTCGGGATTGACGATGGCCACGGCCATCGCCCAATTGTTCTTGCGCGCTTCCGCGAGCGCCGCGGCAGCGGCCTTCTTCGAATTCTCCAGGCTGATCGGGGCTCCGTAGAAGGTAATGGGCGACGGTGCTGACATGATGGCTTCTCCCTTCGAAAATCGTCCCGCGCGCTGCTGGCCCGGCGAGCGAGCACGGCGCGCTTGCGCTGGAATCAAGGGCTCGGCGCGCGGCGTGCCCGGAGAGCCCTGAGATTCCGGAACAGTCCGCGGATTATGGTCTGGGCCGGAGCGGATGGCAAGCCGCGCCGCGCCGGCGCTAGCACGGCACGGCGACCTGAACGCATTCGCGGCAGCGATACGAAAAGGCGGGGTTCCCCCGCATCCAAGCCAGACGGCACGCGGAACAGCGCTCCAGCGAAGTCTTTTCGCATTCGGCGCAGATCTCGTCCATGGGAAGCGGGAACTCGCTCAGATAATCAGAGAAGCTCACCAAGCGATGACACGAGCTGCATTCCACCGCAGCCATCAGCGCCTCCGGCTTTAACAGGGAAGGCCGGATCTCGCGTTTTTTCGCGTAGAGATGCAGCACGCGCTCGGCAATATGTTCCGCCGTGAGCCCGATGGCCTGCACGAGCTCCCAGGGCTTGCCGGAAAGCCCGAAGCGGTCTTCCACTCCGATCATGTCCAGCAAAAGAGGATGGGCAAAATCCTCCCTCTCGCGCAGGATGGCTCCGGCAATTAGGTTCCCGAAGCCGCCCTTCTGATGCTCTTCCACAGTCACCACGAGCCGGGTTGCGGCGGCTGCGGCCACCAGCGCGGCCGCATCCAGTGGCTTGATGGTGTGAACGTTGAGCACGCGCGTTTCGATGCCGTAATCCTCCTTCAGCAGCCACGCGGCCCGCATGGCTTCCGGCACCATCGGACCGCAGGCCACGATGGCCGCATCTTCCTCCTCGCTGCGGTAGTCGGTGGACAGCACGGTTTCAAATGCCTCGATGAATTGCGGCTTCTCCCCGCGATAGCGGATCACGTTTGCCACGCCGAATTCGTAGGGCGTCTGCGGCGTGGTAACCACGGGCGTGGCTTCCCGGGCAAATCGCAGGTAGGCCGGCCCATCCAGAGCCAGCAGGCAGTAGCGCGTCGCTCTTTCCGTCTCCACCGAATCGCAGGGCACTTCCAGGTGCATGTTCGGCAGGATGCTCATCAGCGAGATTTCCTCGAGCGATTGATGCGTCGCGCCGTCGGGGCCCACGGAGATGCCTCCGTGAGCGCCGGCAATCTTCACGTTCAGATTGTTGTAGCAGACGGTGGTGCGCAGTTGATCCCAGGCCCGGCCGGATGCAAACACGCCGTAGGTGCCGGTCACCGGAATCAGTCCTTCGCGGGCCAGGCCGCTGGCCACACCCATCATGTTCTGCTCGGCGATGCCCACGCTGATCACTCTGGCCAGCCGCTCGGGATGCTTCGCTTCGAAATCGGAGATGCGGATGGAGCTGGAAATGTCTGCGTGAAGTGTGCACACGCGCTCGTCTGCGCCCGCGGCTTCCAGCGCGCGCCCGAATCCCATGCGCGTCGAATCCATGGCCACTTTCATCGTGTCGCGCGAGTTCCACCAGTAGTTGCGGCCGGGGAGAGGGAGCTGGCGGCGCGTCTCCTCGGTGACGCGCCGGGCACTCTCTTCGGCACGGGCCAGCAGGCGATCGATGCGCTCCCTTGGGAGAGCCGGCGTGGCCAGCTCGGCCATGGCCTTTTCAAACTGCTCGCGATTCGGCGCCACCCCGTGCCAGCTCGCCTGGTTCTCCATGAACGAAACGCCTTTGCCCTTCACCGTGTGCGCGATGATGACCGTGGGACTTCCTGTTTGCTTCGCCGCGGCATCGAAAGCGCGGAGAATCTGATCGATGTTGTGACCGTCAATTTCGATCACGTTCCAGCCGAAGGTGGCGTATCTTGCGCCGATCGGCTCAATCCCCATCACGTCCTGCACCCAGCCGTCGATTTGCAGGCGGTTCTGGTCCACGATGCCGCACAGATTGTCGAGCCGGTAATGGCCTGCCGCCATGGCTGCTTCCCAGATGCTTCCCTCCTGCTGTTCTCCGTCGCCCATGATGCAATACACGCGATGCGGCTCCCCGCGACGCTTGGCTGCCAGGGCGCTGCCCACGGCAACGCTCAATCCCTGGCCCAGCGAGCCACTGGAAATCTCCACCCCGAGCACCTACATCCGGTTCGGATGGCCTTCGAAGGGCGACCCCAATTGCCGAAGCGTAACGGTATCCTCCAGGGGAAAGTAGCCGGCGCGGCCCAAAGCCACGTAAAGCGCGGGCGCCTTATGGCCAGCCGACCAGAACACGCGGTCCCGTCCTGGCCACGATGGTTCGGCCGGGTCCTGGTTGAGCACGTTCAGATAGAGTGCTGCGGCGATGTCCAAGATGGAGAGTGAGCCGCCCGGATGTCCGGAGCCGGCGGCGAAGATATCCGTGATCACCATGGCGCGCATCTCCTGCGCGGCCAGGCGAAGTTCCTCGACACTCAGGCGGGGACCACGTTGCTCACGCGTGGAGTTCATGGCATTCCTCCTGCGACGAAAAATGGAAGCAAATTTCACATGCTGATTGACGCGGGACTGCCGGAGCCGCTACTGAGGGCGTGTCGCGCACGAATAACTCGACTGTTTGAAACAAGATTTGTCCGGGGATGTGTGCAAAGTCTGTGATGGTCATCACACGGAGGTGTGGTGGCCGACGCGACTCAGCCCGGCGCCGGGCGCCAAGTGTTAGGGAACAGGCACGTTGCGGAGAGCACGCCGGAGGCAAGATTGCCGGGCCAATTTCATGTCGCGGTTTGGGGAATAATGCTTTACGATAACGGACCCGAAGCACCAGAGGATGGCCGCGAACAGTGCCGGCGCGGCAAACGCAATACGATGAACCATCGAGCCCACCCCCAAGCAACCGCAGGGACTTTCAGGATGAGAATCGCGGGGCTTGCTGGGCTGCTGGTGGGCAGCCTCCTGGCCGCCGGCTTGTGCTACGGTGCGGCCTCGATCCCCTTCCCGATTCCCAACATGTTCAAGCCGGAGTCGACCCCGGCCGCATCCATCCACCGGCTATCGCTCTTTGTGCTCGCCATCACAGGAATCATCTTTGTGAGCGTCTTCTGGCTTTTGGTCTATTCCGTGGCCAAATTCCGCAGGCGCAGTGATGACGACGGCAGCGAGCCTCCGCAGGTCTACGGCAGCAACCCCTTGGAACTTGCCTGGACGGTGATTCCCGGGCTCATCGTGCTGGTGTTGTTCCTGGCCACGGCGCGGGTGATCCATGCGATTCAGGATGCTCCCCGGCCGGGGGGAACACTGGAAGTCACCGTGATCGGACATCAATTCTGGTGGGAGTTCCGATATCCGGGGCTGGGTGTGGTTACGGCCAACGAGTTGCACGTTCCCGTGAGCGACCCGGCGCACCCCACACCCTCTTTTCTCACCCTGCTTTCCGCCGATACCGACCACAGCTTCTGGATTCCGCAGTTGAACGGAAAGACGGACCTGATTCCGAACCGCATCAATCACATGTGGATCGATCCCCAAGAAGAGGGCGTCTTCCTGGGCCAGTGCGCGCAGTACTGCGGGGTCCAGCATGCCAAGATGCTGCTGCGCGTGTACGTCGATTCGCATGAACAGTTTGACCGCTGGGTCGAGCAGGAAAAGAAACCAGCGGAAAGGAACGACGCGGTGAGCGCGGGCCGCCGCATCTTTGAGACCACGACATGTATCAACTGCCATGCAGTTTCCGGGACCGTCGCCGATGGACTCTTCGGCCCCGATTTGACCCATCTGATGAGCCGCGAAACCATCGCCGCGGGCGCAGCGATGAACACGCCGCAAAACCTCCGTCTCTGGATTCGTGATCCCGAAGCCATTAAACCGGGCTCGCTCATGCCGACGATGAACCTGAACGACAAAGAACTGGACGCGGTGGTGGCCTACCTGGAAACACTCCGATGAGGACCGCGGCCTAACCGTATGGCATCCGAATCCATCGCTCTTCCGCGGGCTGCGGAGTCCACCCCAGGCATCACCGAAAGGCTTCACGAGTGGGTGGTCACCGTTGATCACAAGAAGATCGGCTTGATGTACATCCTCTACGCGCTGGTGTTTCTGGTGATTGGCGGGATTGAAGCGACGATCATGCGGATCCAGCTGATCGTTCCGCACAACAACTTCGTTTCTCCGCAGGTTTTCAATCGCATGATGACCATGCATGGCACGACCATGATTTTCTTCGTGGCCATGCCCATCCTGTTCGGCTTCGGCAATTATCTGGTGCCGCTGATGATCGGTGCCCGCGACATGGCCTTCCCCCGGCTGAACGCCTTCAGCTTCTGGCTGATGGCGTTCGGTGGCTTGCTGCTTTACTTCAGCTTTATCGGTGGAACGGGGCTGTACGGTGCCGGGAGCGCTCCCGACGTGGGCTGGTGGGCATACGCGCCGCTCACGTCGCGCGCGTTTTCCAAAGGACACAGCACGGATTTCTGGACCCTCGCGGTGCTCGTCTCCGGTTTCGGAAGCATCGGAACGGCCGTCAACTTCATCGCCACGATCATCTCCATGCGTTGTCCGGGAATGACGCTGGGCAAAATGCCGCTGCTCGCGTGGATGAATCTGGTGATGGCGGGTCTGGTGTTGCTGGCCATCTCGCCTTTGACCGCCGCGCAGGCCATGTTGATGCTCGATCGCTATATGGGGGCGCACTTTTTCGACACACAGGCGGGCGGCTCTGCAGCCATATGGATGCACTTCTTCTGGATTTTCGGTCATCCGGAGGTGTACGTCCTGATCATTCCTTGCTTCGCGTTTGTCTCGGAAATTGTCCCGGTTTTCTCCCGCAAGCCGATCTTCGGATACCCGGTAATGGTCGGCGCTACCGTGGCCATCGGCTTCGTGAGCATGACGGTGTGGGCACACCACATGTTCACGATCGGCATGACTTCGTACGCGAACGCCTTCTTCACTTTCTCCACGATGGTCGTGGGCATCCCCACGGGAATCAAAATCTTCAATTGGATCGGGACCATGTGGGGCGGGAAAATCCTGTTGAAGGCGCCCATGCTTTTCTGCATCGCATTCATCTTCCAGTTCCTCATCGCCGGGCTGACCGGCATCATGCTGGCGGCGGCGCCGTTTGACTGGCAGCTCGGCAATTCCTACTTTGTCGTAGCGCATTTCCATTACGTGATCGTGGGCGGAATCCTGTTCGCGCTGTTCGGCGCCTTCTACTATTGGTTCCCCAAGATGTCCGGCCGGATGTACAACGAAGGGCTGGCCAAACTGCATTTCTGGATTTTTTTCATCGGCTTCCACCTGACCTTTGACCTCATGCATATCCCCGGAATGCTGGGCATGCCGCGCCGGATTTACACGTACGAACCCGGCCGCGGCTGGGACATCTGGAATTTGCTCATCACCATCGGCGTGTTCTTTCAGATCGCCGGCGTGCTCGTGTTCGTCGGCAATCTGCTGTGGTCCCTGCTGAAAGGCCGGAGCGCGGGGAACGATCCCTGGGACGCCTGGACGCTGGAATGGGCAACGAGTTCGCCGCCGCCGGACTACAATTTCGCCTCCGTTCCCACCGTCCGGAGCCGGCGGCCTCTATGGGATCTCAAGCATCCGGAAGATCCCGATTGGAAATACGAATAAAGGGGAGATTTTTCTTTGCACGACACAGCAGCAGCGGCGGCATCGGCTGAGCCACAGTGGGTCCTGCCCTCGCGCGGGCCCGTGGCCATGTATAGCCTTATCCTGGCCGAATCCTCTATCTTCACGATTTTCGTGGTCGCATACCTTTTCTATATCGGGAAGAGTCTGACGGGCCCGTATCCCAAAGACGTGCTGGAGGTTCCCATCTTTGCCACGATCTGTCTGCTGTCGAGCAGTGGCACGATTCATTTTGCGGTGGCCGCATTGCGCAAGGGAAACACGGGAGCATTCGGTAGCTGGTGGTTCGCCACCCTGGCGCTGGGCGGCATCTTCCTGTTCGAGACCGGCCGCGAGTGGCATCACCTGATTTATGAGCAGGGCCTGACCATCAGCACCAATCTTTTCGGCACGACCTATTACTCGCTGGTGGGGCTCCATGGCTCCCATGTGACCGTGGGCCTGATCCTGCTCGCCCTGGGGATGATTTTCATGCTGATGGGAAAGGTAAGACAGGAGCACGCCGAGCGTGCGGAGGTTTTTTCCTTGTACTGGCACTTCGTTGACGAGGTCTGGGTGGTGGTGTTTACAGTGGTTTACATTGTCGGCCGCTGAGGAAAACGCAATCCTGTGACGCCCGCCGATTCACACGCGGAGACAGCCAAGACGACGCCGGGCGGCGTGACCTTGCCGGCGCCGACGGCGTGGCCGATTGTCTTGGCCTTCGGCATGACTTTGCTGTTCGCCGGACTGGTCACCAGCCCCTCGATCAGCATTTTCGGCGGAGTTTTGATGGTGGCCGGGTGTGTGGGCTGGTTCAGCGACGTGCTGCCCCACGAAAAGCATCACGTCGTTTCCGTGAAGGAAGAAACCATCACCATAGCGACGCCCCGCCGCCAAGTGGCCCGCTTGCCCCTTGCGCCGGACCTTCCTCGGGCCCTTCTTCCGCTAGAGCTATATCCCATCACGGCGGGAATCAAGGGAGGGCTGGCCGGCAGCGTAGGCATGGCGGTTCTCGCCTGCATGTACGGAGTCCTCACGCAGCACAGCATCTGGTATCCCATCAACCTGCTGGCCGCGTCGGCTGAGCTACCAGGGCTGAAGCTGAACCCCGAGTCGCTGAGGGCTTTCCATTTGGACGCTTTTCTGCTGGCGAGTGTCCTCCATCTGGTCACTTCCCTGCTCGTGGGGCTTCTCTACGGCGCCATGCTGCCCATGTTCCCGCGCCGGCCGATTCTGCTGGGCGGAGTGATCGCGCCGTTGCTGTGGACGGGATTGCTCCACAGCGTTCTGGAACTGGTGAATCCAGTGCTGAACGAGCACATCGACTGGCGGTGGTTCGTGGCCTCGCAATGCGCCTTCGGCGTTCTCGCCGGCCTGGTGGTGAAGCGCCAGCATCCGGTGCGCACGCGCCAGAAGATGCCGTTCTCGGTGCTCGCCGGAATCGAGGCGCCCGGAGCGATGCACGAAAAGAGCGGAGATGGCGGACCGCAATGAGCGTTCGCTGGCTGATTCCCGGAATCCTCGGGCTGGCGGCGCTGGCTCTCTCGGCCTGCAACAGCGCGCCCGGGCAGCCGACCGCGGCGGACGTACCGATTGCTCCCGACGAGATTGCTGATTTCGAAGCTCTCTTCTCCACAAACTGTGCAGGCTGCCACGGGCCCAATGGAAGGGGCGGGGCGGCCCTGGCTTTGGCGGATCCCGTTTACCTGGCCATCGTGGACGAGGCCACCCTCCGGCGCGTGGCCAGCAATGGAATTTCCGGAACGTCCATGATGGCTTTCGCCCAGAGTGCGGGTGGCATGCTCACGGACAAACAGATTGATATCATCGTGCGCGGAATTCGGTCGCGTTGGTCGAAGCCGGACATTTTGAGCGGCGCTAATCCGCCGCCCTATTCCGCTCCCGAGGCCGGCAATCCAGCGCGCGGTGCAGAGGTCTACACCGCGTACTGTTCCTCCTGCCATGGCCCCGGTGGCAAAGGAGGACCGAAAGCGAGCTCGATCGTAGACGGATCCTTCCTGGCTCTGCTCACCGACCAGGAACTCCGGACGATGGTGATTGTGGGGCGTCCCGAGTTGGGAGCTCCGGACTGGCGAGGAAACGTGCCGGGGAAACCCATGTCGTCCCAGGAAATTTCCGATGTGGTGGCCTGGCTGGCCGCCCAGCGAGTTCCATTCCCGGGCCAGCCGTATCCGAGCGCAGCCAAACCGACGGGAGAAAGCCGATGAGTTTATCAGGCGATCTGAGCAGGCGGGCTCTCCTCATGAAACTCGGCATCCTGTTCAACGGCATCGTCGCGGCGATTCTGGCCATTCCTCTCGTGCGCTACATTCTTTCTCCCGTGTCGCACGGAAGAAAGGGAGCCTACCAGTCATGGTTTGCCCTGGGCGATCTCGCACAATTTCCAGCAGGCCAGACGCGGCTGGCCACGTACAAGAATCCCTATGTGAACCTGTGGGACGGGATGACCGGTGACGTGGCCTGCTGGGTTCGACATATAGAGGGCGCAAATTTTCAAGTGTTTGCCGTCAACTGCGCCCATCTGGGATGTCCGGTCCGCTGGTTCCCGCAGTCCGGCCTGTTCATGTGTCCCTGCCATGGAGGCGTGTACTACCAGGATGGCTCGCGCGCCTCGGGTCCTCCGGAGCGCGGATTGTTTGAGCACCACTACAAGGTGGAGAACGGGAAGCTCTGGATCAAAGCGGGAGAAATGCCGACTCCGGGCATGGTATCCGGCATCCCCGGGGGAAAGCCGCCATGCGCCTGATCAAGCAGTTGGGCGAGTGGTTCGACGCTCGCCTGCAGATCGGCGCCACCCTCCGGGAGACGGCCGAGCATCCGGTTCCGCGCGAAACGGCGAGCTGGTTCTACGTCTTTGGCAGCGCCGTAGTCGTGGTCTTCATCCTGCAAATTTTCAGCGGGATCATGCTCGCTCTCATCTACGTGCCTTCCGCCGGCGAGGCCTGGAACAGCCTGCAGACTCTGAACCACGAGGTTACGCTCGGATGGTTTGCCCGAGCGGTGCACGGCTGGGGCTCGGAGTTCATGGTGGCGATTGTTCTCCTCCACATGGTTCAGGTGTTTTGGTTCGGTGCTTACAAATACCCGCGCGAGCTCACCTGGGTTGTGGGTGTGTTTCTCCTGGTCATGACTCTGGGCATGGCGTTCACCGGGCAAGTATTGAGATTCGACCAGGATGCGTATTGGGGGCTGGGGATTGGCGCGTCGATCTCCAGCCGCGTGCCCATCATCGGCCCGCCGATCGTCAACTTGATGCTGGGCGGGCCCATCATCGCGGGAGCCACCCTCTCCCGTTTCTTCGCTTTACACGTGTTCGTGCTCCCGGGATTGCTGATCGCCTTTGTGGGCTTGCACCTTCTGATGGTCATCAAGCTGGGCATCAACGAGTGGCCCATGCCCGGGCGGATTGTCCGGAAAGCCACTTACGTCAAGGAGTATCACGAGCTCACCAACAAGGACGGCATTCCGTTTGTCCCTTCCGCGGTGTGGAAGGACTTGTTCTTTGCCGCGTTTATCCTGCTGGCGATCGGAGCATGCGCCGCGTACTTCGGCCCCTTTGGCCCCGGGGGCGAACCCAACCCCACGATCATCCAGACGGCGCCCAAACCCGATTTCTTCTTCTTGTGGATCTACGCCGTTCTCTCACTCTTGCCGCCCTCGATGGAGACTCCCGCGCTGCTGGTCGGCCCGGTGGTTGGCATTGTCTTGCTCCTGCTCCTTCCCTTCGTTTCCAGTGAAGGCGAGAAGAGCTGGCAGCGCAGGCCTGTTGCCGTACTGTTGATTCTGCTCCTGGCGGTCGCTTTCGGAACCTTCACTCGCCGCGCCGAACACGCGCCGTGGAGTCCCGTGATGGACGCCTGGAGCGGAAAGCCGAACCCGCCTCAGTTTCTTCGCAACCGGACCGCGCTCGAGCGGCAGGGGGCTCTCGTTTTCCAGGCGAAGCAGTGCCACAACTGTCATGCCTTGGGCAACGAAGGCGGGGAACGTGGGCCCGCTCTCGACAACGTGGCAGTGTCCATGACCCGGGACCAACTGATCCGGCAGGTGATCCAGGGTGGCGGCAATATGCCCGCCTATGGCAAGAACCTAAGCCCCGCGGAAACCACTGCGCTGGTCACTTTTCTGCAAACCTTGCGTCCTCCAGGCCAGCGGCCCGCTCGAGACGCCGCGCGAGATGCGGCGAACGGACCAGCAGGCGCTCTCTCTTCGCCCGTCAGATAGCCTTCCAAACCAGGGGAGGCGCCTCCGCCCACCGGAGCAGTGAAGGGCATCCGACCCAGAATCAGAAACGTCACGGAAGCGGAAGGAGCCTGCTTCCTACGGTTCGATCGCGCGAACCTGCGCGCCCGGCTCCGGGTGGCTCAGCCAGCGGACGAAGATTACCGCGGCCAGCACCGTGAGGATGATCCCCTGCACCACCCACATCAAAAGGCCTCCCAGGACCTGGTCCTCCAGCGCCGAGATACCCAACGGATGAGGTCCGCCCAGGTAGAAGTGATAGAGCACCGTGTCGGCGAGAGTCACGGGAGCGCCGACCACGGTCATCGCCAGCATCAGAGCAAGCAAGTAGAGCCCCTGTAACGGCTGGGAAAGCCGCGGAAATTCCGGCTGCGGACTGAGTAAAGGCCACCACAAAATGAGCCCTGCCGAGAAAAGACTCAGGCGGACCGTGTGATAGAACGGCTTCACCTGGCAAAGCTGATTGCACACCCAGGGAATGTGAATCAGGGTGAAGACACAGACAAAGACGGCGAGGGCCACACCCGGCCGGGTAATCGCTCGCAAGAATTTATGGGTCCAGCGATTGGCGATCAGAGGCCGCAGCATCCAACCTTCCAGGCCCAGCAGCAGTGTGGGGCACACGACCATGACCAGAAGGATTTGCTGCAGGATGTACGCGGAGTACAAACGACTGAGGGCCAGGCGTTCGAGAGGGCCGCTCAGCGCCGCAACCCACACCCCCAAACCGAGAGCGAAGCAGCCCCACCGGGGACGATTTTTCATCCGCCCGAAGGCCAAAATGGACGAGAAATAGAGCCCGCCCATCAGGAGCGCGGCAAAAATCGCCCAGGCTCCCGGCCAGCCGGATTGGACAGCCGCTTCGCACCACCCGTATGCGTGGGATCCTGAATTCCCGGCAATCGCCAGCACTAGCATCACTCGAAAAACCTGAGACGGAGGCGTTCGTCGCTAACGCCAGTTAGTGTAAAGGAGCAAAACGGAATTGTGCGGGAAAACACGCACGCCGAAACCCAGCTGGGCGGCCCGAGCCCGCTCCACGGTCCGAAAGGCACACCACTCCCCGGCGCGCCTGCCGCTCTCGGCAGGCGCGCACAAGCTCCCGACTCTCTGCGCCGCTCGGTGGCTACCGCCCGGGACGGGCGGAGCTACTTTTTCTGCAACTCGCGGATGTAGCTGACGAGCGCCTTGATCTGATCCTCGGTCACGCCCTTTTTCGAAAAGGCGTGCGTGGCTTTCTTTTCCTTGCCGCCGTTGGCGATCATGTCGGTCAGATCGGCGTCGGACTTCTTCTTGGCCTCTTCCGACACCAGGCTGGGCGCCTTCAGGGCCGGCTTGCCGGTGGCGTCGGCGCCGTGGCACATGGCGCACTTTGCCTTGAAGAGCGCGCCTCCGTCTTCTGCCGCGCGCGCAGACCGCGGCGGCAAGACAAGACCCGCTGCCGCTAGAATCACTACTGCTGCTCCGAGATATTTCCCATTCATTGCTCTGTTCTCCTCTCCATTCGGCCTTAGACTCAGCTACTGCAAACCTAGATTCGCCCGGATCTCCGTGCTGTGAGCGCGGAGATCGGACTCATTGACCGGCCGGAGGCGCCTTGGGTTAGTGCCTCGGGCCGGGCTTCTCCCCTCTTGCTTCCGCCTCCTTTCTTCTTTCTCGCTCTTCGCGCTCCTGCGCCCGGCGCAGTTCCGCGTAATACTCCGGCCTGGTGTGGCGCAGGTGGTCGGCGGAAGCCTTGCCGGTGAGCCAAGCGCGGTCCATGGGGTAAACGTCTGGATCGAAAATCACGGTGTAGAAGTGCCAGATCAGAATCGCCAGAGTGGCCAGAATGGCCTCGTAATAGTGCAAGGCGGTGGCCGCGTCGGAAACCCACTTCGGGAAATAGCGCAGCGCGATATTGTTGAACCAAAGGGTGAAGCCGGTGGCGGCCATCACCGCCGAGCCCCAAACGAAAGCGAAGTATTCGACTTTTTCGACGTAATTGAATTTGCTAAAGGTGGGGCGTTCCTCCGCCAGGCCCAGGTTGTACAGGAACATCCGGGAAAGAGCGCGTGCGTCTCCGAGGTCCGGGATCATGGCCCGGAGAAAGGCGCGGTCGCGCCGGACGAGGATCAGGTGCACGACGTGGTAGCCGAGCGAGGCGAGCAGAACCACGGCAGCCACACGGTGCACCAGTCCCCGGAAAGCGATTTGGCCTTCCCAAAGGAGCAGGGGTTTCGCCCACCAGGTCTCCGGGAACTTCAGGGCGAAGCCCGTGAGGACGAGCACCGGGAAACTTCCGACCACGAGCCAATGGGCGACGCGAAAATGCAGGTTCATGCGCGGAATTTCTTCCCCGGAATCCGTCCGCGGCCCCCTGCGGCGCAATTTCTTCAGGAAATCGAGGAGGTGATGGAGAAACATGAAGCCCACGGCCAAGGGGATCGTGCTCCAGTAAAAGAGCCGGATCCATTTGACGACCAGCGGTTCACTGGCGGATTCCGGGCGGATGTGCACCGGCCCGATGCCAAAAGTCTTGCCTGCCCCGGCGTGGCACTTGCCGCAGGTGTGCGCAAGATTCGCGGGATAGATGGTGGAGCGCGGATCGCTGGAAGGGAAGATGTTGTGGATCCCATGGCAGGAGGCGCAATTTGCCACCCTCTGCCCCCCGGCGCGCGATTCCAGGCCGTGGTAGCTGTCCGCGAACGTGGGCACGCGGTCGGCGGGCAGGTTGTAGCGCGCATCCAGGCTCGCGTCTCCGTGGCAGCGGCCGCAGGTGACCGTGGAGACGCGCCCGGGGCTCACCGTTGATTGCGGATTCTGCGGCGCCAAGATGACGTGCTCGCCGTGGCAGTCGGTGCAGACGGGCGCGTCGGAAGAGCCGCGCGCCACGGCCTGGCCGTGGATGCTCTGGGTGTAGATCTTGTCGATTTCGGTATGGCAGGCCCCGCATGTCTTGGGCACGTTCCAGCGGTTGATTCTTGAGCGGGCATCCTGATCGGGAAAAATTGCGTGGCTGCCGTGGCAATCGGAGCAGGTGGCGGCGGCCGTGTTGCCGGCGGCCACGGCGCGGCCATGAACACTCAATCGGTAGGACTCCACGGGATGCGCGAAGGGGATCTGGTGCTTGGATAGAAAGTCGGGATTCGAGTGGCAGGCGCCGCACGTATCCGGAAGATTTTTCTTCGCCACGGTGGATTTCGGATTGTCCGACGCGAGAATCTGGTGCACCGGCCCGTGGCAAGACGAGCAGATGGCTCCTTGCTTGTCGCCTTCTCTCCGTGCGAACGCATGGATGCTCTGTCCGTACTGGCGCACTTCATCCGGGTGACAGGCGGCGCATTGCTGGGGCATGACCTGAGCGGCCGGCTGCACGGCGTGGGGCTCGCCGTGACAATTCGTACAGGCCGTTGCGCCCAGTGCTGAGTGGACACTCTTGGGAACGGCTGCGGCTTCGTCGCTATGGCAGGCGGCGCACTGGACCTGTTTCGGGCGCTTGGGATGCGGATAGTCCTTGATGTCGGTGTGGCAATCGTTGCAGGCCAAGCCGCCATGGACGCTGGCCTTCTGCTTGCTCGCATCCACGAAGAGGCTGCGGCCGGCCGCGTCCTTGGAATCCTTATCTCCGTGGCAGGCCAGACAGTCCGTGGCCGCCCAGAGGGCGCCCGGCGCGAGGCTCAGGCACAGGG
>Ga0187812_1000326_pt1 | contig 17291 bp, 15 predicted proteins | sample NC_S_2_FD_130582 | JGI IMG/M metagenome (GOLD analysis project Ga0187812, IMG submission 130582) | Wetland sediment microbial communities from Neuse River Estuary, North Carolina, USA - ASW-S_2 | ecosystem: Environmental > Aquatic > Freshwater > Wetlands > Sediment | place: USA: North Carolina...
GAACCAGGCCGTGATACTCGTAGCTGGCGCCGGCGGCGATACACTCGCGGTGGAAGCGCGTAAACAGAGAGGCTGAGCAAGCTCCGTCGAAGCATTTGTCGTGGTAAAAGACGCGAACCCGCAAAACCTGTGCTCCTTCGCGATGATGAGAATTTGAAAACAGCCGGAAGTGTTAAGCATCAAGGGCGCGGCCCGTTGTGTCAAGACGGGGCAGAGTGTGGCGGCGCTCACTGCCCCCGTGGAAGGCCCATCATTTACCCTCAAAACGTTCGCTGAGCGATGACGACCGACGCCGCCCACGCCCGCTATCCGCTGACCCAGGGCGTGAACCCGTGGCTGGTGACGCTGAGCGTAATGCTGCCGACGTTCATGGAAGTGCTGGACACGGCGATTGCGTCGGTGGCGCTGCCGTACATAGCCGGGTCGTTGTCGGCGTCGAACTCCGAAGCTACTTGGGTGCTGACCAGCTACCTGGTGGCGAATGCGGTGATCCTGCCGGCGTCGAACTGGTTTGCGCGGCGCTTCGGACGCAAGCGGTTCCTGCTCACCTGCGTGGTGATCTTCACGATTGCGTCGTTCTTCTGTGGGGCGGCGCCATCGCTGGCGGTGATTCTGCTGGCTCGGGTGATGCAGGGCGCGGGCGGTGGCGCGCTGCAGCCGCTCTCGCAGTCGATCCTGCTGGAGAGCTTTCCGCCGGCGGAGCGATCGAAGTCGATGGCCGCGTACGGACTGGGAATTGTGGTGGCTCCGGTGCTGGGACCGACGCTGGGCGGCTGGCTCACGGACACCTTCAGTTGGCGCTACGCGTTCTATATCAATATCCCGGTCGGCATTTTGGCCGTGATCATGATCAGCCGCTTCGTGCACGATCCGCACTACATCAAAAATGCAAAAGTCGGCCCGTTCGACAACATCGGCTTCGGATTGCTGTGCGTGTGGACCGGCTGCCTGCAGATTGTGCTCGACAAGGGACAGGAGGATGACTGGTTCAGCGCGCTGTGGGTGCGCTGGGCGGTGGCGGCGCTGGTGGTGACGCTGGTGCTGTGGATCTGGCGCTCGTGGAGCGACCCTGACGGCCTGGTCGACCTGCACGTGCTTAAAGACCGCAACTTCCGCACCGGCTTCTTTATGATCGCGCTGCTGGGCATGTGCATTTACATCACCATTGCGATTCTGCCGCTCTACTACCAGGAAATCCTGGGCTACACGGCCTTTACCGCCGGGCTGGTGGTGGCCCCGCGCGGCGTCGGATCGTTCATTGGCTCGCCGATTATCGGGTTTCTGGGTTCGCGCATCGACAACCGCAAACTACTTTGCGCCGGCTTCCTGGGCTTTGCCGTGTGCTCGTACATCTTCGGAACCGTGAATCTCGACATCGGCCCTTACACGCTGTTGCTGCCGATTGCGCTGACGGGGTTCGCGCTGAGCTTTGTCTTCGTGCCGCTGGCCACCATGACGGTCTCCACCATCCCCAACCCGAAGATGGGAAACGCGACGGGGCTCTTCAACATGCTGCGCAACATCGGCGGGTCTGTAGGAATTGCAATGGCGACGACAGCATTGATTCGCCGCGCGGACCTGCACCAGACCTACCTGGCCGAGCATCTGGCGCCCTCGAGCGCCGCGTTGCAGCAGAAATCGGGAATGCTGGCCATGTACCTGGGGCACCAGGTCGGTCCGGCCAGCGCGCGGCCGGGGGCTTATGGGCTGCTGTATGGGCAGTTGCTGCAGCAGTCGGCGCAGTTGGCGTACGTGGATGTGTTTCGCTGGACGGCGGTGCTGGCGCTGTTTTGTGCGGCGGCAACGTGGCTGTTCAAGAAGCCGCAGAAGCATGTGAAGGCGCCGCCGGGGGCGCATTGAGATTGGGGCTATACTGGCTGACAATGCATGCTGCTCGATATAGTCTGTTGCTTTTCCTAGTGGTTCCAGCCGTGCTCGGTGCGCAACCCTGTGATCAGCCTGACCTGAAGGTTCCTACAAAGCAACTGAAGGTCATTCAATCTCAGCTGTTAGCGGTCAAACTTCCGAGCGAAATGGACGAGGACGTTCCCGCTTCGCTTCAATCTGAGATTGAGACTTTTAAGGACGCCTTCGCTTCACTGGCCGACGCAGAACTCGCGTGTGCTACGGCAAAGGTGGAACCGGAAGCCCTCGAAGCCGAGATTGCAAAACTTCTCGACGCCAATCGTCCAGTCGTGCAGGAAGTCTACGACCCGAACAAGCCTCCACAGCTCGATCACATCTACGGAGGTCAGCTCAAGGTGAAAGTGTCGCGACCTCCGCGCGCGCTTCAGGTGCTGCTGGTCGAATTCAATTTCGGCATTGACTGCGGCTTTGATTCTTTGCTCCTCGGGTACGAATATCACGATGGAGTGTGGACAAGGGTTTTACGCTGGGAAAGCCCTGCTTATAACAGAATCGATTCCTCATTTGGCGATTTTTTCAATTACGTTCTTCTGCCGGGAAAGGCACCACAGGAGTGGTCGATTGCCGTCGCGCACGGCCACCCCTGGTGCACTTCGAATTTGAGTGCATTTGACATCGACCTGCTGAAGCCAGTACGCGATCACGCGGGACAGCATGTCCTTGCCCATAAGGAGTTCTATTACAGGCGCGACACCGATCCGGTCATGAGGGCCGAACCCGACGGCTTTGAGCTCAAAATGACAGGCGAAAGCATCGACCCTGACATCGTCATGCGGCCGGTCATCTATCGTTATAGAGTGACCGACGGCACGTTGGAGCGCGTTCAGCCGATCGCAAACAACGGGCGTGATTTTGTCGATGAGTGGCTGGAATCTCCGTTGAACGATTCGGCGCGATGGAGTTCCACGACGAATTTGTTGAAGCTCGAACGCGTGCACGAAGGAATTCGAAAGCTCACGGATTCGAGAGATCCAAATGCGAAGGAATTCCCCCTGTTGAACTTCGGCCCCGTTCGAGGATGCTCCGATTCTCGGGCACATTTTCAGGTTGAACTCGATGAGGAATGGGTCGACAGCAAAGGAGGCTCCCGGGCTGGAGAGCCTACCTATTTTCAAATCGACGAGGGAAAAAACTCCTTCACGATGGTTTCTGCCGGATTGAATGCCGACGCGCGTTGCACAGGCTCGGACATCATGGCGAAGAATTGACTGGTTTCGAGGACAGTTTCCATTCGCGCTCCGCGAACTCCCAGATACGCGCAGAGATATTCAACCTTCGCAAAGGCAACTTTGCCGTCCTAATCGCCTTCTAGTTCTTCGACTGGATCGCGCGGCGCTGGCCGCGGCTTCCGTCATTGCGGCAGGGGCGGGAGGTTTTCGCGATTTCCCTCTCTTGCCGGCGGCGAAGGAGAATCGCAGTGGCAGCCGCCGGACCCTGCCGGCAAGTTCCCTATTTTGATTTGCCTCCGCGTTAATCCACTAATGGCACAAACCGCCGCTTCTTCTCGTCGTAGCGCTCGATGCGGCCGGTGAGGATGTCGTAATACCAGCCGTGGACGGTGACGGTTCCCTGCTGCATGGCCCAGGCCACGGCCGGCTGCGCCTTGAGGTTTTTGAGCTGCGCTACCACGTTGCCTCGAATGAGCGAGGCAAGTTCGGCGGAGTCGCCGTCGGCGGGGTTGAGCGGCTGCCGGTGCTGGAAAGCGGCTTCGACGTGGCACAGCCAGCGCTTGGCTTTGGGCAGATTCTCCAGACCCTGGCTGTTTACCGCGGCCTTTAACGCGCCGCAGTCGGAGTGCCCGCAGATGATGACGTGCTTGACCTTGAGCACTTCGACCGCGTACTCGATGGTCGCCGTCACGCCGTCGACGTCGTTGCCGGTAACCGGAACAACGTTGCCGATGCAGCGGCTGATAAAGAGATCGCCGGGCTCGGTGCCGAGAATCAGGTCGGGCAGCACGCGCGAGTCGGAGCAGGTGATGAAGAGCCACTCCGGCGCCTGCGATTCGGACAGCAGATGGAAGTGGCTCCTGCGCTGCGGAAAGACTCCAGCGAGGAATTTTTTGTGGCCTTCAATCAATCGTTCCATCTCGCCCCCCTGGCCCATGTGCTCGAGTTCAAGGCAGAACCACGGCCATGGCAAATCCGTCATAGCCTTTGGCGCCGACGTTTTGCATTGCCGTCGCGCAGAGGCGCGGCTCCGCCGCCATCAGCTCGAACATGCGCCGCGTTCCCTGCACGTCCGCATCGCTGCTCTTTGCATCGATGATCCTGCCATCGCGGACCACGTTGTCGACGACGATGACGGTGCCGGGGCGGGAGAGCCTAAGCGCCCACTGGAGATAGTTGGGATTGTTGGGCTTGTCGGCGTCGATGAAGATGAGGTCGAAGGGCGCGGAGGCTGCGAGCGCAGGAAGCGTGTCGAGCGCGGCGCCGACGCGTATTTCGACGCGATCGAGGAAGCCGGCGCGTTCGAGGTTCTTGCGCGCGACTTCGGCGTGGCGCGGCTCGTACTCGAGCGAGACGATGCGGCCGCCCTCGGGCAGCGCGCGGGCCATCCAGATGGTGCTGTAGCCGCCCAGCAGGCCGATTTCGAGCACCTGGCGCGGCTGGAGCATCCGCACCAGCACGTGCAAAAACTTGCCCTGCATGCGGGAGACGTCGATGGCTGGTAATTTGGCGGCGCGATTGGCTTCGACTGCGGCGTCGAGCAGCGAGTCCGACGGAGCGACCAGGCTGGCGAAGTATTCATCGACAGCGGTCCAGGTCTTGTGTGTGATTTTAGGCGGAGGCATTCACTTTTCCCGGGCTACGACGAATTCGGGGACCCAGAGCAGAGCCCGTTTGAAGTCAGAGTCGGCAAACGCGGCCAACGCCTGTCGCGACTGGCCGGCATAGCGGTCGGCAGCGGCCATGGCGTACTCAACGGAGCCGTTACGGGCGAGGATCTCCTGAATCTGCTGGCGGCTGACATTCTCAAAGCTGCGATCGTCGAGCACGCGCTGGATGGCCTTGCGGTCGGAGGCGGTGCCGTGGTCGAACGCGTGAATGACGGCCAGCGTGGCCTTGCCTTCGCGCAGGTCGCTGGCGACAGGTTTGCCGAGGACCTCTTCGGTGGCCGTCAGGTCGAGCACGTCATCGACGATCTGGAAGGCCAGACCGACAGCCCGGCCATAGGCCGCGAAGTTGTTTTCTTCCGCTTCAGCGGCGCCGGCCAGCACCGCGCCCATGCGCATGGAGGTGGAGAAGAGGCAGGCAGTCTTGCGGAAGATGAGATCGTAGTACTCGGCTTCGGAGACAGCTTTGCCGAGCTTTTGAATCTGCAGCAGCTCGCCCTCGACCATTTGCTGGGTGAGGCCGATGAGCAGGTCGAGGATGCGCAGGCTCTTCTCTTCGAGGGCAACCTTGAAAGCCTGCATGTAGAGCCAGTCGCCGGCGAGCACGCACTTTTCATTGCCCCAGGTGGTGTTGGCGGAGGGGCGGCCGCGGCGGGTGTCGGCGCCGTCGATGATGTCGTCGTGAACCAGCGTCGCGGTGTGCAGCATCTCCACCACCGCGCCGAGGCGGATGGCGCCCTGGCCGAAGTAGCCGAGCTGGTGAGCAGCGAGCAGCAGCAACGAGGGGCGGATGCGCTTGCCGCCGCCCTCGCGCAGGTACTCGGCAATCTCCGTGATGGTGCTGACGCCGGAGGCGGCGTCGCGGCCCAGCTCCTGCTCGATGGCTACGAGGTCCTCGCGCAGCAGCTCGAAAACTTCCCGCGCCGTCGCTATGGTGAGTGTGCTCAAAAGCTCTCCGGTGCCCAATGCCGAATTACGAAGACAGTTCTATCTTAATTGCCGCTCAGTTGGTACGGTAATTCGTGAACTGCAGATCGACGCCCATATCGCGGCCGCGCAGCATGGCGATGATGGATTGCAGCTCGTCGCGATCCTTGCTCGACACTCTTACTGTATCGCCCTGGATGCTGGCCTGGGCTCTTTTCTTGGCGTCCTTGATGAGCTTGACGATCTCTTTGGCCTTCTCCGCGGAGATGCCCTGCTGCAGGCTGATCTTCTGGCGCACGCTCTGGCCGGCGGCCGGCTCGATCTTGCCGTAGGTCAGGTTTTTGAGGGAGACGCCGCGCTTGACCAGTTTCTGGCTGAGGATGTCTTTCACGGCTTCGAGCTTGTACTCGTTGGCCGAGGCAAGCTGGATGGCGTCGTTGCCTTCGAGCTTGATTTCGGAGTGGGAATCCTTTAGGTCGAAGCGCTGGTGAATCTCTTTGAGCGCCTGATCGATGGCGTTGCGGACCTCCTGGATGTCCACCTTGCTGACGATGTCGAACGAATTGTCCTGGGCCATGTTTGCCTTCCTTCACACTCAACCAAAAGCCTGCTGCATGCAATGCCTGCATGCAATGCTTTCACACGGCGGGTGGGAGATGGAACAGGTGAAAGAAATTTTTCGTGGTGGCGGCGGCGATTTCGGCTGCATCGACGTGCAGTAGCTCGGCGATGGTGCGGGCGGTTTCGGTGACGTAGGCGGGCTCGTTGCGCTTGCCGCGATGCGGCGTGGGAGCCAGCCAGGGCGCGTCGGTTTCGACCAGCAGGCCGTCGAGCGGCATGCGGGCGGCCACGTCGCGCAATGACTGGGCCTTGGGATAGGTGACGTTGCCGGCGAAGGAAACCAGGAAGCCCATCTCGAGCGAGCGCCGCGCCTCCTCCCAGCCGGCGCCGAAGCAGTGCATGATGCCGCCTAAGCCTGTTCGCCCCCAGTGCTCCTCCAAAACCGGGAAAAGATCGGCCCAGGCATCGGGGGATTCGTTGGTCCCGCGGCAGTGGATGAGGATGGGCCGCTTGCGGGCGGCGGCCACTTCAAGCTGGCGGATGAGGCCGGCGCGCTGAACGTTGTGCGGCGCGCCCTCGTGGTAATAGTCGAGACCGATCTCGCCGCAGGCGACGACCTCGGGCTCGGCGAGGAGCGCGTCGAGTTTGGCGAGGACGGTGTCATCGAGCTCGCCGGTGTTGTGCGGGTAGACGCCGGCGGAGGCGTAGAGCTGCGGAAGGTTGGCTCCGGCGGCGCGCTGGGCGTTGAACTCGCGGCAGAGGTCGCGGGCCTGGTGCATCTCGGCGGGGCCTTCGCCGATTCCGATCGAAAGCACCGCGCCGATGCCGGTCTCGGCCGCTCGGGCCAGCATGGCGGCGCGGTCATCGGTGTAGCGCGAACTGTCGAGGTGGGCGTGGGAGTCGATGAGCAAGTTGCCCTCAAACGGAGGAAGAAATCTCTGGCCAGTGCCTAAGGCGCCGGCGATGCCGACGGATCGATCACTCTCAATCCGAGATGATGTTCAAAGGGCTGATAGTCCCGATCATTGTGGAGAAGATCGAATCCGTTTTCGATGCAGAATGTGGCGATCACGCAATCGATGGAGCTTCGAACCGTAATCCCCCGGTTACGCAGTGCGCGATAATTGTGTGCCGCAGTAACCGCGATGGATGTTTCGATCGTTTCGAAGATCGGCAGAAGCATCAGATCGCGTTGAAAACCTTTGAATTGAATCTCGCTGCGGACGCCTTGCAAGACTTCAGTAAGGATCAGGCTGGTCAGTCCGATCTCTCGCTTCCCCAACGCCGATTTCAGCCAAATCGTATGAGCATTCTTTATCCCGTAAAGCGCATCGATCCAAATCGAACTATCGACAATAACCATTTAATCCGCCGCGACCGTCTTTTGCGGCCTGGGAGCCTTTTTGGGTCCGCGCTTACCGTCGGCGCCTGCCACATGCCATTCAGGGCGATCGTGAAAACCTTCCTCATTGAGGAATCGGCTGGTTCGCATGGCGGCCAGATCGCCCTCCCACTGTATCTTGCCAAACCAGCGGGTAATGCGCCTCTGCTTACCAAGCTGCACCATCTGGCGCAGCGCAGTCTCGACGGCGGCTTTTTTGGTGGTCGTTCCTGTGGCTTTCATGGCTTGCCGCATCAATTTGTCGTCAATGTCGATGTTGGTGCGCATCGGGTTTTCCTCGATGTGTAAGGATAGCACGTTTTATGTGTATTGAATAATCGTGGCGCGAGACAGGAACCAGCACAATTGCCTCTCTCTACCGTGCGCCCGGCGACCGGAGCTATACTGACTGTCCATAAGGAAGCAAGTTTGGGTAGTTAATTGATAGGAGGAGGGATGTTCAAGACCTCTAAGGCAGTCACTCAATATGCGCGAATGTGGCCGCGCGAGATATTTGATCACCTTGCGAAAGCTGGGGAGACGCGAAGTAAACCATTGGCGAGAAGTTTAGAATTTCTAAACCAGCCAGGCGTGTACATACTTTACCGAGATGACGTACCGTATTACATCGGTAAGGCAACTAAGCTTCGTCAAAGGCTATGGCTCCATGCCACCAAGCCTCAAGCGCGCTATTACAACTTCTGGAACTTCTTTTCTGCATTCGTAGTTCCCGAGGTGGCACGCCGGAATGAGATTGAAGGAATTCTCATTGCCGCGATGCCAACTGCGAATAGTGCTCAACCGCGGCTGCCAAGAGAGAAGTTCCCCTCCGAAGTAATCGCCATGGTGAGGAAACTTCGCAGAGATCGCGCTAATCCGAGCGACGAACGCTGAATGGCCAGCGAATCGTGCGTACAAGCTACTTGAGCCGCGCGCCGAGAGGAACTTCTTCCAGGAAGCCCGCCAGCACCGGCGCGCCGTCGGGCGGCAGCGAGGCGGCCAGCAGCATGCCATTCGACTCAAGCCCGCGCATCTTGCGCGGAGCGAGATTCGCGACGATGACGATTTTGCGGCCGATGAGTTTTTCCGGCTCGTAGTACTGCGCGATGCCGGCGAGGATCTGGCGCTTTTCGTAGCCGAGGTCGACTTCGAGGCGCAGCAGTTTATCGGCCTTGGGTACGCGCTCGGCGACGAGAATCTGGGCAACGCGCAGATCGACCTTGGCGAAATCGTCGATGGTGATCACCTGCGGTGAGGTGGGCTTTTGGCCGGGATCCGTGGCGGGTTCGGCGGCAACCGGGTGCGTCGAGTCGGCAGGCGCGGGGGCTGGCGCGGCCGTGGAGGACGCGGTCGAGGCCGCGGAGGACGCGGGCGAGGCCTTCACCGCTGCGGGTGTGGGAGCCGCGGGCTGAACCGGCGTGCTCGAAACCGTGGGTGCGGCAGGCGTGGCTGAGGCCTGGGCAGGCGCGATGACCTCGCCGTTGCTCGCCGCTTCAATGGCGCTGCGATTGTTTTGTTCTTCGAGGTTCTGCATACGTTCGACTGCGTCCTTTTCGGCGCGGGGAAAGAGCGGCGCGGGCTCGGCGAACTTGGTGCCGGCTTTGAGCCCTCCCCATGCCAGGTTGGTGAGAAATGCTTTTTTTGCCGCGTCGGCAATCTCCCCCTGGCCAAGCTGTCGCCAGACTTTGGCGGCGGCATCGGGCAGGATGGGATACACCAGTGCGGTGACGATGCGGATGGCTTCGGTGGCCGTGACCAGAACCTTTGCCTGGAGCGCGGCGTGGTCGGCGTCGGATCGCTCCGCGGGCTTCTTCCACGGGGCGTTGGCGGTGAGGTAGCCATCGGTCTCGGCGACCAAAGCCCACAGGCTCTTGAGTGCATCGGAGAAGTTGAGATCGTTGAAGGCCGGCTCGAAGACGGCGATGGTTTTTTCGGCGCTGGCGCGGAGAGCGGCTTCGGCTTCGGTCGGCGCGCCCGTCTCCGGCACGACTCCAGCAAAGTACTTGTGCACCATGTTGACCACGCGGCTGACAAGGTTTCCGTAGCCGTTGGCCAGGTCGCCGTTGTAGCGCTGCACCAGCGCATCGAAGCTGAAATTGCCGTCCTGGCCGAAAGGGATCTCGCGCAGTAAGAAGTAGCGCAGCGCGTCGGCGCCGAGCACTTCCATGACGGTTTCAGTGCGGACGATGTTGCCGCGCGACTTGGACATCTTGCCCTGGTCGAAGAGCAGCCAGCCGTTGGCGCGCACGGAGCGCGGCGGCTCAATGCCCGCGGCCATCAAAAACGCCGGCCAGTAGACACAGTGGAAGCGGCTGATCTCTTTGCCGATCAGGTGCATGTCTGCCGGCCAATATTTTTGTTGGTTTTGGTTGAGATCTGTCCCGTAACCGAGAGCGGTGATGTAGTTGGCCAGCGCGTCGAGCCAGACGTAGACCACGTGCTTCTCGTCGCCGGGAACGGGAATGCCCCAGGTAAAGCTGGTGCGGCTCACCGAAAGGTCCTTGAGCCCGTTGCGCACGAAGCTGATGACCTCGCGCCGCGTGGACTCGGGGCCCATGAAGCCGGGATTGGCCTCGTAGAATTCGAGCAGCCGGCGTTCGAAGGCGGAGAGCTTGAAGAAGTAGTTTTCCTCGCTGACGGTTTCGGTGATGCGGCCGCAGTCGGGACAGGGCGTGCCGGGCGGGCCTTCGACCCAGGCTTCGTCGCTCACGCAGTACTGGCCGGTGTAGGAGCCCTTGTAGATATAGCCGCGGTCGCGGAGGGTGGCGAAGAGATGCTGCACGCCTTGCTTGTGGCGCGGCTCGGTGGTGCGGATGAAGTCGTCGTAGGTGATGCCCAGCCGGTCCCACAGGCCGCGAAACTCGGCGGCAATGGAGTCGGCAAACTCCTGCGGCGTGCGGCCGGCGAGGCGCGCGCTGCGTTCGATCTTCTGCCCGTGCTCGTCGGTGCCGGTGAGGAACCAGGTGTCGATGCCGAGAGCGCGCTTTCGGCGGGCAATGGCGTCGCAAACGATGGTCGAGTAGGCATGGCCCAGGTGCGGCCGCGCGTTCACGTAGTAGATGGGCGTGGTGAGATAAAAGCGGTTTGAATTGATCGCGGAATCGGCCATGGGCGGGATACTTTGCTCGCATTCGCCCCGACGGCAGGCGAGAATCGTTCGTTTTTCTCCCTCAATCTTAGGGTGCTGCGGCGAGTGCGGTCAAACGATGCGCGAGGCCCCGCGCTGATAGAATTGCATTGAAAATGAAGGATTTTTGAGGGCTTTTGACTTGGTTCTGGAACTGCAGAAGAGGCTCGGCGAGGCGATCCGCGCCGTTCTCAAAGAAAAATACGATCTTGAGGGTGTGAACGTCCCGCTGGAGACGCCGCCCGACCTGCGCTTCGGCGAAGTGGCCACGCCCGTGGCCTTTGAGCTGGCGCGCAAGCTGCGCAAGGCGCCGAAGATGATTGCGCAGGAGATGATCGCGGCGCTGGGCCCCGTCGAGGGATTTGCGGGATTCGAGGTTGCCGGCGCCGGCTATATCAACGCGCGGCTGGATCGGGCGGCAGGGATACAGCTTGTGATTCGTGCCGAAGGCGGTTCGCCGCCCGCGCAGGACCATTCGCTGGTTGAGCATACGTCGATCAATCCCAATAAGGCGGCGCATATCGGCCACCTGCGCAACGCGATTCTCGGCGACACCTTTGTGCGGCTGCTGCGCGCGGCGGGGCAGAAGGTGGACGTGCAGAACTACATCGACAACACCGGTGTGCAGGTGGCGGATGTGGTGGTGGGGTTCCTGCACCTGGAAAAGAAATCGCTTGCCGAGATCGGCCAGCTTGTCGCCGACTGCGAAAAGCGCGCCGAAGGCGCGGGCTGCCACACCTCGGGAATCGACTACTACTGCTGGGACCTGTACGCGCGGACTTCGCGCTGGTACGACGAGGGCACGGCCGAGGAGAAAGAAGCGCGCAAGCGCCTGCGCTATGACACGCTGCACGCCATCGAGCAGGGCGGCAATGAAACGGCAGATACTGCGGAGCTGATCTCGACCGCGGTGCTGCGTCGGCACCTCGAAACCATGCTGCGGTTGGGGATTGAGTACGATTTTCTGCCCCGCGAAAGCGAGATTCTGCACCTGAAGTTCTGGGAAGCGGCCTTCGAACAATTGAAGAAGACCGGCGTGCTCTACTTCGAGAACGAAGGCAAGAACACGGGCTGCTGGGTGATGACGCGGCCGGGCGGCGCAACTACGCCTGTCCAGGACGAGAACGGACCGAAGGACACGGACGAAGACGCCAAGGTGATCGTGCGCTCGAATGGCACCGTCACTTATGTGGGCAAAGACATTGCCTATCACCTGTGGAAGTTCGGGCTGCTGGGGCGCGACTTCGGCTACAAGCCGTTCTTCACTTACCCCGCTCATGAGTGTTGGATCTCAACTGACCAAGGCCAGGAAAAACATCCGCAGTTTGGCGGGGCCACGGCCATCTACAACGTGATCGACGCGCGGCAGTCGGACCCGCAGGCCAACGTGATCCAGGCGCTGCGCGGCATGGGCCACGCAAAAGAGGCCGATCATTACACCCACTTCAGCTACGAGATGGTCGCGCTCACCCCGCGCTGCGCGGAGGAACTTGGCTACAGCGTTTCCGACGAGGACAAGAAACGGCCCTACATCGAGGTGAGCGGGCGCAAGGGATTCGGCGTGAAGGCCGATGACCTGATCGACAAGCTGATCGCCGCCACGCGCGCCGAGGTGGACACGCGGCAGACGAGCCGCGATGAGACGGCACGGCAGAAGATTGCCGAGCAGATTGCCATCGGCGCGCTGCGCTACTTCATGCTGAAGTACACGCGCAATTCGGTCATCGCGTTCGACTTCAAAGACGCGCTGAGCTTCGAGGGCGAAACCGGACCGTATATTCAGTACGCCGTGGTGCGGATACGGAATATTTTTCGCAAGGGAGGGACGAGTCCGGAAGCTGCGTTAGCGGCGCTAGGTGCTGCGCACGGCGGAGTTTCGGACTACCTCAATGGTGAAACGAACGACGACATCTGGGCGCTGTGGCTCCGTGCCGGGCGGTTTTCGCTCGTTCTGGAGCAGTGCATCGGCGCTTCCGAACCGGCATATCTGGCCAAGCATGCTTTTCAACTAGCGCAGGAGTTCAACAACTTCTATCACAAGCACCACATCCTCACCGAGGAAGATGCGGCGCGAAAGACGTTTCTGCTGGCAACGGCGGCCGTGGTACTGCGTGAGTTGGTGCAGGCGCTGGCGCTGCTCGGCATCGAGAGCCCGGAAGCGATGTAAAGAAACAGGGAACAAGGGATCAAGAAAACAGTTCACAGTTCTTCGTTCACAGTTCCCTGCCGAGACGCGCTGCCGTTAACCCGTCACTATCTCGCTGAAGTCGGCTATGGTGGAAAAGTTGCTGAGCACCTCGCTGATAAGGCCGAGGTGCGCGCCGCGAACCTTTTCATCGGGATCGAGAACCATGACCTTGTCGAAGAAGGTATCGACAACCGGGCGCAGCGTGGCGATGAGGGCGAGGGCGTCGGCATAGGCGCGCTGCTCGCGGAGTTTGGCCACTTCCGGCGCAAGGCCGGCGGCCGCGCCGGCGAGGCGGTGGGCCTCATCCGAGAGCTTGATGTCGCTCGCCTCGCCAATCGCGAAGCCTTTTTCTTCCGCCTGGCGCAGGATGTTCTTGATGCGCTTGAAGGCAGCCGAGATGGCAGCGAAGTCCTCCGACCCGCGGACCGCCGTGAGAGCTTCTGCGCGGGCAATGGCGTCGCGCACGTCATCGGCGCCGGCGGAGAGAACAGCATTCACCACGTCATAGGCGAAGCCGCGCACGTCCTTGAGATAGAAGTGCAGGCGCTCGCGGAGGAAGGCGGCGACCTGCTCGCGATTCTCGCTCTCAACGGTCGATGCTGCGAGCACGTCGCTCAGCGTGAGCGGCAGCCCCGACTCAGCAAGAATCTTGACGATGGCGTTGGCTGCCCGGCGCAACGCAAAGGGATCCTTCGAGCCCGTCGGAGCCATGCCAATGCCAAACATCGCAACGATGGTCTGGATGCGGTCTGCGAGGCCCAGAAGCTGGCCTTCGACGGAGACCGGAATATTGTCCTCGGTCGAGGCGGGGATGTACTGCTCGTAGATCGCTAACGCGGTGCGCTCTCCCAGGCCTTGTGCGCGCGCGTACAGGCCGCCGATGATTCCTTGCAGCTCGGTGAACTCCTTTACCAGTTCGGTAGTGAGGTCGGTCTTGGCAAGGTCGATCGCCTTGAAGAAAGCCGCCATATCAAGTGCTGGTTCGGTGCTCGCCTGTTTTCTGACCTGCAACACGTCATATAGCCGATTAGCGACATCGTGATTTTGCTGAGTTTTCCAAGCGTAGCTACCCAACTCCTTTTGGAAAGTCACGTGTTCGAGGCTTTCCACGCGCGCGGCAAGCGGCGTTTTCTGGTCGAAGTCCCAGAAGAAGCGGGCGTCTTTAAAGCGCGCAGTGAGGACGCGGGCGTTGCCGTGGCGGATGATGGCTGCACCCTGCTCGTCTGCGCGCGTGTTGAGGACGGCGAGGAAGTGTGGGGCCAGCTTGCCGTTGGCGTCCTCCACCGCGAAGTATTTCTGGTGGTCGCGCATCACGGTGACGAGCACTTCTTCGGGAAGCGCGAGGTACTCGGGCTCGAAGTCGCCGAGGATGACGCTGGGCCACTCGGTGAGATGGACAACCGTCTCAACCAGCGGCTCGTCTTCGCGCCAGCGCGCGCCGGGGACGGTGCGTGTAGCGGCGTCGAGGGCTTTGCGGATGATATGGCGGCGCTCGGCTACGCTCACAACCACACCCGCGGTGCGCAGCCTTTCGGAGTAGCTTTTGGGCTGGTCGATCGCGACCGGCGCATCTCCATGCAAGACCCGATGCCCGCGGCTTTCCCGGCCGGCGGCAATGCCGGCGATCTCGATGGGGACTACTTCATTGTCTAAAAGAGCAACGACCCAGCGGACGGGCCGCACGAAGCGCTCCGGCTTGCCGGCGCGCCAGTACATGTTCTTGGCCCAGTAGAGGGCGAGGGTCTCTTTGGGCAGTTCGGCGACGAGAATTTCCTGCGCGGTGCGGCCGGTGCGCTTGACGGTTGCACCAACGTATTCTCCCTTGGGCGTGGTGACTTTCTGGAGCGCGGAAACCTCGACGCCGGCCTTTTTGGCGAAGGCAAGAGCCGCGGGCGTGGGCGCATCGTCTTTGAAGGCGACCTTCCACGAGGGGCCGGTGAGTTGTTCCTCGGTGTCGGCCTGGCGAGCAAGAACGCCCTCGGCCAGCACGGCCAGGCGGCGCGGCGTAGAGAAGGTAGTGACGGCAGCGCTCTCGGCGAGCAGGCGCTCGCGCGTGAGCAGGTCTGTGACGCGGCGGCCAAGCTCGGCCTCGGCGCCGGCGATCATGCGGGCGGGGATTTCTTCAAGGCCGAGTTCGAAGAGTAGATCGGACATGTTAGTAAATCTTTCGAGCTTCTAGCTGCTAGCTTCCAGCTCCTAGCTTGTTTCCCGGGAGCACTGCTGCGCTGTTTCCAGGGCTAAAGCCCTGGCTTTTTCCTCACTTCATTCAGAGGCCTGAAGGCCCCTGTTCCTTCCGGGCAGCTAGCAGCTAGAGGCTAGGAGCTAACAGCTTGCTGCAATGCGTACGCCTTCGCCACGCCGACAGCTAAATTCCGGATGCGGCCGATGACGCCTACCCGCTCGGTTACGCTGATGGCGCCGCGGGCATCGAGCAGATTGAAGAGATTCGAGCACTTGAGCGCGAGCTCGTAGGTTGCGAGCAACGGAAATCTTTTCTTTTCTTTTGCAGGAGCGCTCTCGTCGGTCAGCAGCTTATTCGCCTGCGCCAGCAGCGACTGGCCTTCGGCTTCGTAGCTGTTGAAGTGCTCCCAGAGGCGCGGTACATCGGCGTACTCGAAGTTGTAGACAGAGAACTGCAGCTCTTCTTCGAGGCGAACGTCGCCGTAGGTGACGGGCGCGCCAGTTTCCGGATCGCGCGCCCACACGATGTCGTAGATTGAATCCACGTCCTGCAGGAAGGCGGCGATGCGCTCCATGCCGTAGGTGAGCTCGGCGCAAATGGGGTCGAGGTCGAGTCCGCCGCACTGCTGGAAGTAGGTGAACTGCGTAATCTCCAGGCCGTCGAGCATCACCTGCCAGCCCACCCCCCAGGCGCCGCCCGCGGGCCACTCCCAGTTGTCCTCTTCAAACTTGAGGTCGTGGTGCTTGAGGTCGATGCCCAGCGCCTCCAGCGATTCGAGATAAAGCTCCTGCACGTTGACCGGCGGAGGCTTGAGGATGAGCTGGAACTGGGTGTGCTTGTAAAGGCGATTGGGATTCTCGCCGTAGCGGCCGTCGGCGGGGCGGCGCGAAGGCTGCGCGTAGCCGACTTTGTAGGGCTTGGGGCCGAGCACGCGCAGGAAGGTTTCGGGGGCCATGGTGCCCGCGCCCACTTCAACGTCGTAGGGCTGCTGGAGGACACAGCCGCGGTCGGCCCAGAAGCGCTGCAGGCGGAAGAGCAGGTCCTGGAAGGTGAGTGCGGTGGGTTGTGAAGATGCGGTCTGGGTTGCGGCCACGCGGTGTCTCTTTCAGTCGGGACTCAAAGAGATTTTAGCAGTTGGAACGTGGCGGACTGCTTAGCCGGAAATCCTTCAGGTAGTTTTAAAGATCGTACGCATGGCGGCTTCTCGTTCGATTCCTTTGGTTTTCTGAATCATCCACTGCCCATTCCTGCTAAGCGATGCAAACCAGCACACTGGAAGCCGTGCCCCTGTGGCGTAAACCATCACGCTTCCCCGCCCGTTCTTCAACGTGTTTCCACTAAACCACACAAATAGAGCCGAACCACCGTGATCTTTGACCCGCCTTTGAAGATTCGAATAGCTCGGCCGCCGATTCGTGTCATGGGGCATTTTGGGAAGCGCAGCCTCTACATAACCTGAACCGGAACGTTGAAAGGACCACTGCCCCGTGATTCTCTCAGGCGTGAATGGCGGGAACGTGAGGTTGTCTTGAGAGACTCCAACCTTGACGGTGTCGCGAAAGCGCTCGGCCAGGACGTCCCAAGGATCGACAGGGCCCTTTCTCCGAGATAGGGCAGTCGTACTATAGCCGGAGAAACGAAGCCATTTATGGTCGAACCAATTGTCAATTCTGATTACCCAGACCGTGCCCGGCGCCTCGCGATCAACCAGCGTCTTCAGCATGGCGTTCAATACATGAGTGAATTCGTTGTCGTCCGTTAAGTCGGAGGGAATCGCGATAGCCATTCGGATTTCCATCAAGGCTCGAGAAAGCGCCGCAAACGGTCGCCGGCCTGCTCGTGGGTCAGGTGCTCGCCGCGCTGCACAGCCGCGATGAAACGATCTTCCTCGCGGAAGTAGCTGGCAACCACGTCCTGCACAACCTCGTCGGGGCTAAAGCACTGCCGCGCTGCGCGATCGACGAGCCGCGCTTCGAGATCGGGAGGGAATTGCACTTCCATGCGTACAGTCTAGGCGCAATCTTTGTTGCGGGCAACGCGTTAACAACCTTCATTTACCGGGACGCACCGAGGCTGTGGCGTAGTGGATTTCACACGTGTGGATTTGGCGGCGATAGCAAGCAGGACTGGCGAAGTGGCCTTCAGGAGACCTGCGCCATCTCC
>Ga0187812_1000327_pt1 | contig 17286 bp, 16 predicted proteins | sample NC_S_2_FD_130582 | JGI IMG/M metagenome (GOLD analysis project Ga0187812, IMG submission 130582) | Wetland sediment microbial communities from Neuse River Estuary, North Carolina, USA - ASW-S_2 | ecosystem: Environmental > Aquatic > Freshwater > Wetlands > Sediment | place: USA: North Carolina...
GAGCAAGGGGACGATGAGCAGAACCCAGGCGGTGAGGGTTATCCGTGCCGCGGGCTTGAGGGCACGTACCACGGGATCGGCTGGCCGGCCGGGGACGACACTGCGCAGCGTGGGCACGATGCGGCGGAACAGGTCGGGCACACCGATCAGGTCGGCCAAGATGAAGTACCCGTCAAACCTGAGCGACGGCAGTAGTTGCTGCGAAATCTCCAGGTAGACCAGCACGATAGCGGCGAGCAGCGGTGGGTAGCCGGTTGCCAGGTAGGCCGCGGCCAACGGGAGCGTGAAGATCGCATTGAAGTAAACGCCGCCGAGGTCGGTGCGGATCCGGGCGGCTCGTCCCAGCCGGTAAGCGTCGGTGACGTTGGTGTAGAACGCGGGCCAGACGACGTAGAAACCCATGCCGATGACACCGGGGCGAGCCCCGCCGTAACGGCAGGCGGCGGCGTGGCCGCACTCGTGGAAGAGCATGGACAGCACGGACAGGCCGAGCACGATGAGCAGCAGCACCGGGTGGAGCAGTATGTACCGGAAAGCGGATGCGAAACGCCCGTCCCGGATCAGCCAGGCTCCGGAGGCGATCAGGCAGGTCAGCATGCCCATCACGACGATAGGGCTGAACAGCGGCCGGAGCAGCCACGCGAGCCGCTCCACGGCGCTAGCGGGCAGGAGCGTGCGGCGAAGCCGCAGGGCAAGGATGCCCGGATCCTGGCCCGCGGCCTGGACGGCGGCGCCAGCCGGGTCGCTACGGGCAACCAGGCCGAGCGGAGCAAGCTTGTTCGTCAGGAGGTACTCGACGTTGCCGGCGCTCACCGTCCGGCCGAACTCGGCAGTCACCCGGTCGGCGATCTCGCCGGCTGTGCGTGTGCCGTCGATCTCGCTCAACACCAGGTGCAGCAGCCGGGACACGTGCACGACCCGGCCGTCAGGGTTGCGCGCCAGGTAGGTGGCTTCGGTCAGACCCGACCCTTGATACTCGCCGAACTGTTCCACTCCCGCGGCCAGTCGTGGCGGCCCCGCGGCCAGCCGCGGGGCCGCCACGACGGCTACTGGCGGGCCAGCGGCGGGATCTGTCGTATACCCTCCGTGGGACGATCTGCGCACGCGTCTGAAATGTGCGGCGCTATGCATATATTGTCCTCTCGGAATGCTTCGGAACGCCCTGTCAAGAACCGCTTCTGGCGGGGACCGCCAAAACGGTCCCCGCCAGAAAGCTTTTTGATGCGAATGTCCCTTGCGGGCCTAAGCAGGTCAGCCGATGTAGACGAACTGGTTGGCGACCGCGGCGTTCGCGGACAGCAGGGTGACAGCCTGAACGGCTTCCGCCGAGTTGCTCACCGCGATGATGTTGATGCCACCGAAGTGACCGAGGGCTTCGCGCTCGGGCAGCAGCTCACCGTGCTGGGTCTCCAGCTCGTGGATGCTAAGCTCGGACATGAGAATTTCCTCCCCTTTTATTCATTTCCCGGTACCGCGGAATTGCGATACCGGAGCTAGCGCATGACCACTTAATGGTCAGAGGTTCACCACGGTCAGCACCGCGGCGAGATTGCTTGCTTCCTTGGTAAGCACCTGGGTCGCCACTGCCACGCCGGTCGCCACTCCCACGTTGATGGCCGGTGCAACCGTAATGTTGATTGGCATTACCCCAAGCGTGTCCCGAGGCGGCAGCACATCTGCCATCTCGAGGTCAAGTTCGCGCTCGCAAAGCGCTTCACTGAGAATCAATCTGGGCCCCCCTTCGTCTATACTCCGGAGGCCCTCGCCGGACCTCGTCACGAAGGATAATCTCCTAGGCCCGGCCGGCTAACACACCGTAATTTTACTGAAGTTGGCTACGGCGAATGAAGGGTGTCTATTCACGATGCGCGCGTTTCACCCTATTTGCAACGCAATCTGCCCGGTGCCGATGGCCTGGCAAGGCCGTCGGCACCGGGCAGATGACAGGAAGAGCCCTCAGGCGGTGCGAATCTGCACAAAGAGTTCCACGGAGGGCTGAGTGGGTTGAGTCAGCTGAGCGGGGAGGGCAGAACCGTTAACGACCGGAGAGACCGCGGGCGAGACTGCGGGCGTGCCACTCGTCGGCGCGGGACCGGCGCTGTTCTGCAAGAGAGCCTCAGCTTGGTTGGCGAGTTCGGCGACCTTGCTCTGGATCTGGTCGCTGCTGAGCCGCGAATATCGCAGCAGCGCCAATTGGAACCGCACGTATTCCAAGCCCGCCAGTTGCCTGGCGGTCAGCCGCGGCTGTGTGTTGCTAACGTAGACCAGCTGGTATGCCTCTGCCAGCGTGGTGCAGCTGACACACGAGTAGCTTGTCGCATTGGCCGTATTGTTCGCGTTGAGTGCGGTAAGACTTTGCGACGATGCGACTACGACTTGGAAGCCGATTGCGATGGCACCGCAATTGTGACAGCCGCTGGTCATCGCCACTGCGCTATTATCGGCGTTGATAGTGGAAGCGGAAGTCTGGTCCAGCTGGAACTGCACCGAATAGTCAGTCCGGCCGTTGCGCAGCGAAGTCGCCTTGGCCTGATTGACATAGGTAGCCTGCGTGCTATGCGGTGCCGTACCCAGGGCATGCGCCGACCCGGCGCCGGGACCGAGCAGTCCGCCGAGTATCGTCAGCGGCACCATACCGTAGCACGGCCACAAAGACACATTTCTGATTTTGGACAGCATTGTCACCCCCCTAAAATGACGTGTGTGCCGACAACATATCACGCACTAGGGCCGCGGGCGGGTTTCCGGGAAGTCAGCCAGGTGACATTAGGGTTCCCGCGAAGGTTAGCGTGGTCAGGGCTGGCATTTCGGGACAGGCTATTCATTAAACGAATTAATACGCGTTCAGCGCCGCGAGGCGGCTGGCCCGGTGGAATACGGTGCGAAAGCCGGTCATCAGGCACTATGATTCCGGGTCATGGAGACGATCGCGGTAATAGGGGCCGGGCGGGTGGGCCGGACGCTAGCGGCTGCCTGGGTCAAGGCTGGTCATCAGGTCGCCATCGGGACCCGGACTCCCGAAACGGCGTCGGTTCCCGCGGGCGCGGCGGTGACCGAACCGCTCCCCGCGCTGGAGGAGGCGCGCGTCGTCGTCTACGCGATCCCGGGTGCCGCCATGGCGGAGACGCTGGCGGCGCACACCGTGGAACTCGAGGGCCGGATCGTGATCGACGCCAGCAACAACATGGCGCCGGATCGGGGGACGCCGGAGCTGTCTGGTCTGCGGTACCTTCCGGATGGCGCGATCGGCTTCCGCGCGTTCAACTCCGTCGGCTGGGAGAACATGGCCGACCCCGTGATCGGCGGCGAGGTCGCCGACATGTTCTTCGCGGGGCCTGATGGCGCCGAGCGACAGGTGGTCGCCGGGCTGATCAGCGATGTCGGGTTCAGGCCCGTCTACGCGGGCGGCAGCCCGGCCGCCTTCGCGGCCGTGGACTCACTGGCTGGCCTGTGGTTGACGCTGGCCCTCGGGCAGGGCTACGGCAGGCGGCTCGCGTTCCGTGTCCTCACCGAAAGCGGAAGCATCTGACGACGCGCTCACAGCAGCGTGGCCTGGCCGGCGTCGTAGGCGAGCAGGCCGTCGTCGCGCAGCCGCACGCCGGGGGAGGGGCGGTGCTCCGCTAGCCGTCCGTCATGCATCAGGTGCCGGACTTCGACGCCGCGGGCGATGGAGACGAAGTCGGCGACCAGACGGCGATGACAGCGCCACCACAGGCTCTCCGAGCACATCACCGTGACCTGCCTGGTCTGCGCCTCGGCCAGGACGGCGTCGATGGCGGAGGCGAAGCCGGGCGTGCGCATGTGCTCGGCGTAGCCGCGGAACATCTCCTCGCGCCATGCCACGTCGGGGTTGTCCGGGCCGGGCCGGCGGAAGCCGCCGAGGCGCTTCTCCCAGCGGTAGGCGATGCCGTTGGCGGGCAGCCACTCCTCCAGGGCCGCGCGGGCGAACTGGGGATGGCGCCGGCTGCCCGGCGCCGTGCGGATGTCCACGAGGGAGGAGATGGCGGCGGACTGCAGAGTAGCGACCGTACGTTCCGATGACTCGGTCCCATGCCCGTAAGTGAGCAGCATCTACATGAAGTTACGGGTGTGCAGCGCGGAAAGCTCGGCCGCCTCGTCATCGGGGAAGCCGATGTACGCGAGCCGGCGACGGCGCCCCTCGTCCATCTGCTGCTGGAGCTGGCGCACCGCCTGCCAGCCGCGGCGGATCGCGGCCGGCTCCCACGAGCCGGCGGCGAGCAGGACCAGGGAGTCGAAGACCTCGGTGTTCAGCCCGGCGGTGTCGAGCAGGGCGGCGTGCCGCCGCTCCACGGACTGGCGGAGCACGCCCAGGTACGAGGTGTCGGCGCGGGCCAGGTGCGCGGTGTGCGCGACGCCGAACGCCACGTGCCGTGCCTCGTCGCGCACCGCGAGCCTGGCCACGTCCGCGGTGACCTGGTCCGGCGCGTGCCGGTGAATGAAGCGCAGCAGGTCGAGGAAGGTGCCCTCGCCCAGCACCGAGAGCAGGAACGACGCCGTGGTGAAGTCCGGCTCGGCGAGCAGCGTCTGCAGTGAGGCGCGGCCGCCGGCGCTGGACGTGCCGAGCTGGCCGCCGGTCAGCAGGCCGCGCCGGGTGAACACCTCGACGTGCCGCGCCTCGTCGGCGGCCTGGGTGGCGAGCAGCTGCATGACCTCGCGGAAGTGCGGGTGCAGCTGGCTCAGCAGCCGCGCCGGGATGATCAGCGCCGCCTGCTCGTTCTCGATGAGGTAGGTCATGAGCTGCACGACGGCGCGCTCGATCTCCGGCGGCACGTCGACGGGAGCCGCCCAGTCCACCGCCGTCGCGGGGTCCCACTGGCTGGCGGCCGCGGCCGCGTAGAGCTTCGGCGCGATGTCGGCCCAGACACGGTCGCGTTCGGTCCATTCCGCGCCGATCGGCGGCCCGCCGGCCTCGACGAGGGCGCCGCGCGCGGCGAGGCCCCACCGCGGGTCGGCGCGGGCGTCCGGCGGGCCGTCCGCCGTGCCGGCGCGCCGCGCGTCCCGCCAGCGCAGCTCGCCGGCCGTGCCCTTGATGATCTCCAGCGGGCCGTCCGGGCCGTCCGGGCCGTCCGCGCCGCCTGGGTCGTCCTCGCGAGGCACCAGCTGGTGGCCGTGCTCCCGGCACCAGGCGGCCAGGTGGACGCCCAGCGCCGGGTGCCTGCCGGTGACCGTCAGCCGGTCGCCGGGATGGAGCGGCTCGAGCGCCCGCTGCACGAGCAGGTGACCGCCCTCGTCGAGGCCAAGGCCATCAAGGTCGGTAGTCGCCCGCACGGATGGCGCCCTCGGCGTCGTAGAATCCCGCCTCGTCGACGGCGCGCTCGAGCTGGGCGTAGCCCTCAAGCCGCGGCGGCAGCCACTGCTTGAGGCCCTCCAGATCCAGCAGGGGCCGGAGGTCGGCGTCGCCGTAATCCATGCCGAGCAGCAGGTCGCCGAAGCGCCCGACCGCGGCGGGGTCGGCGGTCGGCCCCGCGGTCATCGTGCAGTGGTCGTACGGCGGCGTCTGCCCGAGGACCCGCACCGCGCCGGACGGCAGGATGCCCTCGCGGGCGAACAGCAGCAGGTTCGAGTCGATCATGCAGGCCGCGTCGACCGCGTCCGCCGGGTCCGCGGCGAACAGCGCGCGGGCCGCGTCCCGCTCGCCGCCCACGTGGTCGCCGTGCAGCCCGACGCCCACGTCGAAGCGGCGCACCCGCACGTCGGCGCCCGCCGCCGCGGGGCCGCCCGGGTTCAGCCGGGCCGAGCGCAGCAGCGACAGCGGCAGCAGGGTGGCCTGCGGCGAGTCGACGGCGCCCGTCCCGACGACGCGCCCGCGCAGGCCGGCGAGCGACTCTGCGGGGGAGTCGGCGCGGACCACCACGAGCGACCGCAGGTCGCGGTCGGTGTCGCGCATCGTGACCGGCGTCAGCGTGACGCCGCGCGCCGCGGCCAGCCGCCGGGCGCGGACCCAGGCGAGCGGGGAGTTCCAGGCGAGGTCGATGCGGCCGGACACGAGGTCCTCGACCTGCCGCTCGTAGTTGGAATAGAGGACGTAGTCGAAGTCCAGACCGCCGGGTCCGCGCAGCCACGCCCGGAAGCCGTCCCAGATCGTGACGACCTTGGGGTCGTACGCGACCGCGCCGAGCAGCAGACCCCGGCCGGTCACGCAGCGTCCCCCAGCAACGGCAGGCCGCACAGCGCCCGCCCGATGAAGTCGAGCAGCGCGTCGGTCGTCGGCGCCATCACCCGCGCCGCCCTGGAGTCGCGGAACAGCCGCTCGACCACCGACTCCTTGCGGAACGCCGCGCCGCCGCAGGCGCGCAGCGCCAGGTCGGCGGCGTCCGCGGCGGCCTCGCCCGCCGCCGCCTTGACCTCGAGGACGAGGAGCTGCGCGTCCGCGCGCCCGGCCTCTACAGCGGCGAGCGTTTCCGCGATAAGCGCCCACGTGCGGTCCGCCTCGATGCGCAGCCGTGCCAGCTGGGCGCGCGGCTGGACCTGCTGGGCGAGCGACTGCCCGAGGTGCCGCAGCTGCGTCCGCTGCAAGTGCCCGGCGGTTTCCTCGGCGACCCGGCGCATCAGGCCCGCGCTCATCGCGGCGCTGCAGATCAGGAACACCGGCAACACCGCCGCCATGGCCAGGTCGAGGCCGCCGCCGTCGGCGCCGAGCATCGCGGCGCGCGGCACCCGGACGCCGTCGGCCGTCATCGGGGCCGACGCGTTGCCGCGCAGCCCGAGCCCGTCGAACGCGCCGGACACCGCCAGGCCCGCTGCGCGGGACGGGACGAGCCAGAGCGTCATCGGGCCGTCGGCGCTCAGGGGCAGGCTGGACCAGACGTAGCTGTCGGCCTGCCCGGCGGACGTGACCCAGCTCTTGCTGGCGTCCAGCCGCACCATGTCATCGCCGTCATCGCCGTCGGGAACGGCGGTGCCGAGCGGCGCCCAGAAGTGGCTGCGGGACCCGGTTTCCGAGAACGCGAGCGTCGACAGGTGGTGCCCGGCCGCGATCGCGCTGAGCGTCTCCTTGTCGCCCGCCGCGGTGAGCGCGGCGGTGGCGGAATAGTGCATCGTCACGACCATCGCCGTGGAGCCGCAGACCGCGCCGAGCTCGCGGATCACCTCCGCGGCATCCCGCAGGCCGCCGCCACCGCCGCCGAACTCGGCGGGCACGGTCAGCGCGAGCAGCCCGGCTTGGGCCAGCGCGTCGATCTGCTTGCGAGGGAACGCGCCTGCCGCGTCGACTTCTGTCGCGCCCGGCGCTACAACTTCCTCGATGACGCGCGTCAGCGCATCGTGAAACGGTTGAGATGGCATTGCCGCCTGCCTCTCGTCATCCGACCGGACCGGTGGGTGATTTTTAGCTCATCATTCACTACGGCCCTGCCGCGGCACAACCCAGTGGATAACTGGGCGAGAACCGCGCGGATGTGCTCGAAGATCAGCGACGTCTCGGTGTAGGCGATGTCCGCGTTGGAGCTGAGGTCTTCGACGAAGCCCCGCAGGTCTTCGGTGGAGGCCGCGGCGACGTGCAGCAGGAAGTCGTCCTTGCCCGCCAGGAAGAACACGTTCAGCACCTCGTCGCGGCGGGCGACGTCGGCGACGAACGCGCGGAGGTGGCCGCGGGCGTTGGTCTGCAACCGCACCGCGATCATCGCCTGCAGCGGCCGGCCGAGCGCCGCCGGATCGATGTCGGCGTGGTAGCCGCGGATCACGCCGCGCTCGCGCAGCGCGCGCACCCGGCCGAGGCAGGTCGACGCGGCGACGCCCGCGCGCTGGGCGAGCGTGTTGTTGGGCAGCCGGGCGTCCCTGGCCAGCTCAAGGACGATGCGCTGGTCGACTTCGTCCAGGTTGACGGCCGCGCCGGGGACCCGAACAGGGTTCGGCAGATCCGGTTTTCCGGCGACCTGTCTCGAACGTTCAAGAGTCATGTCGTGATTATATAGAATTAAGTTTATCAAACTAGGCAAATTTTCGACGATCGTGCATCATAGAAAGTGCTGGGTTGGGTTCGTCGAAAGGCAGGCACGTCATGAAGGTGGGCGTCCCCCGCGAGGTCAAGAACCACGAATACCGGGTCGCGATCACGCCCGCGGGCGTGCACGAGCTCACCAGCCACGGCCACCAGGTCTTCGTGGAGAAGGACGCGGGCACGGGCTCCGAGCTCAGCGACGACGCCTACGTCGCGGTCGGCGCGACGATCGTGCCCGACCCCGACGAGGTGTGGGCCATCGCCGATATGGTGCTCAAGGTCAAGGAGCCCATCGCCGAGGAGTACCACCGCATGCGCCCCGGCCAGGTGCTCTTCACCTACCTGCACCTCGCTGCCGACAAGGCCTGCACCGACGCCCTGCTCGCGAACCGCGTCACCGGCATCGCCTACGAGACGGTGCAGCTGCCCGACGGCAGCCTGCCGCTGCTCACCCCGATGTCCGAGGTCGCCGGCCGGCTGGCCCCGCAGGTCGGCGCCTACCACCTGATGCGCCCGGGCGGCGGCTACGGCGCGCTGCTCGGCGGCGTCCCCGGCACTTACGCGTCCCGGGTCGTCGTGATCGGCGCCGGCGTCTCCGGCCAGAACGCCACCCAGATCGCCGCCGGCATGGGCGCGCAGGTCACGGTCCTGGACAGGAACGTCGCCAAGCTCCGCCACCTCGACGCGATCTACCAGGGCCGCGTCCAGACGGTCGCGTCCAACGCCTACGAGATCGAGCGCGCCGTGCTCGACGCCGACCTGGTGATCGGCGCGGTGCTCGTGCCCGGCGCGAGGGCCCCGAAGGTTGTCAGCAACGACCTCGTGAGGCGGATGAAGCCGGGTTCTGTGCTCGTCGACATCGCCATCGACCAGGGCGGCTGCTTCGAGGACTCCCGTCCCACTACGCACGCGGACCCTGTTTACCGGGTATACAACTCGGTTTTCTACTGCGTCGCGAACATGCCGGGCGCGGTGCCGCACACCTCGACCTACGCGCTCACCAACGTGACGCTGCCCTACGCGGTCGAGCTTGCCAACCACGGCTGGCGCGACGCGCTCCGCGCCGACCCGGCCCTGGCCGTCGGCCTGAACACGTACGACGGCCGCCTGACGAACGCCGCGGTCGCCGAGGCCCACGGCTACGAGTCCGTCCCCCTCGACAGCGTCCTCGCCCGATAAGACCTCTGCGGGTCAACCGCCAAGGTGGGCCACGAGCGCCTGGATGTTGATGATCGCCTGAGTCAGCGCGGATATGCCCGCCACGCTAACCGCGATCCGCCCGAGCAGGCGTCGGACCTCATCCCAGCGCGGTGACCCTTGTGCGGCCTCAGTGCGCGCCGCAACAGCCGCGCTGCGTGTAGCGTTCGCGTCGGGCAGGGACTCCGCGAAGGAGGGAAGCGAGCGGATGAACATGTCCAGCTCAGCCAGGGCCTGCTCCTGAACGCTTTGCGAAGGCCGGCCAACTGAGGCCGACGCGCCGTGTCCGATGGCGATTCCGGTTGCGTTACTGATATTCCCCACGCTGATGCTCGTTTGTGCACGATCTTTGTGGCTCATTTTTCCGTTCCCGTCTGGCTGTCGCCGACTGTCGCTGACGTATTCTTTCCTATAGCGACCCCCATGCTGCCTGTGATGTCGCCGATGTGGATACTTTGGTCAAAGATAACCTGAGCCTGCTTGTCGAATTGTGCCAGTTCGATTCCGTTCTCACTAAGGAAGTTCCTCACGGCTTGTATCAATGTCTGCTGGGCAAGGAGCACATACATGGTTTCATCTCGCGCCAGGAAGTAATGTCCTCGTTGCTTTCCGCAAGCGTCCTCGCGGATGCTCCGCAGCGCTCCGTAGTCAAATACATAGCCGTGCTCTATCGCATAGCAGAGTCTTTTCCTTCGACGTCTTTCAAGATACTGTCTGATGCGAGGCCTCATTGCTCGGATCGGGGAGCAGAATAGCGCGGGTACCAGGCTGCGCAGGCCGGAATTCAATGAATTGCGTAGCTGGTATCGCCGCGGAAGCTCATATAGCTCGTCAATATGGAGGAATTCTTTCTTCAGTGGTGGCAATACCCGGAAGGTCCATTCGACGAAAAGTGAATTACCGGTGTAGACCGCCCTGGCGAACAGTGTGACCACAAGCTGACCCTGCCATCCCGGCATTTCGACACATACGTACGTGCGAGCCTCTGGTGATGGATGCTCCGCTGCTTCGGTCAGCAGGTCTCTGTCCACCGTCGCAGTCGGCGCACTTCGCGTCGCTGGCAGCAGGCGCTTGTCGCTCTGAATATGACGCCCGTTGACGAACAGCCTTTCGCCGACCCTGATATTACTCAGGCTCCTGCCCAAGCCTCGGTCGTGCCCGAACGCTTCGACTATAGCTGTGTGGATGTCTTGGGCAGTAAAATCGGATGCTGCCGGAGCCGTATCTTCATCTGCCGTCTTTTTGGAAGTGATGTCGAGTAGGAGGCGCTGTCGATAGACGGCTTCGCCGGCACCTACGAAGGCAGTGTGGCCGCTGAATACGACAAGATTTCCCTCCGCGCGTTCCGCGATGTTCCTGAGTTGGCTGAGCTTGGCCTCTCTCTCAGGCGAGGGGGCAGTCGCTGGATCGAAGCGATCTCTTAGCATCCTGCCTATTACCGTCTTATGGATGCGTACCCAGTATTCCCATGCGACAATCATCCATGCGACGACGAATAGCAGCGGAACGGATAGGAGCAACCAGGGTGATAGAAGTGCCGACAGTGTGATGAAGATAATCTGGAGTACAAGCGTCGCGGCGAGCAGGGAATCTCTCGTTCCCCGGGTTTGCAATGCTTTCATGGCCCACTTCGTCACGACCGAGATGTCGATGCCGAAGGTTGGCGCGAGTGCCCTGAGATTTTCGCTCAGTACCCTTTTCGTGACGCTTTCCGCGTATTTGGTATCTATCTGGGTGGCCGCGGCAAGGTAGCGGGTTGCCTCTCGGTTGACGCTTTCTTGTCCTCGTTGAGCAGGCCCGCGAAGGACGGAGAGACCCGTGGTAAGTTCTTGGGTTAATTCAAACCCGTTAACGTCCCGCGCCGGAGTCCCTGAATTGGTCCGCGTGTTATCCACCGCCATCAGCGCCCCTTCTAAGTTGATGAGACCCCCTGGAGCGTGCGCTTGTGGTCATCACCCCGGTATGTGCCCCATCTATACGTCAGGGAACCGTCGGCATAGCGACGTTAAGACGTTAAGGTGATAGGGATGCGTGCCAAGTTCCAGCGTGCAAGGTCACGATTGAAACGAGATGCGACCTGTGAACGGTGGCCGCGTTGTCCCGCAAGGCCCACAGTCCCCATCGTCACCAAGATCCAGTTAGTGCTGAAGATTAGGCCGCTGTGTGGGCGGCCTAATCTTCAGCACTACGGAAAGCTGCCCAGGGGCGTGGCGGTGCGTGTTTGACCTTGGGCGTGATCCGGTTCGCCGTCGCCTCGCGCCCCCGCCCGGCTGATAACAGCAAGAAGCGGCGGAGCCGCGTCCGCGCCCGCCCGGAGCCGCGTCCGCAGCGCTCAGCGGAGGCGGACCGGCAACGATTCCAGGCCGTGGATGAGGCTGCTGGGCCGCCACCGCAGCGACGACGATGGCACCGCCAGCGCCAGCCCGGGGAACCGGGACAGCAGGGCGCCGAACGCGACCTCGCCCTCCAGGCGCGCCAGCGGCGCGCCGAGGCAGTAGTGGATCCCGTGCCCGAACGCCAGGTGCCCGGACGCCTCCCGCTCCAGGTCGAGCCGGTCCGGCTCGGCGAACCTTGAGGGGTCGCGGTTCGCCGACGAGGTCACGCACAGCACCCACTCGCGGGCCGGGATCGTGACCCCGCCGATCTCCGCCGGCTCCAGTGTGAACCGGTCGGTCGCGTGGTTGAGCGGGTTCGCGTAGCGCAGCAGCTCCTCGACGGCGCCCGGCAGCAGCGACCAGTCGCCGCGCAGCCGCGTCAGCTCCGCCGGCCGCTGGAGCAGCGCGAGCGTTCCGGACGCGATCAGGTTCGTGGTGGTCTCGTGGCCGGCGATCAGCAGCAGGAACAGCATCGCGAGCAGCTCGCGGTCGTCGAGCGAGTCGCCGGCGTCGCGCGCCATGATCAGCCCGGATACCAGGTCATCGGCGGGCGCCTCGCGCTTCGCCGCCACCAGGCCGGTGAAGTACTGGTACATCGCGGCCCCGGCCGCGAATACCTCCTCCTGCGAGGCCACGGACGAAACGATCGTGTGCGACCAGCCCTGGAACGTGTCCTGGTCGGCGACCGGGATCCCGAGCAGCTCGCAGATCACCGTGATCGGCAGCGGGAACGCGAACGCCTCGATGAGGTCCACCTCGTCGCGCCCGGACATCTCATCAAGCAGCGACGCGGTGATCTCCTCGATCCGCGGCCGCAGCCCGGCGACCCGCCGCGGGGTGAACGCCTTGACCACGAGGCGCCGCAGGCGCGTGTGGTCGGGCGGGTCCAGGTTGAGCAAGTGCACGCTGAGGAAGCCGTTTACCGGATCGGGCTCCCAGTCCGGCGGCGTCAGCTTGCCCACCCACTGCTTGTGCAGCCGCGGGTCGGCGAGCGCGGCGCGCACGTCCGCGTACCTGGTGACCATCCACACACGGCCGCCCTCCGGCAGCGTCACCGGGGTGACCGGCCCTTCTTCCCGCATTCGCGCGAAGAAGCGGAGCGGGTCCTGGAAGTAGTCGGGCGGGAGCTGTTCGGTCTCGGGCGCCGCTGATTCCGTCACGTCAGCCAGCTTAAGATATGACGCGTTGTGCCTCCGCGGCGGGGGCACGGGTCCGTTCGGGATAACCATGAAAACCTCAGCCGGCGGCTACGCTTGAATTTGTGGCAGACCCGCACCGCTACAGACCCGCGCCCGGGGAAATTCCCGAGGCGCCAGGTGTGTACCGGTTCCGCGACGAACGCGGCCGGGTCATCTACGTAGGCAAGGCCAAGTCCCTGCGGCAGCGGCTGAACCAGTACTTCGCCGACTTCACCGCGCTGCACCCGCGCACCCAGGCGATGCTGACGACCGCCGCGAGCGTCGACTGGACGGTCGTGAAGACCGAGGTCGAGGCGCTCCAGCTGGAGTACTCCTGGATCAAGGAGTTCGACCCGCGGTTCAACGTCAAGTACCGCGACGACAAGAGCTACCCCTACCTCGCGGTCACCATGGACGAGGAGTACCCCCGGGTCATGGTGATGCGGGGCGCGAAGAGAAAAGGCACCAGGTACTTCGGCCCGTACAGCCACGCGTGGGCGATCCGCGACACGGTCGATACCCTGCTGCGCGTCTTCCCGGTCAGGACGTGCTCCAAGGGCGTCTTCAAGCGGGCCGGCCAGATCGGCCGCCCCTGCCTGCTCGGGTACATCGGCAAGTGCAGCGCGCCGTGCGTCAAGCGCATCTCCCAAGAGGAGCACCGGGAGCTCGCCGAGGACTTCTGCGACTTCATGTCCGGCCAGACGGCGCGCTTCATCAGGAAGCTCGGCGCCGAGATGAGGGAAGCCTCGGACAGCGAGGAGTTCGAAAGGGCCGCCCGCCTCAGAGACGACATCAAGGCCCTGGAGCGGGCGCTCGAGAAGCAGGCCGTGGTGCTCGGCGACGGCACCGACCTCGACGTGATCGCGCTCGCCGAAGACCAGCTCGAGGCCGCCGTGCAGATCTTCTACGTGCGCGGCGGAAGGATCCGCGGCCAGCGCGGCTGGGTGCTCGAGAAGGTCGAGGAGGTCACCACCGCAGGCCTGGTCGAGACGTTCCTCGGCCAGTTCTACGGCGAGGGCACCTCGCCGGACAGCAACGGCATCCCGCGCGAGGTGCTCGTGCCCGAGCTGCCGCCGGACCCGGCCACGATGACGCAGTGGCTGAGCGAGCGCCGCGGCGGCCCCGTCCAGCTGCGCGTCCCGCAGCGCGGCGACAAGAAGGCCCTGGCCGAGACCGTCGCGCGCAACGCCAAGGAGGCCCTCGCGCTGCACAAGACGCGCCGGGCCAGCGACCTCACCACGCGCAGCCAGGCGCTGCACGAGATCCAGGAGGCGCTCAGCCTGGGCGACGCGCCGCTGCGGATCGAGTGCTACGACGTGTCCAACCTCCAGGGCACGCACGTCGTCGCGTCGATGGTCGTGTTCGAGGACGGCCTGGCCCGCAAGAGCGAGTACCGCCGGTTCTCGATCCGCGGCGCCGACGGCACCGACGACATCTCCGCGATCCGCGAGGTCATCACGCGGCGGTTCCGCCGCTACCTGGCGGAGCGGGAAGAGACCGGCGAGCTGGACATGCTCGGTGACCCCGAGGCGAGGGAAGAGCAAGATTTTTCCGAACGTACGGTTGCTTCGCAGCGCAAGTTCGCTTATCCCCCGAACCTGGTAGTCGTGGACGGTGGCGCGGGCCAGGTCGCGGCCGCGGCTGCCGCGCTGGCGGAGCTCGGCATCGACGACGTGGCCGTCTGCGGGCTCGCCAAGCGGCTGGAGGAGGTGTGGCTGCCGGGGGAGGACCACCCGGTGATCCTGTCCCGCACCTCTCAGGGGCTGTACCTGCTGCAGCGGGTCCGGGACGAGGCGCACCGGTTCGCGATCACCTACCACCGCGCCAAGCGCGGGAAGGCCGCCACGGTGTCGGCGCTGGACGCCGTGCCTGGCCTCGGGCCGGCCCGGCGGGCCACGCTACTGAAGAAGTTCGGGTCCCTGAAAGCGATCTCGGCGGCGTCGGAGGCCGAGATCGCCGAGGTGCCCGGCATCGGGCCCCGGCTGGCCGCCACCATCGCGGGCGCGCTGCGGGACCAGCGCACGGGGAGCGGCACATGACCGACACCACCGGGAGCCATGCCCCGCACGGCGTTCCCGACATCGTCATCATCACCGGCATGTCCGGCGCCGGCCGCTCCACCGCGGCCAACGCCCTGGAGGACCTCGGCTGGTACGTGGTGGACAACCTGCCGCCGGCCCTGCTGCCCACCATGCTCGACCTCGCGGACCGGGCGTCCCTGCCCGGCATCGCCGCGATCATGGACGTGCGGTCGGCTGGGTTCTCCACGGACCTGAAAGCGGCGATCTCCGCGCTGGCCGACCGCGGCGTGTCACCGCAGGTGGTCTTCCTCGAGGCGTCCGATTCCGCGCTGGTCAAGCGATTCGAGAACGTGCGCCGGCCGCACCCGATGCAGGACCTGGGCACGATCGTCAACGGGATCGCGGCCGAACGCGAGCTGCTGCGCGAGGTGCGCGGCGACTCCGACATCGTCCTGGACACGTCGTCGCTGAACGTGCACGAGCTGCGGTCGCGGATGCACGACTACTTCGCCGGGGAAGCGGCGACGGGGCTGCGGCTGAACATCGTGTCGTTCGGCTACAAGTACGGGGTGCCAGTGGACGCGGACCTGGTCGCCGACTGCCGGTTCCTGCCGAACCCGCACTGGGTGCCGTCGCTGCAGCCACTGACCGGCCTGGACGCCGGGGTGCGCGACTACGTGCTCAGCCAGCCGGCGGCGGAGTCCTTCCTCGCGGCGTATCTCCGGGTGCTCGAGGTCTCGCTGCCGGGGTTTGAGCGGGAAGGCAAGAGGTACGTCACGCTCGCGGTGGGCTGCACCGGCGGGAAGCACCGCTCGGTCGCCATCGCCGAACAGATCGCGGCCCGGCTGCGCGGCCACGACGTCACGGTCACGCACCGGGACCTGGGTCGGGAGTGAGCCTTTGGTCTTGAGGGTCGTGGCCCTGGGCGGAGGGCACGGGCTCGCGGCGTCGCTGTCCGCGCTGCGGCGGGTGACGCCTGACGTCACGGCGATCGTCACCGTCGCCGACGACGGCGGGTCGTCGGGGCGGCTGCGCCGGGAGTTCGGCGTGCTGCCGCCGGGTGACCTGCGGATGGCGCTGGCCGCGCTGTGCGGGGACGACCCGTGGGGGGAGACCTGGGCCCGGGCGGTCCAGCACCGGTTCGGCGGGTCCGGCGAACTGTCCGGGCATGCCCTGGGAAACCTGCTGCTCGCGGGCCTGTGGGAGCTGCTCGGCGATCCGGTCGCGGGCCTGGACCTGCTCGGGCGGATGCTGCACGTTACCGGGCGGGTGCTGCCGATGGCCGCGGTGCCGCTCGAGATCGTCGCGTGCGTATCCGGGCTCGACCCGATGTCCCCGGATGCGAAGCGCGAGGTGCGCGGGCAGGCCGCGGTCGCGGTGACGCGTGGCCGGGTGCGGTCGATCTCGCTGGTGCCCGCCGACCCGCCGGCTGTGCCCGAGGCGGTCGCGGCGGTGCTCGGGGCGGACTGGGTGGTGTTCGGCCCCGGGTCGTGGTTCACGAGCGTGCTGCCGCACCTGCGGGTGCCGTCGCTCGCGGCCGCGCTGACGCAGACCACGGCGCGCCGCCTCGTGGCGCTGAATCTGGTGCCGCAGCCGGGGGAGACCGAAGGATTTTCCCCGCACCGCCATCTGGAAGTTCTCGCCGAGCACGCGCCATCATTGTCTCTTGACGTTGTGCTCGCCGACTCGGGCGCGGTGGCCGGCTTTGAGAAGGAGCTACAGAAGGCGGCGGGACTGTTGCACGCGTCCCTGGTGTTGTCCGACGTGGCCGCTCCGGACGGCGCAAGGCACGATCCGGTCCTGCTGGCCGCGGCGTACCGGGATGTCTTCGGGGGGTTCCGGGGGGTCGTCCCCCCGGGCCAGCAGAGCGGGGGCTTACTCATGGGGGTGGTGCCTGAATGGCGATGACGGGCGTGGTGAAGGACGAGCTCAGCCGCATTCCGGTGGTCAAGCCGTGCTGCCGCAAGACGGAGGTGTCCACGCTGCTGCGGTTCGCGGGCGGGCTGAACCTGACCGCCGGGCGGATCGTGATCGAGGCCGAGCTGGACACCGCGGCCGTGGCACGGCGCCTTCGCGCGTCGATCGCCGAGGTGTTCGGGCACACGTCGGAACTGCTCGTGCTCGCCCCGGGCGGGCTGCGCCGGGGCAACAGGTACGTCGTGCGGGTGTCCCGCGGCGGCGACAGCCTGGCGCGCCAGGCCGGGCTCATCGACAGCTTCGGGCGGCCGGTGCGCGGGCTGCCCCGGCAGGTGGTGTCGGGCGGCATCTGTGACTGCGAGGCCGCGTGGCGCGGCGCCCTGCTCGTGCACGGGTCGCTGACCGAGCCGGGCCGGTCGATGGCCCTGGAGATCACCTGCCCGGGTTCCGAGGCCGCATTGGCCCTGGTGGGGGCCGCGCGGCGGCTGAAGATTTCCGCCAAGGCCCGCGAGGTGCGCGGCGTGGACCGGGTGGTGATCCGCGACGGCGAGGCCATCGCGGCGATGCTGACCCGGCTGGGGGCGCACGACAGCGTGCTGGCCTGGGAAGAGCGGCGGATGCGCCGCGAGGTTCGTGCC
>Ga0187812_1000328_pt1 | contig 17274 bp, 13 predicted proteins | sample NC_S_2_FD_130582 | JGI IMG/M metagenome (GOLD analysis project Ga0187812, IMG submission 130582) | Wetland sediment microbial communities from Neuse River Estuary, North Carolina, USA - ASW-S_2 | ecosystem: Environmental > Aquatic > Freshwater > Wetlands > Sediment | place: USA: North Carolina...
CCGCAGGCGGTGCCGGCAGCGGCAGGTCCCGCAGCACCTGGTGCACGAGAAGGCCGCGCGCGAGCGGATCGAACCCGCCCGGGCCCCGGGGCTCGACGGCGAGCACATCCCGCGCGAAGGACGTGAAGGGGCAGGCCGCCCGCCGCTCGAGCGCCGTGACCGTCACGGCCTCGAAGGGAACCGGCACCGGGCCCTCGGCAGGACGGCCGTGAAGGCCCTCGAGGTGCGCCTTGGCGCCCGAGACCGCGCCATGGGCCGCGAGGAGGTCCATGGCCTCTGCCACGTCCCCGCCGATGTCGCGCAGGCGGCCCACGGCCTCCGCCAGGATCTCCCCGGCCTCCTCCTGCGAGAGGGCGCCCCCGGCTCGCTCGGCCAGTGTCTCGACATCGGGCGGCGACACCTCGCCCAGCCGGCGCAGCAGGAGCGCCGGCCCCTGCGCCTGGCCGTCGGCGCCAAGTTCGCTGTAGCTGAGGTAGAGGCTCTGCCGCGCCGCCCCGAGCGCGTCCTCCACCGCGCGCTGCGCGCGGCGCCGGCGCTCTCCGTAGCTCTCCGCGAGCGGCGCCCCCGCAGCCTCGGCGCGCGCGAGCAGCGCGGGCGACAGGAGGTTGCGCGCCGGCTGCAGCGAGGGGAAGGCCCCTTCACTGAGACCGAGCAGCAGCACGTGGGGCGCGTCGACGCCCGCGAGGTCCGCGAGGGGCAGCACGCGCACCGCGCCGCGCGGCGGCCGGTACTCGCCGTGCGCCGCGCCCAGGGCGTCGCGCAGGAGGCGCAGGGCGAGCGGGCGCCCCATGCCCACCCCACCCGCGATCGCCTCCAGGAGGTCGAGCTGATCGCCGAAGGCCTGCAGGATCTCCGCCTGGCGGTCCATCCCGGACTGCCGCAGGTGGCGGTCCACCGCGTCCGGCCGCAGGATGGCCTCGAGGGCCAGGCGGTGCGCCCCAAGCGGCGCCACCTCCGGCCAGGCTGCCACCTGCTGGGCGACGAGGGCTGCCGGGGACCCCTTGCCGGGCGGCAGGCCGTCCCGGACCTCCCGCAGCCAGCCGTCGCGCTCGGGACCGGACAGCGGCAGGAGGCCGCTCGCGCCGAGCGCCAGCAGGCCCTGGCGCCTGCGGCCCTGGGCGAGGTCCAGCAGGCCGCCGACCAGGAGGCCGACCATCTCGCCCTGCACGGGCTCCGGCCCCGCGTCGACGGACAGTCCCGCGTCGAGGCAGGCCTCCCGCACGAGACCGCGCTGGCGGGGGAAGTCGGCGCAGCCGATCACGATGTCCTCGGGCCCGGCGCCGGCGCGCTGGAGCTCGAGGCAGCGCCGGACGGCCCGCCGCGCCTCGGCGCGCGCGTCCGCGGCCGCCTGCAGGTGGAGCGTCACCTGCGGCAGCGGAACCTTTGGCGGCTCGGGCGGCAGACCGCGCAGCACGCCCCTGGCCGCCAGGGCCGCCTGCAGGGCCCGCAGCGCGGGTTCACTCGGCTGCCAGGGCCAGATCACGCTCCCCACGGGCCACGTCGCCGCCGCGGCCTGCTCGGCCGCGCGCCAGACGAGCACGGGCTCCGGTGCGAGGGCGGCGAGCCCCGCCACCGCCAAGACCTCCCGCCGCAGGGCCTCGAGCGCCGCATACACCTCGTCGCCCAGGGCGCCGCGGGCCGCCTCGGGCAGCGTCTCGCTCTGCCAGAGGGCCTGCCGGAGCGTCTCCGCCAGCAAAGCCTCGGCGCCGTCGCGCCCCTCGCCGGCGAGCAGGGCCGGCGGCAGGCTGATCCTGGTGCTGGCGATGCGCACCGCGGCGCGTAGCCCGGCGCCGGACAAGGGGCCCGGCGCCGCCGGGCCGAGCAGGTCCGCGGCAAGGCGCAGCGGCGGCTCGACGCGCAGCCTGAGACTCCCGCCGCCGAGCTGGCGCAGCAGCCGCCGCTCCCAGACGAGCGTCGCCGCGGGCGGCGCGACGACCCGCAGCGTCGGCCCGAAGGCCGCCGTGCCCAGGAACTCCACCACCTCGGCCGCCAGGGAATCCTGCACGCTCCCGCCTCCCCTTCCAGGCTTCGCCCATGTGGCCATGCCACCTGCCGCGGGAGCGCGCGGCCGCGCAAAGTGGTAAGCTTCTCGTGGACGCTGGGGGAGCGGCCGCAGCCCAGCTGCATGCAGGAGGTCTTCCAGAGTGAGTCACAAGGTTTTCATCGACGGAGCATTCGTTCCCCGCGAAGACGCCAAGGTCTCGGTCTTCGACCACGGTCTCCTCTACGGCGATGGCGTGTTCGAGGGCATCCGGGCCTACAACGGTGTGATCTTCAAGCTCGACGAGCACCTTGAGCGCCTGTACGGTTCCGCCAAGACCATCATGCTCGAGATCCCGTACAGCATGGACGAGATGCGCGAGATCGTCCGCAAGGCTTGCGCGGACAACGGGCTGCAGGACGCGTACATCCGCCTGGTCGTCTCGCGCGGCGCCGGAGACCTCGGCCTCGACCCGCGCAAGTGCACCCGCGCCACCGTGATCGTGATCGCCGACAAGATCTCGCTCTACCCGCCCGAGCTCTACGAGCAGGGCATGAGCATCGGCACAGGCTCCACCCGCCGCAACCGCGCCGAGATCTTCAACCCGCAGATCAAGTCCCTCAACTACCTCAACAACATCATGGCGAAGATGGAGGCCAACCAGCACGGCTGGGGCGAAGTCCTCATGCTCAGCGAGGAGGGCTTCGTCGCGGAGTGCAGCGCCGACAACATCTTCATGGTGCGCGGACGCACCCTCGTCACCCCGGCGCCCCACCTCGGCATTCTCCTCGGCATCACCCGCGGCACCGTGATGGACCTCGCCCGCGAGGCGGGCTATGCGGTGCAGGAGACGACCTTCACGCGCCACGAGCTGTGGAACGCCGACGAGGTCTTCCTCACGGGCTCGGCCGCCGAGATCGTCCCGGTCGTGCAGGTGGACGGCCGGCAGGTCGGCAGCGGCAAGCCGGGCGCCGTGACGCGGGAACTCACCCAGCGCTTCCGCGCCTTCGCCCCGACCAAGGGCGTGCGCATCTAGCGAGATCCGCGAAGGGCCGGCCAGCTGCACGCTGGCCGGCCCTTCGCTTGCTTGCCGATGCGCCTCAGAGCGTGCCGTAGAGCCGGTCGCCCGCATCGCCCAGTCCTGGCACGATGTAGGCGTCGCGGTTCAGGTGGAGGTCCAGCGCCGCGCCGAACATCGGCACGTCGGGGTGGGCCGCGGCGACCGCCTGTACGCCTTCGGGGGCCGCCACAAGGCAGACGAGGCGCACGCTCCGCACCCCTTCCGCCTTGAGGATGTCGAGGGCGGCCACGGCCGAGCCGCCGGTGGCGAGCATCGGGTCGAGGAGCACCACGTCGCGCTCCGCGATGTCGGCGGGAAGCCTCCTGTAGTAGGTCACGGGCCGATGCGTCTCATGGTCGCGGTAGAGACCGATGTGGCCGACCGTCGCCGCGGGCAGGAGCTCGAGCAGCCCATCGGCCATGCCGAGCCCCGCGCGCAGGATCGGCACCAGCACCGGCGGGCCGTGACGCAGCCGCAGGCCGTCCGCCACGGCGAGCGGAGTCTGCACCGGAGCCGCGTCGGTCGGCAGGTCGCGCAAGGCTTCGTAGGCCAGGAGGACCGACACCTCCTTGAGCAGCGCGCGGAACTCCCTGGGAGGCGTCGCGACATCGCGCAGGAGGCGGAGTTTCTCCTGGACCAGCGGGTGGTCGACGCACGTGAACTCCAACAGGACAACCTCCTCAGATAATACCCAGGCAGACCCGGTCTGCGGACCGCCTGCTGCCGAAGATTCTACCACGACAGGCCGCGACGCCCCGAACTCCTGTGCAGGTGTCGTCGGGCAGGGCGCGATCCGCCGGCTTTCCTGGTAGCTCGCCCGATGCTTGCCAGGCTCGGGCTGGCGGCAGGGGTGCGTCCACCCCGGGGCCGCCACGAGCCAGCCGGCCCCGTGCAGGGGAGGGGGGCTTGCCGGGCAGGCGGGTACGGCACGAAGAGGTCGTCCAGAGCGATCGCGGGGTGCGCCTTGCGGGCCGCCCTGTCCGGCCAGTCCGCGCCGTCTTTGCGCATGCGGTGTCCACCGTCCGATGGATCGCATCCGGCTTCCCGCCCGGAGGCCGACGCCGTGCAGCCCCTGCGCCGCACGTGGACAGAGCGCGTCCCATCGACGCTCGCGGGATGCTATGGTAGGAGATGGCATGTGCGAGTACGGCGCGAGGGAGTTGTGGGTGAGCGGATAGGGGGCGCTCCGGGCCCCGATGGGACGCTTGCCTACCGTCTCGGTACAGCGCCGGCGGGTCCCGCCGATGGACCCGCTCCCGTCACCGCCGCCGCCTGCTCGCGCTCCAACTGCGGGAGGGGACACCGCCACGCCGTTTCGGGACGGCCGAGACAGTCACGCCGGGGTGGTGCGCAACGTGAAGATGGATCGGGACTGGCGTTGGCAGCCGTCTCTCGGCCAGATGCTCGCACGCATGCGCGCGCTTCCGAGTTCCCCGCTGATCATCGGTGTCTCAGGCTATGGCGGGTCCGGCAAGACAACTCTCGCCCAGGCCTTGGGAAGGCACCTGCCTGCGCCGGTCGTGTCCATCGACGAGTTTGGCACCTCCGCGGTGTGCGGGCGGTCGGACGACTGGCACGGCTTCGACCGGTTGCGGCTCGTGCGCCAGGTCCTAGCTCCCCTGAAGAGTGGAGTCCGCGACCTGCGCTACGACAGCTGCGACGACTGGGACTCCTGGGAGACCGTGACCGCGCATCTCACCGTCGGACGCTTCCTGGTGCTGGAGGGCGTCGGGCTGTTTCATCCCGATGTCGTGCCCTATCTGGAGTACCGCATCTGGCTGGATGTGCCGCTGGCCGACGCTACGGCTCGTGGTCTGGCGCGTGAACGATCCCTTGGACGAGACCAAACGGACCTCTGGCAACGTGTATGGGAGCCCAACGAGGTGGACTTTGAGCGCAAGTTCCAGCCAAAGCAGTTGGCGCAGTGCATGGTGCGCCCTCTGCCCCAGTGAACCGCAAGCCTTGATTGGAGATTTCATCCCCGTGCCGCATCGGGGTGCTCCCCGCAGGCCTGCAGTCCGTTGGCGAGTCGACACTCTTCTATGTCTCGCAAGCTCGTCCGCGCGAGGCGTCCACGGCACCTCTCGTGCCACCGCCGCGAATGCGAGAGTCTCCTCGCGCTTGCAGGTTTCCAATGCCCAGGACGTCCGCTCCAGGGAGGGATCGGCACGGTCTGCTCCACCGAACGCCTGTACCATTACCTTCTCGGAGACGGCACCGATCTCACAGCCATCCTGGAACAGGGACTCCTCCCCCTGAGCAGCAGACCGGACAGCGCCCGCTGGCAGGAACTCGAGGCATGGCGTCCAGGCTTCTATCAACAGGTCTTCGAAGACTTCGCGCGTCCCGTCCTGAACGTTCCCTACACCAATTCCGGCGTGTTCCTGACCCCGATCGACTTCCGCTCCATGCCGACGGCGCGGCTGCGCGACCGGCCGCGCTTTGCGATACCGCTGGATGCGGTCGACCTCACCACCACCACCGTGACCTATGTCCTCGACGGCCGCAGGGTGGTCCGTGCGCTGTCGCGGGATGCTCTCGAGGAGACAGCCGCGATCTGGTCTGAGGAACGGGTCCGCACATGGTTCGCGAAGGATTCATCCATGATGTTCTTCTATGTCCCGCAAGTGGCCGCTTATCAGGAAGGCGGGATTCTCGTTCGCCCGGAGTGGCTCGAGGAGTAAGCCGTCGCACCCACGCGCCCAACGCGATAGAGCGGTCGGTCGTCACGGAAACGCCAGCGGCCCGCAAGCGCTCCACGCGCTGGCTTGCGGGCCGTTCCGATGCACGGCACCCGGCGGACTCGTCGGACCCGCGGGACGGCAGCGAAGCTTCGGACGCTGCCCGCCCCAAGGGCGTCACCCGGTGCGTCGCACACCGCGCCAGATGTCCCGCCCGTCGCCGCGCGCCGCCCGCAGCCCCACCCCCACGGCCGCCAGGCCGACCGGGTAGAGCGCGCCCCAGCCGAGGAAGGGCAACGTGCCGAGGCAGACGACGAAGGCGAAGAGCGCCGCCAGGCGCTGACCGCGCGCCGGCAGGAGGCGCAGGGCCGCGCCGAGGGCGAGCAGGTAGAGCGCGATGAACACCGCGGACGACCATGCGACGAGGCCCTCCAGCCCCACCGGGTGCACCGCCTCGACCACGAGGACGCCCAGGAAGACGAGGCCGAGCGACCAGATGGCGCGCAGCGGCGTGCGCGTGGTCGGATGCAGCCGAGCGAAGAAGGACGGAAAATCCCCGGCTCGCGCCTGGGCGTAGACGAGGCGCACGAACGCCCCGACGTAGGCATGGATCGTACCGTAGGTCACGAGGAGCGCGAGGAGCGCCGTGGCGAGTACGCCGATGCGCCCCGCGCCCTGGCCCAGCATCACCGCGAGGGCCGCGACGCTGCCCTCGCCGCGGTAGGCGACGGTGCCGACGGTGACGATGGCGAGCAGGACGTAGAGGATGTCGATCACCGCGATGCTCGCCAGCATCGCGCGGCGCAGGTCGCGCTCGGGGTCCGAGAACTCCTCGGCGTAGTTGGCCATCGCCTCCCAACCGACGAAGGCCCAGAAGAGGAGCGCGAGGTCGAGGCCCACCGGCTCGAGGCCGTGCGGCATCACAGGCTGGAAGGCGCCAGGCTGCAGGTGCATGAAGCCGACGACGATCGCCGCCAGCAGGAGCGCCGCGATCAGGGCCACCACCGCGCCCGCGGCGCGCCCGGACATCTCGACGCCGAGGGCGTTCAGCGTGAGGGCGACCAGCAGCAGGGCCCCGGCGACGCCGATCGTGGCGAGGTGCGCGAGGTGGAACGCGGCCGCGAGGTAGCCCGCGCCGATCAGGGCCGCGATCGGCGCGCCGAGCGGCACCGTGCCGAGGAAGAGCCAGCCTGCGGCCGCCCCGCCCGCCGGGCCGAAGGCCGCGCGGGCGAAGGCCGCGATGCCGCCCGCGTCCGGGATGCGGGCCGAGAGGTGGCCGAGCGTCAGGGCCAGCGGCACGATCAGAATGCCCATCCCGACCCAGGCGAGGATGGCCGCGGGGCCAGCCTCCTGGGCCGTCAGGGCTGGAAGGTACAGCACACCCGAGCCGAGGACCGAGGCGATCGTGAGCGCAGTGCCCTCACGCCAGCCGAGTACCTGCCGCAGTCCCTCCTGCTGCCTCGCCGCCAGTGCCACCGCCTCCAGCCATAAGGCTAGCAGAGCGGTGGCTTCGAGCAAAGGCCGAAGAGGGCCTAGGTGGCGGCCCCGACGCGCAGGATGCGCGGGCTGGCGCGGTACCCGTGCACGCCCATGTCCAGCGTCTCGTGGCGCCCGTCGGGCCAGGTCCGCTCGAGCCAGGAGTGCACGGTGACGCCGGTCTGCCCCGGGGACTCGACGACGACCTGCCCCTTGGGCAGCTGCCGATCCGGGATGCGCACCGTGTAGAAGGCGCTCCTCGCGGACTCCCGGTGCCGCCAGCGCACCTCCGGCGGCTGGCGCGGCCCGAAGAACTCCGCCGTGACCCGCCCGCCCGTGGCCCGCGTCAGCAGCCGCACCGGACCGCCGGTGTCGTTGCGGACGCGCAGGTCTAGGTAGCCGTACGAGATGGTCGAGTCCTCGCCGGGCGCGAGGTACGGCACGGTCAGGCCGTGCAGGTGGCGCTCGTCGATCGCGAGCCCGGCCCGGACCGCGGCGTTGTAGACGGTGGACGAGACCTGACAGACCCCACCGCCATAGCCCGGCACGATGCGGTCGCCGACGAAGACGCGGCCCACCCGGTAGCCCGCGGCCCGGCTGGACTCGCCCAGGGTCTCGTTGAAGGAGAAGACGCCTCCCGGCGGGATCAGGGTGCCGCACAGGCGCTTAGCGGCGAGCGCCATGTTGTAGTTGCGGCCAGGCGCCGACGTCGGAAAGTCGGTCGTGGCGTGGCCCATGAGGCCCCACGCCGCGCCGGGATCCTCCGGCGGCATTGGCCTGCAGCCGGCGTCACGGGCAGCGGCGGCCGGGGCCGGAGCCCGCGTGGCGGACGGCGCGGCCGCGAAGCGGAGCGGCCAGAGCGACACGAGAAGGGCGGCCAGGATCGGCCAGGACGCGTGTGGCAATCAGGCCACCTCCGCGTCTAGCATCACCAAGCCGCCGATCTCTCAGGACGCGGGTTGCGCCTCGGCGACGGTCTGACCCGCAGGGCGGTCGACGAGCACCTCGCACGGCGCGCGCCGCACCACCTGCGCCACGTTGCGGCTGAGTTCCTCGCCCGGCCGGCGCGCCTTGGCGTCGAGCCCGAGCACGATGAGGTCGGCGCGGTGCTCGCGCGCGACGCGCAGGATGCCCTCCCAGGCGCTGCGGGCCGGCACGATCACGCCTTCGCAGGGGAGCTCGTGCGTTTCGCAGATCGTGACCCCGACGGCGATGGAGCCCTCGCCCACCTCGCGCTGCTTGGGCATCGCCGCATCGAGGGGCAGCGAGAGCGGCACCTCGACGACGTGCACCAGGACGATCTGCGCCTGCTGGGGCTCCGCCAGACGGCAGGCGAGCTCCACGGCGCGCTCGGACGAGATCTGGGGCACCACGGGCACCACGAGCGTGCGCAGCTGGTTCACCGTGCGGCGGATCTGCGCCACCTCGTACGGCAACTGGCGCGGCACGCGGAACATCCAGCGGAAGACGAGCGCGAGCAGCACGAGGAACACGATCGCGATGGCGCTGCCGAGGACGCCTACGTGCAAGGGCATGTCAGCTGCGCCTCCTGCGCGTTTCCCAGAGCCGCGCGACGCCGAGCGCGACGAAGAGCACGCCGACGAGGTCGTAGAGCCAGCTGCCGTGCTCCGCGATGCCGCGCGCGACGATGATCACCCCGAGGACGAGCGCGAGGACGCCGACGACGAGGCCGAACGCGCGCGTCATGGCTTCGCCGCCTCCCGCGCGGCCTTCTCCGCCAGCGCCGCCTCGTACTCCGTCAGCAGTTCGAACTCCTCGGCCTCGGCCAGGGTCTTGCGCTGCTGGGCCTCCCAGTCGCGGGGCAGCTCCCGCCAGGGCGAGAGGCCGGCCCTGCGCCGGTAGATGTAGTAGATGAGCAGCATCAGCAGAACCCACGCCGGACCCGCGATGCGGCCGATGGCGTGCGTCAGGATGACCTCGAAGAGGATCGTGCCGACGCCGAGGAACCCGATCACCGCGAGGACCGGGAAGGCCACGTTGGGGCCGCCGTCGCGCGAGCGGAGGCTGATGTTGAACGGCATGCGGTAGGGACGCGGCGAGTACGGGTCCTTGAAGCGCAGGACGATCAGCGAGATGAAGACGAGCAGGTAGCCGAAGGTCGCGCCGAAGGCGTACATGTTCGCCAAGGTGCCCATCGCCTGGCTCGTCAGAAAGGCGAGGATCGCCTGCACGACCGCGACCATGGAGAAGACGATGATCGTGCGGTAGGGCGTGTGGTAGCGCGGGTGGACCGCGGAGAACCACTCCGGCAGCAGGTGGAACGTGCTCATCGAGTAGGTGAGGCGCGATGCGCTCATCACGCCGGAGTTCGAGGAGATCAGCACGATCACGCCGCCGATCAGCGCCGTCATCGGGGCGGCAATGGCGCCGATGATCGGGATCTTCTGCGCGACGATGGCGATCGGGTCGCCCGGGTGGGCCCCGAGCACCTGCCAGGGCAGGAGGCCCATGCCGAGCACGGAGAAGGCGATCGCGAAGATCAGCACGTTCAGCACGAGCGAGATCGAGGTGCGGGGCACGATCGTCGCAGGTCTTCGCGTCTCCTGCGAGACCTGGGAGATCGACTCCAGCCCGACGAACGAGATGATCGCGAGCGAGGAGCCGTACATGAAGTTGTGCATGTTGGGAAACTGCAGCTGCATCTGCAGCAGCATCATGTGGGGGTCCCAGGCGAAGACGAAGCCGAAGACCACGATGACGACCTGGCCGAGGATCGCGATGACGCCGAGGACCTCGTTGATGCGCGAGGAGATGCGGATGCCGACGTAGTTGATGACGATCAGGAACGCGATGATGGCCAGGGTCTCGAGGAGCCAGAGGTAGTTGACGCCCACGATGGGGCCGATCGAGATGACGAAGTCGTGGATGTTCACGCCGAGCGCCGGCAGGAAGAAGTTGAAGTAGCCCGACGACGACACGGCGAAGAGCGAGATGTCGATCGTGTAGTCGAGCAGCAGCGCCGAGCCGCAGACGAAACCCCAGACGTCGCCCAGGCCGCGCAGCGTGAAGTACTGGCCGCCGCCCGCGACCGGGTAGCTCGAGGCGAGCTCCGTGTACGCGAGGCCCACGAGCAGGTAGACGATGCCGGCTACGGCAAACGCCACGGGCGTCGCGCCCATGGCCGCGCCGGCGACGAGGCCGAGAGCCGTGTAGATGTCTGCGCCGACGTCGGCATAGCCCCACATGAAGGAGCCCCATACGGTGACCTCGCGACGCAGCACGGCACCTTCCTCGGGCCGAGCCACCCTATGACCTCCCCCCGGATGCCGGAAAGACCGACCAATACACTACACCGCGCATTTGCGCGCCGCAAGCGCCGCATGTGCGGACCTCGGGGCGTGTGAACCGGGTCCTGGTGGACGAAGATGGCTCTGCGGGGGTGCGCGCGGGTGCTGAGGAGCGCTATCCTGGATGGGACCTGTCCACTGCCCACGGCCCCAATGAGGAGGGATCCCACGGCGTGTGCGGCATCGCCGGCTTCTTCGGAGCCCCCGATCACGCCCTGCTCGAGCGGATGACCGAGGCCATCCTCCACCGCGGCCCTGACGACCACGGGTACGGCGAGACCCCACAGATCAGTATCGGCATGCGCCGCCTGAGCATCATCGACGTCGCCGGCGGCCACCAGCCGATGGCGACAGCGGATGGCGCGATCCAGCTCGTCTACAACGGCGAGATCTACAACTACCGCGACGTGCGCGCCGAGCTCATCACGCTCGGCCACCACTTCCGCACCGAGTGCGACACCGAGGTGCTGCTCGAGGCCTACGCGGAGTGGGGCACGGACTGCTTTCGCCGCCTCAACGGAATGTGGGCGGCGGCCATCGCGGACCTGCGCGACGGGAGCCTCGTCCTGTGCCGCGACCACTTCGGCATCAAGCCGCTCTACTACGCCCGCGCCGGCGAGCGGATCCTCTTCGCCTCCGAGGTCAAGGCGCTGTGGCAGGACCCCGCCCTGCCGCGCGGCGTCAACGACCAGATGGTGTACGAGTACCTGACGCAGGGCCTGCACGACCACAGCCCCGACACCTTCTTCGCCGGCGTCCACCACGTGCCTGCGGCGTCCTTCATCGTCGTCCGCGCGGGCCAGGTGGAGGGGCCGACGAGCTACTGGCAGCCCAGGCTGCGGCGCGACGGCGCCATGACGCCCGAGGCCTTCCACGACCTCTTCAAGACGTCCGTGGCGCGCCGCCTCGTCAGCGACGTACCGGTCGGGGCCGCCCTCTCGGGCGGTCTCGACTCGACCACGATCGTCGCCCTGATGACGAACCTCCTGCGCGAGCACTTCCCGGACGCCGCCTCGCTGCGCGGCCAGGTCAAGACGTTCTCGGCCGTGTTCGACGGCGACCCGATCGACGAGCGGGCCTTCATCGAGGAGGCCGTGGCGCGCACCGGCGCCGACACCACCTACACCCGCCCGAACTCGCAGGAGTTCGTCGACGAGATGGTGGACATGGTCTGGCACCTCGACGAGCCGGTCGTCAGCACCGGCCCCTACGCGCAGTGGTGCGTGATGCGCACCGCCAAGGAGCAGGTCAAGGTGGTGCTGGACGGCCAGGGCGGCGACGAACTCCTCGCGGGCTACGTGCCGTACCAGCTCGTCTACCTGCGCCAGCTGGCGCGCGAGCGCCGCTTCGGCCTTCTGCTGCGCGAGGCCTTCGCCGCGCGCGACGTGCTCTGGCCCGTGGTGCGGCGCACCCTGCGCGAGCGGCGCCGCGCGCGCCCTGCGGGGAGCCTCTTGCGCGCGGAGTTCCTCGAGGCGCACCGCCCTGCCCCGGACACCCGGCCCGACGACGACCTCAAGGAGCGCCTGCGGCAGGACCTCACCACCTACAGCCTGCCGGCCCTGCTGCGCTACGAGGACCGCAACTCCATGGCGCACTCGCTCGAGTCGCGCGTGCCCTACCTGGACCAGGAACTCGTCGAGGCCATCCTCGGCCTGCCGGAGTCCGCCATCATCCGGGGCGGCTGGAGCCGCATCATCCTGCGCGAGTCCATGCGGGCGCTCCTGCCGGACAAGATCCGGCTGCGCCGCTGGAAGGTCGGCTTCACGACGCCGGAGTCGCGCTGGCTCTTCGCCCGGCGCGCGGTGTTCGAAAGCCTGTTCCGCTCGCCGCTCTTCCAGAGCCGCCCGTACTGGGACGGGGCTCGGGTGGCCCAGGCGTTCCGCGCCGCGGCGCAGGGCAGGGCGCCCTCGAGCCTCCTCTTCTGGCGCCTCATCAACGTCGAGCTGTGGCTGCGGGTCTTCTTCGAGGGCGCCGGGCCCTCGACAGAGGAGGGCACGCCCTTCACCGCCGTCGGCGACCGCCGCTTCGCCGCCGCCGCGGGCGACGCGGCCCAAGACGCCCTCGCGCGCTTCCGGCCGAACTGGGGCCGCCACCTCTTCGCAGCGGCGGGAGGCGCCGCGTTCCTGCGCGCACCCGTGCGCACGCCGCTCGTCCGCTCCGGCGACGACCTCGTCGCCATCGTGCGCGACGCGGTGGGCCAGGACGTCGCACCGGGCGACGTCCTGGCCATCAGCGAGAAGATCGTCGCGATCAGCCAGGGGCGCTCGTACCCCGTGGCGGAGATCCACCCGCGGCCGCTCGCGCGCTTTCTGACGCGGTTCGTGCGCAAGACGCCCCATGGCATCGGCCTCGGCATCCCGGAGACGATGGAGCTCGCGGTGCGGGAGGTCGGGGCGCCGCGCATCCTCTTCGCGGCCCTCGCCGCAGGCGTCGCCCGCGCCTTCGGGCGCAAGGGCGTCTTCTACGACATCCTGGGACCGAGGGCCTCGGCCATCGACGGCCCGACGCGCGGCACCATCCCGCCCTACAACACGCACGCCAAGCTCGCGCCCCTCAACCCCGACGCCGTGGCGCGGGACGTCGCGGCGGCGCTCGGCGATGGCGTGGGCGTCGCGATCATCGACGCGAACGACATCTCCGTGAACATCCTCGGCGCGACCGGCGACGTCGACCGGGACCTCGTGCGGGAGCTCCTCTACGACAACCCCCTCGGCCAGGGGCACGAACAGACGCCGATCGCCCTTCTGCGGCGCATCGCTGTGCCGGTCGAGGCCCAGAGCGCGTAGGGCGGAGCGTCAGGCGATGAACCAGGACTCGTGCGGATCGACCGCGAGCCGGACCTCCTGCCCAGGCGTCACGCGCGTAGGGTGATGGCAGACGAGGTCCGTGGCCGGCTGTCCCTGCACCCTCAGTTCCACCTGCCAGTGGCCGCCCAGGTAGGAGGCGCTCGAGACCACGGCTTCCAGCGGCAGATCCCCCGGCCGCCACGCGTCCTGGCCCGCGACCCGGACGTGCTCCGGCCGCAGCAGCCAGTTCCCCGCCTGCCCTGGCGCGCAGCGCGCCGGCGCGCCGACGAGCGCTCTGAGGCCGCCGCTCGTCTCGATCTCCACCCGCTCCCCGTCCGCCGCCCGGCTCCTGACCAGCGCAGGCAGCAAGGCCGCCGGTCCGAGGAAGCGCGCCGCGAACTCCGTATCCGGACGCCGGTAGACGTCCTGCGGAGCTCCGACCTGCTCCAGCCGCCCCGCGTTCAGGATGGCGACGCGGTCCGCGATCGCGAGCGCCTCGGTGCGGTCATGGGTGACGTAGACCGCCGTGACGCCCTCGTGGCGCAGCACCTCCGCCATCTGCACGCGCATGCGCTCGCGCAGGCGCGCGTCCAGGTTGGACATCGGCTCGTCGAGCAGGACCATCTGCGGGTGCGCCGCGAGCGCCCGCGCGATCGCCACCCTCTGGCGCTGACCGCCCGAAAGCTCGTGCGGGTAGCGGTTGGCATAGCCCTCGAGCTGCACCAGGCGCAGGATCTCCCCGATCCGCGCGCGCCGCTCCGCGGCAGGCCAGCGCCGCATGGCCAGCGGAAACCCGACGGTCTCGCCCACCGTCATGTGCGGCCAGAGCGCGAAATCCTGGAAGACAAAGCCGATTTGCCGCCGTTCCGGCGGCAGGGCCCAGCCTGGCCTGGAGACCGTCTCGCCGTGCAGGCGAACCTCCCCCTGCGCAGGCGACAGGAGACCGGCCAGAATCTCCAGCATCGTCGTCTTGCCACTTCCCGACGGACCGAGGATGGCGAGGATTTCGCCCTCCTCGATGCGCAGGGACACATCCTGCAGGGCCACCACGTTGCCATAGCGGTGACCGAGTGAGATGACCTCCAGGCTCATGCCCGCACCCCTTCCATCGTTTCCACCACGCGTCTGCCCGCCTCGGCGGCGATGTCGGCCTCGGCTCCCACCGGTCTCAACCGTCCGAGGCGGCGCTGCAGCCACGCAAACGCCAGCGCCAGGATCCCGACCGTGCCCGTCGACAGCACGGTGAGCGCAGCACCGACGCCGAAGTCCGTGTTGTGGAACTGGTGCACGATGGCGACGGCGAGCGTCGGTCCGCCGGGCGGGTACAGGAGCTGCGACACGGGCAGCTCGAACACGACGCCGGCAAAGAGCATCAGCCAGACGCGCGTCCAGGTGCTACCCAACATCGGCAGGACGATGCGTCGCACCACAGTGGCGAGGCCCGCACCCGACGAGCGGGCCGCCGTGAGCGCGTTCGCGGGGATCTGCGCGACACCCCCTGAGATGACGCGCACGGCGTACGGCATTCCGCCGGCGATGTAACCCAGCACCAGGACGGCCGGCGTGCCGTAGAGCAGCAGACCGACGTCCTTCAGCCACGGCTGGTCCCAGAGGAAGATGTAGCCGGCTCCGAGCACGATGCCCGGAACGGCGATGGCGGCGGTGAGGAAACCCTGCAACAGGCCCGTGAACCAGGATCCACCGCGCCGCCAGGCCATCGCCACCAGCAGCCCGAGCCCAAGGCCCAGCGATGCCGCCACCAGGGCATAGCCGAGTGAGGCGGCGAACGACCCGGCGCCATACGGTATGTGCAAGGCCAGTTGGTAGTTCGTCCAGGTGGGCGGGCTGCCGCCGACGAGACCGCCGGCCGCCTCCGGCATGAAACTGGCCGCGGCCGTCGTCGCCGCCGGCACCCCGAACGCGACGCAGGCCAGAAGGGCCACGCCGATGAGGTGCAGCCAGCGCGTGCGGCCGAGCGCCACGGGCGAGAGCGTGCGGTTGCCGCCCCATCGCGTCGCGTAGGAGCGCCGGCCCGTCGTCAGGGACTGCGCCCACTGCGCGAGGCCCACGCCGGCCACGAGCATGAGCGATGCGGCGGCGGCCTCGGGGAAGTTCACCGGGAACTGCTCGAGCGCGCTGTAGATGGCGTACGTGGTGAGCGGGAAGTTGGCCGTCTGGGCCAGGGTGGACGCGACGCCGAAGTCGCTCAGGACTTCCGCGAAGACGATCAGGGCGCCGGCCGCGGCTGCCGGCAGGACGAGCGGCAGCAGGATGCGGCGCCATACCGAGCGCATCGGCGCCCCCGCGAGGCGGGCGGCATGGACGACGTCCTGCCCGAGTCCCTCGATGCCGGACGCGACGGCGATCGCGGCATAGGGGAAGAGCTTCAGGCCGAGCACGATCGTGACGCCGACCGGTGAGAGCAGAGCCTGCGTCAGGAGCCCCCCGAGGATCTGGTGCGTCAGGCCCCCTGGCGCCAGCAGCAGCTCCCACCCCTGGGCGATGAGGAACGAGGGCGAGATCAGGATGAGCCAGACGACGCCCCAGATGACGCGGCGTCCGGGCAGGTCCGTGAGCACGAGGAGGTAGGCGACCCAGACGCCCAGCAGCGTGGCGAGGGCGGCCGTCGCCGCGGCCAGGACGAGCGAGTTCACGCCCGCGGCGAGCATGTACGGGTCGGAGGCGGCGCTGCTGATCCCCTCCCACGACAGATGCAGGCTGGGCGGAGCGCCAAACAGCCCGGGCAGGACGGCCTGCACGAGCAGCGCGAGGAGCGGCAGCACGACGAGAACCAGAACAGTCAGTGCGGCGGCGAGGGACAACGTGCGAAAGCCGAGCCCGGCGAGCCGGCCGGGGGCCGGCCGCCCCGGGCTACCGCCCGGGACGGCCGCGTCGTGTGCAACCGATGACATGCTCAGCGGACCACGTTGTCCGTGAACCAACGAACCCAGTCAGCCTCGTGCGCGCCGGCCCACACGGGGCTGACGACGTTCCACTTGACCCCCTGGCGCACGGCGAGCGGCTTCACGTTCTGGATCAGCGGCATGAACAGGGAGTCCGAACCCGCGGCCGAGATGTCCTGCATCACGCGCTGGCCCTGCGCGCTGAGCACGAAGTTGACGAACTCCTTGGCGGCCGCCATGTCCGGCGCCTTGGCATTGATGGCGATGTCGCTCGGGAGCATGGTGACCCCTGTCGTCGGGTACACGACCTTCACCGGGTCGTGGCTCAACTCGGCGTTGAGCTCGGCGGAGTCCTGGAACATCGCCACCTTGATCGAACCGTCGAGCAGCGCCTGCAGGGTGTTGCCGTTGGTCGGGAAGACCTTCAGCCCATTGCGCTTGAGCGCCTGGAAGTACTGCTGGCCGCGGGACACGCCCATCTGCTGGAAGATTCCGGCGACCAGCGGGTAGGTGGGGCCGGAGATCGCCGGATTGTTCATGCCGACCGCATTCTTGAAGATCGGCTTGAGGAGGTCGCGCCAGGTGTGCGGGACGTCCTGGGCCGGGACGAGCTTCGTGTTGTAGATCAGGGCCCCTGCGGCGGTGACACCCGTCGGAAAGTAGCCATGGTTGCCAGGCAGCAGCGAGCGCCCGAGGCTGGTGTAGTGGGCGGCGTTCGCCGGTGAGAACCCGGTCAGCAATGCACCCTGGCGGTCCAGGCTCGACATCGGCCCGTTGCCGTCGAACCAGATCACGTCCCACTGCGGATTCTGCGACTCCGCGGCCACCTTGGCGAGCAGGGGGCCGGTCGACATGTCGCTCAGCTCGACCTTGATGCCGGTCGCCTTCTGGAACGCCGTGGCCTCGGCCTGGTCATAACCCTGGGCGGAGTAGAAGACCAGGGTCTGCGGCGCCTGCGCGCCAGCCACCGGAGCCGAAAGCGCCACAGCCGAAACAAGCGCAAGACCGGATGCGCCAGCCAGTGCGGCCAGGAATCTCGATCGCATGCCTCAACGCGCCCCCTCTGAACTGCTCGGGTC
>Ga0187812_1000329_pt1 | contig 17221 bp, 13 predicted proteins | sample NC_S_2_FD_130582 | JGI IMG/M metagenome (GOLD analysis project Ga0187812, IMG submission 130582) | Wetland sediment microbial communities from Neuse River Estuary, North Carolina, USA - ASW-S_2 | ecosystem: Environmental > Aquatic > Freshwater > Wetlands > Sediment | place: USA: North Carolina...
CCAGGACGGTGTTCGCGTTCGACACGGGCGACCTGGCCGCGTTCGCGGCCGCGGCGCGCTCGTGGGCGGACGCGGGCGCCGACGGCGCGGTGGTCGTCGGTCCTGAGGACCCAGCGCGGATAACGGCCATCGGCGAGGTGCTCGCCGAGGTGTTCCCGGGGTAACCCGGTTTAGTACTCGGTATACTACCCGGTAATCTGACCGCGAGCCAGGCGCGGGCGGCGCAGGTCAGCGCCGTCACGCCGGTGCGCAGGGTCGGCTCGACGACCGGCGCGAACAGCGGAGAGTGGTTGGACGGCAGGCCGTCGACGATGGCCCTGGCCTCGGCGATCGACGTGACGCTCGCGAACAGCGCCGGGTCGGCGCCGCCCAGCAGCCAGTACGCGCAGGGCGCCCCGGCGGCGCTGGCCAGCAGGCCGACGTCCTCGCTCCCGGTCACCGGGCCGGGGTCGAGCACGAGACCCGGCCCGATGCCCTCGGCGAAGGCCTCGGCCAGCCGGGCGCACGCCCCGGGGTCGTTGACAACCACGGGGAACGACTGCGTCACGGTGATCTCCGGGTCGGCGGGGGCCGCCGCGGCGGCGGCCTCGGCCCGGACGATGCGCTCGATCGCGGCCAGCGTCTTCGCGCGGACCGATTCCTCGAAGGTGCGCACGGACAGCAGGAGTTCGGCCTGGTCGGGGATGACGTTCTCCACGGTTCCCGCGTGCAGCGCGCCGACCGTCACGACGGCGCTGTCGGCGGGCGCCACTTCCCTGGACACGATCGTCTGGAGCCGGAGCACGGTCGCGGCGGCCATCACCACCGGGTCGACGGTCGTCTCCGGGCGGGAGCCGTGGCCGCCCTGCCCGTGCAGCACCACGCGCAGCGCGTCGGAGGCGGCGAACGCGGGCCCGGCGCGCAGGCCGAGCAGCCCGGCCGGCATCGGCGAGACGTGCTGGCCGAGCACGACGCCGGGGACGCCGAACCGGTCGAACAGGCCGTCGTCGATCATGGCGCGCGCCCCCTCGCCAGTCTCCTCGGCCGGCTGGAAGACGAGCAGCAGCGTCCCCCGCCAGGAGTCTTGGCTGGCGGCAAGTTCGGCCGCCGCGCCGAGCAGGCAGGTGACGTGCATGTCGTGGCCGCAGGCGTGCATCAGCGGCACGTCCCCGCCGTCGCGGCCGGTGCCGCGGGCGGTGCTGGCGTACGGCAGGCCGGTCCGCTCGAGGACGGGCAGCGCGTCCATGTCGGCGCGCAGCAGCACCGTAGGCCCGGCGCCGCTCGTCATGACGCCGACGACGCCGGTGCGGCCGACGCCCGTCGTGACCTGATAGCCGAGGTCACTCAGCCGGGACGCGGCGAGGGCGGCGGTCCTGTGCTCGGCGAACGCCAGCTCCGGGTGCGCGTGGATGTCCCGGTACAGGTCTGCCAGGTCAGCGAGATCGGTCGCGGTCATGTCGCCCATCACACCATCGTGAGGACAAGTTTCCCCGCGACATGCCTGGTTTCGCCGAGCTCATGCGCCTTGGCCGCGTCAGCCAGCGGGAAAATGCCCGCGATGACCGGGCTGAGCTTGCCCGCTGTCACCAGGTCCGCGATCGCGGTCATCCCGCCGTGGTCGTGTTCCACGAGCATGACCTGGGCGCTGACGCCTGCCTTGTTCGCCTCTTCGCGGACCTCCGGGGGGAACGGCAACAGGGCGACCAGCAGTCCGCCGGGGCGCAGCGTGCGCAGCGAGCGCATCGGGTAGTCGCCGCCGACGGTCTCCAGCACCATGTCGGCGTCGCGCACCGCGGTCGCGAATTCCGTCGTGTTGTAGTCGATCAGCTCGTCGGCGCCGAGACCGCGGACGAGGTCGTGGTGGCGCGCGCTCGCCGTGCCGATCACGTACGCGCCGCGCGCCTTGGCGATCTGCACCGCGAGATGTCCGACTCCCCCGGCCGCGGCGTGGATGAGCACCCGCTGCCCCGCTTGCAGGCGCGCGGTGTCGTTGAGGGCCTGCCACGCGGTCAGCGCCGCCAGCGGCAGCGCGCCGGCCTGGACGTGATCCAGGTTCTCCGGCTTCGCGGCGAAGGCGCGGGCCGGGCCGGCGACGTACTCGGCGTGCGAGCCGACGCCGTGCGGGTACGGCAGCATGCCGAACACCTCGTCGCCCGGCTTGAACAGGGTGACGCCGAACCCGGTCGCCTCGACCACTCCGGACACATCCCAGCCAAGCGTGAACGGCGGCGGCCCGAGGAAGATGGGGAACGCCCGGTGACTCCAGTCGGTCGGGTTCAGCCCGGCCGCGTGCACCCGTACCAGGATCTGGCTGACGCCAAGCTCCGGCTTGGGGATCTCGACCTCGTGGAGCACCTCGGGTCCGCCGAGGACCACCTGACGGATCGCGCGCATCGTCGGTTCGGTCATGTGCCAAGCGTGCCGTATGGGGGCGGCCCGCGCCAGCGGGCCGCCCCGGGATGGCGTGGCTCAGAGTGACTCAGAGTTGCGCGGTGACCGCCTTGACCTCGGTGTAGGCCTCGAGGACCTCATGGCCCATCTCGCGGCCCCACCCGGACTGCTTGTAGCCGCCGAACGGCAGGGACGCGTCGAAGACGTTGTAGCAGTTGATCCAGACCGTGCCGGCCCGGAGCTTCTTCGCCAGCGCGTGCGCCTTGGAGACATCCTGGGTCCAGATGCCGGCGCCGAGGCCGTAGTCGGAGTCGTTGGCGACGGCGGCGATGTCGTCGATCGACTGGAACGGCTCGGCGACCACCACAGGGCCGAAGATCTCCTCGCGGACGACCTTCATGTCCGGGCGGGTGTTGGTCAGCACCGTGGGCTCGACGAAGTAGCCCTTGTCGCCATGCCGGAGGCCGCCGGTGACCGCGGTCGCGCCGTCCTCCTTGCCGGACTCCAGGTAACCGGTGACACGGCGCAGCTGCTCGTCGGAGACCAGCGGGCCCATCTGAGTCGACTCGTCCATGCCCGGGCCGAGCCTGATCGACTTGGCGATCTCGGCCACGCCCTCGATGACCTCGTCGAACCTGCCCTGCTGCACGTACAGCCGCGATCCGGCGACGCAGCACTGACCGTGGTTGAAGAAGATCGCGTTAGCGGCGCCCTCCACCGCGGCGGGCGAGGCGTCCTCAAAGACGATGTTCGGCGACTTGCCGCCGAGTTCCAGGCTGACCTTCTTCAGGTTGCCCGCGGCCGCCTGGACGATCAGCTTGCCGACTTCGGTAGAGCCGGTGAAGGCGATCTTGTCGACCAGCGGGTGCGCGGCGAGGGCCGCCCCGGCGGTCTCGCCGAAGCCGGTGACCACGTTCACCACGCCATCGGGAACACCCGCCTCGGCGATCAGCCCGGCCAGCCGCAGCGCGGTCAGCGGGGTCTGCTCGGCGGGCTTGAGGACCACGGTGTTGCGGTGGTCAGCGCGGGTCCCAGCTTCCACGCGGCCATCAGCAGCGGGAAGTTCCACGGGATGATCTGGCCGACGACGCCGACCGGCTCGCGCAGCGTGTAGGAGTGGAAGTTCGCCCCGGGCATGTACGGCACCGAGATGTTGATCGTGTTGCCCTCGATCTTGGTGGCCCATCCGGCCATGTAGTGGAACAGGTCGGCGGCCAGCGGGATGTCGGCGGCCCTGGCCACGGCATAAGGCTTGCCGTTGTCCAGGCTCTCGAGCTGGGCGAGCTCGTCGCCGTGCGCCAGGATCAGGTCCCCGATCTTCCAGATGATCCGGCCTCGCTCGCTGGCGGTGAGCCGGCCCCAGGGACCGTCGTCGAACGCCCGCCGGGCGGCCCGGATGGCGCGCTCGATGTCCTCAGCGTCGCCTTCGGCGACGCGGGCCAGGGTTTCCCCGGTGGCCGGGTCGGGGGTCTCGAATGTCTTGCCCGATGCGGCCTCGACCCACTGTCCGTCGATGAACAGCTGCCTCGGCGTGGCGGTGAACTCCTGGACGCTCCGTTCGGCTGTCACTGTCATGAAGTCTCATCTCCTTCACGGACCCGGGCACACCCTTGGCCCGGACCGGGTAGTCACAATGAGACAACAGGACCTTGACCCGGGACAAGGGTCACAAGGAGATCACGAAGAGAGAAGAGCCGCCATGCGGTCCAAGGCGCCCGCCTGAGGTCAGCCCGGCTCAGCCGGGGACGGCCAGGATGACCTCTGAGGCCTTGATCACCGCGGTGACCTCGCTGCCCGCGGCGAGCCCGAGGTCGCGGACCGCCTCCACGGTGATCGAGGCCACCAGGCGTATCCCGTTCGCGTCCAGCTCGACGTTCGCTATCGCCTCTCCTGCGTTGATGGCGGTGACCCGGGCCGGTATCTGGTTGCGCGCGCTCAGCTTCACGACTAGCCCTCCCACGGTGATCGGCGGTCCTGCCGCCTTAACGCTACTCGCCCGGCATTGCGCACCCCGCGCCGTCGGCCTGGCGTGCCGCCAGTGGCTACCCGGCCCCCAGAGGCGGTGACCGGACAAATGTCCGTAGTTTGATCCCCCATAGGGGCCCAAACTACGGACATTTCCGCATTGGCCGCGCCAGCATATTCGCCGCGCTTGCTTTAGTTGCGCCACGCAAGTCAAGCTTGCGCGACACCGCGGGCGTCTGCATCATGGGCGCATGCCGTCGCCTGACATACCCGTTCCGGTGCCCGTAGTCACCCCCGCGAGCCGCCGTTGGGAGGAGATGCTCCGCGGCCTCGCCGGGCTGCTCCCTGCGGGGCCCGTGGCCGTGCTCGTCGACGGCGGCGACGAGCAGCCGGCGATGCTAGCCGCCAGGCTCGCCGCGACGCTGCGGGCGGGCGGGCGGGCGTGCGTCCGGCTGAGCGGAACGGGCGGCGGGTCCCCCGGCGGCGACGCGAATCCCCGCGGCGACGTGTTCGATGGGGCGATCAGGCTCGCCGACGGGCCAGGCTGGCGCGCGGCCCGATCGCCGGACGCGGCTCGCTCCTGGGACGTGGTGATCTGGCTGCGCACATCCCATGGCGGCCAGGCCGCCGAGGAGGGTGCCGACGTCGTGGTCGACATGCACGACCTGGACTGGCCGGTGATCCGCCGCGTCGCCGCCGGGCTCGCGGCCCGCGGCCCGTGGTACCTCACCGAGACGCGCGCGTTCTTCTCATGCCGGGCCGCCACCTGGAACGCCAAGTTCGGCGACGACCTGCCCGCCTACGCCGCCGCCGTCGCCCAGGCCGGCATCCCCCGCGGCGGCGTGGTCATGGACATCGGCTGCGGCACCGGCCGCGCGCTGCCCGCCCTCCGCCAGGCAGTCGGCCCGGACGGCTCGGTCGTCGCCGCCGACCTGACCCCCGAGATGCTCGACGAGGCACGGCCGCAGGCCGTGGCCGCACGCGCCGCGCTCGTCCTGGCCGACGCCCGCCGGCTGCCCTTCGCCGATGGGTCGGCCGACGCGCTGTTGGCCGCGGGCCTGGTCAACCACCTGCCCGACACCGAAGCCGGGCTCACGGAACTCGCGCGGATCACCCGTCCCGGCGGCCTGCTTGTGCTGTTCCATCCGTCCGGGCGCGCGGCGCTCGCCGCCCGGCACGGCCGGGCGCTGACCCCGGACGAGCCGCTGGCCGCCGGCGTGCTGCGAAGATCGACAGCGGCCACGGGATGGCGGCTCACCGCGTACGACGACGCCGTGGACCGCTTCTTCGCCGTCGCCGTCCGCGGATAGCGCCGGACGAAACGAAACGGGGCAGGGGTACTCAGGAGGGCCGGGGCGCGGTGGCCGCGATCATGTCAAGGAACTCGAGCGCCGCCATCGCGGTCGCCCGGCGCCAGGCGAGCAGGGTCACGTCGAACCCGCTGACCTCGGCGCGTCTCGCCTCGATGGCGCACGCGATCGGCTCGAGGACCTCGCGCTGCCCGCGCAGCAGGTCAGCCGGGTCCTCCCCGGCCCGGTCGAGCAGGGCCAGCTTGAGCAGCAGGTGCGAGCGGATGTCCCGCACGTGCGCCACGGGAGTGTGCAGCCAGCGCTGGGCCGCCCCGCGGCCAGCCGGCGTGGCGGTGTAGACGGTCCGCTGCGGGCCGAGGCCGGGCTCCGTGCCCTCGGGCGTTATCAGGCCCGCGTCAAGCAGCCGCCCGATGGCCCGGTAGATGACCGCCTTGGGGATCTGCCAGACGCGTCCCAGCTCCCCGCCGGCCGCGGTCAGCTGCGCGACGGCGAAGCCGTGCAGCGGCTGCTGGCTGAGGATGGCGAGCACCAGCCATTCCGGCAGCGACAGCGACGGCTCGGCGGTCATGCCCCGAGCCTAGCGCCACGGGGACCCTGGCCTGCCTCAGAAGGGATACGGGGTGATGTCGCCGCGGATGGTGACCCAGCGGGTCTCGGTGAAGGCGTCGAGGTTGGCCGTGCCGCCGAAACGGGCGCCGGTGCCGGAGTCCAGGATGCCGCCGAACGGAATGTTGGGCTCGTCGTCCACCGTCTGATCGTTGATGTGCACGATGCCGGTCGGTATGCGCCGCGCCAGGTCCAGGCCGCGCATCACGTCGCGGGTGAGGATGCCAAGCGACAGGCCGTACTCGCTGCGGGCGGCGATCGTGGCGGCTTCCTCGGCGGTCGCGAACTTCAGCACCGGGGCCACGGGGCCGAACACCTCGTTCGCGTACGCGGGCATCTCCGGCGTCACATCGGCAAGCACGGTGGGCTGATAGAACAGGCCCTCGTAGGTGCCGCCGGCCGCGAGCTTGGCGCCGGCGTCGGTGCTCGCCGTGACCAGGGCGTGAACCTTGTCCCGCTGCCGCTCATCGATGATCGGACCGAGCGCCACCTGGCCGGTCGCGGGGTCGCCGACCGGGAGGTGGGCCGCCTTGTCCGCCATGGCCGCCACGTAGTCGTCGTAGATGGAAGTGTGCACCAGGTGCCGGCCGGTGGTCATGCAGATCTGCCCCTGGTGCAGGAACGATCCCCAGGCGCCAGCGGACGCGGCCTTCGCGACGTCGGCGTCGTCGAGGATGATCAGGGCCGAGTTGCCGCCTAGTTCCAGGTGCACCCGCTTGAGGTGGCGGGCCGCCACCTCGCCGACGCGGCGGCCTGCCGCGGTGGAGCCGGTGAACGAGATGATCCGGACCAGCGGCTCGGTGATCAGCGCCTCCCCGGCCTCGGGGCCGCCCGGTACAGTCCTGGGCCGCCGCGGGTGCGACAGTCCCTTGTGGGCGGACCCAACTTCGGCGCCGCCCCGCTTGTCAGGACGCATCTTGGCGGCTCTCCGGCGCCCGCCTAGGCTTCTAGTCACAGTGTGACTTCTGTGCCCCGGGCTAGGCCGCGTCTACGGCGTCAGGGGCGAGGATCGGAGGGATCCGGATGACCCTGGCGAACGAGATCAACGTGCCGATCCGGCACACGGACCGGTTCTTCATCGGCGGGCAGTGGGTGACACCGTCGTCCGACGCCAAGATCCACGTGATCGACTCACACACCGAGGACGTCTACCTGACGGTGGCCGAGGCCCAGGCGGCCGACATCGACCGGGCGGTCGGCGCGGCGCGCGAGGCGTTCGACAACGGCCCGTGGCCGCGGCTGACGCACGCGGAGCGGGCCGAGTACCTGCGCGCGCTCGGCGAGGAGGTCGTCAAGCGGTCCGCCGACATCGCCCAGATGTGGCCGCGCGAGTCCGGCGTGATCGCCGCCGTCGCGAACGGCGCCGCGTTCGGCGCGCAGCACACCTTCAACTACTACTCGGACCTGGCCGGCACGTTCCCGTGGGAGACGCCGCGGCGGCCCGCGCGCGGCGGGTTCGGCCTGGTCGTCAAGGAGCCTGTCGGCGTCGTCGGCGCGATCATCCCGTGGAACGCCCCGATGGGGCTGATCAGCATGAAGGTCGCCCCGGCGCTTATCGCCGGGTGCACGGTCATCCTCAAGTCCTCCCCCGAGGCGCCCGGCGAGGGATACGTGATCTCGGAGGCCGCCGAGGCCGTCGGTTTGCCGGCCGGCGTGCTCAACGTCGTTACCGCCGACCGTGAGGTCTCCGAACTGCTGGTCCGCGACCCGCGCGTCGACAAGATCACCTTCACCGGGTCGACAGCCGCCGGCCGCAAGATCGCGTCGATCTGCGGCGAGCGGATCGCCCGGTGCACGCTGGAGCTCGGCGGCAAGTCCGCCGCGGTCATCCTCGACGACGCGGACATCGAGACCGCCGCGCAGGCGCTGGCGCAGGCCGAGTGCCTGCTGTCCGGCCAGGTCTGCGCATCGCTCACGCGGATCGTGGTCAGCCGCCCGCGGCACGACGCGATGGTCGAGGCGCTCGCGGCGGCGTTCTCCAAGGTCAAGGTCGGCGACCCGTTCGACCCGTCGTCGCAGATGGGGCCGCTGGCCGCGGAGCGGCAGCGCACCCGGGTCGAGGGCTACATCGCCAAGGGCGTCGAAACCGGCGCCACCCTGGCCACGGGCGGCGGCCGTCCCAAGGACCTCGACCGCGGCTGGTACGTGGAGCCGACAGTGTTCGGCAACGTGGACAACAAGTCGGTGATCGCGCAGGAGGAAATCTTCGGCCCGGTGCTGTCCGTGATCCCGGCCGAGGACGAGAATGACGCCGTGCGCATCGCCAACGACACGATCTACGGGCTGCACGGCGCCGTGTTCAGCAGCGACGTGGAGCGGGCCCGCGAGGTCGCGGGACGGATGAGGACCGGGGCCATCGGGCACAACGGGTTCAAGTCGGACTTCACGATGGGGCACGGCGGGTTCAAGCAGTCCGGCATCGGCCGCGAGGGCGGCGTAGACGGGCTGCTGCCGTTCCTCGAGTCCAAGGCCATACTCCTCGACGGCCCGACGGCCGCCTACCAGGGAACGGAGTTCTAGCCATGGTCACTACCCCACTGCTTATCGAGGGCGAGGAACGCGAGGGGGGCGCCGGCACCTTCCCCGTCTACGACCCGGGGCAGGCCGGCGTCGTCGTCGGGCACGCCGCCGCGGCCTCGGCCGACGACGCGCTTGACGCCGTGGCGGCCGCACAAGCCGCGTGGCCGTCCTGGGCCGCCATGTCCGCCGCCGAACGCACCGCCATCGTCCTGGCGGCCCTCGACGGACTCGACAAGGACGCCGACGAGCGCGCCGAGATCCTGTCCAGGGAGAACGGCAAGGTCAGGTTCGAGGCCGCGATCGACCTGGCGGTGTTCACCGGCCGGTTCCACCAGGCCGCGGAGTTCGCCCCTGAGCTCGACCAGCCCGAGCACATCCAGGGCCCGCCGTTCAACACCACGATCACGAAGCTCCCGGCGGGCGTCGTCACGATCATCTACCCGTTCAACTGGCCGCTGGCGATCCTCGCGGCGTCGCTGCCGTACGCGCTGATGTCCGGCAACGCCGTGATCGTGAAGCCGCCGCCCACCACCCCGCTGTCGTCGGTCCGCACCCTGCAGCACCTCGTGCCCAAACTCCCGCCGGGCGTGCTGAACGTCGTCACCGGACAGGACGAGGTGGTCGGCCCGATCGTGGTCGGCGACCCGCGGGTCAGGCACGTCTGCTTCACCGGCAGCGTCGGCGGCGGGAAGCGCATCATGTCGATGGCCGCCGCCAACCTGACGAACGTGACCCTCGAACTCGGTGGCAACGACCCCGCGGTCGTCCTCGGCGACGCGACGCTGGACGAGGCCGCGTTCGCGAAGATGAGCGGCGCGACGTTCATGACCACCGGCCAGGTCTGCATGGCGCTCAAGCGGCTGTACGTGCCGCGCGGCCGGTACGACGAGGTCATCGACGGCCTGCGTGCCACCCTGGAGAACAGCACGACCGGACCCGGCCTCGACCCGGGCACCACGTTCGGACCGCTGAACACCGCGCGGCAGCGCGACTACGTGGCCGGGCTGACCGAGCAGGCGAAGGCCGCGGGCGCAGCGGTGCTTACGTTCGGCACCTGCACCGTCGACGCGGCCAGCGGCAACTACCTGCTGCCCTCGCTCGTGCTCGACCCGGCGCCGGAACTGGGCATCGTGACCGAGGAGCAGTTCGGCCCGGCCCTGCCGGTCATCCCCTACGACACCGAGGAAGAGGCGGTCGCGCTCGCCAACAACACCTGGTCCGGGCTCTGCTCCTCGGTCTGGTCGGCCGACACCGAGCACGCGATGAAGATCGCCAGGCAGCTGCGCACCGGCGTCACCTTCTTCAACAACCACAACGCGACCGCGGTGGACGAGCGCGCGCCGTTCGGCGGCTTCAACCAGAGCGGCATCGGCCGCGAGCTTGGCCGCGAGGGCATGCACGACTTCACCGAGACTCACGTCATGGCCGTGCCATCCGAGGAGGGCGGACATGCCCACTAGCCACGACACGCTGTTCATCGGCGGCGAGTGGGTGAGCCCCAGCTCGCCGGCCAGGATCACGGTCCGCAACGCGTCCACGGAAGAAGTCATCGGCGAGGTCCCTGAGGCGGCCGAAGCCGACGTGGACGCCGCGGTCGCCGCGGCGCGCCGCGCGTTCGGCGACCCATCCGGCTGGTCGCAGTGGGAGCCGGCCCGCCGCGGCGAAGCGCTCGAGCGGCTCGCAGCCGAACTGGAGCAGCGCGCCCAGGAGATCGGCCGGCTCGTCAGCGAGCAGAACGGGATGCCAATCGCGCTGTCGCCGATCATCGAGGGCATGACCCCGGTGGGGACGCTGCGCTACGTGGTGAGCCTGCTGGCCGGCGCTCCCGTCGAGGAGGAGACAGCCCGCTTCCTCGGCGGCGACCTGGTCATCCGGCACGAGCCGATCGGGGTGGTCGCCGGCATCGTGCCGTGGAACTACCCGCAGACGCTGTCGTCGTTCAAGTACGCGCCCGCGCTGGCGGCGGGCAACACGATCGTGCTCAAGCCATCCCCGGAGACCGTGCTCGACTCGTACGTGTTCGCCGAGGCGGTGCTCGCGGCCGGCCTCCCGCCGGGCGTGGTCAACATCGTGCCCGGCGGGAGGGAGCTCGGCGCGTACCTGGTGCAGCACCGCGACATCGACAAGGTCGCCTTCACCGGCTCGACCGCGGCCGGGCGGCAGATCGCCGAGGTGTGCGGCCGGCTGCTGCGCCCTGTCTCGCTTGAGCTGGGCGGCAAGTCCGCTGCGATCATCCTCGACGACGCCGACCTGGACCTGGCCAGGATCGGCCAGAACCTGTTCGCGGCCACGCTCGTCAACAACGGGCAGACGTGCTACGCCGGCACCCGGATCCTGGCCCCGCGGTCCCGGTACGGCGAGGTGGTGGACACGTTCGCCGCGTTCGCCTCCTCGCTCACGGTCGGCGACGCCCTCGACCCGGCCACCCTGATCGGCCCGCTGGTGTCCGAGCGGCAGCGGGACCGGGTCGAGCGGTACATCGCCAAGGGCCGCGACGACGGCGCCCGGCTCGTCACCGGCGGCGGCCGGCCCGCCGGCCTCGACAGCGGCTGGTTCGTCGAGCCGACGATCTTCGCCGACGTGGACAACAAATCGACGATCGCGCAGGAGGAGATCTTCGGCCCGGTGCTGTCGGTCATCCAGTACACGGATGAGGACGACGCCATCAGGATCGCCAACGACTCCGACTACGGCCTGGGCGGCTCGGTGTGGACCTCCGACCCGGACCGCGCCCGAGCCGTCGTCCGCCGGGTACGCACGGGCACCATGGGCATCAACAGCTACCTGCCCGACCCGGCGGGCCCGTGGGGCGGGGTCAAGTCAAGCGGCATTGGCCGCGAGCTCGGCCCCGGCGCCGTCGCCGCCTACCAGAACCTCAAAACCGTGTACGCGTAACCCCCGCCTGGCTGGCCGCGCCCTGGCCTGCGGGCCGCAGTTCCATGATCACGAAAGTTTCGCATCGTATAAGTGCACAAACTCTTCGTGATCATGGAACACGAGGCGCGCGGCAGAGGCGCGCTACGGGGTCCCGCCAGCGCTTCCTGCCATCTCGGGCTCGGTCACCGCGATAGCGAAGCCGAAAGCCCGCATGATGTTCCCGCCGGCGGCGACCACGCGCGGCGTGCCCACCACAGGGGCGATCCCGATCATTACCCCCTGCACATCGGCCGAGGTGACGCCCACGTCCGCGGCGGGCTTGGCGTTGAGGAGGTAGGAGGCAGGCGGCGCCTCCATCGCGATCAGCGCGGCCAGCCGCGCGATCATAAGCTCCCGCGGGGACAGCGTATTGTGCTCCAGCGACGCGGTTATCATGTCGGCGAGCGTGTCAAGGACGGGTGTTTTCGCGGTTTCGTCCGCCACGGGAACCTCCCCGGTCTGCCGCTTGGTCGCGGCCCTGGGCCTTACTGGTCGCATCAACAGTCCATCGCCGGTGAAGGCTGGCGCATCACCCGCGAGGGGTGGCCGGTTCGCGAACGCACGCGTGACGGCTGCTCCGCACAGTCACCACGCGTACGTTCCGAATAACAGTGGTTAGGCCACGGCGATGATATTTCATCTGTATCGTCCGATATTGTGAGCGGGGACGGGACATTTCGCCTTAGGGCGACGATCAACGCCTGGCTTGAGGACATCAGTTTCCGCACCGGCATGATCGCCAGTGCGCTCGTCCTTCTTGTTCTCGCGGCGGTCGGGGTGGTCGTGGCAGTGCTCGGCGGGAGCGGCCACGCGACCAGCGCGCTCGAAACGCGGGGCACCGCGAACTCCGCGGCGGCCGCGCCGGCCGTCACCCCGTCCGCGAGCGGGGCCGCACCCCCGGCGCCCAGTCCGACGGCGAAGGCCCGGTCCGCTCCAGCCGTTACGTCGCGATCCACGCCGGCTGGCGGGGCGCCGTCGTCAGCGCCCGGGGCTGTGCCTGCCGGGGCCGAGGCAGCGGGCGCGCCGGGCAGTGCGACGGCTGACCGGGCGCCGTTCGACGGCCGTCCGCCGGCCGCGGTTCCCGGGTCCGGGCGAGTGAGCTACGGGGAGGCCGGCCCCCGCGGCCCGGGGCACGGGCTGCCTCCCGGCTGGGGTTCCTACGAAGGCGGCTTCCGCTTCCGCGGTCCTTGGTGGTGACAGGAGGTTCGGGATAAAGAGATCTTTCCCGAACGTACGGTTGATGACTCCCCGTTCCCCATGGCTTCCCCGGCCGCCGGCACGATCAGCTCGAACGTCGAGCCGCTGCCGACGGTGCTCCGCACCTGGACAGCGCCGTTGTGGGCCTCGGCGATCGCCGCGACGACGGGCAGCCCGAGCCCGAACCCGCCGGACTCGCGGCTGCGGTACGGCGTCGCGCGGGAGAACCTGCCGAAGATCCGGTTCAGGTCCTCCGGCGGGATGCCGCAGCCGGAGTCCGTCACGGCCAGCACCGCGTGCCCATCCGCGATCCGCGCGCTGAGCTCGATGAGGTCGTCCGCCTCCGTGTGCGCGATCGCGTTCTCGAGCAGGGCGTCCATCGCCACCGCCAGCCGGTCGCGGTCGCCGAGCACGGTGACCTCGGCCACTTCCCCCAGCCGCCAGCGGCGCGGCGCGTACCCCCACCGGTCGAGCGCCTCCATGACCACCGTGTCGACCGCGACGGGCGCGAGGTGGAGGAAGCCGGGCATGCCCGCCGACGTCAGCAGCAGCAGCCGGCTCGCCAGCCGGCGCATCCGGCCGAGCTCGCCGATCACCACGCGGGCATCGTCGGCGACCACTTTGTCGGTGGCCGCCTGCTCGATCAGCTCCGCGTGGCCAAGCGCCACCGTGATCGGCGTGCCCAGCTCGTGCGAGGCGTCGAGCAGGAACATCCGCTGCTGTTCCAGCAGCCGCAGGTTCTCCTGGGTGACTCGCTGCAGCTGGTCGATCGCCGCCAGCCGCTCCTCGACCGCCGCCTGCCGGCGTCGCCCGTGCCAGACCATGACCAGGAACATCAGCGCGATCAGCGGGACCTCGGCCAGGTAGTCCGCGTCCTGCTGGCCGCGAATGACCTGGATGCCGATGATCCCGCCGGTCGCCAGCGTCACCACCGCCAGCGTCAGGATGGCGGGCTGGAGCCGCCACAGCCGGAACCCGTAGATCACGGTCAGGCTCACCCAGATGGCGAGGAACGGGACGGTTCCCCACTCCGGCTCGAGCCGCATTACCGCCAGGTTCACCGCGACGAACGCCACCCACACGATGTCCCAGCGCGCCGACCGCGCCCAGCGCAGCGTACGGCTCACCCCGGCCGGCAAGCCCTGCCGCCATCCCATATCCCGGCCTCCAGCCCTGCTCCCGGCACGCTGTGTCCTGCCGCGAACTCCCAGCTATCCCACCGTATGAGCCGGCCGGCTCCGGCACCAGCGACTTCCGGACACGACCGGCGCTTCTTCTGCCACCTTCCGGGCCGCGCCGGTCAGCCCGACGAGCCGTACTGGACCGGCACGCTGAGAGTCTGAGTCTCGCGCCACGCGCCGGCCGCGGTCAGCTGGAAGACGGTGAGCGTGCCGCTCGACGCGGCGAGCGCGTCGAGCCCTCCGGCCGGTCCGGCCGCCAGCACGGCGGTGCGGCTGGGCGGCGCGGGCAGCGCCCGCCAGGCGGCCCCGGGCCCCGCGACGGTCTCCGCTCGGCCTCCCGACAGCAGCACCCATACTCCCGTGGCACCGGGTCCGGCGCCCGAAGCGATGACCTGACCGTTGCCAGCCGGGAGCGGGGGTGACACCGTCCAGTGCGTGCCGTCTGTGGTCCACGCGGCGAGTAGGGTCGCCGCGCTTCCGGTTCCCGCCTCCAGCAGGGCCATGTTTCCGGCGACGGGCTCGCCCGTGGCCGCCCCGCTGGTCCCGGAACCGCGCTTCCCGGTGGCGGAGTTGCCGGCGGCGGTCACGCTGCTGGCGGAGAACTGGGTGAGCCGGACCACCTTGACCCGCTGAGCGGCCACGCCGCCCGGGAGCGCGGGCCCGGCGAGCCGCCAGCCGGCGCCGGCCCCGGCCGGAACGAAGATGCCGGCGACGCCGGGACGCGCACAGGAGGCCGCCACGAGCGGCGTGCCCGACGCGGTGAGCGAAACGGCGGTCAGCCCGGTCACCTGGCAGGCGCGGCCCGGCTGCGACGAGGCGATGGCTCCTGGCGCGGAGAGCCGCGTCCACGCCCCGGCGGGCGCGGTGGGCTGGCCGGCGGCGGTGCCCGAGCCGGCTACCGCAGCCTGGTCGATCGTGCCGTCCCCGAGCAGGGCGAGCATCCGGCCGCCGCCGGCGGCGAGCGCGCCGGGAGCGGCGGCGACGGAGGCGTCCACCAGCCCGGTGCCCCAGGTCTTGCCACCGTCGCCGGTAAGCGCGAGCGGAGAGAACGTCATGCCCTGGCTGGGCCGGACGGCGACGTCCAGTCCCTGGCCCGGGGCCACCGCGGCGACGAGGCCGCCGTTGTCGGCCACCCCGGGCGGGGTGACCAAGGTCCACTGGGTGCTCCCGGCGGGACGGGTGAACACTTGCCAAAAGTTGTTCTCATCCGCCGCCGAGCCGCCCATCTCCACGATCGCCCAGGCCCGGCCGCCGGCCCCGGCGACCGAGGTGGCCAGCGGCGCGGTCACCGCCGCCGGCTGTGCCGGGGCGGCGGCCGGCGCGGCGGCTGATGAGCAGCCGGCCAGCAGGCAGCCGCCGATCGCGGTCGCCGCGACCGCCGCGACCGCCCACGGGCGGAGCCGCCGCGACGCCGGGCGGCGCGGCGGAGAACACCCCGCCATCAGCTCATCACCTGGAGCACCGAGCTGGCCAGCAGGCCAGCGAACGAGGACTTCGTGGCGGACGTCGCCGGGCCCGGGTCGTCGCTGATCTCCTGCCGGAGGTCCCCGGAGGCGCTGATCACGTAGGCAAGGTCGTTGTGCGCCGACATGGCGCCGGCCGGCAGGTTCTCCACCTGGATCCCGTAATGCTGCCAGACCTGCGCGAGCTGGCTCAGCGAACCGGTCAGGTACAGCCAGTTGGGCACCTGGTCCAGCCCTTCCTGCCGGGTGAACGCCGCGGTGAACTCCGTCGAGGTGTAAGTCGGGTTGGCGACCACCGCGACGAGTTCGGTGCCGCCGGCCTTCGCACCGAGCATCGCGTCGGCCGCGCGCATCTCCTGGGCGATGATCGGGCAGTCGGTCGTGCACACCGGGTCGAGGAACGTCAGCAGCACGACCTTGCCGCGCAGGCTGGACAGCGAGACCTGGCGGCCGTCCTGGCTGGTGAGCGTGAAGCCGGGAGCGGGCTCGTCCATCGGGGCTGACGCGCCGGCGATGGCCTGAGCGAGGATCGGGTCCGCGTTGCGGCTCGCCGAGGCGAAGGCCATGGGCGCCGCGCCGACCACGATCACAGCGGCCGCGCCGAGGACGGCGATCGACCAGCCGCTGAGCGCCGCGAAGCCCTGGCGTAGGGCGGCGAGCCGGGCCGGGAGCCGTGGCGGCGGCGAAGCGACGGGCTCTGCCGCCGGCTCGGCCTCGACGGCCGGGGAAGCGACAGGCTCCGCCGCCGGCTCGAGCGGGGCGGCAGCCTCGGGCTGGACGGCGGGCCCGGGCGCCGCGGTGACCTCGGGCGCGGCAGCGGCCTCGGGCTGCCGCGCCGGGGACAGCGCCAGGTAGCCGGCGGTGAACAGCAAGATCAGCGGGATCATGCTGTTCGGGTCGGTGCCGACGCCGCCGAGGAAGCCCAGGTCTTCCACAAGCACCCAGTCCGCGAGGCAGAAGACCGCCGCGGCGAGCACCGCGATCCGCGCCAGCCGGGCGTCGGAGCGCAGCGCGCTCACGCAGAACGCCGCGCCGAGTCCGGCGACCGCGATGACGACGAACAGGTTCACGGCGAAGCCGTGCGCGGCGGTAAAGTCGCCGAACGCGGAGACGATCGAGGAAAGCACGTGCGGCTGCGACGTGCCGGCCATCGACTGAACCATGCCGGCCAAAGTGCCCGGCTTGCCGCCCACGGTTCCCTGCCAGTAGCCGCGTCCCGGCCAGGCCTGGAGCAGCGCCATGCCAAGGAAGAAGACGCCCGTGCCCGCGAGGGTCAGCCGGCCGGTCCGCGGGGTGTCCCAGGCGCGGTCGGGCAGCGCGACGAGGGCCCCCGCCACCACGTAGATGAGGACCGCCCCCGGGGCGCCGAAAAGCACGGTCAGTCCCGGCGCGAAGATCCCGCCGAACGCCTCGCCGAACACCCAGACGATCAGCCCCCACGCCACGCTGGCCAGGCCACCAAGCCGGGACGGCCAGCCGCGCGCCCCGAAGATCAGCCACATGCCGATCCCGACCTGGATCCAGACCGCCGCCGCGCCCGCCTGGATCGGGTGGTAGGTCCAGATGGTCCCGCCCCAGTTCACCAGGTGCTGCACCCAGGCCGGAGAACTCGACGCGGCGGGCTGGATGACCTCCTGGGGCATGCCGCCGGCCATCTGCGGCTGCGCCTGCAAGATCCCGTCGAACACCCACA
>Ga0187812_1000330_pt1 | contig 17194 bp, 16 predicted proteins | sample NC_S_2_FD_130582 | JGI IMG/M metagenome (GOLD analysis project Ga0187812, IMG submission 130582) | Wetland sediment microbial communities from Neuse River Estuary, North Carolina, USA - ASW-S_2 | ecosystem: Environmental > Aquatic > Freshwater > Wetlands > Sediment | place: USA: North Carolina...
AGCATGGTCGCGCGCCGCCACGGCCGCTGCCACGGCGGGCACGAGGGCGATGCCGATCGCGCCGGCCACGATGGCGGGCAGAGCCACGAGCGGCATGGCGTAGCCGCTCAAGACGCCGTACGCGCCGGTCCGGCTGCTCGCCGCCATGCCCTGCCCCTGCAGCAGAGCCGGGACCACGGCGAGATCCAGCAGCTGCATCACCGGCACCCCGAGGCCCGTGACCGTGATGGGCAGCGCCAGCCAGAGGAGGTCCTTGAGGATGGTGCGCGCCCGCCTGCCGCGGGCGCCGCCTCGCGGCAGGCGTGTGCCGCGGCGCAGGGCGAGCAGCGCGGCGAGGCCCGCCAGGGCTCCGATCGCCGCCGACCCCGCGACGCCGGCCGCCGCCCACTGCACGCCGAAGGGGGACAGCACGACGGCGAGGGCGATGATCGCGACGACGCGCACGAGCTGCTCGAGCACCTGCGAGATGGCGGTCGGCGCCATCTGCTGGTACCCCTGGAAGTAGCCCCGCAGCGCCGCCATACCCGCCACGAGCACGACGGCCGGCGCGACGGCGGCGATCGCCGGCGCCGCGCGCGCGTCCCGCGCCACGTGCACGGCGAGCCAGGGCGCCGCCGCAAAGAGCGCGATGGCCCCGAGCAGCCCGAGCGCGAGGAGGACGCCGCTCGCGACGCGCAGTACGCGCTCCGCCTCGCGATGGGCGCCGCGCGCCGCGCTCTCGGCGACGAGGCGCGAGACGGCCACGGGCAGGCCTCCCGTGGCGATGGCGAGTGCCAGGGCGTAGGCTGGATAGGCCATGTGGTAGAGGCCCACGCCTTCCGGGCCCAGGAGCCGCGGCAGGAGAAGGCGGTAGAGGCCGAGCACGCGGCTCAGGATGCCGCCCAGGAGCAGAAGCCCGGTGCCCTGCCAGAATGCCACCCAGACACCTCCGCTGACATTCCATGCGAAGGTGCGGGCCATATGCCGAAGGGCCGCCGCCTCCGCTGGGAGGTGGCGGCCCTAGCGCAGCGTTCTAGAGGCCGTAGAGGGCGTTCACCGCGTGCTGCAGCACGCCGGTGATCAGCGACGGCAGGAGACCCAGGACGAGCGTGCCGGCCAGCATGGCACCGACCGCGAACTGCTGCGCCCAGTGCGCCTTGGGTGCGACCGGGGCCTCCGCCTCGACGCGCTGGAACATGTAGGCGATCGGCCGCAGGTAGTAGTAGAGGCTGATCATCGTGCCGACCAGGATCGCGATCGCGAGCAGGAGCCCGCCGGACGACACGGCGGCGCGCAGGATGTAGAACTTCCCCGGGAAGCCCACGAGCGGCGGGATGGACGCGAGCGAGAGCAGGAAGAACGACATCGCCGTCGCGAGCCAGGGCCTGCGGTAGAACAGGCCGCGGTAGGCCGGGAGCTCCGCTCCCTCCTCGTCCTCGCCCGAGAGTGCGGCGACGACGGCGAACGCTCCGAGGTTCATGAAGGCGTAGGCGATGACGTAGAACATGCCCGAGCCAATGCCCGTCTGGCTGTTCGCCACGATCGCCACGACGAGGTAGCCTGCCTGCGCAATGCCGGAGTAGGCCAGCATGCGCTTCATGTTCGTCTGACGCAGCGCGGCGAGGTTGCCGTAGAGCAGCGTCAGCACCGCAAGGAAGCTCAGGACCGGCTGCCAGTGCACGAGCGCGGCCGGCAGCGCGACCGTGAGGATGCGGGCCAGGACGCCGAAGGCGGCCGCCTTGGTCCCCACCGACATGAACGCCGTCACCGGGGTCGGGGCGCCTTCGTAGACGTCGGGAACCCAGCTCTGGAACGGCACCAGCGCGAGCTTGAACGCGAGGCCGGCGACGACGAGCGCCGTGCCGAGCTCGAGGTAGAGCGGCTGCATGCCGACATCCTGCAGGAGGGCGGTCTGGATGCCCTGCAGCGATACGGCGCCCGTGGCGCCGTAGATGAACGCCAGGCCGTAGAGGAAGATGCCCGAGGAGAAGGCGCCGATCAGGAGGTACTTCATCGCCGCCTCACCGGACTTCGGGCGGTTGCGGCGGAAGCCGGAGAGGATGTAGAGCGGCAGGGAGAGCACCTCGAGGCCGATGAAGATGGACAGCAACTCGACGGCGGAGGTCAGCACCATCATGCCGAGCGCTGCCCAGAGCACGAGCGCCACGTAGTCCGACCCGGGCTGCACCTCGCGCAGGCCCAGCAGGAGCCCCGCCAGGGCGGCGATCAGGATCGCCGCGTCCATCGCGAGCGAGAACCGGTCCGCGACGATCGCGCCGCCGAACCCGACCTGTACGTGGCCCTGCCAGAGGAAGGGCAGGCAGCCGAGGGCCACCACGACGCCGATCGCGCCGAGGTAGTTGAGCCATGGCGAGTGCTTCTCGCGCAAGAAGAGGGCGATGAACAGGACGAGCACGGAGGTGACCAGCAGGACGATCTCGGGCAGGACGCTCAGAGGATTGATGACAGGGAAGTTCACTTGACCTGCACCTCCGATGTCACGGCGGACGGCCCCTGTGCCATCGCGCCCACCGACTGCGAGACATGGTTTAGGGCAGGTCCGATGGCCTTCGTGATCGCCGCCGGGTACAGCCCGAACAGCACCATGGCGATCATCAGCGGCGCGATCAGGGCGATCTGGCCGGCCTTGATCTCAGGCCGCTCGCCGGCTGCCCCTGCCGGCGCCCTGGGCGTCCCGTGGGCCACCTTCTGGAACAGGCGGATGAAGTACGCCGCGGAGAGGATCACGGACACCACGGCGATCCACGCCCAGACCGAGTGGGTCAGGAAGATGCCGGTGAGCAGCGTGATCTCTCCGGCGAAGCCCTGCAGGCCGGGCAACCCGAGCGCCGTGAGGATGGCGATCATGAACAGGCCCGCCAGGATCGGCCCCCGGGCCTCGAGCCCGCCCATGGCCTCGAGGTCGCGGGTCCCCGTCCGCTCCTCGACAAGCCCGAAGAGGAGGAAGAGGCCGGCGGCGTAGATGCCGTGGTTGAACATCTGCAGCACGGCACCCTGCAGTCCCGTGTAGCTGAGGGCCGCGATGCCGAGGAGCACGAGTCCCAGGTGGGACAGCGAGGAGTACCCGATCACGAGCTTGCCGTCGCGCTGCGCGAGGGCGATGAAGGCGCCGTAGAGGATGCTGATCAGCGCCAGCACCCCGAGCACCGGCGCGAAGCGCTGGGCGGCCACCGGCATGATCGGCAGCGCGATCCGCAGGAAGGCGTAGAGCGCCGTCTTCGACAGCACGGAGGACAGCATGGTCGTCACGGGGGCCGGAGCCTCGGCGTAGGCCTCAGGCATCCAGCTGTGGAACGGGAACGTCGGAATCTTGACGAGGAACGCCAGCGCGAACGCGGCGAAGAGCCACATCTGCGTCGAGACCGGCAAGCTGAGGTGGCTCAGGGTCTGCAGCGAGAAACTCCAGTGGCCGAACTGCAGGAACGCCTCGTACCCCAGCACGACGACGGCCGCCAGCATGAACAGGCTCGGCACCAGCGAGTAGATGAGGAACTTGATCGCCGCGGCCTGCCGCCTCGGACCGCCGTAGCCGGCGATCAGGATGTAGGCCGGGATGATCATGGCCTCCCAGAAGACGTAGAACACGAAGAGGTCCGCCGCGAGGAAGGTGCCAAGGGCGGTCGCCTCAAGGAGCAGGAACAGCACGTAGTAGGTGCGGTCGCGCGCCGGCGTCCAGGCGATCGCCACCGCCGCCACGAGCGTCGTGAGGATGGCCAGGACGAGCGACAGCCCGTCCAGACCGAGGGCCCAGCTCACGCCCCACGCGCCGATCCAGGGCACGCTGAGGAGGGTGCCGTAGCCCGCGCCGTGGCCGTACGCCGACGGGATCAGGTAGAGCGCCACGAGGAAGGTCAGGACGGCCACCCCGAACCCCGTCCACCGCGCCGCCTTCGCAGGCAGCACGAGCAGCAGGAGCGCGCCCAGGACCGGCAGGAAAAAGAGGACTTCCAGCATTCCCAGCACCTCCTACTGCACCAGGGTGAGGTAGGCCACGATGGCCACGCCGCCGATCAGCACCGCGAGGCCGTATCGCCGCAAAAAGCCGTCCTGCAGCGGCGCCAGGGCTTCGCCCCAGGCCTTCACCACGGCCGCGATGCCCATCACGATGCCGTTGACGACGACGCGGTCGAACAGGTCGAGCACGATCGCGAGCCGATCCGACGTCCAGATCAGCAGCGCGTGGCCGATCTCGTCGATGTAGTACTTGTTGTAGAGCACCTTGTGCACGCCGCGCACACCCTCCGGCAGCTCCGTGCGCACCTCGCCTCGGCCGAAGAACAGCCATGCGACGTAGATGCCGACGAGCACCAGGACGGCGGTGAGCGCCATCGCGCCCCAGTTCGGCGCCGCGCCCGCGGCCGCGATGGCGCCGCCCGGATAGCGGGCGAAGACCGGGGCGAGCCAGTCGTCGAACAGGCTCCAGGCACCCGGCACGTTGAGGTAGCCGCCGAAGAGCGCCCCGACCGCCAGCACCACGAGCGGCACCGTCATCACCTTGGGGGACTCGTGCGGGTGTCCCTCGCCGCGGTAGGTGCCGTGGAACGTGAGGAAGATCAGCCGGAAGATGTAGAGCGCCGTGAAGAAGGCCGTCACGACGCCGACGAGCCAGAGCCAGAAGTGGCCTGACGCGAGTGCCTGGCCGAGGATCTCGTCCTTCGAGAAGAAGCCCGCGAAGAGCGGAACGCCGGCGTTCGACGCGGCGCCGATCAGCATCGTCCAGTACGTGATGGGCAGGAGCTTCCTGAGGCCGCCCATCTTGCGCATGTCCTGCTCGCCGCTGACGGCGTGGATCACCGAGCCGGCGGCGAGGAAGAGCAGGGCCTTGAAGAACGCGTGCATCGTGAGGTGGAAGATGCCTGCCGCGTACGCGCCGATGCCCACGGCCAGGAACATGTAGCCGAGCTGTGACACCGTCGAGTAGGCGATGACGCGCTTGATGTCGTTCTGCGTGATGGCGATCGTCGCGGCGAAGAGCGCGGTGAAGGCGCCGATGCCGGCGATCCATTCGGCCGCGACCGGCGCGGCGTGGAAGATCGGGTAGGCCCGCGCCACGAGGTACACGCCCGCGGTGACCATCGTGGCGGCGTGGATCAGGGCGGACACCGGCGTCGGGCCCTCCATGGCGTCCGGCAGCCAGACGTGCAGCGGGAACTGCGCCGACTTGGCCGCGGCGCCCAGGTACAGGAGGAACGCGATGAGTTCCACCTGGAGCGCCGTGAGCGAGCTCACGTGGCTGAAGACCGAGGCGTAGTCCAGGCGGCCGATCGTCATCACGAGGATGAAGATCGCCAGCATGATGCCGACGTCGCCGGCCACGTTCAGGACCAGGGCCTTGCGGGCGGCTGCGACGGCGCTCGGGCGCTTGTGCCAGAACCCGATCAGCAGGTAGGACGCGAGGCCCACGCCACCCCAGCCGACGAGCAGGAAGAGGAAGTTGTCCGCCCCGACCAGCAGCAGCATGGCGAGAGCGAAGAGGTTCAAGTAGGCGAAGAACCTCTGGAAGTTCTCGTCGTCGTGCATGTAGCCGACCGAGTAGAGGTGGATCAGGAACCCGATGAACGTGACGATCAGGAAGAAGGTCGTGGAGAGCGGATCGATCAAGAGGCCGAACTTGAGGTTCAGGGCCCCTGCGTGGATCCACTGCCAGTAGACCGGATCGAAGCTGCGCTGGGCCGGGGGCAGCTGCAGGAGGCGCCAGAACACCGACACGGCCCAGAGGAAGGCGGCGCCCATAGCGCCCACCGTCACGTAGGCGGTGGCCTTGCGCCCGATGGTCTTCCCCAGCACGGCGGCGATGAGGCTGCCGAGCGCAGGCAGGAGGAGGATAACGATTGCGTCTTGCATGTCCTACCCCTTCATCAGCGAAAGGTCGTCGACGTCCACGTGCTCGCGCTTGCGGAAGACCATCACGATGATCGCGAGGCCGATGGCGACCTCGGCCGCAGCCACGGTGATCACCAGGAAGACGAAGATGTGCCCCGCCATGTTCAGGTACTGGCGGGCGAACGCCACGAAGGTGAGGTTCACGGCGTTCCACATCAGCTCGACCGACATGAACATCTGCAGCGGGTTGCGCCTGGAGAGGACGCCGACGCCGCCGATGACGAACAGGACGGCCGAGAGGACGAGGTAGTAGCCGATCGGCACCATGTGCTTCCCTCCCCTACTCCTGCTCGCGTCCGAGCACGACGACGCCGATCACTGCAACCAGCAGCACGACCGCCGTCAGCTCGAAGGGCAGGAGGTATCGCGTAAAGAGCGCGGTGCCGAACGAGGCGATGGAGCCGAAGGTGCCGCCGCCGGGACCGGCCAGCGTGCTCACCCAGTTCGCACCCACCATGGCGTGCAGGACCAGGACGAAGAGGATGAGCCCGAAGAGGCCGGCGATCAGCGTCTGGTAGGCGAGGCGCATGCGGTGCTCCTCCCGCGGCGGCTTGACGCCTGCCATGAGCAGCGTCACGACGAACAGGAACAGCACCATGACGGCCCCCGCGTAGACGAGGACCTCGACGACGGCCAGGAACTCCGCGTGCAGCAGCAGGAACAGCACGCCCAGGGACAACATCGTCAGGACGAGCGACAGGGCTGTGTGCACGGGGTTGCGGGTCGTGACGACACCCAGGGCGCCGACGACCGCCAGCACGGCTGCGATCCAGAAAACGACTGTGCTCAGCATCCGAAGACCCCCTTGAGAAGGCCGGGGCGCACCGCCCCGGCCCCCCTTAGCGTACGGCCACCCACACGGCGGTCGCGAGCGTGTTCAGCAGGGCCACCGGCAGAAGCACCTTCCAGCCGAAGGCCATGAGACGGTCGTAGCGGAGCCGGGGCAGCGTCGCCCGCAGCCAGATGAAGAAGTACATGAACGCGGCGACCTTGATCAGGAACCAGAGTTCCGGCGGCAGCCACGGCCCGTGCCAGCCGCCCAGGAAGAGGGTCGTGGCCAGGCCGGACACCGTGATCATGTTGATGTACTCGGCCATCATGTACATGGCCCATTTGAGGCCGGTGTATTCCGTGTGATAACCCGCCACGAGTTCGTTCTCGGCCTCGGGCAGGTCGAACGGCGTGCGGTTCGTCTCCGCGACCATGGTGACGAGGTAGATGAGGAAGCCGAGGATTTGCGGGACGATGAACCACAGGTGGTACTGCTTCGCGACGATCGTGTTGAGGTCTGCCGAACCGGCCGCGAGCAGCACGCCGGTGACGGCGAGCCCCATCGCCAGCTCGTACGAGATGATCTGTGCCGTCGAGCGCAGTCCGCCGAGCAGGCTGTACTTGTTCGCCGACGCCCAGCCGCCGAGGATGAGGCCGTACACGCCGAGCGACGTGATGGCGAAGATGAACAGGATGCCGATGTTCGGTCCGCCGATCTCCATGGGGACCGTCTGGCCGAAGATGTGGATCGGCGGGCCCCACGGGATGACCGCGAAGGCCACGATGGCCGCCGTCAGGGAGATGAACGGCGCCAGCAGGTAGACCACGCGGTCCGCCGCTGTCGGAATGATTTCCTCTTTGAAGACCAGCTTCAGTCCGTCGGCCATGAACTGCAGGACGCCGGCCGGGCCGAGCCGGTTCGGTCCCGGCCGGAACTGGAAGCGCGCAAGCACCTTGCGCTCCACCCAGGTCATGAGCCCGAACGCGGCGAGCAGCAGCACCGCCGTGATGAGTCCCTTGACCAGGACGAGAATGACGGTGAGCATCCTACTCTGCCCTCCCAGCGACTGCCTCGTGCGGGGCGATCATGCGCAGGAACGGATCCGGGGTGATTCCCTTCTGGTAGATGCTGGTCTTCACCGCGCCCTGCGCGTACCCGCCGTTCGGCAGGGAACCGCCAGTGCGCCGCTCCTGCCCGAAGAGCTCGGGCAATTCGGCCTGCACCGCCGCGAGGATCGCCTCGTAGTCCCCGCCGAGTCCGAGCGTCTCCGCCAGGAGCCTCCAGTCGTCGTAGACGCCGCTCGGCCGCGAGGCGCCAGCGTCGTAGCGCTGCGCGCGACCCTCCATGTTGACGAAGTGCCCGTCGGACTCCGCCCAGGCTGCGAGGGGCAGCACGACGTCCGCCCGCTCCGTCAGGGGCCCCGGCGTCCAGGCGGCGACCGCCAGGAACCCGACGTGCTCGATCGCGGCGTCGAGGATCTCCTGGTCGGGGAAGTCGGCCGCGTCCTGCGCCAGGACGAAGAGCGCGTCCAGCTCCCCCCTGCTCGCCGCGTCCAGCATGCCGGCGGCGTCGAGGCCGCCTTGGCCGGGCACGAGCCCCGCCGCCTGCGCGCCGAACGAGTTGGCGAGCCCACCCACCACCATGGTGTAGGTCTCGCCGGAGCGCGCCCCGACGGCTTCCTCGATCGCGGCGCCGATGTCCCGCCCGCGACCGCTCCACAGCATGAGCACCTTGCGGGCGGTCTTGAAGACCTCACCTACGGCGCCCTCGCCGCGCGCGATCCGCTGCAGGGCCTGCGCCACGTCGTCCGTCAGGAGGTCCTCGTGCGGCATGTCGAGCAGGTCCGCACGGCTCGCCACGCTGACGATGCGCAGCCCGCGCCGCGCGAAGTGGCGCAGGCGCAAGGCGAGCACCGGCGCTTCCGCCAGGATCTCGCTGTCGAGCACCAGCACGAGCTCCGCGTCGTTGATGTCGTCGATGCGCCCCACCGGGCCGGGGGCGATGGCGGTAGTGAGCGGTTGGATCCTGTAGTCGAGGTTCTCGGAGCCCAGCGTGTCGCGCACGTACCGCCGCAGCAGGACTTGCGCCTCGAGGGAGCTGCGGCCCCCGCCCAGCGCGCCGAGGCGGCCCTGCATGCCGCGCTTGAAGGCGCCGAGCGCATCGGCCCAGGTGGCCGGCTGCAGAACGCCGCCTTGCCGGACCATCGGGCGGGTGAGGCGCTCACCTTCGTGCAGGAAGCCGTAGCCGAAGCGGCCGCGGTCGCAGAGCCAGCCCCAGTCGATCTCCTCGCTGTCGCGCGAGAGGATCCGCTTGACCTCGCCGTGCCGCAGGGAGAGCCGGATGTTGCACCCCACCGGGCAGTGCGGGCAGACCGAGGCGGCCGTGTCGAGGTCCCAGGGCCGCGCCTTGAAGCGGAACGGCCGGGAGGTGAGGGCCCCGACGGGGCAGATCTCGATGGTGTTGCCGGCGAAGATCGAATCGAAGGTCCGGTTCTCCGCGACATCGACGACGGCGTGCCCGCCGCGGTCGTGCAGCGTCAGCACCGGATCGCCCGCGACGTCGTTCATGAAGCGCACGCAGCGCATGCACTGGATGCAGCGCTCCTGGTCGAGTTCGACGATCGGCCCGAGCGGGCGCGCCTTGTCGAGGTGGCGCTTGTGGTCCGCGAACCGCGTCAGCGTCGGACCGTAGCGGATGGAGTTGTCCTGCAGCTCGCACTCGCCGCCCTTGTCGCAGATCGGGCAGTCGAGCGGGTGGTTCGCGAGCAGGAACTCCAGCACGCCGGCGTGCGACTTGCGCACGTCGTCGGTGTCGGTGTGCACCACCATGCCCTCCGCGACAGGCGTCGCGCAGGCGGGCTGGAGCTTCGGCATCTTCTCGATGCGCACGAGGCACATGCGGCACGCCGCCACGGGCTCCATGCGCGGGTGGTAGCAGAAGACGGGGATGTCGATACCCGCCTGCTTCGCCGCGTCGAGGATCAAGGTCCCGGGCTCGACCTGCACCTCGCGGCCGTCGATGGTGAGGGTAATCAACGCGCGACCTCCCCCAGCGGGCCATCGCCCTTGGTGATGTGCGCCTGGAATTCGTCTCGGAACAGCCGCAGGCCCGAGGCGAGCGCGCCGATCGCGGCGTCGCCGAGGGGGCAGAAGGTCTGGCCGTCGATGTTGCTGCACAGGTCCGCGAGCGTCTCGACGTCTCCCGGGCGTCCCTCGCCGGAGGCCATGCGCGCCAGCACCTGGCCGAGCCACATCGTGCCCTCGCGGCACGGCGTGCACTTGCCGCACGACTCATGCCGGTAGAACTCCATCAGGCGCAGGCTCGCGTCGACGATGTCCGCCCTGTCGTCGAGCACGATGACGCCGCCGGAGCCGAGCATGGTGCCGGCTGCCTGCAGCGACTCGTAGTCGAGCGGGGTGTCGAACTTGTCGGGCGTGAGGAACGGCACCGAGGAGCCGCCGGGGATCGCGGCCTTGAACTCGTGTCCCTCGGGCGGCCCGCCGGCGATGTCGAAGAGCAGTTCGCGCAGGGTCACCTTGCCGAGCTCCACCTCGTAGTTGCCGGGACGGCGCACGTTGCCCGAGACGGAGAAGAGCTTGGTGCCCGCACTGCGCTCGGTGCCGAGCTTGGCGTACTCCGCGCCGCCCATCTCGAGGATCCGCACGACGGCGGAGAGCGTCTCGACGTTGTTCACGACGGTCGGCATGCCATAGAGCCCGGCCGTCGCCGGGAAGGGCGGCTTGAGGCGCGGGTTGCCGCGCTTGCCCTCGAGGCTCTCGAGCAGGGCGGTCTCCTCGCCGCAGATGTAGGCGCCGGCGCCGAGGTAGGGCGTGACCTCGATGCGGCGGCCCGTGCCCAGGACGTTGTCGCCGAGGTAGCCTCTCTCGCGGGCTTCGGCGATCGCCCGCTCGATGATCCTGAAGCCCGTCTTGAACTCGCCGCGCATGTAGATGAAGGCGTCCTCCGCCCCGATGGCGTACGCGCTCAGGACGACGCCCTCGATGAGGAGGTGCGGAATGCGGTAGATGATCTCCTGGTCCTTGCAGGTGCCCGGCTCGGACTCGTCCGCGTTGCACACGAGGTAGCGGGTGCGCCCGTCCTTCGGCAGGAAGCTCCACTTGCGGCCCGTCGGGAAGCCCGCCCCGCCGCGCCCGCGCAGGTTCGAGGCCATGACCTCCTGCGCGACCGCGTCCGGCGTCATCTCGAGGACCGCCTTGCGCAGCATGCGGTAGCCGCCGCGCTGCTCGTAGACCTCGATGCCGTCGACGCCTGGAACGTCGATGTCCCTGAACAGAAGTCGCGTCTCAGGCACCGCTCTTGACCTCCTTCGCAGCCTTGTCGATGAACGCCCTCAGCTGCTCTTTGGTCACGTTCGGGTAGAACTCCATGTTGATCTGCACGGCGGGAGCGTCCTTGCACAGCGCGATGCACTCGACCTCCTCGACCGTGAAGAGGCCGTCATCGGTCGTGCCGCCCCGCGTGACGCCGAGCTCTTCGTACAGGAAGCGCGAGAGGTCGTCGGCGCCGTTCACCTGGCAGCTGAGGCCGCGGCAGACCTGCACGAGGTACTTGCCCGTGGGCTGGCGGTGGAAGAGCGTGTAGAACGAGAGCACGGACTCGACGTAGGCCGGCGTCGTTCCCATCAGATCGGCGACGACCGCGACCTCCGCCTCGGGGATGCAGCCGAACTCCTCCTCCACCAGGTGGAGCATCGGGATGAGGGCCGAAGACTTCTGGGGGAAGCGGTGGAGGAGCTCCTTGGCCTTCTGGAGGTTTTCCGCGTTCACCGGTCCACCTCCCCCAGCACGATGTCGATCGAGCCGATCGCCGCGATGACGTCGGCGAGGATCTGGTCCTGCACCAGCACGGGAAGCGCCTGGATGTTGTAGAACGACGGCCCGCGCGCGCGCACGCGGTACGGCTTGCCGGAGCCGTCCGACACAATGAAGAAGCCGATCTCGCCCTTCGGGCTCTCGACCGCCGAGTAGACCTCGCCGGCCGGCACCCGGACGCCCTCGGTGAAGAGCTTGAAGTGGTAGATCAGGGCCTCCATGTTGCGACCGATCTCGCCCTTGTTGGGCGGGTAGATCTTCCACCCGGGCACGTGCCATTCGCCTTCGGGCAGGTTGTCGATCGCCTGGCGGATGATCTTGAGGCTCTCCTGCATCTCCCGCATGCGCACGTGGTACCGCGCGTACACGTCGCCCGCCGTCTCGATCGGGACCTCGAACTCGAAGTCCTCGTAGGACGAGTACGGGTTCGTCTTGCGCAGGTCGCGGTCGACACCGCTGGCGCGCAGCAGGGGACCTGTCCATGCGTACTCCAGGGCCTGTTCGGCCGTGATCGGCGCGGTGCCCTTCAGACGCTCGATCCAGATCGGGTTGCGGTCGAGGAGTGCGTAGTACTCGTGCAGCCAGTGCGGGAAGCCGTCGAGGAACGCCCTGAGCTTCTCCTCGAACCCCGGCGGCAGGTCGTTGAGGAGCCCGCCGACGCGGAAGTAGCTCGGGTTCATGCGCGTCCCCGCGGACATCTCGATCAGGTCGAGGATGTACTCGCGCTGCTGCATCGTGTAGAAGAAGGGCGACATGGCGCCGACGTCCATCGCGCTGGTGCCGAGCCACACGAGATGGCTCGCGATGCGCGAGAGCTCCGCGAAGATCACGCGGATGTACTGGCACCGCTTCGGCACCTCGACACCCAGGAGCTTCTCGACGCCGAGCACGTAGGCGAAGTTGGTCGTGATCGGGGAGAGGTAGTCCATGCGATCGGTGAGCGTGATCGCCTGGTTGAAGGTGAGGTCCTCGCAGTTCTTCTCGATGCCCGTGTGCAGGTAGCCGATGATCGGCTCGCACGCCCGCACCTGCTCGCCGTCCAGGGCGACCCGGACGCGGAGCACGCCGTGCGTGGCAGGATGCTGGGGACCCATGTTGATGACCATGGGCTTGAGGCCGGTCACGGGATCGACCTGGCCGAAGGTGGCGTCCGTAGCTGCCATGCCGATTCCCCCCTACTCTCGCACGAGCGGCGGCATCGGATTGAGCCCCGTCAGGGGGTAATCCTTGCGCAGCGGGTGTCCTTGCCAGTCGTCGGGCATGAGGATGCGCCGGAGGTCCGGGTGGCCGCGGAAGCGGATGCCGAACATGTCGTAGCACTCGCGCTCGGCCGCATTCGCCGAAGCGTACACATGCGCGATGCTCGGCACGGTGGGCTCCTCGCCGCCCACCTGCACCTTGAGCCTCAGCCAGTCCTTCTGCTCGAGGTGGTAGAGGTGGTAGACGACGTCGAAGCGCGGCTCACGGCCCAGGCGGTCCACCGCGGTCAGGTCGATCAGCATGCTGAAGCCCTGCGACTTGAGGAATGTGACAACGCTCACGATCTCGGCCGCAGGCAACTCGACCACCGTCTGGCCAAGTGGAGCGGACACGGTCACGCGCTCTCCGAACGTCTCCTCGAGCCTTTCGAGGATCTCCTTCACGCCTCGGCCACCTCCTCGGGCACCGGCATGGCGGGCGCCATCGGACGACCGCCCATGCGGATCTTCTTCTGGAGCTGGATCACAGCCTCGAGGAGTCCCTCCGGCGTCGGCGGGCATCCGGGTACGTAGATGTCGACCGGGATGACGCGGTCGACGCCCTGCACGATGGCGTAGTTGTTGAACACTCCGCCCACCGAAGCGCACGCGCCCATCGCGATGACCCACTTCGGCTCGGGCATCTGGTCGTAGAGCTCGCGCACGATCGGGGCCATCTTGTGGGACACCCGTCCGGCGACGATCATCACGTCCGCCTGGCGGGGCGACGCGCGCATGACCTCGGCGCCGAAGCGCGACAGGTCAAAACGCGATGCGGCCGTCGCCATCATCTCGATGGCGCAGCACGCAAGACCGAACTGAGCCGGCCACAGGGAGCCGGACTGTGCCCACTGCGCGAGCTTCTTGACGCTCGCAAAAAGGATGGGGCGATCCTCTACTCCTGCCACTGGAATCCCCCTCTCTTCCATACGTACGCATAGCCGATGGCCAGCACGATGACGAAGAGAACCATCTCCATAAGTCCGAACAGGCGCAGCTTGTGCATCATGACTGCCCATGGATAGAACGACACGGCCTCGACGTCAAAGATCATGAAGAGCATGGCGACGAGGTAGAACTTGACGGAGAAGCGCGGACCGACCGTCGTCTCCGGAACGATGCCGCACTCGTAGGTCGCCTGCTTCTGCGGCGACGGCTTGCGCGGCCCCAGCACGCGGGACGCGCCGAGAATGCCGGCCGTCACCACAAGTGCTATGGCAATGTACAAAGCGATCGGAAAGTATTGCGAGAGCATGCGCACACCCCCACCGTTCGGAGTCCAACGGACAGTGTATCACACGGCCCGAAGTGTGGGAACGCTAGCTGCTTGCCCTGCAAAGCGGACCATTGCCGTCACTGGGCCCGGGCTGCCAATGACGCGGCGAAGCCATACGCGGCGCGGATACCAAGGCATATATAAGCGCCACGCTGATCAATCCTAAGGGGTAATTGGACGTGATGCCCCGAACATCCATTGGCCGCCCGGCGATATGCACACGTCGGATGGCATTGGCACTGGGCGCGACTGCGGCGCCCCTGTGCGCCGACATGCTTGACAGACCATATCGCTATCCTCATTGTATCGCTCTGCCGCAAGGTTGTGCTCTGTCGCGGCGCCGGTAAAATCGCGGACCCGCGGACCATGTCTGTGCGTGGTCCGCGGCTGGGACCAGGCACTGCTGAGCTGGACCCGCCAAAGAGGCGCGCCATGCCGTGCATTGTGCGCACATCGGACGGCGCTCTGCCATAGCGTGTGGCGAGATGCGCGGGATAGGCCCGGCATTGCGCCGCGTCCTGCTCTCTTCTTAAGGGAAGAGTGATCGCGGCAGAACCGCGGGCGGTCATGCGGTGCATGCCGTTCCTCCACGGACTCCGCAAGACGACTGACGCGACGCGCTGCTGGCAGGTCCATCGCCATACGTGGCGAACGTGTTTGCCGGTCTTTTCTATACGTTTTACGCATGAGGTGTGGTCATGGACCTGCAGGACCTGCGGCTCTTCACCGCCGCCGTCCGCGGCGGCAGCCTCAGCCAGGCCGCCCGCGAGGCCCACTGCTCCCAGCCCACGGTATCGCGCCGCATCCAGGCGCTCGAAGCGGAGTTCGGCACGCAGCTCCTGGTGCGTGGCTCCCGCACCGTGAGTCCGACGCCGGCGGGGCTCGAATTCCTCCACTTCGCCGAAATCGCCCTTGACGCCGAAGCCGACCTGCGGGCCAAGATCCGCAAGCCCTGGCTGCTGCGGGGCGACCTCCACGTCGCCGCGAGCACCACCCCTGGCGAGGGCTTCCTGCCTGGCCTCCTGGCCGCTTTCGCCCAAGGGCAGCCCGAACTGCGCACGCGGCTGCACATCATGGACTCGCGCGCCGTGGAGGAGTGCGTCCTCCTCGGCCACTGCGACATCGGCTTCACGGGCCACCGGCCCGCACCCGGCCTGCTGCGCGCCGAGGTGGTGCGGGAGGACGAGCTCGTGCTCGTGGTCGGCCCGGGACACGTCTGGCGCGATCAGGACGAGGTGGCGCTCGATGTCCTATCCCGCCAACGGTTCGTCGAGCGCAGCGAAGGTTCCGGCACGCGGCGCACCGTGGAGGAGGCGCTCTACGACAGCGCTCCCGCCTTCGCAGACCGGCAGATCGTGCTCACCGTCTCCTCCGCGCAGGCGCTCCTCGCATCGGTTCGCGCCGGCGTCGGCTGCGGTTTCGTCTCGCGGCAGAGCCTGCAGGGTGCGGCGGCAGAGGGTCTGCACGCCCTGCGCATCGCGGGGGTGCCGCTCATGCGGCACATCTACCTCGTCCTGCCGCCGCAGCCGTCGGCCAAGGCGTTGGCCTTCGCCGCATTCGCGCGGCTGAGCGCCGACGTGCACGAAGACCTTGGCGGGTCGCCCGCCGTCCGATAACCTGGACCCAGGAGGGATCGCCCGATGGCCTACGTGATCGCGGAACCTTGCATCGGCACCAAGGACAAGTCCTGCGTGGACGTCTGCCCTGTCGATTGCATCCACGGCAAGGACGACGACCCGCAACTCTACATCGATCCCGACGAGTGCATCAACTGCGGCGCGTGCGAGGCCGTCTGTCCCGTCCAGGCCATCTTCGAGGAAGGCATGCTGCCGCCGCAGTGGGAGTCCTTCATCGCCGTCAACCGGGACTACTTCAGCAAGTGACGAGGCGGGCCGGTCGTGCGACCGGCCCGCTGATCCTTTCCCGCTAGACGTCCCTGCCCGCGAGGGCGACCCTCAGGAATCCCTCCGCGCCCTGGTGCGCGAGCACCTCCTCGAACGCCGGCGGGCCACCGCGGGCGAGGCCCGCGGCGAAGTGCTGGAGCACCTTCGACTTGACCGTCATCGGACCCGCGCCGAAGGCCTCCATCTCGGCGGCGCCCAGGCGCACCTGGCTCGAGCCGTCGGGCAGCCAGTGCAGTCCCGACGTGCCGGTCAGGTAGATGCGCTTGCCCGGCAGCGGCTCATCGCCCGGCAGATCGGTCGCCGCCCGGTACGCCTTGCCGAGCAGGGACACCACGAGCGGGTAGCCTTGGCTCAGGCTGCGCACCGCCTGCGGCAGGCCCAGGTGCTCACCGCGCCAGCGCGCCTCTTCCAGGCCGAGGTCGCCGAACGAGACGTCGTACGGCGCGATGACCCGGTCTTCCGGGATCGCGCCGTAGGCCGCGGAGACGATCAGGACGCCGACCGCGTCCTGGCCAAATGCTGCGCGCATGGTCGTCACGGCCTCGAGCGCCCCGAGGAAGAGTGGCGAGGTGAACATCTCGCGCGCAGGGCGACGGTGCCCCCCGAGCTCTTCCGTCCGCTGGCGCAGCCGCTCGACATCGAGGAAATCCTGCCATGTCAGAGGGTCTTCGGGCGCCTCGGCCTTTTGCCTCGTGCAGCCGAGCAGAAGGAGCATGCGCGGCCCGGAGACTCCCCCGCCGCTGGAGAGATCGACCTGCGGCAGTCTTCTGCCGCAGGTCACCTCGCCCGGGACATCACCGGCATTGTCCAGCTTCACCATTGGACTTGCCTCCTTCACCCCTCGTGCGGGTGATCTGGCCTGGGCGTTCGCCATCGCTCCCCCAGTACCTTTAGCATCGCGGCAACTTTCGACGGAGGTAGTCCAGATGGACGGGGACTGGATCCTGCCGGATGTCCTGGCACCGGGCCTGAGCGTGGTATTCTGCGGCAGCGCCGCAGGCCGGCGCTCGGCCGAGCTGCGAGCGTACTACGCAGGCCCGGGCAACCGCTTCTGGCCGCTCCTGCACGACCTCGGACTGACGCCGCGCCGACTCCGCCCCGAGGAGTTCCGCGCCGTGCTCCGCTATGGCATCGGCCTCACAGACCTCAGCAAGGGGACCAGCGGCGCGGACGCCGACCTGCCCGAGGGCAGCGACGACCCCGCGGGGCTCGCGCAGCGCGTTCTGGCCGCAGGGCCGCGCATCCTCGCCTTCAACGGCAAGCGCCCGGCCGAGGTGTTCCTCGGCCGG
>Ga0187812_1000331_pt1 | contig 17186 bp, 14 predicted proteins | sample NC_S_2_FD_130582 | JGI IMG/M metagenome (GOLD analysis project Ga0187812, IMG submission 130582) | Wetland sediment microbial communities from Neuse River Estuary, North Carolina, USA - ASW-S_2 | ecosystem: Environmental > Aquatic > Freshwater > Wetlands > Sediment | place: USA: North Carolina...
CAGATTGCCGGGCGGCTGTCGCCGGCCAAGGATCTCACCCGGCACGCGGCCGAGCAACTGCGCGCCGCGATCTACTCGCTGCACCATGTCGCCGACGAGGCACCGGGTCCGCTGCCGGTGATGTTGCAGCGCCTTTCCACGGTGCACCAGCCTGCGGGCCTCGCCGTGAAGGTAGTGCTGGCCGGACACCCGGTCCCGCTGCCCGCCGAAGGCGAGCAGTCGATGGTGCGGTGGACCGGGGAGGCGTTGTTCAACGCCGCGGCGCACGGCAAGGCCACCCAGGCCCTGATTCGGCTGCGTTATCTGGCCGACGCGGTGATCATCAGTGTGTCCGACAACGGGACCGGCGATCCGGCCCAGCTGCGCCGCGCGCTGCGGGTGGCCAGCGGGGGAGACCTGTCCGGGCTGCACCGTGGACTGGCGGACATGCTGGGCATGGCGGATAACCTGGGCGGAACGCTGTCCATCCGTCGCTCTCGGGCGGGTGGCGTGCTGGTGCGGCTGGGCATTCCCCTGCCCCTGCCCGCGTGCCTGGCCTCCGGCAGCAGGCGGCCGTCCGACGCCCTCCGGGGATCATCCGCCTGGGACTAAGGGCCTGCCGGGAAGGGGCCGAGGCCCATGGTCAGGTGATGGCGTCTGCCGTAATCCTGAGCGCTTGAGGCATGCAGTGGCCGCGCTCCCGGAGGAATGCCATGACCATCGCATCGGGATCACTGGCTTCCGGCGGCCGGCGATTCGCTTCGACGGCAGGCCGGCCAAGGGAGGCGGCGGTGACGCCTGGGATACGGCCCGGCGAGCCGCAGCCGGACGCCGGGGCTCCGGTGACGATCGTGGTCATTGACGATCACGCGATCGTCCGGCAGGGCCTGCGATCGCTGCTGGAGCGCGAACGCGACCTGCAGGTGGTCGGTGACTGCGGCTCGCCCGGAGAGGCGCTGGTCGTCGTGGAGCGGACTCGCCCGACCATCGTGCTCCTGGACATGAAGCTTTCCCCCGCATCGGACCACGACGGGCTGAGCCTGTGCGCCGAGCTGACCAAGCGGTATCCCGGGCTGCGGGTCCTCGTGCTCTCCACCTTCGCGGACGACGCGCTGGTGGTGGGCGCCGTTCAGCACGGGGCATGCGGCTATGTGGTCAAGGACGTCGACACCGTGGAGCTCGTGGGCGCGATCCGCCTGGCCGTCAGGAACGGGAGCGCGTTCGACTCCCGCGCGGCGGCCGCCATGATGCGGTCGATCCACGCCCCTCAGCCACGAACAGCGCTCACCGACCGCGAGCTGAGCGTGCTGCGGCTGGTCGCTCGCGGCCTGAGCAACCGGGGCATCAGCGCGCGCCTGTACCTGTCGGAGACCACGGTGAAATTCCACATCCGCAATATCATGCGCAAGCTTGACGCGACCAGTCGCGCCGAGGCGGTCTACAACGCCACCAAGGCCGGCGTGGACCTGACGTCTGCCTGAGCGCACCTGCCGCTGCCTAGCCGGCGGTGAGCACCAGCCAGCCTCCGTGATGCTCGTGCACCGAATAGCGATGACCGGCGCGCTCGCCCAGCTCACCGAGCTGGCGCCGGTCATAGACACGGAAATGGCCGTAGGCGGCGGTGGGTTCGTCCTCGAACGGCACGGCGATCACGACCAGATGGCGAGCGACACGCAGCGCCTCGCGGATCACGGCGAGGCCATGATCGGGGCTCACGTGCTCCAGCAGGTGGATGACGCTGACCGTCTCGGCCCAGCCGTCTGGTACCGGGATCCGCGCGGCATCGCACACCAGGGTGCTCACTTGCAGCCCGCGCGCGGCGGCCACGGCCGTCAGCAGGCGCATGGCGCCTCCGGACAGGTCGGAGGCGGTCACCGTGGTCGCCGGCCGCTCGGCCAGCAGCAGCGGGAGGAAGCCGAAGCAGGAGCCGATGTCGAGCACCTGGCCCGCCGGGATGAGCTGCAGTGCGTGCGCGTACACGGGGGCCAGCTCGCCGATCGTCGTGTGCTCGTGGTCGTTCGGCGCGGCCGGGGTCTGCCAGCACTGGCGGAGTCGGGCCAGGGTATTGCCGTAGAACGTACTCCAGGCCAGCAGCGGATCGTCAACGCAGGACCGCACGACGCCAGTGAACACCCGCTCGAAGGTCTCCACCCCGGACAGCCAGCCCGGGGCGAACAGCTCTTCGGCCAGCATCCCGGTCAGGTCGTTGTCGAGCTGGTCGGGGTACAGCCAGTGGGTCACCTCGATCCGGCCGCCGCGCTCGGTCAGGCAGAAGTGGTCGGTGCGAACCACGGGGGCCACGGGGGCCACGGGGGCCAGGGGGGCGGCGTCCGCGGCGCGGCCGTACGGCGGCTCGGCGTGCACGACGCTGACGAGGTAATCGTCGTAGCGGCCGGGCTGGCCCGGTGCCAGCGGGTCGATGGTCTGCGGAAGCGGGGAGATCAGGTTCGGCTCGCTCACCGTCCGGTCGCCTCCGCCGATATCTGCTGGGCCGCGCGCTGCAGCCCGGCCAGATCGGAGACCACCTGAACCCGGTCGCAGAACTCCGCGTAGCGTGGCAGGTCGCACGCCCCGAGCCCCCAGGAGTACCGGGATTCCGGGCTCAGCCAAATGGTCTCGCGAACCCTCCGGGCGATTTCCCGGAAGGCGTCCAGCCGTGCGTCGTTGCCGTTGCCCCGCCCGTCGCCGAGGACGATCAGCGTCGTACGGCGATCGAGCGCTGCCGAGTGCTCCGACAGCAACTGCGTGAAGGTGGCGCCGTAGTCGGAGCTGGCGTCGACGTCAAGCAGCCCCCCGGCGGGCAGCCCGTCGAACACCAGCCCGAGCGCCCGTTCCAGCGGGTGCTCGGCGAACAGCTCGGTGATCTCGACTGGCGCGTCGACGAAAGCGAACGAGCGGGTCTGCCTGAACAGCGACTGCATGCCGTAGACCAGGTGCAGCGTGAACCGTGCGGTCGTCCGCACCGACAGGGAAACATCGGTCAGCAGCAGCAGCCGGGGCTTGTCAGCGGTGCGGCTGGTGGTGACCGGCTGGAACGGGATGCCCTCGTATCGCATGTTCTTGCGCATGGTCCGGCCCGGGTTGACGCGACCGCGCGGCGTGTTGCGCTGCCTGCTGGTCGGGGCGCCCCGGAGCTGGCGGGCCAGCCGGCGCAGCGCCTCCTCCAGCTCGGCCCGCTCCTGCTCGTCGATCATCTCGGTCCGGCCGCCTTTCGCGACCCTGGCCTCCACCACGGCGCCGCCGGCCTTGTCCAGGTAGCGTCGCAGCAGCTCGGGCAGGTCCGCGATGATGCCTGCCAGCTGCCGTCGCAGCCCGGCCAGGGCGCGGGCGTCCAGGTCCTCGTCGGCTGTCTCCAGCCAGCCGAGCAGCACCTCCTGCTGCGCCACCGTCAGCGCGACATCGACCCGGTGCCCGGTGGCCGGAGCGAGCTGACCCGGCAGGCCCGGGTTGTGCAGCCGGTCGGTTTCCAGCTGCACGGACGCCCCCGCGTCCCTCGCGGGGTCGGCGCCCTCCTTGGACAGCACGATCTCGTCGGTCACCGACGCCAGGTCGATCCTGTTCGCCTCCTGGTGCAGGTTGTACTGCTGGGCGAGGTCCTCCTGGCGGAAGAAATCCCTGATGTCCGCCGGCTTGCCGTGGCTGTGCCCCTGCTGCGGGAGCTCAGATGGCTCGTCGGAAACCGTGACCGACTCCAGCTCACCCGTGTCGGCCAGGTCATCGTGAGCATGGCTGTGACCGTGCCCGGCGCCCGGACCGGCGACCGGACGCAGCGAGAAGAACGCGGCGAACAGCTCATCGAAAAGCTCGTCGTCGCGCCGGTCCTTGATCAGTGTCACGCGCAGCGCCGCTCGCAGCGTCTGGCGGTCAGCGAGCACGCCAGGCTGTGCGGCGGCCAGCATGGCATCGGCCGCCTCCGCGACCGACACGCGCACGCCGAACAGCCTCAGCAGGCGCACGAATCGGTGCAGACTGCTTTCCACCCCCAGCTCCCCTCAGCCGGGCCGTCGGCGGATGAGCGCCGCGAACGACCGGCTGCCCTGGCCCTGGCCTGGCTCGGTGCGGCGGGTCGGGCCGGGACCCGGAGCGCCGTAATATCCCTCATCGTGCCGGCCCGGCTGGTCCATGGCCGCCCGGATATCGCTGCCGTCCGGGCCGTGCCCATCGCCATGTCCATGGGAATGGGAATGGGAATGGGAATGGGAATGGCCCGCGCCGGGCAGTTCGCGGTTCGGGTCCAGCAGGCGCGGCAGTGCTTCCACGGCGCGCTGCATGTCCCGCTCGTACTTCAGCACGATGTTGACGGTGTCGGCCAGCACGCCCGCGTCGAGCTCGTCGACGCCGAGCACGGTCAGCGTGCGGGCCCAGTCGATGGTCTCGGAGATGCTCGGGCTCTTGCGCAGCGGCAGCTCGCGCAGTCCGCGCACCACCTGAACCAGCTGCCAGGCGGCAGCCTCGGGTAGCCCGGTCTGCTTGGAGCGCACGATCTCGAGTTCGCGCTCCGCGTCGGGGTAGTCGAGAAACAGGTGCAGGCAGCGCCGCTTGAGCGCGGCCGAGAGGTCCCTGGTGTTGTTCGAGGTGAGCACCACGTACGGCGGCGTCTTCGCCGTGTAGGTGCCGATCTCGGGCACGGAGACCTGATACTCGCCGAGGCATTCCAGGAACACCGCCTCCAGTGCCTCGTCGGCCCGGTCCACCTCGTCGATCAGCAGCACGGCCGGCTTTTCGCCGCGGATCGCGTCCAGCAGCGGGCGGGCGACCAGGAAGTGGTCGGAGAAGAACACCCCGCCGTGGCCCTCGATCCGCGCGACCGCGGCGGGGATATCCGGGGCGTCGGCGATGATGTCGTTGATCTTCTCGCGCAGCATCTGGGTGTACAGCAGCTGCTTGCCGTAATCCCATTCATAAAGGGCCCGGGTCTCGTCCTGGCCCTCATAGCACTGCAGCCGGAGCAGCCGGCGGCCGGTCACCGTGGCCAGCGTCTTGGCCAGCTCGGTCTTGCCGACCCCCGCCGGGCCTTCCAGCAGTACCGGCTTGTTCAGCCGCGACACCAGGTAGATCGTGGTGGCCAGCCACCGGTCAGTGATGTACCCGGCCGCGGCGAACCGGCTGATGACATCGTCGATCGACGGAAATGGGCTGAGATCATCGACCGACTGGGGCACATGTCCTCCGGTTCGTCCGAGCCGAGGCGATAGCCCGCGGCTGGCGGGTCAGCTGAGCAGGTCGTCGAGATCGCCGTTCATGCAGTGGTCGACGACCGGACGGACCGTCTCGAAGGTGCATTCCTTGGGGTTGCCCGGCGTACAGGCGTCGCCGAGCACGTGTCTGGTGATCCGGTCGACGTCCGCCGCGTCACCAGTGATCACCTTGGCGTTCTCGTAGAACTTCGTCGGCCCCTGGCCGAGGCGGTTCTTGGAATAGCTGTCCTGGGTGACGCTGGTGAACTTCTCCGGGATGCCCACATCCCGCAGCAGCCGGATGGCCGCGGCCAGCGCCGCCTCGGCGGCCTGCACGGGCGTCATGCCGTGCGTATCCACGCCCATCACGTCGGCGAGGTCGGCGAACCGCTGGTAGGCCACCGGCATGTTGAACGCCCACACCCGCGGCAGCGCGATCGCGTTGTTCAGCCCGTGGTGGGTGTCGTAGAAGGCACTGACCGCATGCGAGATGGAGTGGATGATGCCGAGGCCGCCGGAGTTGAACGCCTGCGCGGCGATGTACTGGGCGTACATCATGCCCTCGCGGCCGGGCAGGTCCTGGCCGTTCCACACGGCCGCCCGGAGATTCTCCGCGGTCAGCTTGACGGCGTACAGCGCGTTGCCCAGCGACGGCGGGAAGTTCAGCCGGGAGACGTACGGCTCGGAGGCGTGCGCCAGCACGTCGAAGCCGCATTGTGCCGTGTAGTCCAGCGGGCAGTCGTAATACAGCACGGGGTCGTCGACCGCCAGTGTGGCCACGCAGGCGTCGTCGAATGCGACGTACTTGTGCGGGTTGTCGGGGTCGGTGGTGGTGTCGGTGATGACGTACGCCCACGAGGTCTCCGAGCCGGTCCCCGCCGTGGTGGATACCGCGATGTGCGGCGGGTTCTTCGGGTTCTCCGATTTGTTGAAACCCTCGAAGTCGTTCACGCTGCGGCCGTCGTGCGCCACCGAGATGCGGGCGCCCTTGCACGCGTCGTGCGAGGAACCGCCGCCGATCGAGACGAACGAGTCGCACTTGGTCTCCTGGAAGAGCGCCACGGCGTCCATCACGTTGTAGTCCTTGGGATTGGACTCGACCTTGTCGTAGACCACGACCTCCAGGCCGTGATACTTCAGCGACTCGACGATCTTGTGCACGGTGCCGCTCCCGCGCAGGCCCGAGGTCATCACCAGAATCTTCCTGAAGCCCAGCTTCTTCGCTTCCGGCCCGAGCATCTCGTGCGCACCCGGGCCCAGCAGCGCCCTGGGGAATGGGTGGAACTCCTTGATCGGGAATGGCTTGAGCAGTTCGTCAACCTGCATGGCGTACGGGTTCCTCTCCGTATGGCGTGCTCCCGCGCACAATGGGCGAGGACCGCTTCACCGGCCGGACGCTATCGGCGGGAGCACCGTTGCGGCGAGGCTAAGCAGCGGCGCGCCGATATGGAACCCGCGCGCGCCGATTCCGCCCGACCGCGACCGCTTTGCGCCCCGACGTACAGCGCCGCGCCTGCCCGAACGGAGAGTGCGCGGCCCCCCGGTAGCTGTCCATCCGGACGGGGTGATGACGGCCGGAAGCATGGTGACACTGCCCGCACCAACGCCATACCGTCACCAGCATCAGGCGAGGACGGGCGGACCGTCATCCGATCCCGCCGCGGTCGACCCAGGAGGCTTCTCATGCTGCAGGACACCCGAGCCGGTGCCTCGTCCGCCGGTGCGCCGCCGCCCGCCGCCGGAGCCGGCCACGACCTCGGCGCGGGCCAGGTGCCGGGGATCGGCGACGAGGGGATCACCGAGGAACTGCTGGTCGAGGACGTCTCGATCGATGGAATGTGCGGCGTCTACTGAGGTCGGAGCCACCCCGATGACCGCACCATTCGAGCCGGGCCGCGGCTACGAGCTCAACCCGGCGGTAGCGCTTCGCCCCGAGCCCTTCGGGGCGCTCGCGTATCACTTCGGCAACCGGCGGCTCTCCTTCCTGAAGGCCCCGGAGCTCGTCGAGCTCGTGCGCGGGCTCGGTTCCCACCGGTGCGTATCGGACGCCGTGGCCGCCGTTCCCGAGGGCCGGCGCGAGGCCTACCTCCGGGCCCTGGCCAGCCTGGCCGCGGCGGACATGATCGTTCCCCGGACGGCCGGGAGCGAGGTCGCGTGAGCACGCCAGCCGAGCGCGTGCCCGCCCTGGTGGAGCAGTTCAAGGGCGGCCTGGCCGCGCCGATCTGCCTGACCTGGGAGTGGACCTACGCCTGCAACCTGTCCTGCACGCACTGCCTGTCGTCCTCGGGACGGCGCGATCCCGGCGAGCTCAGCACCGCGGAAATGCGGTCGGTGATCGACGAGCTGCACTCCATGCAGGTGTTCTACGTGAACGTCGGCGGCGGCGAACCGACCGTCCGGCCGGACTTCTGGGAACTGCTGGATTACGCGGTGGCCAGCGGCGTCGGCGTGAAGTTCTCCACCAACGGGCTGCGACTCGACGCCGAGCGCGCGCGGCGGCTGGCCGGCACCGACTACGTGGACGTGCAGGTCTCGCTGGACGGTGCGAGCCGGGAGGTCAATGACGCGGTCCGCGGTGCGGGCTCCTACGCCATGGCGCTGCGCGCGATGGAGAACCTGGCCGAGGCGGGCCTGGTGGGCTTCAAGATTTCCGTGGTGATGACCCGGCATAACGTGCCGCAGCTGGACTCCTTCGCGGCCATAGCCGACCGGTTCGGCGCTCAGCTGCGGATCACCCGGCTCCGTCCCTCGGGCCGCGGTGCTGACGTCTGGCCCGAGCTGCACCCCACTGACCAGCAGCAGCGGGAGATCTACTCATGGCTGACCGCCCACGGCGACCGGGTGCTGACCGGTGATTCGTTCTTCCATCTCAACGCGCTTGGCGGCAGCCCGCTGCCCGGGCTGAACCTATGCGGGGCCGGCCGGGTGGTGTGCCTGATCGATCCGGTCGGGGACGTCTACGCCTGCCCGTTCGCCATCCACGACGCGTTCAAGGCCGGCACGGTGCGCGCGCCGGGCGGGTTCGCACGGGTATGGCGCTCGGCGCCGCTGTTCGCCGAGCTGCGCACCGAGACCTCGGGCGGAGCGTGCCGCTCGTGCTCTGCGTACAGCACCTGCCAGGGCGGCTGCATGGCCGCGAAGTTCTTCACCGGCCTGCCGCTTGACGGGCCCGATCCCGAATGTGTCAAGGGCCACGGCGCCACCGCGCTGTCCGCCGCCGGCGACCTGCCCCGGGCCGGGGCGGACCACTCCCATCGCGGCCGGGAAGTGCCGCTGGGCATGCCGTCGGTGCGCGCTCCGGCCAAGCTGTGCGACTTGAGCCCGCTGGCAGGCACGGCATGAGCCTGAGCCTGACCGATCCCATCGACCTCGGGCCGCGGCGTGCGCCCTGCCGGGTAATGTTCGGGCCGCATGAGACCAACCTCAGCCGGGACCGCGGGATCTCGGCCCGGCACGTCGCCTATTACGCGCGCCGGGCCGCCGGAGGCTGCGGCGTCATCGTGACCGAGACGGCGAGCGTGCACCCGTCGGACTGGCCGTACGAGCGCGCACCGCTGGCTGCGGACTGCGGGCCGGGCTGGGCGCAGGTCGTCACGGCCTGCCGTCCGCACGGCGCCCTGGTGCTGGCCGGCCTGGGCCACGCCGGGATGCAGGGCTCATCGGCGTTCTCGCAGTCCGCGCTGTGGGCGCCGTCGCGGGTCCCGGACGCGGGCTCGCGCGAGCTGCCCATGGAGGTGGCTGATACCGAGATCGACGCCGTCGCCGACGGGTTCGCCGCCGCGGCCGCCTTGGCCGCCGCGGCCGATCTGGATGGCGTCGAGATCAATGCCGGCCAGCACTCGCTGCTGCGCCAGTTCCAGTCGGGGCTGACCAACCAGCGCGGGGACGACTACGGCCGGGACCGGCTGCTGCTCACCGAGCGGGTGCTGCGCGCGGCGCGCGGCGCGGTCGGCGCCGGCCGGGTCCTCGGGCTGCGGCTGTGCTGCGATGAGTTCGCCCCGTGGGCCGGCGTGACTCCGGACATTGCCGCGGAGCAGGCCGCGCGGCTGGCCGGGCTGGCGGACTACCTCGTCGTGGTGCGCGGCTCGATCTACTCGGTGCCCGCCACCCGGCCCGACCTGCATACGGCGCCGGGATCCGGCGCGGAACTGTGCCGGCAGATCCGGGCCGCGGTGGATGGCGCCGTGCCCGTGGTGCTGCAAGGCAGCGTGGTGGACCCTGGGCAGGCCCAGTGGGCGCTGGACGACGGTGTCGCCGACCTGGCCGAGATGACCAGGGCGCAGATCGCCGATCCCGACCTCGTCGCCCGGTGCCGAAGCGGGGAAGCGGACCGAGTACGCCCCTGCGTGCTGTGCAACCAGGCCTGTATGGTCCGGGATAACAGGAACCCGGTGATCAGCTGTGTCGTCGAGCCGCGCAGCGGCCACGAGCGGGACGACGCCGACGCCGACGCCGACACGAGCACCGACGCGGGCGCCGACACGGGCGCCGACGCCGCGGGCCGGCCCCGGCACTCGGTGCTGGTGGTCGGTGGCGGCCCGGCCGGGATGGAGGCCGCCCGCGTGCTGGCGCTACGCGGCCACCCGGTGCGCCTGGTGGAGCGCGGGCCCGCGCTGGGCGGCATGCTGGCCACGGCGGCGCTGGTCCACGGACGGCAGCGGCTGGGCGCGGCGGTGGACTGGTGGCAGCGGGAACTGCGCCGGCTGGACGTGGCGGTCGCGCTGCGGCACGAGGTCACCGCGGCCGAGGTAGACGGCGCGCTGGCCAGCGGGGCCCGCGTGGTGCTGGCCACCGGCTCGGTTCCCGGCCCGCGCGAGTACCACGTCACCGCCGGCGCGCGTGTGGTAGAGGCCGCCGGCCTGATCGGCCTGGTGGATTCCGGCGCGCTGGACCGCTGGCCGGCCGGCCGGGCCGTGGTATTCGACCCCGTCGGCGGCCCGGTCGGGGTCGGCGTGGCGGAGATGCTCGCCGCGGCCGGCCGGCCCACGTCGATCGTCACCCAGGACCAGATCGCCGGCACCCAGCTGGCGCTCACCGGCGACCTGGCCGAGGCCAACTCGCGGCTGCAGCGTGCGGGCGTGGCCCGCGAGCTGCGCAGCCTGCTGCGGGAGGTCACCGGTGACCATGTGCTGCTCGAGGACCGGTGGACCGGTGAGCAGCGCACGGTGGAGTGCGCGTTCGTGGTGCACTGCGGGCACCGGCTGCCGGAGCAGACTCTGTACCTGCACCGGCCAGGCACGCCGCGGGCAGGCGACTGCGTGGCGCCCAGGACCGTGCTCGAGGCGGTGCTGGAAGCGCGCCGGGTGGCGCTCGCCATCGACGCGGCCGGTGAGCCGTCTGGCCTGGCCGCCGGCCAGCCCGTCCTGACCGCGACCGGAGGCGGCCGGTGAGCGCGGCCAGCCGGTACCGGTACCTGTTCTCGCCGCTGCGGGTCGGCCCGGTGGTGGTCCGCAACCGGATCGTGTTCTCCGCGCACCTGACCAACTACGCGCAGGACGGCCTGCCCAGCCAGCAGCACGCCGACTACTACGCCGCCCGCGCGGCGGGCGGCGTAGGGCTCATCATCACCGAGGAGCATTCCACTCATCCCACCGACTGGCCGTACGAGAAGCTGATCCACGGCTTCCACCGGGCGGTCATCCCCGGCTATCAGAACATCACCGCCGCGGTGCACGCGCACGACGTGCCGATCTTCGCCCAGCTCAATCACAACGGCGGCCAGGCCTCGTCGATGTTCTCCCGGCTGCCCGTGTGGGCGCCGAGCCCGGTTCCCGATCCGATGTTCCGCGAGGTGCCCAAGGCCGTGGAACGGCACGAGATCGCCGAGATCGTGGCCGGGTACGGCACCGTCGCCGGACACTGCGCGGAGGGCGGGTTCGATGGCATCGAGCTGCAGTGCTCGCACTCCTCCATCGTCCGCGGCTTCCTGTCGCCGGCCACGAACAAGCGCACCGACGGCTACGGCGGCACGCTGCGGGGCCGGGCCCGGATCCTGGTGGAGATCATCGACGCCGTGCGCGAGGCCATCGGGCCCGACCGCGCGCTGGGCGTGCGGATCTGCGGCGACGAGCTGATCGAGGGCGGGAGCACGCTCGATGAGGCCGTCGACGTGGCCAGGATCGTGGAGGAGACCGGCCAGGTCGATTACATCAACACCTCGATCGGCGTGGCCACCGTGACGCTGTTCATGATCGAGGCGTCGATGGCCATCCCGCCCGGCTATGCCCTGTTCATCGCCAACGCCCTGCGGCGCGCGGTCAGGCTGCCGGTGATCGGGGTGGGCCGGATCAAGGACCCGGTGCAGGCCGAGCGGGCGCTGGCCGAGGGGCACTGCGACCTGGTGGGAGTGGTCCGCGGCCAGATCGCCGACCCGGACTTCGCGGCCAAGGCCCGCGCGGGGTACGCCACGCACATCCGCACCTGCCTGTCCTGCAATCAGGAATGCGTCGGCCGGATGGGCCTGAACCGCTGGCTGGGCTGCATCGAGAATCCCCGTACCGGCCGGGAGTCGGTCAGGCTTCCCGAGCCGCGGCTGCGGGGCCGGAAGGTGATCGTCGTCGGCGGCGGCCCGGCCGGCCTGCAGGCCGCCGCCACCGCGGCGCAACGCGGCCACCAGGTCACCTTGTACGAGCGCCAGCCGCGGACCGGCGGGCAGGTCGCCGCCGCCGCCTCGGTGCCGTCCCGCGCCGAGTTCCTCGACGTGGTGCGCAACCTGGCGGCCGAGTGTCAGCGCTACGGCGTGCAGGTCAAGACCGGCGTGGCGGCCACGGCCGAGTCGGTGCGCGCGGATTCGCCGGACGCCGTGGTGCTGGCCACCGGGGCGGTTCCGCAGCCGCCGTACTGGGCCGGCGGTCATCCGCGCGTGGTCGACGTCCGCGACGTGCTCGAGGGCCGCGCCGAGCCCGCCGGGCAGGTCGTCGTGGTCGATGACCTCGGGTTCCACCAGGCCACGAGCGTCGCCGAGCTGCTCGCCGACCGGGGCTGCGCGGTGGAGATCATCACGGCCGGCATGGTCGTCGGCCAGGACCTCGGCATCACCTTGGACATGGAGACCTTCAACGTGCGCGCCCACGCCAAGGGCATCCGGCAGGCTACCGACCTGGTGGTGCTCGGCGCGGCCGGCACCGACGGCGAGCCCGGCGCGGGCGGGGTGGTGCTGACGCTGCTGCACCACCCGACCGGCGAGCCCGCCGAGCGGCGCTGCGACTGGGTGGTGTGCGCCGTCCACCAGGCGCCGGACGAGACCCTGTGGCGGCAGCTCCGGGCCGCGCCGTTCGAGGTGCACCGCGTCGGGGACTGCGTCACGCCGCGGCGGGCGCACGCCGCCGTGATCGAGGGACACCGGGTGGCGGTGGCGCTATGACCGTGCCAGCCGAAATCCCCGCCCTGGCCGTCATCGTCGTGCGAGACGGCGAGCTGCCCGCCGGAGCGGACGAGACGGTGGCCGAGGCGGGCGGTGCCGCGCTGGTGCTGGGATCGGGAACCCGCGAGGCGGCCGGCCTGCTGGGCTCGGCGAGCCGGGTGTGGCTGCTCGAGCGGTCCTCGGTCGCCCCGGGCGCCGTGGCCGCCGCGCTGGCGCAGGTCCTGTCGGGCGTGCCCATGGTGCTGCTGCCCGCCTCGCCCGACGGCCGGGACCTGGCGCCGCGGCTCGCCGTGGTGCTGGGCCGCGCACTGCTCGCCGGCGCCGTCCGGTGCGCCCCGGACGAGGTCGAGCTGACCAGGCTCGATGATCGCCTGTCGCTGCGGGTGGCGGTGGACGGGCCGGTGGTGGTGACCCTGCGGCCGGGCTTCAGGGGCCCGCCCGAGCGGGTCACGCTGGCTGAGGTAACCGCGCTGGAGGCGCCCGAGGACGGTACCCAGCACGACGCCGAGAGCATCGAGATGCTGCAGCCGGACCCGAGCACGGTGGACCTGGCCGAGGCCCGCCGGATTCTGGGTGGCGGCGCCGGGCTGGCGCCCGCCGGCGCGGACGGCGCGGCCGCGATGCGGCTGCTGGCGCGGGTGGCGGACGCGCTCGGGGCGAGCGTCGGCGCTACCCGGGTCGTGACCGACGCGGGCTGGATGAGCTATGACCGGCAGATCGGCACCACCGGCGTGGCCGTCAGCCCCGAGCTATACGTGGCGTTCGGCATTTCCGGTGCCGCGCAGCATGTCGGCGGGCTCGGCGCGCCCGAGCACATGGTGAGCGTGAACACCGACCCGTCCTGCCCGATGACCCTGATGGCCGATCTCGGGCTCGTCGCCGACGCCCCGGCGGTGCTCGCCGAGCTGGCCGAACGGCTCGGCCTGACCGCCTCCGGCCCGGCCGCGCCCGAACCCGCGGGGGCGCGCCATGCCCGGTGACGTGATGACCGTCGACGCGGTCGTCGTCGGCGCCGGGCCCGCGGGCTCGGCGGCCGCGCTCGAGCTGGCCCGGGCCGGCCGGGACGTGGTCCTGGTGGAGCGCGGGGCCTTTCCCGGCGCGAAGAACGTCTACGGCGGCGTGGTGTACGGGCGGATCCTGGACGAGGTGGTACCGCGGTGGTGGACCGAGGTCCCGGTCCAGCGCTGGGTGACCCGCCGGTCCACCATGCTGATGACGCCGACCCAGGCGCTGACCGTCGACTACCGCACCAGCGCGTGGGACCGTCCGCCCTACAACGGCATGACCACCTACCGCGCCGACTTCGACTCCTGGCTGGCCGGCAAGGCGGTCGCGGCCGGCGCGCGGCTGGTCACCTCGACGGTGGCCACCGGCCTGCTGCGGGACTCATCGGGCCGGATCGCCGGCGTGCGCACCGACCGGCCCGACGGCGACATCCGGGCCGGGCTGGTGATCGCCTGCGACGGCGTGAACTCGTTCCTGGCCAAGGAGGCTGGGCTGCTCCCGCGCACCTCTGCGGCCCACACCACCCTGGGCGTCAAGGAGACCCTCGCGCTGCCGCGCGAGGTGATAGACGAGCGGTTCGGGCTGGTCGGCGACCAGGGCCTGGACATCGAGATGGTCGGCTGCACCAGCGGGATCCCCGGCGGCGGTTTCCTGTACACCAACCTGGACACAGTGAGCGTCGGGGTCGTGGTCGGCGTCACCGGGCTGGCCGAGGCCAAGGTACGACCCGAGGAGCTCGTCGCGGCGGTCAAGGCGCATCCGGCGATCGCACCCTACCTGCGGGGCGCGGAGCTGAAGGAGTACTCCGCGCACCTGGTCCCCGAGGGCGGGTACCACGCCATGCCGCGGCTGGCCACCGACGGCATGCTCGTGGCCGGGGATGCCGCCTCCATGTGCCTGGCCGCCGGGTTGTGGCTGGAGGGCGTCAACTTCGCGCTCGGCGCCGGGCTGGCGGCCGGGCGGACCGCCGCCGAGGCGATCGCGGCCGGTGACACCTCCGCTCGCGGGCTGGCCGGCTACCGGCGCCGGCTGAAGGCTGACTTCGTGCTCGCCGACCACAAGCGGCTGCGCAACGCGGCGGACATCGTGCTCGCCGACCGGATGCAGCGTGACTACCCCGGCCTGGCCTGCGATTTCGTCGAGCAGATCTTCACCGTCACCAACCCCGCGCCCAAGCTCGGCATGGCCAGGGAGTTCTTCCGCGCGGTCCGCCTCAACGAAGTCCGGCTGCGGCACCTGGCCCGCGACGGCTGGCAGGCGGTGCGGGCCTTCCGATGAGGGAGCGAAAGCGATGAGCTACCCGGCAGTGTCGTTCGATGAGCGCATGGCCACCGTCGAGTTCCGGGTCGGGGAACGGGCCCACATCACGGTCGACTCCGACGTCTGCCGCTCCTGCACCACCAAGGCCTGCGTGCACGCTTGCCCGGCCGGCCTGTTCGTGCCCACCACTGACGGCGGCATCCTGTTCAACTACGAACAGTGTTTCGAGTGCGGGACCTGCTATCAGGTGTGCAACGGCGAGGGCGCCATCACCTGGGCCTACCCCGCAGGCGGCGACGGCGTCGTGTTCCGGAGGGGATGACCGATCATGACCATCGTGGCGGCCATGGGCTGGTCCTGGCAGGACGCCGAGGTCGACCCGCTGACCGGGGTGATCAGTGCCGACCGCCACGACCGCGGGCCGAGCCGGTCGGATCTTGCGGCCCTGGAGCAGGCGCTGCGCCTGGCGCAGCGGTGGCAGGCCAGGGTGGTCGTGGCCACGGTGGGCCCCGCCGAAGCGGACGCGATGCTGCGGGATGCCCTGGCGGCTGGCGCGGCCGAGGCACTGCGCGTCGAGCCGGCCCGCCGGACGGCGAGCCCGCGTCCGGCCGACCTGGTCGGCGGCAGGCAGGAATTCGCCGTTGCGCTCGCCGTGGCCCTGCGCCAGTGCTACGGAGTGCCGGACCTGGTCCTGTGCGGCGACCGCTCGGCCGACCGGGGCACCGGCTCGTTTCCCGCGTTCCTCGCCGCGGCGCTTGGCGCGGCGCAGGCCCTGGGCGCCGTGCGGATCGAACCCGGCGACGCTGGCCTGCTGCGGGTGCACCGCCGCCTGGACGGCGGCCGCCGGGAGGTCCTGCTGGTGCGGCGGCCCGCCGTGGTGTCCGTCGAGGCGGCCGGGGTACGTCTGCGGCGGGCCGGGCTGCCCGCCACGCTGGCCAGCGGAAACGCCGTCATACCGCTGGCGCGCACGCCGACCGCCGTCGCCGCGCGGCGGGTCCGGATCCTGGGCGTCCACCCCTACCGGCCCCGGCCGCGCGAGCTCGCGGGTCCGTCCGGTTCGGCGCTGCGCCGGATGCTGGAGCTGACCGGAGCGCTCGCCGAGCGCACTCCGCCCACGGTGCTCGGTCCGCTGTCCCCGGGCCAGGCCGCCGATGAACTGCTCGGCTACCTGCGTCGGCACGGCTATCTCGTCGAAGATAGGACATTATCCCGAACGGGCCGTGGTGTCAGCTCTGCTTTCCCCGCTCGTCTCCGGCGCCTCTTGACCCGCCTCCTTCCCTCGTCGCTCCTTCGTCGCTCCTCGGTCCAGTCGGCGGCGGCACCTTTGGCCCGCGGGGCCCGGTCAGGCGACGAGCTCGGACTCCCCGGTGAAGGCGTCCCACAGGGAGGCGTACGTGCCGTCCGCGGCCAGCAGTTCGTCGTGGCTGCCGACCTCCACGATCCGGCCCTGGTCCAGGACCACGATCCGGTCCGCGCGGGCCGCGGTGGTCAGCCGGTGCGCGACCACGAGAGTGGTACGCGCCGCGGTCAGCTCGCTGATGGCGTGATTCACCGCCGCCTCGGCGGCCAGATCGAGAGCCGCGGTCGCCTCGTCGAGCAGCAAGATGGCCGGATCGGCCAGCTGCGCGCGGGCCAGCGCGATGAGCTGCCGCTGGCCGGCCGACAGGTTACGGCCGCGTTCGGATACCGCGTGCGCGTAGCCGCCCGGCAGCCGCATGATCATGTCGTGCGCGCCGGTCGCGTGCGCCGCGGCCAGGATCGCATCGTCGCTGGCGTCCGGCCTGGCGTACGCGATCGAGTCCCGGACCGTCCCCGCGAACAGGTACGACTCCTGCGGGACCACGCCAAGCTGGTGGCGGTAGCCGGCCAGGTCGTAGTCCCGGACGTCGGTCCCGTCGATCAGCACCCTCCCGCTGGTCACGTCGTAGAACCGTGCGATGAGCTTGACCAGCGTGGACTTGCCCGCCCCGGTCTGGCCGACCAGGGCCACGGTCTCGCCGGGCTCGACGGTCAGGCTGATCCCGTTCAGCGCGTTGCCCCCGCTTCCCGAATAACCGAAGTCGACGTCGCGCAGCTCGATGCGCCCGCGCAGCCGGCCCGGCGTGACCGGGCGCGGGGAAGCCGGCGTGGACGTGCCGAGCCGGAGCAGATCGGTGATCCGGCGGAGCCCCACCATGGCCTGCTGGTAGCCGTCGAAGACCTGGGAGAGCTGCTGGACGGGGGAGAAGACCATGTCGATGTAGAGCAGGTAGGCGATGAGCGCGCCCGCGGTGAGCGTCCCGTTGGCGACCTCGCGGGTGGCGATGACCAGGACGATCGCGCCCGCCGCGGTGGACAGGGTCTGCACGAACGGGAAGTAGATCGCGATGTACCGCTGCGCCCGCACCCGGGAGATCCGGAAC
>Ga0187812_1000332_pt1 | contig 17176 bp, 19 predicted proteins | sample NC_S_2_FD_130582 | JGI IMG/M metagenome (GOLD analysis project Ga0187812, IMG submission 130582) | Wetland sediment microbial communities from Neuse River Estuary, North Carolina, USA - ASW-S_2 | ecosystem: Environmental > Aquatic > Freshwater > Wetlands > Sediment | place: USA: North Carolina...
GCCGTCCGGCAGCACCTCGATACGGTGCGCCTTGTTGGACCCCAGCTCGATCACATGCCCGATCTCGCCACTTTCCGGGTCCATCTCGAGCACCACGCCGCTGTCCTCGCATGCGCAGTACAGCTGGCCACGGCTACCCCAGCGCAGCCCGTGCGGGGCCAGGTACGGATACGTGCTGAAGTCACCGGTGTGCTGTCGTTTCCGCAGGTCAAACCGGGCGATGAGGTGGCCAGGATGAGGGTTGTTCCCGTGGATCCCGTCGCCGTAGATAGGGACGTAGGCGAAGCGGTGATCGGGCGAGAGGAGAAGCTCGTGCACCCGCGGCGCGAAGCCGTCGAGCGTCACCTCGGTGGCATAGGTCACCGGGTTGAGGAACAGAACGTGGTTGCCTAGCTTGTCGACCGCGATAAGACCACTGCTGCCCGTCGAAAAGTTGGGATCCGCCATTGCGACCTCCTGCCGATTGCATCATGCACGACACGCTGCCGCGGCGATACCGGTTGACACGCGCTGCTAGGGCGAACGCCGTGGAGGAGCCTCTCTCGTGCGATCTCCGCCTCACGTGCTCTCGTCTTGACCATGATCATGGGTAGTTTTCCGCGAATATCGCGGAAAACTACCCATGATCATGAAAACGACGGCTGAGCCGCCGCGTACGGGTGGATGAGAGGCAGCCCGCGAACACAGCTAAGGACACAGCTAAATGGCCCGTTCACCCGGCTTTTAGGCGGTTGAACGGGCCATTCATCCCGGCTGGCGGCTGAGACCTCTCCCATGGCTCAGCGGTCGTGGCGGTAGCGGGAAGACCTCGTGACGATCAGGACGACCGCGACGAGCGCGGCGATCCAGAACCACGGGACGAAGAAGACGAAGGCGGTAAGCGCGTGCCAGGCGATGGACATCGCCGCGATGACGAGCACCACCAGCAGCAGCGTGCGGAAGAAGCCGCCGCGGCGGGGGCGCGCCCGGTACGGAACCGCGGGGCCGGCTGCCCGGCCGTTCCCTGAGGCCCCCGTCGGCTCAGGGTCCGGCAGGTCGTCGAACAAGCCGTCAAGGTCGCCGCGGGTCTTGGCGGCCATCGCCCGGCTCACCCGCTCGTCGAACTCGGCCTGGTCGAGCCGCCCGTCGCTGTAGTGCGCTCCCAGGCGTTCGGCGACGGCGTTGCGCTCGGCGTCGGAGACCCGGATGTGCTGATCGGAGTAGCGGATGCGGCGCGTCCACTGCTGGCTCGAAGTGGGGGACATGACGCGGCCCTCCTAGCGGGATCGGTGCTGCAGGGAGTCGAGCAGCGAGGTTGCGATGGATTCGTCGGTGCCCTCTTCGGGGATGAGCAGCGCGCAGGCCAGGTAGGCCGGGATGCCGGCGCCGCCGAGGAAGGTGAAGACGGCGAAGGCGACCCTGACGATCGTGACGTCCACGCCGAAGTAGTCGGCCAGGCCGGCGGCGACGCCGGCCAGCATGCGCCCGTCGTAGGCGCGGCGGAGTGGTGGGCGGCCGGCGGGGACCGTCGGCTCGGTGTCTGTGTTGAGCGTCGAAGTGTTCATGTCTCAAGCGTGCGTCCGCCGCGCTCGCGGGGGTATGGGGAACGCCCCTGGCTCTACCCGCAGCGCACCCTGACCCGGCTGGGGGCCGGCTCAGGGAAAGCCCCGATGGCCCTGAGCAGCCACCGCGAGCCATGATGGTTATGTGCACCAGTCGACCGAACCGAGCGAACCGGCCTGGCCGCCGTTCGAGTTCCAGGACCACCACCACTGGCACAGCTCCCGCTGGGAGCGCCGGGCGGCCCGGTGGCGGAACCGCGGTAACGGCGAGCCGTTGCGGCGCGACCCCGAAGACCGCCTGGCGGGCGGGGTCGCGGGTGGCATCGCGGCCTGGCGCGGCTTCAGCCCCACGACGGTGCGGATTTTGTTCGTGGTCGTGGCCTTGTTCGGGGGGTGGGCGGTCCCGCTGTACTTCATCGCCTGGCTGCTGATCCCGGCCAGGGACGCCGAGGCCAGCATCGGCAGCAGGGCGCGGCACGACTCCAGGGGCGTCGCGCTCGCCATCGCCCTAGGGTCGCTGCTCACCGTGTTCCTGCTGCTCGCCGGCGCGCTGAACGACACGACCATAGAAACATACGGCTGGCCGCAGGTCATCAGCGTCGCATGCCTGACGCTCATCTGGCGGAACGCGCCGGAAGACGAGCAGAATGCGATGCGGCACCTGGTCGAGCCGCTGGAGAGCCTCGGCGTCGGCGGCAGCAGGAGGCGGCGCGGAACCGCCCTGCGGCTGACGGCAGCGGTCGTGCTGCTCGTCGCGGGCGTCGGCTGGCTGCTGACCGCGCACGCGAGCCTCGCGCTGCTCCGCCCGCTCGCCGGGATCCTGCTCGTGGTCGCCGGGATCGTGCTGCTGCTCGGCCCCTGGTGGCTGCGCGTCGCCCGCGACCTGGTGCTCGAGCGGCAGGCCAGGGCCAGGGCGGAGGAACGGGCCGACATGGCCGCCCGGCTGCACGATTCCGTTCTCCAGACGCTGGCGCTCATCCAGCGGCGCGCCGCCGACCCGCAGCAGGTAGTCCAGCTCGCCCGGGCGCAGGAGCGCGAGCTGCGGTCCTGGCTGTTCGAGGGGCGCGCCCCGGGGGAGTCGGACGCGACGTCGTTCGCCGACGGGGTACGCCAGATCCAGCGGGACGTGGAGGCCAGGCACGGGGTCCCGGTTGAGGTGGTCACCGTCGGCGACTGCCCGCTCGACGACCACCTGGGCGCGCTGCTCCTGGCGGCCAGGGAAGCGACCGTGAACGCGGCCAAGTGGTCCGGCGCGAGCGTGATCTCGGTGTACGCCGAGGTAGAGCCGGACCAGGTGGAGGTGGCGGTCAGGGACCGCGGCAAGGGATTCGACCCGGACAGGGTCCCCGCTGACCGCAAGGGCCTGGCGGAATCGATCCACGGCCGGATGACGCGACACGGCGGCTCGGTGGCGGTGCAGTCCGCCGTCGGCGAGGGGACCAAGGTGACGCTGCGGATGCCGCGGACGGCCGCGGCGGCAGACGCCGCGACCCCGGGAAGGAGCAACCGATGACCGAGCCGCCGCGCGTAGTGCTGGTAGACGACCACGGGCTGTTCCGCTCCGGTGTCAGGGCCGAGCTGGGGCAGCAGGTGACCGTGGTGGGGGAGGCGGACGACGTCGAGCCGGCGATCGAGCTCATCGAGCGCGTCCTGCCCGACGTGGTGCTGCTCGACGTGCACCTGCCGGGCGGCGGCGGGCAGGCGGTCATCACCGCCGTCAAGAAGGAGCATCCCGAGGTAAGGTTCCTCGCCCTGTCCGCGTCGGACGCGCCGGAGGACGTGATCGCGGTGATCCGGGCGGGCGCCCGCGGTTACGTCACCAAGACGATCAGCACCGCCGATCTGGCGGACGCCATCCTCCGGGTCGCCGGCGGCGATGCGGTGTTCTCGCACCGGCTCGCCGGGTTCGTGCTCGACGCGTTCGCGGCCGCGCCGTCGCCCGCGGACGTGAAACCGTCCTTCGATCCCGAACTCGACCAGCTGACCAGCCGCGAACGCGAAGTGCTCAGGCTGATCGCCCAGGGATACACCTACAAGGAAACCGCCCGCGAACTCTTCATCTCCGTCAAGACGGTGGAGAGCCACGTCTCGTCGGTGCTGCACAAGCTGCAGCTCTCCTCGCGGCACCAGCTCACGCGCTGGGCCGCCGAGCGCCGGCTGACCTAGCGTCGCGGCCGTGGGGTGCGGGAAGATCATCCCAGGATTAGCCGGGCGGCACCCGGGCCGCCGGTTCAGGGGAGGCAACGATGCCGGTCGTGCAGGCGAACAACATCGACATCTACTACGAGGTCCAGGGCGAAGGGGAACCGCTTGTGCTCCTCCCGTACCTGGCGGCGGACCAGGCCTGCTACGCGTTCCAGGTGGCCGACTACGCCAAGCAGTTCACCTGCTACACCGTCGACCTGCGCGGCGCGGGCTTGTCGGGAAAGCCGGAAGGCACGTACACCACCGAGCTGTTCGCCGACGATGTCGCGGGCTTCATGCGGGCCGCCGGCATTGAGAGCGCGCACGTCTTCGGCTTGTCGCTCGGCGCGGCGGTCGGCATGTGGCTCGCCGCCAAGCAGCCGTCGCTGGTGCGGTCCCTGTCGCTGCACAGCGCGTGGACCAAGACCGACCCGTACCTGCGGGTCCTCGTGGAGGGCTGGCGGACCATGGCGAAGGGACTGGACAGCGTCACGGAGATGGTCATCCAGGGCATCTTCCCGTGGTGCTTCACGCCTGAGCTGTACGCCGCCAGGCCGGAGTACATCGACTCGCTCGCCGAGTTCGTCCGGAGCCGGCCGATGCCGCCGGTGGACGCGTTCCTGCGCCAGTCGGGCGCCGTGCTCGCGCACGACGCCACCAGCGCGCTCGGCCTCATCCAGGCGCCGGCGCAGATCACCTTCGGGGAGCGGGACGTGGCGACCTCGACCCGGTTCGCCGCGCAGCTCACCGAGGGGATCAAGGACTCGGAGCTGGTGGTGTTCGAGGGCTGTGCGCACGCGCCCATCTACGAGAACATCGAGGAGTTCAACGCGCGGACGCTCGCGTTCCTGACCCGGCACTCCGGCTGAGCCGGCACCCGCTAACCGGCCACGCCCCAGAGCTGGTCGTGGTCGGGCAGCCGGGCGAGCCGCCGGGCGATCCGGCGCCGGCGCGGATCGTCCCGCTCGCGGAGCTCGCCGATCAGGGCGGTGGTGTGCGCGCGGACGCGGTTGCGCCACGCGGTGGTCTGCGCGGCCGTCGCGGAGACCGGCGGCGGGTCGATCGCCAGGATCTGGTTGGCGTAGCGTTCGAGCAGGGTGCCGAGCGGGCCGCGGGAGCCGCGGACCCGGAGCGCGGCGATCTTCTGCAGGTCGAGCAGGCGCTCGGTCTCCGGCGAGGCGATTACCCGCCGCTCTAGCTCCCAGGCGGAGCTGGTGAGCCAGCGCGGGTTGGCGGAGCCGTCGGGATTGAGCGCCGGGACGATGTAGGCCGTCCGGGCGCCGGGGGCGCGCCGCCACGCGCGCTGTTCGTCCCTGCGCAGCGGCGCGAACGCCCGGCTGTCCAGCTGCAGCTGGCGCCTGGCCCACAGGTACTCCTCGAGGAACCCGGCGTTCTGCGGCCAGCCGAGTTCGTCGAGGACGGCGAGGACGACCTCCCGGATCGGGAGACCCGGGGTCGTCGCCCGGATGCCCGCGCTCGCCGTGCGCCTGAGCTCGTCGATCAGCTCATCCCGGCGCCGGTCGAGCCGTCCCAGCATGGTGACCTGTGCGACGAGCTCCGCGACCGGCACGCCGTCGTCACGGGCATCCTCGGCGAGCTGGCGCGCCAGCCGCAGCGTCTCCTCCAGCGTGGTAACCAGCTCGTCACGGACGACAGGCACGTTCACGTGGCGCAATGTACCCGGGAACCATGGTCATGATGCATGGACCCCATGCGATTGACGCATGGAGAACGTGGGTACCGAAATAAGTACGGTGAGCCGCGAGGAGGTGTTGCCTGTGCTAGCGACGGCGAAGATTGCCCGCCCGCGAGCAGCGGCGCTGGCCGCGCGGCCCGCGCGGCCCCGGCCGGCCAGGCGCCGGTTCCCCGCGCGCACGCTGCACCTGGTCGACATCGAGAACCTCGCCGGCGCCGCGATCCCGAGCCCCGGCCAGGTCAGCGACGTCCATGGCCAGTACGCGGCCCGCCTCTCCTTCGGCGCCGATGACCAGGTCGTGATGGCTGCCAGTCACCTCGCCATGCTGAACGCGATGAACGCGTTCCTCGGCTGGCCGGGTGCCCGGTACCGGGTCCGCTCCGGGCCGGACGGCGCCGACAGGGAACTGCTCGACGTGCTCCAGCACGAGGACGTCGCGGCGCGGTTCACGCACGTCGTGATCGGGTCGGGCGACGGCGTCTTCGGCCAGGCCGCGGCGAACCTGGCCGCGCTCGGCGTCTGGGTCACCGTGGCGAGCCGGCGGGACAGCCTGTCGACGTTCCTCGCCCGGGCCGCGCGCGACGTCGTCTACCTCGACGCCCCGCAGCCCGTGGCCGCGGCCGCCTGAGCCCGCGGCGCGACTCAGGGCCTGACGTCGTAGTCGCGCACCAGGGCGCGGCCGATGATCATCTTCTGGATCTCGGCGGTGCCCTCCCCGATGAGCAGCATCGGAGCGTCCCGGTACAGCCGCTCGATCTCGTGCTCGGTGGAGTAGCCGTAGGCGCCGTGGATCCGCAGGCTGTCCTCGACGACCTGCTTGCAGTACTCGGCGGCGAGGAACTTGGCCATGCCCGCCTCCACGTCGGACTGCCCGCCCGCCGCCTTGCGCCGCGCCGCCATCACCATCATCTGGTGCGCGGCTGTCACCCTGGTTGCCATCTCGGCCAGCTTGAAGCTGATCGCCTGGTGCTCTCCGATGATCTTTCCGAACGTACGGCGACTTCGCGCGTACCGCACCGCTAGCTCGAAGGCGCGCAGGGCCACCCCGCAGCCGCGCGCCGCGACGTTCACCCTTCCCACCTCGATGCCGTCCATCAGCTGGTAGAAGCCCCGGCCCGGCGCCTCGCCCAGAACCCGGCTGGCGGGCACCCGGCAGTCGTCGAGGATCAGTTCGGTCGTGTCGACGCCCTTGTAGCCCAGCTTGTGGATCTTGCCGGGCACGGTGAGGCCCGGCCGGGTCTCGCCGAAGCCCGGGTCCTTCTCGATCAGGAACGCGGTCAGGTTGCGGTGCGGCTGCTCGTGGCCCTCGTCGGTGCGCGCGAGCAGCACGACCACGTGTGCGGTGGCGCCGTTGGTCACCCACATCTTCTGGCCGGTCAGCACGTAGTCGTCCCCGTCCCTGCGGGCGGTCGTCTTGATCGCCGCGACGTCGGAGCCCAGACCCGGTTCGGACATCGACAGCGCGCCGCGGACGTCACCCGTCGCCATCTTGGGCAGGAAGTAGTCCTTCTGCTCTTGCGTGCCGTGCGCCGAGATCAGGTAAGCGAGCATGAAGTGCGTGTTGATGATCCCGGACAGGCTCATCCAGCCCCGGGACAGCTCCTCCACCACCAGCGCGTACGTGAGCAGGGACTCGCCGAGCCCGCCGTACTCCTCGCCGATCGTCAGGCCGAACACCCCCAGGTCCCGCAGCCGGTACACGATCTCGTCCGGGTAGACGTCGGCGTGATCGAGTTCGCTCGCGACCGGGAGCACCTCGGCGTCCACGAAGTCGCGGACGGTGCGCAGGATGTCGCGCTGGAATTCGGTGAGCCCGTCGGTGTCGGTGAGCCGTCGCATGCGGTCATTCTCCTCGCAGTCCGGCCAGCACGGCGGCGGTGTCCGCGCCGAGCACCGGTGCGGGGGAGACCCCGCTGACCCCTGGCTGGGCCAGCGGGCTGCCCGTGGCGAGCACCGCGCCGATGCCCGGCTGGTCGACCAGCCGGACCAGCGGATTGTCCAGCAGGTCCGGGTCGGCGGCCAGTTCGGCGAACGTGCGGTACCGCTCCCACAGCACCGACGTCCCGGCGAAGGCGGCGGCGATCTCGGCCACCGTGTGCCGGGCGAACCAGGGGGCGAGCAGCGCGGCGATCACCTCGCGGTGCTCGTAGCGGTCGCTTTCCGCGGCGAAGTCGGCGCCCAGCAGCTTTTCCAGCCCGCCGAACGTCTCGGTTAGCCCGGTGACCCGGGCCAGGTCCGCGAAGTGCCTCGCGGTGAGGGTCACGATCATGACGGAGTCGCCACGCCGCGTTCGGAAGTCTCGTGCGAAACCACCGTAGAGGTGGTTGCCGATGCGCGGACGGCCAGCGCCCGCGAGCCCCGCTTCGGCGAGGAAGCCGAGGTGGCCGGTGACGGCGAGCGCCACATCGGCGAGCGGCAGCGTGATCGCCCGGCCCTGCCCTGTGCGGCGGCGGTGCCGCTCGGCGGCGAGCAGCCCGACCGCGGCGTACAGGCCGCAGGCCACGTCCCAGGCTGGCAGCACATGGTTGACCGGGGCCGGCAGGCCGCCGGGACCGGTGGCCAGCGGGAAGCCCATGGCGGCGTTGACCGTGTAGTCCACCGCCGGGCCGCCGTCGCGCCGGCCGGTGATCTGGAGGTGGATCAGGTCCGGGCGGTCCTTGCTGAGCTCCTCATGCGACAGCCACGGGAAGCCGGCGTTGGTGAGCACGATCCCGCCATCAGGGCCGGACTTCGCCACCAGGTCCCTGAGGGTGTCGCGGCCGCTCGCGTCGCGGAAGTCGAGCGTGACCGAGCGCTTGCCCTTGTTCAGCCCGGCCCAGTACAGGCTGGCCCCGTTCGGGGCCAGCGGCCAGCGGCTCACGTCCGCGGCGCCGCCGATGGGATCGATCCTGATGACGTCGGCGCCAAGCTGGGCGAGCGTCATGCCGCCGAGCGGGGCGGCGACGAATGAAGAGATCTCGAGGATGCGCAGGCCGGCGAGCGGCGCGGCTTCTTCCGCAGGCATGGACACCAGCGTAGACAGCCGCGCCGCGGGCCGTTATGGCGCTAGAACTGGTCGGCTGAGGCGACAGCCTCGGAGATGATGACCTCCGGCGGGCTGCTGACGTCGCCGCCGACCGACCCGATGAAGGCCTGCAGCTGAGGGTTGCCGAAGAACTGCTGGAACTGTCCGACTGTTTCCCACTCGTCCATGATCACGACGTAGCCGTCGCCAACCCCGAAGCGGTGGTGAATGGCGCCCGCGGCGCGGGCGTCGGCGGCGATCTTCTCGTACTCACCCGCCCGGTCGGTTAGCGACTGGCGGAACGTGGCCGTGTCCCCTGAGAACTTCCCGATGACGAGCACACTCATGTCTGTTGTCCCCTCCCGTGAGCTTCGCGCCCCCCCGGCGGGGGGTCGTCCCCCTCACAGCAGGGACGCTAACGTCGGGCGGTCAGCTCGTCTAGGCGCTGTTGCAACTTGGCGATTTGCCCTGGCGAATCGAGCCGTAAATCGATCGTCAATGCTCCCTGGCGGACGTTAGCATGCGATCGTGCACCGGCTTTTCCCGATTACCCCGCCACCGCGCTCCTGAGCGGGGCGTTTTACGGTTAGCCGCCGCGCGCCGAGCCAGTGAGCTGACGCGCTTTCTTTTCGGTACCTGCCTTTCTGTACTGGCCAGCCGGGTGCGCTCCGCTTCCGCGACCTTTCCCTTCTCTGTCGCAGGAGCGATCTGTCATGCCTTTCCTGATCCTTGCCGGGCTGCTGTGGGGAACCGGTGGCCTGACCGGAACCGAGTTCGGCCGGGTAACCGGCCTTTCCGCGCTCGCAGTGGCCGCCTACCGCCTGCTCGCCGGGGGCGGGCTCATCGTCATCGTCCGCATGGTGGCCACCAGGCGATGGCCGTCCGTGCCGGGCGGCCGGGCCGCGTGGCGGCGGATCGCGGCGACCGGCCTGCTAGCCGCGGCCTTTCAGGGCTGCTACTTCACGGCGGTGTCGCTGACCTCGGTCAGCCTGGCCACCCTCGTGACCATCGGCGGGTCACCGGCCATCGTTCAGCTCGCCGAGCGGGCCCGCGGCCGCGGTGGGCGGCGGGCGGCCCGGACCACGGTCCTGGCGCTGTGCGGACTGGGCCTGCTTGTGGGCGTGCCGTCCGGCGGGTTCGGGTACACCGCGGTGCTCGCCAGCGCCGGCCTCGCGGTGCTCGCCGCCGCGGGCTTCGCGACCCTGACGCTGATCGGAGCGACTCCCGTTGCCGGGCTCGACGACCTGACCGTGACGGGCTTCGGGTTCGCCTTCGGCGGCCTCGTGCTGCTTCCGTTCGCCGCCCTGGGCGGGATCGCCTTCCGGCCGGGCGCGGCCGCGATCTGGCTGCTGATCGCGCTGGGAACCGGCCCGACCGCCGTCGCGTACGCGCTGTACTTCCGCGGCCTGCGCACCGCGGCGCCGGGCACCGCGGCGCTGCTCGCCCTCCTTGAGCCGCTCACCGCCACGGTGCTCGCCGCGGTGCTGCTCGGCGACCGGCTGAGCGTGCCGGGCATGGCGGGTGCGGCGCTGCTGCTGGCGGCGGTCATCCAGACCGCACTGCTCGCGGCTCGCCGGCCGGCCGTGCCGCCTACGGGGCGACCGCGCCGTCGAAGTTGGCGGCGTACCAGTCCTCGTTCATCGGGATCTTCTCCACGTCTTCCCCGGTCTGCGGCGCGTCGATGATGTAGCCGCCGCCGACGTACATGGCGACGTGGCTCTCGCCGGCGTAGTACAGCAGGTCACCAGGAGCGATGGCGGACGAGGCGATGTGCGGGAGCGCGGCCCACTGTTCGTAGGTGGTCCGCGGGATGTCGACGCCGGCCGCCGCCCAGGCGGCCTGCACCAGGCCGGAACAGTCGAACCCGGCCGAGCACGGGCCGGTGCCGCCCCAGACGTACGGGCAGCCGAGCTGGTTGTAGACGAATTGCACCGCCGTGTCGGCCTGCGTGCCCGTCGGGCCGGTGTAGGTGGCCTGGGTGGTGCCGGAGGCGCCGACGGTGCTCGCGGTCACCTGCTGCTGCTGCGCCGCGGTCAGGCTGTCGAGCGTGGCCTGCTTGCTGGCGAGCAGCTTGGCCATCGACTTCTTCTGCGCGGCGAGCTGGGCCTGGACGGACGCCATGGCCTGTTCGGTTCGCTGCCGCTGGCTGACGACCGAGGTGAGCTGCTGCGCGTCGCCGAGGAACTCGGTCGCCTGCGCGTTGTGCATGCCGGCCACCTGCAGGACGAGCGACGCCTGGTTGAGCACGGCCGAGGGATTGCCCGAGGTCAGCAAGCCGAGCACCGACGTCTGGCCGGAGTCCACGTATGAGGCCACCGCGACCTGCACGAGCTGGCTGCGAGCGGCGTCGAACCGGTCCTGCGCCTGTGTGAACTCCTTGTTCACCTGGGCCAGGCGGCTTTTCGCCGCCGACAGCTGCTGGCTCGCCTGGTCGTACTGCTCGCCGATCTGGTCCACCTTGGCCTGCAGGCTGTTCACCTGCGCCTGGACCTGGCCGACGGTGGGCTGTGGGGCAGCACCGGCCGTTCCGCTGTAGACGGCGAGTCCGCTCGCGACCGCGAGCAGCACCCCCAGGGCGGCGCCGCGCCGCAGCCGTTTCCTCGTTGCGGATGTCCTGGCAGCGTGTACGCCCACGTGCTTGTCACTCCCGTTCGCTCATGGTTCAGCGGAAAGCTGCACCAACGGTAGTGACTGTTGCGGTTGCGTCTCAACCGGTTCTCGGAAACCTAACGAATACATTACGAACGCTCTGACCTGTGAACCGATGCCGCAGCGGCGCCCGGCGCCCCGTCCCGGACTGCCGACCACGTGCTGCGCAGGCCGCCCCCAGAGGACTTTATACGCCCCGTTGACCACACCCGTCCGTATAACCTCAATCACTTGCGTCACGCGAGCCCCTCCCGCTGACTTTGTACCCGACATGACAATTTTCCGGGCCATTTCGGCCCCGATTCTGGTCACCGGGGGTACAAAGTGCTGGGCAGGGTACAAGGTCAGTCCCTGACAGCGCCCGGTTGTGTGTGTCCGTGACCGTGGACAGCATCCGGGCGGCAGCCGCGGCCGCGGTCCTGGGTGCCGGTGTGGCCATCCCGGCTCACTACGACGGCTGGGCCCACTTCAGCGAAGGAGGCGCTGACATCGCCCGCGCCTTCGATGACGCCGGGCAAGCTGGGCAACTGCGCCTGACCGACCATGGAACCTGGATTCCGCTCGGGACCTACTGATCGAGGATGACGTGCCACCCGCCCGGCAGAATGGTCTGGCCGACTTCGATCAGGTGGCCATCGGGGTCGCGGATGTAGCAGCGGATTTCGGTCTTGTGCCGCTTCGGCGGCGTGAGGAACTCGGCGCCCCGTGCGCTCCATTCCGCGTACGCCGCTTCGATGTCCGAGACCCGGATGTTCAGGAAGCTGGTGGCCCGGTCCGGATCCCGCGGTGTTTCGAGCGTGACCGTGGGTCTGGCCTCAGGCACGGTACCCATAATTCCTCCCCGGCAACACTCGCCGTCTTGTGGTTGGCAGAGCCTCCGGTCGCGGTTCAGCCTATGCGGCCGGTGACGTAGGCCTGGGTGCGGCTGTCTCGAGGGTCTTCGAAGATCTGACGGGTCGAGCCGTACTCCACGAGGACGCCGGTGCGGGTGTCGGTCTCGCTATCGGTGAGCACTGAGAAGAAGGCGGTCCGGTCGCTGACCCGGGTGGCCTGCTGCATGTTGTGGGTGACGATGACGATGGTGTACCGCGATTTGAGGTCACGCATCAGGTCCTCGATCCTGCCCGTGGCGATGGGGTCGAGGGCCGAGGCGGGCTCGTCCATCAGAACCACGTCCGGCTCGACGGCAATGGTGCGGGCGATGCACAGCCGCTGCGCCTGCCCGCCGGACAGGCTCAGGCCCGACGTGCCCAGGCGGTTCTTGACCTCGTCCCACAGCGCGGCTTGACGCAGCGAATGCTCGACGATCTCGTCCAGCCGGTGGCGGCTGCGCTCACCGTTGATGCGCGGCCCGTAGGCGACGTTCTCGTAGATCGATTTCGGGAACGGGTTGGGCTTCTGGAAGACCATGCCGATGCGCCGGCGCACAGCCACCGGGGAGACGCCCGGGCCGTACAGAGACGCCCCGCGGTAGTCGATGTCGCCTTCCATGCGGGCGCTCGGCACGAGGTCGTTCATGCGGTTGAATGCCCGCAGCACGGTGGTCTTCCCGCTTCCTGATGAGCCGATGAAGGCCGTGATCTCGTTCTGGTGGATGGTCATCGAGACATCGGTGACGGCCTTGAAGGAACCGTAGTAGATCGAGACATCCTTCGTGGTAAACACCGTCGTGCCCGGCCGCCCGGGTACCGCTGTGTCGGGCAGTTCGGCCAGGGCTGCCGGTTCAGGTAGCTTCGCTGGGGCTACGTTCTGGTCTGAATACTCCATGGCATTCCTAAGAGCGGTTTTGTCCGTGGGGAATTCATAGCGCGCGAACAACAACGCGAAGCATCGGCCAGGCAAACGGGTGATCCCTGACCGCTCCGGTCGGCTGTCACGGCGTGACGGGCTGGGAGCGGTGCAGGGATCCCTCAGGTCACGGCGATCGGGCCGATAAGCCTCGGATACCTGGACCCGTAAGACGACCCGCGAAGCGGGAGCCAGCGATGAACGTTGCCAGGCTCGAAACCCGGCTGTTCCTTACGAGCACGCCCGGCAACGCCGCGGCGACGATGAGCGGCTTGCCCCGGCGGAAGGCGGCCACCGTCGCCGCGCGCTGCGGCTGATCCGGGTGGGTCCGCTGCGGCGGCCGCATCCGCCTTGGGGGTGGCCGCCGGCTGGGGGGACAGGCGCTTGCCTGCCGCTTCGAGGGTGCTCAGCATCTGCATCGTCAAGCTGCCCGTCCAGCTGGTCAGCGCTGCGCACTCGATCCGTAGCCCGGCCGCGCTCGGTGCCTCGTCCCGGGGCGGCGCGATCCGCCGGAGTTCCGCGGCAAGCGGCGGGGATACCGATGTCTCGAGTTCGCGGCGGATCGCCTGGAGCTGCCGCTGCAGCCGGGGCATGCCCGCTGGAAGCAAGGCGGCATCAGCGATCTGCTCTTGCGTTGCCTGCAGCAGCGACCAGATGCGCAGCAGCCGTCCCGGCGCTGCTACCCGGCAGGCGGTTCCGCCGGCGTGCTCGCCGATGATGACCGCGAACGCCCGCACCGGCGCGCCCGCGTCATTCTCCGCGCTGTGCCCGTTTGCGGTGTCTGCCCTTCCCATAGGGCCAGGCTGCCGGGCGACGGGAGCTAGGACTAGAGGCGTTCATCCCATGTTGTTACCGCAAGGTCCTTCGGGGTCTGCGTGCACCCGGAGCAGCGCCGGCCAGCGGCGCGCACGACGAAGGTCCCGTTCCGTTGGGCGGGAAGACTCCTGTGACTTCTGATAACCCGCGGGGGACAGTAAAGGGAGGCGTCGGCTAGCTGAGTGCGGAGGTGCACATCATGAACGTGAACGATGACTGGCCGGTGAGCTTGTCCGTTGATGAGGCCGATGGCCAGACCCGCGCAGAGGCCCGCCTGGTCATGCCGGGTGGCGAACAGCTGGTCGGCCACGGTCAGGCGCGGCGCAACCCCGCCGACCGGGAGGTGCCGCGGATCGGGGCGCAGATCGCCGCCGCCCGCGCGTTCTCGGATCTGGCGGGGCGGCTCCTGCACGCGGCCGCCACCGCCATCGAGGACACCACTCATGAGCGGGCCCATCTGCATATGTAACCGGCGACCGGACCGCCAGAGCCGGAGCCCGGAGCCGGCTCTGCCTGCTCAGGCGGCGACGTCAGGTCCGGGCTGCGGGTGCCGTCTGGCCCATTCCTGGTAGGCGGCCACCGCGGTCGGCAAGGTCGGGAATATCCGCTGCTTGCCGATCTTCTGGGAGAGGCCGAAGGCCTGCAGGTCATCGAGGAGGTCCTGCTTGACCCGCGCGAGGCCGACGATGATCCCGCGGCGGCTGAGCTCGGCGCGGACGGCCTCGACGGCTTCCAGCGCGGTGAAGTCGACTTCCACGTAGGCCTCGGTGTTGAGGATGAACCAGCGGGCCGGGGGGCTGGCCTGGTTGGCGGCGGCGAGTGCGCGGCGGCGGAAGTCCTGGGCGTTGGCGAAGAACAGCGGCGCGTCGTACCGGTAGACCACTAGTCCCGGGATCGTCTTCGCCTGCGGGTAGTCGTCGATGTCGTGCATGCCCGCCAGCCCCGGGACCAGGCCCTCGATGGCGTCGTGCGGGCGGCCGACCCGGAACAGCAGCTCGGCGACCGACAGGCCCACGGCCGCCAGCACTCCGTACAGGATGTTGAAAGCCAGTACTCCCGCGCACGCCGCGAGGGCCAGCGCGAACTCGCTGCGGCGGAAGGCGGCCAGCCGCCGGAACGTCCGTGTATCGAGCAAGTTCACCGCCGCGTAAACGACGATCGCGCCCAGCGCGGCGAGCGGGAAGGAGGCAAGGACCGGGCGGCCGAACAGCAGCACGGCGAGGACCGTGACCAGTGCCGTGAGCGAGTACGCCTGGGTGCTTGCCCCGGCGGTCCGCGCGATGGCGGTCCTGCTGGCACTGCTGCTGACCGGGAACCCGCGCAGCAGGCTGGCTCCGGCGTTCGACACGCCGAGCGCCAGCAGCTCGGCGTTCGCGTCGATGACTCCGCCATCGCGCTCGAACGCCCGCCCCGTCAGCACATCGTCGCTGAACGCCACCAGGAGCACGCTGAGCGCGGGCAGTATCAATTCCCGGACATCGTGCAGGCTCACGGCGGGGATCTTTGGTACCGGCAGGGCCGCCGGAATCTGCCCCGCCAGCGCCAGCCCATGCCGGCCCAGCCCGAAGACGGCGCACGCCGCTGTGCTCAGCAGCACGGCGGCCAGCGGCCCGGGGAGCCGTGGCCACCAGGCCCGCGCGGCGAACAAGAACGCCAGCACCGCCGCGGCGATCACCGTGTCACCTGGCCTGCTCTGCCCCACCCTGTGCGCGAACGAGGTCACCTCGCTGATGAAGGTGTCCCCGCTGACCGGCACGCCGGTCAGCCGGCCGAGCTGCCCGCTCACCATGATCAGCGCCACCCCGGCCAGGTAGCCGACCACCACCGGCCGTGACAGCAGGTCCGCGACGAAGCCCAGCCGGACAAGCCACGCCACCACGGCCAGCGCCCCCACCAGCAGCGCGAGCACCGTGGCCAGCTCCGCGTAGCGGGCGGGGTCGCCCGCCGCAAGCGGGCCAAGCGTTACTGCGGTCATCAGCGCTGTCGTCGACTCCGGACCCAGCGAAACCAGCCGTGACGAGCCGAGCACCGCGTAACACGCCAGCGGCGGCAGCGCCGCCCACAGACCAGCCACGGGCGGCAGCCCTGCCAGGCCCGCATACGCCATGACCTGCGGGACCAGGTAAGCCGCGACCGTAACGCCAGCGATCAGATCCCCGCGCAGCCATGCCCGCTGGTAACCGCGCAGTGTACCCAGACCTGGTGCGCTGACGATCAGCCACCGGTTCCGCCGGGCGGAGGAGCCCATTGCCTGTTCCTGCCTGCCAGGGCGGCACGGCCATGGCCCGTGGCCGCCGTGACCGGAGCGACTCGCCGGCCGTAGCCGGCGGCAATCCCCTCACTCACTCCGGCCATGGCAACCTCCCCGGATCTCAGAGACGTCCCAGCGACCTGCAGTCACAACTGTCCCACGGACTGCGGGCGGCGGTGCAGGGCACAAGGTCCCGTACCGTGAGGCACATCGGGTGCGGCGTCGTCCAGTCATCGAATCGCTGGTCAGGGCGTGGTTTCCGGTCTGTCCCTGAACACCAGGACCGGGCAGTGCGCGTGCACCACGCAGTGCAGGCTGACCGACCCGAGCAGCGCCGAAGCGAACTCGCCGTGCCCCCGGCTGCCCACCACCAGCAGGTCCGCTCCCCTGGCGGCCCGCAGCAACGCTTCGGCCGCATTCCCCTCGGTCACGACCGGGCGGACAAGGACGTCCGGCTCAGTGGCGCTCACCTCGGACAGCGCTTCGATGAGAACGCTCTTCGCGTTACCTTCCAGGTCCGGCATGCTGACGGGGTAGGGTGCCCAGCCGTAGGTGGACGGGAACCGCCACGCGATCACCGCGTCGACAGACCCGCCGGTCAGCTTCGCCTGGCGGATCGCCCAGCGCAGCGCCGCCTTCGACGAGTCCGACCCATCCACGCCGACCACGATCCGCCGCTCCAGCCCGGACATCAGCTCTCTCCTCTCCCTGCCTTCTCTCAGCTTGCTGCGCGTTCAGCGGCTCCGGCAGGGGCTTACCGCCGCCAGACAAGGACCATCAGTCCCTCGGCGGACCTCATCCGCGAGTAACCGCCGCCGTTCGCTTGAGCTGACCTCCGCCTAGCGAAGAGGAGGGCTAACGCCCTCCGAGCGGCCGGGGACCATGGCGTTCACTGCAATCAGGATTGAAAATGGGTTCTTGCTTCGCCAGTAAGGGGGTTAGCAGTGGCGTCACGACCAGTCCGGCGAACCCCGGAAGAGCGTAACCATGAAGCAGAGAACCGGGACGACGCCGCCAGGCTGCGCGATCTCGCGGCGCTGGACCGGGACGTGCGTGCAGCCGGACGCAACCATGCGGCGTATGCGCGGGACGAGGCCGCGCTGCAGCGAGACCTGGCCGTGCGGGATCGGCTGCACGCTGCCGACCTGCGCAGCAAGGCAACCGAGGCCCGTCAGGCAGCAGCCAGAGCCTTGCAATTTCCGGGTGGAGCTGAGGGGATTTGAACCCCTGACCCCCTCGATGCGAAC
>Ga0187812_1000336_pt1 | contig 17073 bp, 14 predicted proteins | sample NC_S_2_FD_130582 | JGI IMG/M metagenome (GOLD analysis project Ga0187812, IMG submission 130582) | Wetland sediment microbial communities from Neuse River Estuary, North Carolina, USA - ASW-S_2 | ecosystem: Environmental > Aquatic > Freshwater > Wetlands > Sediment | place: USA: North Carolina...
CTGGGACCATGCCGACGCCATCGACATCATGATCGGCCTGGACAGTTGGCATCCCACGCGCGGCACGCGCATCACCGGCGCAAGAAATACGGCGCCGCGCATGGTGGTGGCCGAGGGACGGCTTGCTCCCCTGCCCCTGCCGCACGCGGAGAAGGATTGGGAGTTTGGCGATCCGCTAGGCCATCAGGTCATGATCGAAGTGCCATTCTCTGAGATGATTCTGATCGCGCGGCACACCCGGACCGCCGAGCTGCACACCTGGCTCAACAAGATCGCGCTCGATGACATTCGCGATCCGGCGACCCCGGCCCCGCGGGCAGCGGATGAGCGAGGCCGCTCCGCGCAGCGCTTTGTGGTGGATGCCGTGGTGAGCCGTGACGTGGCGAGTCTCGGCGGAAAGACCCGCCGCATCGTCGCGCGCGGGCGCGACATATACGCCTTTACCGCGCCGCTGGTCTGCGAGGTGGTTGAGCGCCTGCTCAAAGGCGAGTTCAAAAGCGCCGGCGCGCAGCCGCCGGGAGCGATATTGGACGCGCGCGAGGTTCTGTCAGCCCTGACACCGGAGCATCTGGCATTCGAGATTTCTGCGGTGTGAGCGCTTGCAACAGTTGCGGCGCAAGGAGAGTGGGCAATGAACCATTGCCCAAGTTTCCATTCGCGATAACAGGGCGAGAGGGGCTGGATTCCACGCGCCATCCCGACGTTTCAGTAGTAAACCCTGGGAAACCTGTAACACACTACGCTCATTGCCTTTGCGGACTTTCGGGCAAGATGAAAGGAAGAACGCCGGCACGCATGCTTGAATAGGCGTATGGTTGAGATAGCAGTCCGTTCTTCCCTTCTCGCCTTTGGCACTCCCGGCTTGGCTCCAGACGAGCAACTTTCAGGCACGCAACCGAACCACCGGAGCCGCCATGAGCCTCGTCAAGCAATCCGATGTGAAGAACCACCTGTCTTCCCGCTACCGCTCAAAGATCCATCTGTGCCAGCCGGAAAGTCAGCCCGATGCGACCGGATTCTCGGTTGCCGAACCGGATGCAAGCAAAGCAAATCCATCCAGTTTTGTTAAGGATTTCGTTGCGGAACATTCGTCTTCCGGCGCCGGCCTCGCGCAGAGCGATCCTTTGATAGGCTCCTTCGGCTCACAGGCGCCGGCAACATCCAAAAGCGTGCGACTGTGAATTTGCATTCTGTCTTTCTGCGCAGCGGATGCATCCTGCCGGATCGATTAGACCCCCGCCTGCAGCCCATCGGCGAACAATGGTCGGTTGTTGAAGAGATCCCCGCGCTCGTCTTCGACACCATGATCCGCCAGGCTGGGTGGCATTTCATGTGGCTGCAGGAGGCCTGTACCCGAAGGGGCATTGGGTTAACGGAAGAAACGGCGATCCGCCGCGCCTTGTCGGGTGCGCTCAAAGGAGTATCGAAGCGATTCAACGCCGCGGAGCTTGATTCGATTCAGGTCACGCGGTACCCGGGATTTCAGATCGCGAATGTCACAGTACAGACCCTCCAGATTCAGCGGCACGCCTCGCTCAACATTGCTGCCGGGCAGCATCCCCAGCCCGTTCCGGCTCATTAAGCGGATTCAAGATAAGCCGATTCGAGCGGCACAGGAGAGGCTGGTTCTGAACCGCGTCCACTGCACATCCGCCCGTGCAATGCGCAGTGCATCCAGGCGTGGCCTGATTCCCAAATGAAAGCAGGATGAGATGCCTCTCCATGAAACTATAGGTTCGCTCGGGCCAATTGAAGTGCCCGCTCCACTGGCTTCAACGCCTGTCGTGCTCAAAGCCTGCACCCCGCCCTTGCCCACGCGTATTGCGTTTGTTGGAAACTACCTGCCGCGTGAGTGCGGCATCGCCACTTTCACGACCGACCTTTGCAATGCTCTCACTGCCGAATACGGAGAAGGGCGCCTGTTTGCGATTCCCGTCAACGATCCCGACTCGAGCTACGACTACCCGGAGCAGGTGCGCCTGGAACTTGCCCAGGAGGATCTTGCCTCCTATGAGCGGGCGGCGGAATTCCTCAACTTCAATGGCAACGATCTTGTCTGCCTGCAACATGAATATGGCATCTTCGGCGGCGCCGCGGGCCGCTACATTCTGGCATTGCTGCGCAGATTGAAGATGCCCCTGGTTACCACTCTGCATACGGTCCTCCGCGAGCCGGACGCAAATCAGCGCATCGTGCTTGAAGAAATTGCGCAACTCTCCGATCGCCTGGTGGTCATGAGTGAGCTGGCAGCCCAACTATTGCGCGAAGTGTATGCGGTTCCGGAAGGGAAGATCGACGTGATTCCACACGGCGTTCCAGACCTCCCGTTCATGGACCCTAATTACTTCAAAGACCGCTTTGGTACGGAAGGCAAATCCGTTCTACTCACCTTCGGTTTGCTGTCTCCAAACAAGGGGATTGAGAGCGTCATTCGGGCGCTGCCGGCGATTCTTGTCAGGCATCCGGATGTGGTTTACATCGTTTCCGGCGTAACCCATCCTCACATTCGACGTCGCGAAGGCGAGCGCTACCGCGAAGAACTGCAGGCTCTGGCGGAGCAGCTCGGCGTTTCCTCCCATTTGATTTTGAATAATCGATTCGTGAGTGCGGAAGAGCTTGTGGAGCATGTCGGCGCCGCCGACATCTACATCACGCCCTACCGGCAGGAGGCGCAGGTCGTCTCCGGCACGCTGGCCATTGCGCTTGGCGCAGGCAAGGCGATCGTTTCCACGCCGTACTGGCACGCCAGGGAGTTGCTCGCGGACAAGAGGGGCGTGATTGTTCCATTTGAGAATCCAGATGCCATCGCGCAGGCTGTCGTGGCGCTGCTGGAAAACGATGCGGAACGCCATGCCATGCGGAAGCGCGCTTATCTTCACTCCCGTGGAACGACGTGGCCGAAGACGGCGCGGGCCTACATGGCGAGCTTCCAAAGTGCACGGTTTGGACGATCGCTGCTGCCCAGAGCCGCCCAGTTGGACGATGCTGCTGTGGAACCGATGGCGTCAAAGGATGACTTGCCGCTTCTGAACACTGCTCATTTGTCAGCCATGACGGACGACACGGGAATTCTGCAACACGCGATCTTCTCTGTGCCTAATACGCGTGAGGGCTACACGACCGACGACAACGCCCGGGCGCTCATCGTGTCCACTTATCTGGATGGGACAGTGTCACCGGAACACAGGGCAGAGCAACTCGATTTCTCTCGCCGGTATCTTAGCTTTCTCTGGCTCGCATTCCATTCCGATACTGGGCGGTTCAGGAATTTTCTGGCCTATGACCGCAAATGGCTGGAGGAAGTTGGATCGGAAGACAGCCATGGCCGGGCCATCTGGGCTTTGGGCAATGTGCTCGGCCGCTCGAAGGATGCCGGATTGCGGGGAGCATCGGGAAGGCTTTTTCAAGCCGCCGTTCCCGCAGCTCTGACTTTCAGCAGTCCGCGCGCCTGGGCATTCAGCGTTTTAGGGCTACAAGCCTATCTGGACTGGTTCCCCGGCGACAGGGCGATGCAGGGAGTTCGTAACACGCTCGCCAATCGCCTTCTGGACGTATACGAGCGCAGCCGCTCCGCGGCCTGGCATTGGTTTGAGAAGAGCCTTTCGTATTCCAACGCAAGGCTGCCGCAGGCGCTTATCCTTGCCGGCCGGCGCAGCAATAACAAGAGAATGGTGGCGGCGGGAATCGAGTCTCTCGAATGGCTCGTCGCAATCCAGCACTGCGGCGACAGCAACGTTTTTGTGCCCATTGGTTCCAGTGGAACATTCGCGGAAGGTGCGGAGAGGGCCCGTTTCGATCAGCAGCCAGTGGAAGCCTGTGCCACGGTCTCTGCGTGTCTCGAGGCATACAGGCTAACGCAGGAAGAACGCTGGCGCGAAGAAGCCGATTGTGTCTTCAAGTGGTTCCTCGGCAAAAACGACCTGCAAGTTCCTCTCTACGATGCAACCACGGGCGGATGCAGAGACGGTCTCCATCCCGATCGTGTAAATGAAAACCAGGGTGCGGAATCCACGCTGTCGTTCCTGATGGCGCTCCTTGAAATGCAAGGAGCCAAAGTGTCCAGCAAAGAAGAAATACAACCAGAAATGAGTATCTCCATTTGAATCCACTTAGTCATCCAGTGGCTTTGCCTGAGGACATGGCTCCGAGCCAACGAAATCCAGGAGCATGTTCAGACCTTCCACTGTTTACCCGCTATTCCGGTAATCCGATTCTTAGCCGGCGGAATTGGCCGTATGCCATTAACAGCGTCTTCAACGCGGGAGCCGTGCGATTACCTGACGGAGACACTTTGCTGCTTTGCCGCGTGGAAGACCGCAGCGGCCTGTCGCACTTGTGCGCAGCCCGTTCGGAGAATGGCATCGACGGATGGCGCGTCGATTCCGAGCCCACGTTGATGGGCAATCCCCGCGACTATCCCGAGGAGATCTGGGGCATCGAAGATCCGCGCATCACTTACGTCCCCGAGCTGAAACAGTATGCAGTGGCATATACATCTTTCGCCCGGGGCGGCCCTGGAGTTTCACTGGCGCTCACCAGGGACTTTCGCAGTTTCGAGCGATTCGGCGTGATTATGCCGCCTGAAGATAAGGATGCCGCTCTGTTGCCGCGAAGGATCAACGGCTACTGGGCCTTGATCCACCGGCCGATGACCAGCCTCGGCGCTCATATGTGGATCTCCTACTCTCCAGACTTGCGGCATTGGGGCAGCCATAAAGTCATCCTGGAAGCTCGGCGCGGGGGATGGTGGGACGCGAACAAGATCGGACTTTGCTCTCCGCCCATCGAAACGCCGAAAGGCTGGCTGACCATCTACCACGGAGTGCGGCAGACCGCCGCGGGAAGCATCTATCGCCTGGGCCTGGCGCTCTTTGACCTGGAGAAGCCGGAAGTCTGCCTGCAACGAGGAAACTCGTGGATGTTCGGACCCGAAGCCCCATACGAACGTGGCGGAGATGTGAGCGACGTTGTCTTTCCCTGCGGCCAGACCATTGGCGCGGATGGGGATACGATTCATCTCTATTACGGGGCTGCCGATTCCTGCATGGCCCTGGCTACGGGGAGCATCCGTTGTCTGCTCTCCTGGCTGGATGCAAATTCCAGCGCGGGAAACCGAACCGATCAATAAGGCGTGCCGAAGTTCCACTGAAAGGAAGCTTCAAAATGAACGCAGCATCGATGACCTGGCCGAATTGGCTTCCGCGGGTATTGTGGTTTCGCCGTTCCTGCCCCCGCTGCAACTCCGTTCAATTCAAGGCGGGCGAGTTGCGTTCGTTCGATGGCCTTCTTGCTATGTTCTTTCTCCACCCGGTTCGTTGCAAATTTTGCTGGCGGCGGTTCTACCGGTTTTCACTGCGAGACCCGAAATGAGCATCCTGCAACATGATTCCCGTCTCACATCGAATGATCTTTTAAGCCAACTGGTCGCGAAGCAATCCCCGCCAACCCTGAACGATCAAACTGTTGCGCAAAGCGCTGACGACGTGCAGAACCTCGAAAATGCCCCGGAAAACGCATGGAGTCGGCGCTGCGCTGCGGAATAAGGCGAACCCTGGGCCGAGGCGGGCACACTCTCCGCGGATAGCTTGGCTCAGGACGCGATGCCTACGGGCGCGATGGCGGCGGACATTGCGGCCAGCGACTCCGCATAGGGCGCGCGCAGAACGCCGCGCTCGGTGACGATTGCCGTCACGTACTTCGCGGGCGTCACGTCGAAGGCGGGGTTGCAGATGCCTACGCCGTTCGGTGTGAGCTGGGCGCCGGCGTGGTGGGTGACCTCGCGCTGGGGGCGCTCCTCGATGGGGATGGCCTCGCCGGTGGCCGTGGCCAGGTCGATGGTGGACCAGGGGGCGGCGACGTAGAACGGGATGCCGTGCTCGCGGGCGAGAATGGCGACGTTGTACGTGCCGATCTTGTTGGCCACGTCGCCGTTGGCGGCGATGCGGTCCGCGCCCACCACGACGGCCTGGATTTTGCCGGCGCGCATCAGGCTGGCGGCCATGTTGTCGCAGATGACGGTGGTGGCGATGCCGTCGGCCATCAGCTCCCACGCGGTGAGGCGCGCCCCTTGCAGGAAGGGGCGGGTTTCGTCGGCGTAGACGTGGATGCGCTTGCCCTGCTCAACGGCCGCGCGGATGACGCCCAGCGCCGTGCCATAGCCGCAGGTGGCCAGAGCGCCGGCGTTGCAGTGGGTCAGCACACCGCCCTCCGCCGGCAGCAACTCGCCGCCGAATGCGCCCATCGTCTTGCACGCCGCAATGTCTTCCTCGTACATCGCGTGGGCTTCGGCCAATAATTTTTCCTGGATCTGGTTGAGAGGAGTGCCAGCCGCGCGCAGGGTCGAGAAGACGCTCTTCATGCGGTCGATGGCCCAGAAGAGATTCACCGCCGTGGGCCGTGTTCCCGCCAGCCGCGCACAAATTCTTTCAAACTCTTGGACGAAATCCTCGGTTGTGCCGGCTTTCGTCTTCAGCGCCCCCAGCGCCACCCCGTAAGCCGCGGAAACGCCGATGGCCGGCGCGCCGCGCACCACCATGGTGACGATGATGTTGGCCACGTCTTCGTATGTGGTGGCGAGGACGTAGGTCTCCTCCAGCGGGAGCTTGGTCTGGTCGAGGAAACGAACGCCTTCAGGGGTCCAGGTGAGCGAGGGAATCATGCAATTCCAGTGTAAATGGAGGGGTAAGGGCAGTGCGGGCTGGGAGGCACGCACGACCGCCAGACAGGAGCCCGGCGGTATGCCCCGCCTCTGAAAACATTTACACAATTCGCTGGACGGGGCTGCTCCGCACCGCATAAAGTGGTTGCGAAGCTGCGCGAGTCTTCGCCGCGATCCCGGAAGCGATGCCGGACGGCGGGCCAGCAGCAGTGAAAGGAAGATCAAAGCATGGCAACACGCCCGGCAGCCGCGGCGGCCACCAGCACGCCCAGTTATGTTGGACCGTTCATTACGGTCGCGATCCTCTTCGGCATCTTCGGATTTCTCACCAGCCTCAACAACGTGCTGGTCAAAAAGCTCGAAGACATTTTCCAGCTTAGCCACGGCCCGGCCATGCTGGGCACGGCGGCGTGGTTTTTGGCCTACCTCATCTTTTCCGTTCCCAGCGCCAAGGTGATTGAGAAGGTGGGCTACAAGCGGACCATGGTGATCTCGCTGTTTGTGATGGCGGGGGGCGCGCTGCTGTTTCTGCCAGCGGCCAACATGGTCAGCTTCCCCATGACGCTGTTCGCCATCTTCATACTGGCCACGGGCGTGACGGGCTTGCAGACCTCGGCCAACCCGTACGTGTCGATCCTGGGGCCGGAGCACAGCGCGCCGGCGCGGCTGACGCTGGCCCAGGCCTTCAACTCCATTGGCTCGCTGGCGGGCCCGTGGGTTGCCGGCGTGTTCATCTTCTCGAGCACGGTCAAGCCCATCAGCGACGCGGCCAAGGCGCACATGTTGAACGGGCCCTATATCGCCATTACCGTGGCCCTGCTGCTGCTGGCGCTGATTGTGATGATGCTCCACCTGCCCGCCATCACCTCCGCACGGCCGGCGGAAGGCGGCGCGGAAGCGCTCCGTAACATTTGGACCTACCCGCACACGGTGCTGGGCATGATCGGCATTTTCTTTTACGTCGGCATTGAAATCGCCGAAGCAGCCATCATGATCCAGTTCTGCCAGTCGCAGGGAATGAGCAAGGTGGAGACCGCGGCGCTGATGGTCAGCGGCTTCTATTTCCTGATGATGGTGGGGCGTTTGCTGGGCAGCTTTGTGATGGTGTGGATCAAGGCGGAAAAGCTGCTCGTGGTTCTGGGCATCGCGGGCATCGCGCTGCTCTTCACCGCCATGTTTACGCACGGAACCTTTGCCATCGCCTGCCTGGTGCTCACCGGATTGGCGAACTCGGTCATGTATCCCAACATCTTTGCATTGGGCATCGCCGAGCTGGGGCCGCTCACCAGCAAAGGGTCGGGGATCATCACCATCGGCAACGTGGGCGGAGCGGTATTGCCGCCGCTGCTGGGCTGGGTGGCCGACCGGGTGGGCATCCAGTATGCGTTTGTGATTCCGATCGTCGGTTACATGTTCGTGGCGTACTACGGGCTGTCGGGATACAAGCCGCGCAAAGCCGTCTAACCAACACGCCGAATCAAAGAGAGGCCCTCCGCACCAGCGGAGGGCCTCTCTTTTTCAGAAGAACGCCAGAGCGCCCCTTCGCCATCGCGCCGCTGATAGCTGAAAGCTGAAAGCTGAAAGCCAGCAGCTAGTAGCTGGAAGCTCCCTTCCCTTACATTGAAGTCAGCGCCTCGCCGCAAGGAGTCCCATTTGCCCAACCTCGCCGCCGTCGACTGGATGATCGTGCTGGTCTACTTTTTCTTCGCGATCGCCATCGGGATCAGCCTGCGGCAATTCATCGCGAACAGCGGCGACTATCTGCTGGCCGGCCGTGCGCTGCCGGCATGGATCTGCGGACTGGCGATGGTGGGGGCGAGCCTTGGCTCCATTGAGATGCTGGGCATGGGCGCCGCGGGCGCGCGCTACGGCGCGGCCAGCGCGTCGTTCTTCGGTCTCGGGTCGATCGTTCCGCTGGTATTTGCCGCGCTCTTCGTCGTTCCGGCCTACTACGGCTCAAAGGCGCGCTCGGTGCCGGATTACCTGCGGTTGCGCTTCGACGCCAAAACCCGCACGGCGAACGCGGCTCTGTTTCTCCTCGGCGCAGTCGTATATGCGGCGCTCTCGCTTTACGTAATGGCGCGCGTCGGCGCGGCGCTGGGCCTCTTCGACATGATGTTCCGCGCGCAGACGCTGGGCAGCCGCGGTGTTTCTCTGCTTTCGGTAGTCATCCCGGCCGCATTTGTGCTGATCTTCGTACTGCTCGGCGGCTTCGGCGCCACCATGTACGCGCAGGTGATGCAATTCTTCGTCATCGTGGCCGGCCTGCTCCCGGTTGTGCTGATGGGGCTCAAGCAGATCGGCGGCTGGGGAGCGATGAAAGCCAGCTTTTCGGCCGCGGCGCATACCGGCGCGGGCGCGCCGGCCAGCGGGGTGGGCGCGCCGGCGCTGGCCGCGGGGTTGGGCTTCGTGCTCACCGCCGGCTACTGGTGTACGGACTTCAGCCTGCTGCAGGCTACCTTTGCCGCGGAGAATGCGGATGCCGCGCGGCGCGCGCCCCTCATCGCCGCCGCCGCCAGGGTGTTGCTGCCGTTTCTGCTGGTGGTTCCGGGCGTGATCGCCCTTGGTCTGCCCACGCCGCACACCACCGAAGTCACGCACACCGATAACGGCGCGATCTACCACGAGATCGACGTGGTCCCGCGCGCGGCAGAGCAGGGCCAGGGCCTCATCCCCGCGCGCACCGACTCCATCGCCGAACCCGCCGCCGGAAACATTCTGCGCGACGCCAAAGGTCATCCGCTGCTCGACTACGAGATGGCGACCGCGAACCTGCTGCCCTTTAACTTGCCTACCGGGCTGCTGGGGCTGGGCATCGCGGTGCTGCTGGCCTGCCTGGTCGGCGGCGTCTCCTCGCGGATCGCCGCGGTCAGCGCGGTATTTACGTACGATCTATACGAGCCGTGGCGAAGTAAAGGGAACGACGGAGCGAGGGAGCAAGAGAGCAAGGATCCCTCTCTCGCCGTAGCGCGATGGGCGGTGGTTGGCGCCTCGATTCTGGCGGCGGGGCTGGCTTGCGCCATGCTGAGCGTTCATAACATGCCCGGCCTGCTCGATCTGCTGGCGCTCACGTTTGCCGTGCTCAATGCGCCGCTGTTGGCCACGGTGCTGCTGGGCATCTTCTGGAAGCGCGCCACCGGCAACGGCGCTTTTGCCGGATTGCTTGCCGGCGTTGCCGCGGCGCTTCTGCACTATGGCGTCACGCTTCCGGCGGGAGAAACGCGCGGCGTGGCCGGCGGCTGGATCACCGTCCTGCATCATCCGCCCAGCGGGCTCCGGCAGAATCTCGGCACCGCTTTGTGCGCGATCCTCGTGAATGTGCTGGTGACGGTGATTGTCAGCCTGTTGACCGCGCCGCCGCCCGCCGCGCGCCTGGCCGGCACTCTGGGTGCACCATCCTTTTCGCAGCTTCATCGTGAAAAGGGTGGGAAACGACGCAGCGGATACATTGCCGTTGCGCTGGATTTGAATCCCGCCGCCCTTGCCGGTATCGTTCTGCTCGCCGCCATCGCCGTGAGCCTGATCTTTCTCTGAGGAGCTGCCGATGAATCTCGACCTGCGCATTCCCATGGGCATGATGTTCTCGATCGCCGGCGCGGTGCTATTTGCCTTCGGGCTGGCCACGCGCACCCGCGCGGAGCTCTACTCGCGCAGCTTCGGCATCAACGTCGACCTGTGGTGGGGGCTGGGTTTGCTGATGTTCGGCATCATCCTGGTCGGCATGGGCCGACGCGGGCAGGGCCGGATCGAGGCCAGGAAGCAGGGCGGCGCGTTGCAGAAGAAGACGAAGAAGCGGTGAGGCGACGTCGTCCGTGGCTCGTGGTTCGTGATTCGTGAAGGGCGAAGGGGGGATCCTATCGTAGTTCACCGGTCGTGGCGGCTCGCTGCCTTGCTCGCTTTTCCCTCTTCCCTATTCCCTACTCCCTATCCCCTATTCCCTGGTTCCCGCTCCTCCCCAGTGCGCCACGCTGAACTGCGCGCCCGCGAACAGGATCAGCCCCGAGATATACGCCCAGAAGAGCAATCCGACAGACACCTGGAACGGCCCGTACAAATCGTTCAGGTGCAGATGCGGCAGCACTGCTGCAAAGATGAGCTTGGCCACCAGCCACACAACGCCGGTGATCACGGCAGTGCGGAAGACCGGCCGCCACGGAACTTTGCGGTTGGGTAGCAGCCAGTAGATGGCAAAGAAGAAGAGAATCGACGCGACACCGGTGGAGAAGGCCAGCCACAGGTAGCTGATTCCGCTATAGACGAAGTTGTCGGTGTGATGGAAGAACACGTCAGACAGAAACATCTGGAACCCCATGTTGAGGAAGATGCTGCCCACCCCGAGCAGCACCATGAGGATCGCGAGGCCGAAAGCGACGGTCTGGTTGAAGAGGTAGTTGCGGCTTTTGGTCACGCCCCAGGCCTGGTTGAGCGCCACTTCGAGAGGCAAAAAGATTCCCGTGCAGGCAATGAGGATCATGACCAGCGAAAATGCTGTGATGCCGCCGCCCATATGAGCAACCGCCGTGAAGTTTCTGATCAGAAAGTCCCCTTTTTTCGGGTCGTCGGGGAGATAGTGAGGGAGATAGTAGATCACCATCTCATTGATCACGCCCACCATGACCACCGGCGAGTGAAAGACCGAGATCGCCAGCTTGTACAGCAGCACGCAGAAGGGGATGAACGACAGGATAGCGTTGGCCGCCACGCTGAAGGCGTAGGTGTGCACTTCGCTGTCGAGCAGGTAATCGATGGCTTTTTTGCCCTCGGCGCGCCAGATGAACCATTTGGAGAGCACCGGCGCCGCGGCGACCACCTGCGGCTCGGCCGGCGGAGCCGCGTCGGTGACTGCCGCCGGAGCCGGTTCGGTGACGGGGATGGATTCAGATAAGTCGGCCACCAGCCTCTCCTTTTGAGGAAGCAAACGAAAACCCGCGCCCGGCAGTTCCAGGCGGCGCAGAAACGTGCGGGGGGCTTTCTTTCAGCATAGCTCTTGCGGAGATTCTGCGCCGGAACGCATGAGCGAGAACCGGCACCCTCATTACCCGATCTCAGGAGTCCGCGGATGCCGTACGCGCGGGTAAGGGTATTTCCCGGCAAAGCGGCGGATTGACTCCGCATGGCATCGAAGCCAGTGGAAGGGATGACGTGGGAAACATCGTATTGCTGCCTGCCAGGGTAACAGGGATGGGGTGCACCGCGGAGTGCGAGGTTCTCGCGCGGAAGGAAACCTCGGTTTTCGGCGGACAGATTCCACGTGTCGGTTACACCTATACCGATTATTCGATCATCGGCGTCCCTGGCGATCTGCCGGAGGGAGAGTATACCGTCAGTTTCGATGGCTTCACCCTCAGCGCCACCTGTCATCGTGGCTACTGGCTGCCGCGGGGGCGGGCCACTCGAGACGACGAAGCTGTGCCCCTCGCCAGTTGAACCGCATTCGACGCCTGGGCCCCATGCAGCCAACGGACAGCGCTTGCCGCGCATCCTTGAGAGAGCGATGAACTCGCCGGTCTGTTGACGGCGTGATGGAGGTTGAGATTCACCATGCCGGAGAACCGATGTGAGAAGCACGAGGAACTCCTCGAGCAAGTGCAAAAGATATTGCAAAGGCTTCAGGAGCTTTCGGGAAGACAGGTTACATCCATCGATAGCGGGGTAAGCGAGCGTTTCATGTCCCGGGACCGCGAGATGGAATTGGCGATGGGAGAAAAGGAGCGGCTGGTCGGCGCGCTGCGAGAGCACGATGAGGAGCATGGCTGCCAGCGCCCCAGCTGACCTGCTGCGCTTCTCCGCCCCAAGGAAAACCGGCCGTCACGCGCCCTTGCCCTCTAATACATCCCTCAGCGCAAAGCTGGTTTCGAGCCGCGTAACGCCGGGCAGGCGCGAAAGCTCGTTCTGGTGCAGGCGGCCGTAATCGTCCATGCCGGCCACGCGCGCCACCAGGATGTAGTCGTACTGGCCGGCCAGCAGGTGGCAGCTCACAATGTCGTGGCAGTGGCGGACGGCGGCTTCAAACGCGCTCAGCACCGCCGCCGACTGCCGCTCCAGCGTCACGCGGATATAGACGGTCATGTGCTTGCCCAGCAGGCGGTCGTCGATAACGGCGCGGTAGCCGCGGATGGCGCCCACTGACTCGAGGGCCAGGATGCGGCGCGAGGCGGCCGATGCCGACAATCCCACCGCTTCGCCGACCTCGTAATTCGTCGCGCGGCCATGGCGCGCCAGGTAGCGCAGGATGGCGGCGTCGAAGTCGTCGAGCGAGGACGAGAGCTGCGGCTCGGCCGCAGCAGTTCCTTCTGCGGTCGATTCTTGCTCAAAATGACCACTATTCTCACGTTTCGTGCTCATTCTGCCTTTCTACCACAAACTTTGCACACATTGGCAGCAAAATCCGCCGTATCATGCTTGCATTACAACCGGACTACTACCCGGCGCTGAAGAGAGCCCTCCCCTTAGGATCCCGATTCGCGCCGGGTTTCTTTCTCTCGGCCGGTCAGGCCGCACATTTCAAGCGAACGGAGATTGCCCATGATCGTCGGCGTTCCCAGGGAAATCAAGGACAACGAAGCCCGCGTGGGCATCACCCCGGCTGCAGCTAAGGCTCTTACCGAGGGTGGCCACAAAGTGCTGGTCGAGACCGGGGCCGGCGCGCTCTCCGGCTTTCCCGACGGCGAGTATCAAAACGCCGGCGCGGAGATCGTGGGCGAGGCCGGCTACGTGTGGGGCAAGTCCGACATGGTGGTCAAGGTCAAGGAGCCCATCGAGAAGGAGTACGCCTTCTTCCGCGAGGGGCTGGTGTTGTTTACCTATCTCCACCTGGCGCCGCTGCCGGAGCTGACCAACAAGCTGCTGGAGTCGAAGGTGATCGGCATTGCCTACGAGACGGTGCACGACAAGCGCGGCATGCTGCCGCTGCTGATGCCCATGAGCGAAGTGGCGGGGCGGATGAGCGTGCAGGTGGGCGCCAGCTATCTCGAAAAGGAAAAAGGCGGACGCGGCATCCTGCTGGGCGGCGTTCCCGGCGTGCCCCCGGCGCACGTCACCATCCTCGGCGGCGGCATCGTGGGCACCAACGCGGCGCGCATCGCGCTCGGCTTCGGCGCCAAGGTCACCATCATCGACATGAACATGAACCGCCTGCGCGAGCTCGACGACCTGTTCAACGGGCGGCTCTACACGCTGGCCTCGAACAGCTACAACATCTCCAGCGCCACGCGCGAGGCGGACCTGGTGATCGGCGGGGTGCTGATTCCCGGGACGACCGCGCCCAAGCTGGTCACGCGCCAGATGATCTCCGAAATGAAGAAGGGCGCGGTGGTGGTGGACGTGGCCATCGACCAGGGCGGATGCGTGGAGACGGCGCGGCCCACCTCGCACTCCAACCCGAGCTATACGGTGGACGGCGTGGTGCACTACTGCGTCACCAACATGCCCGGCGCGGTGCCGCATACCTCCACACTGGCGCTCACCAACTCCACCTTCCCCTACGTGATGCGGCTGGCCTACATGGGCGCGCGCGAAGCGCTGCGTCAGGATGCGGGCCTCGCCGAAGGCCTGAACACCTGGCTCGGCACGCTGACGCATCAGGGCGTGGCTGAGAGCCAGAATCGCGCGTGGACCGCCCCGGCCATAGCCGCGGCGTAGCCTGCGTCTGTAGCGCCGGTCTCCAGACCGGCTGTCGCGGGGATCTCCAGATCCCCGCTCGATTCCGCAGCTCATATTCGCGCCGCTCCCTTAAAATGATCCTTCGCTCGGAGGATCATGATGGAGCGCAGAAAATTTCTGGCCGCATCGCTTGCGGCAACGGCAGCAGCGGTAACGGGCAACGCGCAGCCCCAGCCATCCCGCGAGTTCTACCAGCTCCGCCGCTATCAACTGACCAGCGGCCCGCAACTCAAGCTCACTGAAAACTTCTTTGCCGGCGCTCTCATCCCCGCGCTGGCGCGGCTGGGCATGGGCCCCGTGGGCGCATTCCAACTCACCATCGGCCCCGAGACGCCCGCCTATTACCTGCTCGTTCCCGGCTCCTCGGTGGCAGCTCTCGCCGAGCTCGACCTCACCCTCGCTCGCGACACCGAATTCCTCAAAGCCGCCGCCCCCTTCTGGAACGCCACCGCCACCGCGCCGGCATTCGTGCGCGTGGAGAGCTGGCTGCTGGCGGCCTTCGAGGGCTGGCCGCAGCTCACTCCGCCGGCCGGGAAGGGCAAGCGCATCTTCCAACTGCGCACCTACGAAAGCCCCAGCTACGCCGACCACGTCCGCAAGGTCGAGATGTTCCACTCCGGCGAGTTCGAAATCTTCCGCAACGCCGGCTTTCACCCGGTCTTCTTCGGCGACACCCTCATCGGATCGCGCATGCCTTGCCTCACTTACATGCTCGCCTTCAAAGACATGGCCGAGCTGGAGGCGCAGTGGGACGTTTTCCGCAACGATCCCGCATGGAAAAAGCTCTCCACCAGCCCCCGCTACGCCTCCGACCAGATCGTCGACAACATCGGCAACCTCATCCTCACACCGCTGGCCTGTTCGCAGGTGTAGGAGCGGGGATCGTGGTTCGTGATTCGTGGTTCGTGGCTCGTGGCTCGTGAACGGCCATGCACAGCGATCGCCCGCTAAGCTTCTATTCCCTACTCCCTATTCCCTATTCCCTCGCCCCTCGCCCCTGCGCCGCATCGCGCCGCTCTATAATCGCCCCATGCCGATCCTCGGCGATCCACGGCAGCGTTCCACGATCCTGCTGGGCGGCGGGGTGCTGCTGGTGTTTCTGCTGCTGGGGACGCTGCAGTGGTTCACCACTTCCAATGTTGACTTCTTGAACCCCGAAACCTACGGGCAGACCATCTTTCTCACCGTGCTCGAAGGGCTGCTCTTCCTGCTGCTGCTGTTGCTGCTGGTGCTGCTCTTCCGCACCGTGCTCAAGGTCTATGTGGGGCAGGGATCGAGCGGGCTGGTGGGCGCGCGATTGCGCTCGCGCATGGTGCTGGGCGCGGTCATCATCACCGTCACCCCCGCGGCGCTGATGTATTTGTTCAGCTACGTGCTCATGAACCGCTCCCTGGAGCGGTGGTTCTCGCCCCTCCCGTCGGAGCTGCACGACGACTCGATGCGCGTGGTGCTGGAGCTGGCCGAGTACGTGGCCAGCAACGCGCGCGGCGAAGCGGAATCGATCGCCGCCTCAGGGGCGCTGGATGCGCCGCCGCCGCAACAGCAGCAGGTGCTGGCCGCGCACCGGGTCACGCTGCAGGGCGGGTTTGTCGAGGTCTACGATAAGGACCGGCACGTCATCGCCAGCTTCCAGGCCCCGCCCGAGGCGACGCCGGTGACGATGATGGGTTGGATCGACTCGGTGAATGACAAGGGCAAGCCGATGCACGGCCAGCTCTCGGCAATTCTGCTTACCGCCGCGCGTCGCACCGACGTGCCGACGCTCCAGATCGGCAGCGATCAATATGCGCTGGGCATGGCCATGGCTTCGTCGGGCAGGATCGTGGTGGCCGCCCTGCCCATGCCGCAGGGACTGAACGACACCACCGCCCGCATCCGCGCCGGCACCGACGAGTATTGGAAGCTCTTCCGCTCCCGTCGAAGCATCCGGACCATGTACTTCCTCTGGCTGCTGCTTATCACCGTCTTTGTCTTCTTTATCAGCGTGTGGCTTGCCGTTTTCCTCTCCAAGCAGATCACGCGCCCGGTGGAGGCGCTGGCCGACGCCATGGACGAGATCGCCGCCGGCAAATACAGCCATCGCGTGGAGACGGTGGGCACCGGCGAGATGGGCGATCTGGTGCGCTCCTTCAACCACATGGCCGCCGACCTTGAAACCAGCCGGCAACTGGCGGAGAGCTCGCAGGCGCAGTTGACCGCTGCCAACCAGGCCATTGAAGAGCGCCGGCGAGAGCTGGAGACGATCGTCGAAACCATTCCCAGCGGCGTGGTCACGCTCGACAGCGCGGGCCTGGTGCTGCAGGCCAACCGCGCCTTCGCGGAGCTGATCGGAAGGCATGAGGAGACCGGGCTGACCGGCGAGAAGATCGAGGCGCTGCTGCCGGCCGATTGCGCCGACGACATCGCCTCGCTCATCCGCCGCGGGCAGCGGATGGGCGCCGCTTCCACTGAGATCGGCCTCACCGTGCGTGGCCGCTCGCAGCACCTGGCCGTGACCAGCGTGCGGCTCGAGCTCTCCCACGGGCGGGCCGGCGCCGTACTCGTCGTCGAAGACACCACCGAGCTGCTGCGCGCGCAGCGGCAACTGGCGTGGAAAGAAGTGGCGCAGCGCGTGGCGCACGAAATCAAGAATCCCCTCACGCCCATCGCGCTCAGCGCCGAGCGCATCGGCAAGCATCTCGACCGCGGGCCGCCCGACTCGCCCACCGTCATCCGCAAGTGCAGCGGGGTGATCCTGGGCTGTGTGGGAACGC